>Ga0187770_10000746_pt1 | contig 16291 bp, 11 predicted proteins | sample 0116_SJ02_MP02_2_FD_133154 | JGI IMG/M metagenome (GOLD analysis project Ga0187770, IMG submission 133154) | Tropical peat soil microbial communities from peatlands in Department of Meta, Colombia - 0116_SJ02_MP02_20_MG | ecosystem: Environmental > Terrestrial > Soil > Wetlands > Peat | place...
AGAGGGCTCGATCCCAGCCGCCTCCCCCCTCCGGGGCTCCTCCGTAACGGGGCTCGCGATCCAACCCTGACGCTCGGTCGTCAGCGGCGACCCCGCGTTCGCGGGCGTTCCGGGGGTCATCGCTCGCTGAACGGGCGCGCGGACGAAGGCCGATCCATCCGCGATGGCACGTAGACCCGGACCGAGGCGTGAGCCGGACGGTTTGGGTCATTACTAAACCCCGGTCGCATTCCCCCCGTCATGGCCGCGACAGAGATTCCGTTCGACCGGTTCGCGCAGTTCCGGCGGTACTTCGGCTTGGGCTTCCACCCGAAGGGAGATATTCTCTACACGAGCGACGTGACCGGGCAGTACAACCTCTGGCGACAGCCGGTCGCCGCCGGGGGCGTTCCGGGCTACCCTCGACTCCTCACGGCGTTCACCGACCGCGTGGTCCGAGATTTCTACTGTGCGGAGGACGGGAAGTCGGTCTTCTACAGCGCGGACAAGAACGGGGACGAGTACTACCAGATCTTCCGCCTCTGGTTCGACCGCGGGGTCACGGAGACCATCACCGACGCACCGACCGTTCAACACTTCCTGGCCCCCGGAGCCATCCTCGCATCGAATGGTGAGTTCCTCTACGCCGACAACGGCCGGACCGCCGCGGAGGTCGACGTGGTCGTGCACAACCTCCGGTCCGGTAAGACCTCGCGGCCTTTCCCAACGGGAAACATCTGGGCCGTGCCCCGGTTCGATCCCGCGCGACGGCGCATCGCCGCCGTTCAGTTCATCAGCAACCAAGAGCAGCACACGCACATCCTGGATCGGCGTCGCGGTTCGACCGAGGAGATCCTCCCCCACTCAGGGGACGGGTCCGTGGTTCCGATCGACTTTACCCGGGACGGTCGAGGGATCTTCCTCCTGAGCGACGTGGATGCCGAGTTCAAGCGCCTGCTGCTGCATTTCCCCAGCACCGGAAAGACGCATGTGCTGGCCGCGCACCAAGGGGACATCGAACAGGTCTCGCACGCGCCGCGGTCTCGAACCCTGGCGTACGCCGTCAATCTCGGCGGCTACCACGAAGTGTACGCCGGCCGCGCGGGAGGGCGGTTCCGCCGAGTGGCGATTCCCGAAGGAGCGGTACCGCCGGGAATCTGGGGGGTTCAGTTCGACCTCTCCCCGAACGGACGGTTTGCCGCGACGCTGTGGGGGAACGGGACGGCTCCGCCCGAGATCCTCTGGATCCCGCTCGCCGGCGGTTCTCCACGGTACGTTACGGACGGAATGGTCGGGGGAGTCCCCGGCGCCCCCCTTGCTCCCCCCAGGCTCGTGCGGATCGAGGGGCCGGGCGGCCGCACCATCCCGGCATGGTACTACATTCCGAAGCCCCGTCCGAAGGGTCCAGTGGCCGCCGTGCTCTCGATCCACGGTGGCCCGAACATGCAGGAGCGACCTGCCTGGTCATCGTCCGGCCTGTATCAGTTCCTGAACTCTCGCGGAATCGCCGTCCTGGCGCCCAACGTTCGGGGCTCCTCGGGGTACGGGCGGGCCTACGAGGAGGAGATCCACCGGGACTGGGGCGGAGGGGATCTCGAGGATTTCCGGGCGTGCGCCGAATGGCTGAAGCACCGACCGGAGATCGACGCGGGGCGGCTCGCCGTCTTCGGGGGGAGCTTCGGCGGCTTCGCGAGCCTGTCGTGCCTCACGCGCCTACCGGAGTACTGGAAGGTCGGAGTGGACATCTTCGGGCCGTCCAACCTCGTCACTTTCCTTCGGACGATCCCCCCGTCGTGGAAGAAAGGCTTTGACATCATGCTGGGGGATCCCGACCGTGACCGCGATTTCCTTCTGTCCCGATCGCCGATCACGTACCTCGACCACCTGCGCGCCGACCTTCTGGTAATCCAGGGTGGGAAGGATCCCCGGGTCGTAAAGGCGGAGTCCGACCAGCTCGTCGAACGACTTCGCGCGGCCGGGCGGAATGTGGATTACGTGGTCTTCGAGGACGAAGGCCACGGGTTCTCGCGGCATGAGAACACCCTCAAAGCGTACACGCGGGTCGCGTCGTTCTTGGTCGAGCACCTACGGCCGGCGACCTAGGGCTCCGGCCGGCGCCTCGAAAGAATGTCGCAAGTTCGTCCACCCCACTGCGGAGGGGCGTGGCCATCACCGCGGAGAACGATCCTACGTCCCCGCCGTGGGTTGAAGCCCCTTCGTCATGTTCGTGCTGGCGACGGCGTATCCCAGCCGGGAGTATAGTCGGAGGGCGCTCGGATTGTCGGCCCAGACGGTGAGTCCGATCCGGTCGGCCCCTAGCCCGTGCGCGGTCTCCTCGAGCGTGCGGAGAACCTCGGTTGCGTGGCCCTTCCGCCGGTGGTTCGGTTCGATCTCGATCCACTCGACCCAGAACTGGAGCTTCCCGCCCTGCTCCTCGGCGGTATACCACACATCGCCCACGCGAGCACCGGTGGTCGGGTCAACGACGTTGAGAAAGTGGTTTCCCGGAGTGTCCCGCCCATTCGGAAGCCATTGACGGTAGAGACTCCGGCAGGTTTCGATCGCCTTCGACTCGGTCCACATGCCCCGCTCCACCCACTTCGCCGCGCGTCTCGGAATGGCGCGTTCGACGAAGGCTTGGAAGTCCGACTCGCTCATCGGCTCGAGACGGACCATGGTGCCACGAACCGTCCGGTCGATATCAGCGTTGACGCGATCCGGAGGGCACGTACACGCGGGCGATAGCTTCCGGGAGTAGTGCCAGCCGACCGGTCGTTACGGCGGGTCCCCCAGCCGATGGGCCTCCCCCGAGTCATGATGGACACGGATGAACGTCGGCCGGGGACGCGAGAGACGAGCCAGTGCGGCGATCGACACCCCGAATAGGAGGAATCCGCCGGCCATCATCGCATACCACTCCGAAGCGCTGAGCACGATCGGAAATGGATACAGTCGGACCGGGAAGAACCCGCTCCAGTGCTTCACGTAGGTGACCCAGAGCTGCCACGTCAGGCTGTAGGGGCCCAGGAACGTCCCGACTAGGGCTCCCGACGCCGCGGCCGCCCGGCCGACGCTCCAGAGCGCCCAGAAGGAGATCAGCACCCCGAGGAAGAAGAGCCCCAGCCACCAGGAAACCTGCACGGTGGTCTGCGGGGAGAGGGCGTCCGCCGTGGCCATGAAGGTGCCGACGACCACCCAGATCAGGGCGACTCGAAACGCCTTGACGGCGGCGCTCGGCTCGCGCAGGACGAAAATAGTGCGGGGTGGATACTGAGTGGGCGACCTGGACGAAATCACCGATCCGGTCGAACCACCGGGGGCCGTTCCGAGTTTCCGAGACTCCTCGACCCTCGACCGGACTAGGGCCGCGAGCACCCTACGGTACCGCTCGTCCGTTTCGGTGGCTGCGCCGGTCCTGCCGCGACGGCGACTCCAGGAGCCGGGGGCTTCGGTGGTCGGCTGGTTACTCGAGTCCATCCCGAGCTCGAATGAAACTCCCGGCGCTTAAAGGTCTGGAACTTCAGGAGCGCTTGTCCGCCCCACCGCCACTGTGCCGAACCCGAGCGCGAACGAGAGCCTCACTCGTTCGGCCTGTCTCTGGGGCGAGTCTCGTACGAAAAAACTAACTGCGCGGAGCCGGGGTGACTAGAGCTGCCGTCCGTTCTTTGCAGGTATGGAGTTACACACGCCTCGATCCCTCGGAACGCCCCACCCGCTCGCGATTCATCTGGAGCGCCACGGGGATTTTGTCGCGTTCTACGAGGTCCTCGTCGAGGGAGGTTACCGACGGCTCCTCGACCAGATCGTGCCAGGGGACGTTGTCGTCGACGCCGGGGCCAACATCGGCTTGTTCTCGCTACTGGCCAGTGCCCGGGTGGGAAGCGACGGTTCCGTTCTCGCCATGGAACCAAACCCCGAGAACTACCAGCGGCTCTCCGCTCACGTCGGGCGGAATCATTGCAGGAACGTCCGGGTCTTCCCCTACGCGCTCGGGGCGCCGGGCCAATCCGACGTGTGGATGGTGGGCGAGGGAATCCGAGCCCAGGTCGTGGAAGGGTTGGGGGGCCAGTACTCGGTCCACTCCGTCACGGTGGATGAACTGGTCCGGGAACAGGGCCTCCGTCCGACCGTGCTCAAGATGGATATCGAGGGATCCGAGCGGGAAGCGTTTGGGGGGCTAAAGGAGAGTCTGCGGAGCATTCGCGCCGTCACGATCGAAATCCACGACCCGATCGGCGAAGGCGCGGTTCGCTCTGCGCTGTCGGATTTTAGGATTGAACGCGTCGCACGGCCCCGTCTGCAAGCTTACGCTCGATTTGGCCTTCACCATCCGCTACTGCTCTCTCGGCTCGAGTGGGGCAATCACCTCCTCTCTGTCCGGCGTCTCCTTCGCGACCGGGGGGACGTCGGGGGGAGCGACGGGATTTATCCCGTACACTGGTACGCCAGCCGCGCCGGCAGATCGTAGACGCCCGAGCAGGCCTATCGTCCCGCGGGGCGCGCCCGGCCCGTCAAACGCGAACCCACCCTGGTAGCCGTCGCCAGTGGCTCAAAGCAAGCTGAAACGACGAGCGGGAACGGATCTGTCCCGCTCGTTAGCCGCGACCCGGTTCTCGGGAAAAGCTCATCTGCAGCATCCCGGCTTATTGTATTCCCACTTCCGCTGAGATTTCCATGGTCCACCGCCTTACGCTTGGCATCGCCATGGTCCCGGTGGGGGCCGTCATCGTGACGGTCCTGCTGGTGGCGGGACTGATGCTGGCGAGCACGTTGCATTCGGACGCCACGCAAGCCTCGGTGTCGGGCAGCGTGGAGCTTTCCCAGGCCGCCACGGGGCCCGTGGCCGGGGTAGAATACTCCAATCTCGGAAACCGTCCCGTCGCCCTACCGCCGCTCTCCGCCCCCCTCCTCCGGGTCCAGAACTTCTCGTTCTCACTGGGACCGGCGGCGGTGGCCGGAAGCGTGTCCAGTTCCGCCGGCACCACTTCGATCGCTCTTTCCTCCCTATCCTTCCCGTCCAATTGCAAACCCGGATTGACACTCTCCGCACCCTCCCGGCAGGGGTACATCAACATCGGCGGAGCGGGGCTGTCGGGGCCTGCCACCCTGTCGGCCGTCTTCGCGGGCTCCTCGTCGTGGCCGGCCGCGGGATACGGCCTGATGGTCGGAACGAATCTGTCGAGCCTGTTCGTGATTCAAGTCGCCGGAAGCGGCAACACGACTGCGACCGTGACCTACGACAACTACAGCAAGCACTCGGGCCAGATCACGGGGGAGGTCGCCCAGTCGCTGCCCTTCGCGATCGACGCCGGTAGTGCGACGGAGTTCACGCTGTCGCTGACGGGGATCGGTGGGTTCGTGGTGTCGGTGGATGGCGTGGCCCGACTCAGCGGGTCGCTCTCTCAGTTCGTTCCGGGGTACTCGCCCCTCGCGGTATGGAGCGCGAACGCGACCGCACTCCTCGGGCTCGTGACGGCCGTCGCCGGGACCATCCAATGGGCGGGCGCTTCGGCGGTGTGCGGGTCGTTCTGGCTCGTTCCCCTCTGGTCGAATGGGGTTCCGGTCATGGTCTCGAACCTCACGGCCGCCTGGGTCGTGGGACCCGTAACCGGGTCGGGGTGGTCCCCCGGGTCGCTCTATGTCCTGGAGGGGTCGCTACTCGGGACGCCTGCCCAGTCCGCAGTGAGCCTGCATAGCTGCAACCCAGTCTCACTGCTGGTGAACGGAACCCTCGCCTTCACGGCGCCATGGGAGGGCTGACCGTCGATGAACCGGCGAGTGCTCCTGGCCACGATGGTCACTCTCGGCGTTGTGATTGTTTCGCTCCTGGTCGGATACGGGTGCGCCGGCAAGCTCGGCGTGCTGGCCGTGGTCGCCTACCTGGGGTGTATCCTAGCGCCAGGGGTAGCGATGTATGCGGTTCTCGCCGGTCGGTTCCGCACGGGGCCGTCGAACCTCCTCGAGGCGGTGTTCTTCTCCAACCTCCTCGGATTCGCGATGGTGGAGGGGGCGGGCTGGGTCCTGGCTCGCTCCGGCGGGTTCTCTCTGCCCGCCGTGCTCGCCGTCGAGGCCGCCCTCGTGGTCGTTCCGGGCGTTCTCTTCCGAAAACCGCTTCTCGAGAAGCTGCGTCAGACCACCGAACCTCTTCTTTCGGTATCGGTGGAAGAGGCGTCGTTCCTGGGGATCGCCGTCGCGGCGTCGTGCCTCCTCCTGCTGCCCCTGCTGCTGCTGTTCTCGAACGGTTTCTTCATCGGGGCCGACACCGCCCCCTACAGCCAGGCCGGCTGGTTGGTGGCCAGCACAGGTCGGTGGCCGTCGCTGGCATGGGTATGGTGGCCGGGGGCGAGCCAAGCCACGACCGCCCCCGGCGCGCCGATTGTGTACGCCGTCTTCTCCGCGTTCACCGGAGTGCTCCTCCCTCCGATGGCGACCGTGATTGCGATTATCCCGGTGGCCCTCACCCCCATCGGCCTTTGCCTGCTCGTGCGCCGGTACACGGGCCACCCGCTCCTCACCTACGGCCTTCCCCTGGTCTGGCTGGTCGGGACGACCGACACGACGGGCCTCCTCTACAACAACACGCTGACGACGATCTACTCCGGGACCCACCCTGACGCGACGCTAGGTCTGCCGTTCCTGGTCGCGGTCTATGTCCTGCTGGTGGATCTCGCTCGAGGGAAGTCGGATCAGTGGTTCGAGACGGCGCTTCTTTCCGCGGCCGTCCTCGCGAGCATTCTGGCCACCCAGTTGGACTTCATCTTCGTGGTCGCCGCGCTCGCTCTCTTCGGCGGCGGCATCGTGCTTGCTCGCGACTGGAAGTGGTCCCTCGTTCGTCTCGGGATTGTCGCCGCCCCTACGGTGGTGGCCTGGCCCTACTACCTCGTTCCGAGCGCGGTCGCGAGTACCTCGACCGGAATCTCCGGGGGCTCGATCTGGTCACCGTCCGTCTGGGGGGTCAACTGGTCCGAGGTGTGGAACGGGACCGGATTCCTCGCCGAGATCTGTGCGGCGATCGTCGTGCTGGCCGTCGCGGCGGTCGTCGTCGAGCGCCTGCGGCACCGCGCCATCGGTTCATCGTCCTCGTCCTCCGTCGGGATTCTCCCCCTGGTCGGACTCGGTCTCCTCGCGCTGTACCTCGCGTACAGTAACATCGCCACGAATGTCATCGTGATCAGCGCCACCCGATTCTTTCCCTACGCGTCGCTGGCCCTCATCCCCGTCATCGCGTTCGGATGCGACCGCTTCTTCCATCTGCGCTGGCCGACGAGGTCCGGGGCCCCCTCCCAGACCGAGGCCGTTCCGACCTCGGTGGTCGCCCGTCGGCGAGTACCGATCTGGCCCGTGGTGGCAGCCGTCGCTGTGGCGGTGCTGCTGATCTACGCGGGCAGCGTGAGCTTCGAGAACAACACGAACATCGAGTCGAACGTGGCCGGTCCGGCCAGCCTAGTGACTCCGAGCGTGCTGGCGGCCAGCCTTTGGCTCAAGGACCATGCCGCCCCGAGCGCGATCATTGCGGTCGACGCGAACGGCGGGAACAACGCTGCGATCAGCCCCATCGGGGCGTTCTCCGACCACGTCGCGGTGAAACGGCTCCGGGTCGACCTGTACGATACGCTCCACCTGCCGTCCCCCCAGAACACTTCGTTCTACCTCGTGAACCTCGTCATGACCGACCCGACGGCGGCGAACGCGGCAGCGGCGGCGAACTATGGGATCACCTACTACGTGTTCGAGGTGGGGTACAGCAACGCTCAGATCGCCGCCTTCTCGCTGCTCCCCTACTTCTCGCCCGTCTACTCGAACAACCAGATCGCGGTGTTCGAGTACGTGGGCGGAAGCACGCTCGGCTTCGTGCCGGCAGTTTCGTACTGCGATTCGAGCAGCAGCATCGTCCCGGGGTATTCGCACCACGCGTACGGTTATGCCTTCAGCATCCCCGCTCTTCCTGCCACGCCGAATTGGATCGCGGCGACGGCGAACTACACCCTGGGATCGCTATTCGCCGCGTACTGCCTGGACACTCCGACGGCGGGCAACTACACGCTGTACGTCCACCGGTACATGTATTCGACCTCGCAGTTCGTGGGCGTCTCGGCCGGTGGACCCTCCCTCGGCCAGGTATTCTTCCTGAGCAGCGGGGCGGCGTTGGGAACCCCGCTCACGGTGACGCTTCCCGCGGGCCCGGTCTACCTCAATTTGAGCTTCCTCGGCGGAGTCGGAGGCGCGATGAGTCCCGTCGATTACTTGGTGCTGGATCCGGATCCGCCTTCGGCGTCAGCCGTTGCGGCTGGGTCCCTCTTCGGTCCACTCTTGGGCGGCGAGGAAGGCTAGCGCTCGGCGCGCCGCCTACGGTGGAGCCCGAGAGCGTTCCCTCACCGCCCCGATCTGCCGGTTTTGTGGGGCGGAAGGAGAGCGCGTCTCCCACATGCCTTCCGAGTCATGGCAATCCCTGGGCCTCCTCTCTTCGATCTAGGCCCCCGACGCGCGCCCCTTTGGGTAGCAATGCGTTGAAGTACCGAGAACGCGCCATACATTCTCTCTACAGAGCGGCGCCGGCGCACCGGAGGGTCGTCGGCCAACCCTGCTCCCGGCGTTGATGGCGGCGCACGAATCCGGAGCTCCAGGGCCAGAGGCGCTTCCGCGCAACTCGTCGGGGTCGCGTGTGCAGTTGCCCCGACGACCATCCTCGGCCCGCGAGTCCGTCGCTGTGGTGCGGGCTCGGGCCCTGGCCGGGTTGCCTCGGAGTGGGTCCGGCGTTCCCAACGACCAACGGACTCGTATCGCGTTCGTCGTAGCTGCCCGTGATGAGGAGCGGGCGATTGGCGGGGTCCTCGCGGGGTTGCCCAAGGAAACCGACGCGCTGCGCTATCGAGCGTTCGTCTGTGACGACGGGTCCACCGATGGCACCAGCCGCGTGGCCGGGGCCGCCGGCGCGGTCGTCCTGAGACATTCCCGGAACCTCGGCATCGGAGCGGCATTGACCACCGCCATGCAGGCCGCTCGCGTCTGGGGGGCGGACGTCTTCGTTCAGATCGATGCCGATGGCCAGCACGATCCGACACTGACTCCCCGTTTGCTCGATCCAATCGCCCGAGGAGAAGCGGACTACGTCATCGGCAGCCGCTTCCTCGTCCGAACGGTCGGGCTGGCTCCGGTTCGTCGAGCCGGAGTGCGCATCTACTCGCGGCTCGTGAAGCTCCTGACGGGCCTTCCCATCACGGACGTCACGTCAGGGTTCCGGGCGTTCCGAGCCGGGGTGTTCGACCAGCTGACCTTCCGGTCCCAGAAGAATTGGGCCGTGGAAGTGACCCTCCGAGCCGGCCTCAACCGCCTGCGCGTCGTCGAAGTACCCGCCCCGTACCTCCCGCGGATCGGGGGAACCTCGCAGTTCGCCCTCCGACGGTTGTTCTTCGTGTATCATTACCGGGTACTGCAGCAGGTGTTCCGCGCCTACACCTCGCCCCACGCCCCACGAGGGCTGGCCCCCACTGGAGGGATAGCGGTCGAAGTTCCGGTTCCGGCGGGTCCGAACGCCTCCGCAGACGCGCCTCGGCCTCCATCCCGGGACTAGCCCCGGTCCCTACCCGGTCCAGCCTGCAGCCGAGTAGACGCGCAGGGTCTGCTCGACCATCCGTTCGCTGGAGAACTCCTGGGCCCGGATTCGACCTCGACGGGAGAGTTCCGCCTGCAGGCGTGGATCGGCGAGCAGGCGCGCGAGCTGTCGGCCCAGAGCCTCCGGGTCGTCGGGAGGACAGATGAGTCCGTCGTCGCCCACGAAGTAGCTCTGGTCCCGAACGTCCGTCACGACCAGGGGGACACCGGAGTACATCGCGTGCATCTCCTGGATCCCAAAACCCAGTCGCGAGGGAAAGACGGCGGCGCTCGCGGAACGGAAGGCCGTCCCGAGTTGCTCGCCCGGCACGAACCCCAGGAACGTAACCGCCCGCTCGAGGCCGAGGTCCCGCGCAAGACGCCTCAGCTTCTCGGTCTCGGGACCGGCGCACGACATCAGCAGTCGGGCCGTCGGCCGCTCGCGGAGGACGTGGACCATCGCGCGGAGGGCGAGATCGCCTCCCCGATCGATCGGGTTCCAGGAGCCGAAGAAGAGCACTCGATCCTCCCGAGTCTCCGGAGGGGACGGTGGGCCTGGACTCGCGGGGACGTCGAAATACGTCGGGTCGAAGCCGACCGGTACGAGCGAAATCCGCTGTTCGGGAACCCCGAGGTGCTCGGTCAGAAACTGGCGGACCGAAGGGAAGGTCACGATAATGCGATCGCTGCCCCGACAGGCGGTCTCAATGCAGAACCGGAGAAACCGATACCGCGCCGGGTGCCGGCGGATCATGTAGAACGGCATGACGTCGTGGACCGTCGTCACCAGCGGGTGCCGTCCGAGGAGCACCGCTACCCGCGCCCCCACCGGGGAGACGGCGTGCCAGAACCCTCCGCGGCGACGAGCTACCTGACCGAGAATCTGAGGCTCGCCGAGGAGAAGCTGTTGAATGTGATCCGGGAACCGGCCGTTCTGTAGTACGGTTAACGGGAGATTGCGACCCCGATAGCCTTGGACGAGGTAGTACAGGTAGTGGTCGATGCCGCGACCCGTGTGTGGCGTCGGGGTGTACGGATATCCCAGCAGGACCAAGCTTGGACTGCCGTTCCCGACGCTGCCCCGACGCGCTTCCATGACCCCCGCACTAGATTGAGGCCAGCCCATCCATTAAGGTGCTGCGCTGGGCATCGGCGAATCGCCCATCCGCCGTGCCGATGACGCCTTCCTACTCTCGATTCAACAGGGTGCGAACCGCGCACTTGTAGTGGGGGAGGCGATCAGCCGATTTCCGGGCCGCCTACTTCCCGGCTTGGCCGTCCCAACGCTCCGGGGTCGCAAAGATCGGGAGCGCAGGGTTCCTGGGACCCGCCGGGCCGCCGACCGGGGCCGGCGCCGGAGTCCATGCAGGGGAAGCGGACGAGGGCGATTCGACGAACGGGAACTCCACATACACCCCGACGGGTCGGGCCGATGAGTTGGCGCCGTTCAGGTGCATGAGCCGAATGTCGATGAGCGACCGGAACATGCGAGGGGCGTCCCGGATCACGTTGAACTTGCTGCCCTCTTCCTCGCTCCACGAAACGGGGACCTCGGTGACAGACCGCCGGGCCCGGTGGAGGAGGAGCAGCAGCCCGACGTCGAAGGCCCAGTCCCGGAACCCCTTCGCCTGGTCGCGGATTTCGAGGTAAGCCGATCGCCGGAGGAACTTTACGCCGCATTGAGTGTCGTGGAACGGGAGGAACAGCGCACTCCGGACGAGGAGGTTCCACCCACGGCTGAGCGTGTCCCTCACGAAGGGTCGGGGAACCCGGAGCGACGATCCCCCGATTCGACGGGAAGCGATCGCGCAGTCCGAGTGGTCGAGCGCGCCGACGACATGAAGGACGTCCTGCGGGGAGACCGGGCCGTCGGCGTCCGCGAACCCCAGTCGGTCGTACCGCGCGACGTCCAGCCCCTCGAAAATCGCGGCCCCCTTCCCCAAGCGATGCGGGAACTCGAGCAGCCGAACCCCCCGGTCGCTCATGCGTTCCACGAGGGCCTTGGTCCCGTCGGTGCACCCGTCCGTCACGACGATGATCTCGAAGTCCTTCCCGGCCGTCTCGAACGCGGGCAGGTAGCGGGCGAGCGTCCGTTCGAGCCGGGCCTCGTCGTTCCACGCCGGGATCACCAGGGAGAATCCCGCGGTGAGCTTGGACGACAGAACGGGCACCTCGGCGACGGATTCCGGGCCGGTGGCTCCGTTCATCGATTGCGTCTTGCGCCCCTCTTTGGAAGGGCGGAGGACCGACGGCTCCACCCATAGCGGTGGGTATTAAGGCTTGTCTTTCCGCAAACCTGCGGTAGAGCTGCCGTCATGGCGGCCACGCTCCCGCCTAAACGTCCCTCGAAGGGGTGAGAACGGAATCGGCAGCTCGCTCAGGCCACCGTCCCGAGAGCTCGCTCAACCAGGCCGACGAATCGCTGGGCGGTGGCATCCCAGGGGTACTGAACGGCCACCGTCCTAGCCCCCTCTCGGAGCTCGGGGTGGTCGCAGACCCAGCGTAGCGCGTCGGCCAACGCGCTAGCATCGTCTTGCGGAACCAGAACCCCGGAGGCCCTGTCCCGGATGAGTTCCCGGAACACGGGAAGGTCCACGGCGACCGTCGGGGTGCCCACGGCTCCTGCTTCGAGCACGGTCAATCCGAACCCCTCGGCCTGGGACGCGATCACGTTCGCGGTGGCCTCTTGAAGCAACCGACGCTTCTCCTCTTCCGAAACGGCCCCCACGAACCGAACGCCCTTCACGCCGCTCGCGAGCCGTTCCAGTCGTGCCCGATCCTCCCCATCGCCGACGATCGTGAGCGTTCCGGGGGCCGGGAAGCGCGCGAACGCGGCGATGACGCGGTCGATGCGCTTGTATGGCTGTAGGCGGCCGATGACGACGAAGTCGGGGGGCGATACAGGGACAGGGCCTGGCGTGAAAAAGCGCAGGTCGACGCCGGGAGGATTCACCTCTATCGAGTCGCGGATACGGAGCTGATCCCGGGCCTCATCGCGGGTCGCATTCGAGATGGCCACAAACAGTCCTTTCTCGAAGCGAACCGTGCGTTCCAGCGCCCGCACGACGGTCGCGACCCCCGGGGGAACCTCGCGGCCGAGAATCGACTGGTGCACGTGGTAGAGAATGATCAGCCGAGGGCCGCGGTGGGACCACCCGGTGTGAAACGGCACCGCGTGGGCGACGCTCTCGATCACGAGGTCGTACCCTCCCGCGACGAAGGGAGCGATGAGATGCAGGGAAAGTCGACCACCCCGGCGGAGGATTCGGATCGACCCCATTCGCTCCGTCGAGGGCCGGCCTCGGACGGATTCGCAACGCCAGGTGACATCGTAGCGGGACGGATCGAGACGGGAGAGGGTCTCCCACAGGTACCGTTCGGCGCCGCCGGCGGCCGGGTGGAACGGGTCACGGTGGTTCAAGCAGAGGATCCGGACCGGCCGCTCGCCGCCGGGCAGAGCAACGGCGGGCGGAGGGGTTCCAGACACATGCATGGTGCTCGGGTCAGATTCCCCCTTAGGGGATGGCTGCGGAGTCCCGACGAAGATTCCGAGGAGGTGCCCCCACCCCGCGTTCCCCACAGGTATCCGCGGCGCGCGGGAGCGCCCTTGTCTACAAGAAGGTAAGTCCGGGCCCGCCGGTCGAGAGAACCGTACTTCCGGCGAGCGTACCGACCGTCAACAACCGCTAAAACCCCGAGGTTGCCTGCGTCGTCACATGCCGAACCGGTCGGCCCTGATCACGGGCATCACCGGGCAGGACGGGTCCTACCTAGCGGAACTCCTTCTCAGCAAGGGGTACCGCGTCTATGGTCTCGTCCGCCGACTCAGCAGCCCCAACATGACCAACATCGAGCAGCTGCGGGATTCGGTCGAGATTCTCGACGGGGACCTGATCGACCAGACGTCCCTGATCCAGTCGGTCCGGACGGCTCAGCCGGACGAGGTCTACAACCTCGCCGCTCAATCGTTCGTCGCCACGTCGTTCAGTCAGCCGGTACTGACCGGTGAGATCACGGGGCTCGGAACGATTCGACTGCTCGAAGCCGTTCGCGCGGCGGCGCCCAACGCCCGGGTCTACCAAGCCTCCTCGAGCGAGATGTTCGGGCTAGTCCAGGAGGAACCGCAGAACGAGAGGACCGCGTTCCATCCTCGCAGTCCGTACGGGGTCGCCAAGGTCTACGGGTACTGGGCGAGCGTCAACTACCGTGAAGCGTACGGGATGTACGTCAGCAACGGGATTCTCTTCAATCACGAGTCCCCTCGCCGCGGGCTTGAGTTCGTCACCCGCAAGATCGCGCATGCCGTGGCGTTGATTGCCCATCATCGGGAAGGGAAGCTGACCCTCGGGAACCTCGACGCGAAACGCGATTGGGGGTACGCCCCGGAGTTCGTCGACCTGATGTGGCGGACGCTCCAGCATCCTCGGCCGGACGACTTCGTGGGGGCCACCGGGGAGGCGCACTCGGTCCGGGAGTTCGTCGAAGAGGCGTTCCGGGTCGCGGGGATTCCCGACTGGCAACAGCATGTCACCACCAACGACCGATACGTCCGACCCTCCGAGGTGTTCAACCTCCGGGGGGACGCGACGAAAGCCCACCGCGAGCTGGGCTGGCAGCCGACCACCCGGTTCCCCGGGCTCGTTCGCATCATGGTGGAATCGGAGATGGCGCGCCTCGATAGCCCCTCGAGGTAGCGTCGTCCGCCCGTGGCTGAACGGATGACCACCGAGACCTCGCCCCCGAGTCGCGGCCCCTCCCCGGGCCGACCGTGGTGGCCGTTCGCCGTGGTGGTGGCGATTCTCGCCGTGGGGCTTGCCAGTGCCCAGCTGGGCTGGGTAAGCCCTATCGACCCCGTCCGGGGCACCCCGCAGACGGCCCAGCCCCAGCTCCTCTGGGTCACCGGCGACTTCGGGAGCGCGACGCAGCACGTGGTGGGAAACCACACGGTCGAAGGCAACAAGCTGATCCTGAACTACCTCGTCTCGACGGCCAACGCCACGGCGACGTGGTCGATCTCCTTCCCGGAGACCAACGATGTCCAGGGCCAGACCCTCGACTACACGTTCTGGGTCCCGGCCGAGATGCAGTTCCTCCGCAACGACACCCCCCTCCACGTCACCGTCAACGGGGAAGCTTTCCGCTACCAGCCGACGCTACTGGCGAACGCCACGAACTGGCCGACCCAGGTCTATGTGCCGAGCCCGAACTCGAGCCAGCAGCTCCCGGGACTGTTCGGAGGGTTCCTGAACCACCAGTTGTACGTGCCGTTCAGCGGCACCTTCCACTCCATCAACTCGACCGTCACGGTACAGATGACGGTGCCGGCGGGGGCCGAGGTGACCTTGCCGAACATCGTTCTGTCCATCTCTCCCGCCCCTTCCGGCGCATCCGCGGCGACCGCCCAGCAGAGGGGCTGGCTGCTGCTGCCCGTTCTCGCGGTGGCGGTCGCCGCGTTCGCCTGGGCGCTCCGCAAGCTCGACGTACGGCGGGTCGGGACGGTGTTCGCGCTCGGCATCGGGATCCGGGTCGCGTTGGCGCCCCTCTTTCTCCACACCGACCTAGTGACCCTCATCCAATTCCCGACGTTCTTCTATTCGTATGGAATCACGAACCTCCAGAGTTTCATTTACGGGCCCACCTGGTTCGCCTCGCTCATCGTGCCCGCGAGTCCGTTCTACGCGGCCGGGGTGAGCCCCTCCACCGACGCGTTCAACGTACTGTTCAAGCTCACTCCGATCGCCTTTGACGGGCTCACCTACCTCGTTCTGCTCCGTCTCATCACCGGACTCCGAGACGAGAAGACGGCGTACCGCTGGGCCACCTTCGGCTGGCTCCTCAATCCGTTCGTGATCTACTTCTCCGCGGTGCACGGACTCAACGAGTCCGTCGTGGCGTTCTTCATCGTGCTCGCGGTCTACCTGGTGCTGCGCTCGCAGTGGCTGCGGGGAGCCGTGGGGCAGACCCTCGCGGTGCTCACCCTCTATCCGGCCGCGTTCGCCATTCCTCCGTTGCTGGCGATCAGGGGACGCCCGGTCCGATTCGTGGTCGCCACACTCGCCCTCCCCGTGGTATTGATGGCGATACTGTTCCTCGCGGTCTACCGTTCGGTCGCGCCGGCGTGGGCGTATCTCGGGGTCGTTATCGGCAGCACCTCGGCGAGCAACCTCCCGACGTACGGCGCGTTGGGGAGCGCCCAGACGCCCTGGTTGCTGTTCTCCCGCGGGTTCGGCTTCGTGCCGAACCCCTTGGAAGGTCTCATTCTCGCGGCCAGCCTCTTCTTGGTCTTGGTCCTGGTCCGTCGGCCGGTCTCTCCCGCGACACTTCCGGCGGCGGTCCTTCTCGCGATGCTGTTCTTCTACCTCTCGTACCAGTCGTTCTTCGTCCAACTGCTCATTTGGATCGTTCCGCTCCTCGTCATCCTGCTCGCGCTCCGCCTCCGCCCCTCCCGCCAGGCGCTCTCGTTCCTGCTCGGGACCTCGCTCTTCGCTCTTGGGATCAACCTGGCCGCGCCGTGGTTCGCGTTCGTTACGACGGTCCTGTCGCTGCTCCTGTTCACCGCTCTCTTCGTGCCGCTCCTCGCCCTCGTCCCGAGTCCTTTGCCCAACTTCGTGCGTCGGGCCGTCCGGGCGATCGATGGAATCGGTTTCGCCGTGGCGATCGCCCTGCTCGCCCTGACCGAATCCACGGTCCCCACCGCCTGGGACCTCGTGGGCCTGACCCT
>Ga0187770_10000748_pt1 | contig 16269 bp, 14 predicted proteins | sample 0116_SJ02_MP02_2_FD_133154 | JGI IMG/M metagenome (GOLD analysis project Ga0187770, IMG submission 133154) | Tropical peat soil microbial communities from peatlands in Department of Meta, Colombia - 0116_SJ02_MP02_20_MG | ecosystem: Environmental > Terrestrial > Soil > Wetlands > Peat | place...
ACCTGCCTCTCTTTGGGTAACCAATTCCGATCCACAACTGGCCGCGAGCAGGCAATCACCCCGCCTAAGTTTTTTGCCACTTCTTCTATCATCGGAATATGCTCAGGTCCGCCGATCCCTTGACCGACGGAGACAATGATCTCCGCTTGAGTGATATCCTCTCCTGTAATCGGGGCTTCAATATATTCAATGAATGTTTTGACATCCATCGTTCCCCGGAGTGGAGAGGGCTCCATGACAATCCCGCCCTTTTTTTCACGAGGCGCGCCGGGGCTGAAGACGCCCGGCCGAACAGTCGCAACGTATCCACTGGATTGCCTCAGGGTCACATTGGCATTCACTTTTCCTCCATAGATGGATCGGATGGCTTTTAAACGGCCCCCTTCAAACGAGAGGCCAATGCAATCCGTGACCAGAGGGAACCCCATCTCCACAGAAAGGCTCGGCGCAAGGTCCATTCCAAATGATGTGTGCCCTACCAAGGTGAGAAGGGGTTGATATTTTATGATGAGAGAGGAGAGGACCTTTTGATAGAGGACGGAATTGAAATGTTCGAGTTGCTCATCCTCAACAACCAAGACCTTTGATGCCCTTGTGGCTAACTCCTCGGCAAAACTTTTAACCTGATAACCCAATAGAACAGCTGTTGACGAACCTTCCTGCTGAGAGGCCAACGTTTCTCCAGCAGCCAACATTTCATAAGTGATATCCCGAATCTTACCCTGTCGATGCTCGACTAACACCAAGATTTCCGCCATTCTTTCAGCCCCCCTTTTTCTTCTTTAGGATTTCAGTCAATTGGGTCACGACCTCTTCAGGATTGCCTTTCAATATTTCTGCCATTTTTCCAACGGGCGGAAAGAAGACCTGGTCGATTTTCGTATCGACCGGTTCACCAGAGGTGATCCCTATCTCCTCCATCCCAACGTCCTTGATCTCCTTATCTTCTGCCTCTAAGAGCGCAGCAAGGGAGACGTATTTCGGCTCGTTGATGCCTGTCTGAATGGTCAGGACAGCAGGCAGTGTGAGTTCCGTGACTTCATCGATGCCGCCTTCCAATTCTCTTCGGACCTTTGCCTTGCCTTCAGAAATCTCGATATGAGTGACAATGGCCGCATGAGGGAAGCCGGACATTTGAGCGAGACTCACTCCAACCTGTCCGCAGTTGTCATCCTCTGCCTGAACACCTGTCAAGATGAGATCAAAGGACTGATTTTTGATTGCCTGAAAGAGCAACTTTGCAATGAGACGACCGTCCAGATCAGGGGGTTCCTCTATCCTCAATGCCCTATCAGCACCCATGGCGAGGCATCTTGTCAAAACCTCTTTTGACTCTTCAGGCCCGACCGTGATGGCTGTGACCTCACCCCCATATTTCTCTTTTAAGAGGGCCGCCTCCCTGACGGCATATCCGTCCCAATCATTCAGGGCGAAGACAAGGTGGTCCTTTTTGATGTCCGTCCCATCCTTTTCAATAAAGATGTCTGCCTCTGCAGTTTTGGGAATTCTTTTGACACAAACGGCGATGTTCATTTAAGCCCTCCTATCCAAAAAATTGAAATATCAAATGACAAAGTTCAAATGTCAAATCAAATCCAAACCTCAAATATCAAAAAATATCTCAGATTTTGAACTTTGACATTCATTTGGCATTTGGATTTTGAAATTTGGATTTAGCCGATCTATATCGCTTCCGCTACCAATTCTGTGATATCTTTTACCACAATCTGATCTGTTAGGCTCGAGGTTTTTGCAGAATCCTCAAGCGTCAGAAGGCAGAAAGGACAAGCGGTGGCCATTACTTTTGCGCCCAAGGCGACGGCTTCCTTGATTCGAATCTCTCCATTTCGAGTCCCTTCAGTCCCCCCTTCGGCCCACATCCTTCCCCCTCCTCCTTCACAACAAAGACTCCTCTGTTTTGATCTATCCATCTCTGCGAATTCCAATCCGGGTATGGAGGTCAGAATTTTTCTCGGCTCATCGAAGACGAGATTCTGCTTTCCGAGAAAACAGGGGTCTTGGTATGTGACAGGGAGATTCAATGCCTGAGATATCCTCAATCTTCCCGTCTCAATCAAATCAGCAATGACCTGAGTATAGTGTTGGACAGGGATAGTCAAGTCCGGATACTCATTCTTAAAAGCATTGAAGCAATGAGGTGAAATGGTGATGATCCTCTTAATCCCAGACTTCTTAAAAAGGTTCGTATTATCCTTTGCCAGCTTTTTGAAAAGGGCCTGCTCGCCCATCCTTCTGATCTCGCTTCCACAGCAGGATTCCTTCTTTCCAAGGATGCCGAAGTCGACCTCTGCCTTTTGCAAGATCCTGACGAGGGCTGTTGAGACATTCTGAACCCTTGGATCATAAGAGGGGGCGCAGCCTACATAGAGCAATGTCTCCGCGGCTGCTTCTCCGAGAATCTTCACTCCCAAGTCTTTTGCCCAATCCGCCCTTCGATCCCGAAATCGTCCCCATGGGTTCCCTTGAAGGAAGGTATTTTCCAGAGCATCCCTGATGGTTGAGGGGACCTCGCCTTGATTGGCAAGAAAATTTCGTATCCCCATAATCAACTCAACATTCTTGACTCCAGCTGGGCACCGAAGGCTGCAAGTGCTGCAGGTGGTACAAGCCCATAATTCAGGCCTTTTGAACAGGAGGGAAGGGTTGGTTGTAAAGAAGGTCTCTCTGACTAATCTCCTCATATTGAGGGGGGATCTAAATTTGACAGGACATCCTCCTGTGCACGTCCCACATTGTATGCATACGTTGAGTTGAAATTCTTTGATAAAAGTCTTAGGATCGATCTTCATTTTGTTATATTCACGATCCCTGCTTTCTCACTCCCCTGGGGTAACGGAAAGCTCAGGGGCAGCAGGTTCAATTCTGACATCTTCTGCTGCAGCAGTTGAACAATTTCAAAAAGGCGAATCCCCTGCGGGCAAACATCTTTACAGGCCCCACAATGAGTGCATCTTTCAATCACATGAACCAGCCAACCCAATCCAAAGTTTTGAAAAGATTCTGGATAACATCTTTTGCAAAAACAGATGGGACAGACCTCCTTGCATTGATAGCAGTGATCGCATTTTTTCAATTCAGTCATCCAATGGAATTTAGCCTGATCCTCAGACTGGAAAAAACCGCAAGGTCCCAATTTCGTTATCCGTTCGTTAAATCCATTCACGACTTCCACCAGTTTAGAAATTTCGGAGGGGTGGATCCAAACAAAATCAAGACGTTCTTTCCCAATTCCAAGAATTTCCAATAGACCCTGAATAACTTGCATTCTCCTTTTGGCTGTTTCATTGCCTCTCTTATAGCGGCAGTGGCCCGGAGGGCATCCCAAGACCAATACCCCATCCGCCCCTGAAAAGTAGGCTTTCAGCAGGAAAAAGGCGTCTAAACCTCCAAGGCAGGGGAGCCTCACAGGGAAAAAATTCGGCGCATAACTCTTCCGTTCCATACCGGCAAAATCGGCACAGAGGTCTGCACTATTTTGGCATAAGAATCCGAGCAATTTGGGTTCCAAACTCATGGACTATACCGCGAGCAGTCCTTCGACCTCCGCCAGCACTTGGTCCTGGGTAAAATGTCTCTGTCTCGCTGCCTTGCTCGGACAGACAGCCGTACAAGCTCCGCATCCTTTGCAAAGAGCTTCGTTCACAGACGAGATTCCCCTGATATCAAGAAAATCGATCGCCGAGTAGGGGCAGATCTCGATACAAAGTTTGCAGCCCGCACAGATCTCGGGGTCAATAGAGGAGATCGTAGCCTCTACCTCGATCTCGCCCTTGGTCACCAGGGACATCACCTCTGCCGCAGCAGCAGAGGCCTGGGCTACTGTGTCAGGGATGTCCTTGGGTCCCTGGCAGCACCCTGCCAGGAAAATTCCATCCACATTGGTGGAGACCGGTCTCAGTTTTGGATGGGCCTCCATAAAGAAACCATCCGCGCTCTGGCTGATTCCCAATACCTGAGCCACCGTTTCGGCATCGCGACGGGCAGTTAGGCCCGTTCCCAAGACAACCAGATCCACAGGGATCTCAACCGGGGTCCCGAGCAGGGTATCCTCTGCTTCGACGATGAGACGACCATCCCTCTTATAAATCTCGGAGCCTTTGCCTCGGATAAAGTAAATTCCCTCTTCTCGAACCCTCTTATAGAACTCCTGATATCCCTTTCCAAAGGCATTGATGTCGATATAAAACTCGTAGATCTCAGCCCCGGTCTTCTCTCTTGCCAGATGGGCCTGCTTCATGGAGGCCATGCAGCAGATCCTCGAGCAGTGAAGCTTCGCATTTTCATCCCGGCTCCCGATGCAGTGGAGAAAGGCGATTGCTTTTGGAACGGTTCCATCCTTTAACAATATTTCGCCACGATTGGGTCCGGATGGGCTCGAAAGCCTTTCAAACTGAAGGCCGGTGATGATATTGTCAGAGACCCCATACCCATATTGCGGAAGGAGATGAGGATCGAATGGATCATATCCTGTGGCGACGATGATGGACCCCACTTCCTTCTCGATCACTTCCTCTTTCTGATCAAAATCGATTGCCTCTGCCTTACAGGCCTCAATACATGTTTTTTTACATTTCCCTTTGCTCAAAAAGAGGCAGCTCTCTTTATCCACAACCGCCTTCAAAGGAACGGCTTGAGGGAAAGCAAGATAGATGGCCTTTCGCCTGGCCATTCCCTCTTCGAACTCTGAAGGCACTCCCCTTTTCAAAACGCATGCTTCCACGCAATCCCCGCAGCCAGTGCACCGACGGTGATCGACGTAAGTGGGATGTTTCTTAATGGCCACAGTAAAGTTTCCGACATAACCTTTTACATCGGCCACTTCCGAACAGATAAAGAGTTCGATATTCTTGTTTCGGGCCACTTCAACTGTTTTGGGGGTGAAGATGCAGGAGGCGCAATCCAAAGTGGGGAAAGTCTTGTCCAACTGGGCCATATGGCCGCCGATATAGGGTGCCCTTTCTACAAGGACGACTCTCATCCCGCCGTTAGCAATATTTAGGGCAGCCTGAATTCCTGCAATGCCGGCCCCGACAATGAGGGTGGATGGCTTGATCCCCACCTTTCTTGCCTCTAATGGCTCATGACGCGAGACCCTTGCCACTGCTGCGTGAACAATATGTTTGGCTTTCTCCGTTGCCCTTTCTCTATCCTTATGAACCCAGGAACACTGCTCACGGATATTCGCAATATTGAGGAAATAGGGATTGAGACTTTCTGAGGAGAGAAGATTTTTAAAAGTCATCTCGTGCATTCGAGGGGAGCAGGCTGCGACCACCACTCGGTCGATGCCAAGTTCACGGATGTCCTTTTTGATCAAATCCTGTCCAGGGTCAGAGCAGAGATAACGGTAGTCCCGAGCCACCTTGACTCCGGGAAGCGTGCCGGCAAAACGGGCAAGTTCACTGCAGTCCACCGTGGCAGCGATGTTGGTGCCGCAATGACAGATATAGACACCAATCTTTTTCATAACCAAATTTCAAATGTCAAAATCCAAATGTCAAATGAAAGCCAAAATCCAAAGCGCTAATGGGCCTTGGAAATGGCGGAATAATGAAAGAAAGTGGCCTATTTGAGATTTGAACTTTGGATTTCATTTGAGCATTGACCTTTGACATTCCTTTCTTTAGATGATGCCGAGAATTCGGCGGCCAATCGTCATCTTTTGGATCTCTTTTGTCCCCTCGTAGATTTCAAGTAGTTTTGCCGCCCGGTAGTAGCGTTCGATGGGATAATCATCCAAGTAGCCGTATCCGCCGTGAAGCTGCAAAGCTTCATCCACCACTTTGACAGCCACCTGGCAGGCCCACCATTTTGCCATGGCCGATGTTTGGGTATCCACATTCCCCCGGTCAAGATTCCAGCAGGCCTTGTAGGTTAGAGATCTGGCCGTTTCGATGAGTGTCGCCATCTCGGCGATTTTGAATTGGGTGACCTGAAAAGATGCGATCGTCTTCCCAAATTGTTTTCTCTTTTTGACATAATTGACCGCTTGTTCCATCGCGCCCTGCGCAAGGCCTACTCCATCCCCTGCGATCATCACCCTTGAATAGTCAAGAAACTTCATCAATTGGACGAACCCATCGCCTTCCGAACCCACCAGGTTTTCTTTTGGGACTCTCACATTATTGAAATAGACATTCGCCGTATCGGAAGCATGGAGCCCCATCTTCCCATGGATTTTGTCCGCCTTATAACCCGGTCGATCTGTCTCAACCAGAAGGATACTATGGCGATTCGATTTAGCGGTCTCTTCAGGATGAGTCAGGCAGTAGACCAAAAGGAATTTGGCTTCCGTGCCATTGCTGATCATCACCTTATTCCCATTGATCACATAATCATCCCCAACTCTTTCCGCCCGGGTGGTGGCAGAGGCAGCGTCGCTTCCGGCCTCAGGCTCCGTGATGGCAAAACCCATGACCCAATCCCCTTTGACCAAGGGCGGGAGGTATTTCTTCTTCTGATCCTCAGAGCCATATAGTAACAGTTCTTGGGCACCAAATGTGGTCTGAGAAAATACTTGGCCAAGTCCAGGTTCGGCCCTCCAAAATTCCTCCAGGATGACGCTGTGTTCAAGAGAACCCAGGCCAAGGCCGCCATACTCTTGCTTGATATAGACACCGACGAAACCCAACTCAGCTGCTTTCTTAATGATCTCTCTCGGAAACTCTCCCTTGGCCTCACACTCTTTTCCAATGGGCACCAATTCCCCTTCCGCAAACTCTCGAGCAGCCATACGAATTTGTTTTTGGCGATTCGTCAGTTCATAATCCATGGATTCGACCCCTTTGCTTTGATAAGCGCCAAACGGTTAATCAAGAGAACATCTACGTTGTTCCACTTCCTTCTCAGTATCTTCCCAACAGGGCCCGGGCGATAATCATTTTTTCAATCTCTTTCGTTCCTTCGTAGATTTCAACAATCTTGGAATCCCGATAAAAACGCTCAATATTGTAGTCACCGATGAACCCATAACCTCCATGGAGCTGAAGGGCTTCCTCCGCAACCCTCACCGCTGTCTCTCCAGTAAACCACTTTGCCATGGCAATCAAATGAGACTCTACTCTCCCCTGATCGAGGAGCCAGGCCGCCTTCTGATAAAGATTGCGGCCGGCCTCAATTCGGGTGGCCATCTCGGCAACCTTGAACTGAGTGACCTGGAAAGAGGCGAGGGGCTTTCGGAACTGCTCCCGCTTTCGAACATGGAGGATTGCTTGTTCCAAGGCCCCCTGGGCGAGCCCAACCGCTTCCGCACAAACATGGAGACGGGTGTGATCAAAGAAGACCATAAACTGTTGAAATCCCTTTCCTGCAGTTCCAATCAGATTCTCTTTGGGAACCCTCACATCGCTGAAAGAGATTTCGGCAGTATCAGACGCCCGGAGACCGAGTTTGTTTTTCAGCTTGGTTGCCTCAAAGCCCTTGCGGTCTGTCTCGACCGTGATGACACTGAACCGGTCATGGGGAGACTTAGAATGAGGATTGGTTAAACAGAGAACCTGAAGGAAGTCGGCAAGGGTCCCGCCGGTGATGAAGGTCTTGGTTCCATTGATGACATATTCATCACTATCCAGAACAGCGGTGGTTCTGACGGAGGAAACGTCACTTCCCGCATCTGGCTCTGTGATGGCCGCTCCGGTGATGGCCTTGGCCTTTACCAGAGGAGGTACCCATTTCATTTTTTGATCCTCCGTCCCAAAAAGGAGAATCAATTCCGAGCCAAAAGTACCTGCCAAGATAAAATGGGCGATCCCAGGATCAACCCTCCAGAACTCCTCGTTGATGAGACAGTGTTCCAGGTAACCCAATCCTGGCCCGCCGTAAGTGTCGGGTATGAAGACCCCCACAAAACCAAGGCCGCAGGCCTTTTCCCAGAGATGTCTTGGCGATTTCTCCTCGCGATCACACTCCTGGGAGAGACCCGGGAACTCTTTCTCAGCAAATTCTCTGGCCGCCTTGATGATGTCCTTCTGCTCATCGGTCAGATCGAAGTTCACAAAGAGTTCTCCTCAGCTGACCGATTCCTTACCCCGCATTCGGCCAAACGCCAAGCAGATAAACGGATCGGTTTGGGGAGGCTACCCTGTTCAAAATCCATGAATTTACTACCTTTCTTAATCCTCAATTATAAAATGAAGCGTCGGTCTTTACAATTATCCTCCTTTTTTTGATCTTCAAGCCCTATCGATTTTATTTCCATCGGCAGAAGATAGAGAGCTGCTTCCATCTATAGCCAAATAACTATCACCCTTCCTTATTCTTTAGAACGACGGGCCCTCACATCCTTGAACTTCATCTGGGTCAGTAATTTGTTGAGGGCTAATCGATGTTCTTCGGTCTTCAGGGCATCAAGAAAGACGATTGCTTCATGCTGTATGACCTGATCCAGAGTGGACTGCATCCCGTGGCGCAGAATCTCTTTTGACTTTCGTACGGCGGTAGGCGGCATGGCGGCAATTTGCTTGGCCATCTTTTTGGCCTCAGGCATGAGTCCGTTGTGCGGGAATACGTGGTTAACCGCTCCTATCTCTAATGCTTCATGAGCATCAAAGGGTCTGGCAGTTAAAATAAGCTCTGCTGCTTTTCCATACCCGATGAGCCTGGGCAGAAAATAGGTGCTGCAGAATTCGGGAGTTACTCCAATTCGGACAAAGGCACAGCTAAATTTTGCCCTTTCAGAGGCAAGGCGAATATCACAAGTCAGGGTGACGGTGAAACCAAAACCGTAAGACGGTCCGTTGATGGCTGCTATAATGGGTTTGGGATACTGTACAAATGCCCTCGGTAAATCAAGTGATCCGAAACTTGTTTTCTTTTTATGGTCCCTATCACTCTCTTGAACTTCTATAAATCTGCTCAGGTCGGCACCCGCACAAAAACCTCTACCTCGTCCAGTCAGGATCATGACCCGGACGTTATCATCCTCCTCAGTCTCCTTAAGCGCTTCCATCAGCTCATATTTCATCGTCTCATTCAGAGCATTTAGAACTTCGGGTCTATTCAGGTACATGAAAGCGATCCCTTCTTCTCTGATCAATTCAATCGTCTTATATCCCATGATTTTCCCCTTTCAAAAAAATCCTTTGGATCGAGCCAAGAAATTGCGGTGTCTGATTTGTGAAAACTTTCCTTTGGCACGGCAAAAAATAATGCCGTTCACAACCATCTTTTTCTGCGTCGGTAATGTTTTACCTCTCGATAACTTTTTTTCTTTCCCACTTCACTCAAACCCATATAAAATTCCTTCACGTCCTCATTTTCCTTCAGATCTTTTTGTGTCCCGTCGAGAACGATTCTACCGTTTTCCATCACATAACCGTAGTCAGCAATGTCAAGGGCTTGGGGGGCATTCTGCTCGACCAGTAGTATGGTCGTTCCTTTTTCTTCATGAATGGCCTTAATGATCCGGAATATCTCCTTGACCAATAGAGGACTCAGGCCCATGGAAGGTTCGTCCAGAAGCATCATTTGGGGGTGACCCATCAGGGCCCGTCCGATAGAAATCATCTGCTGTTCGCCGCCGGAGCAGTAACCCGCTGTCGCATCCCGTAAACCTCTGAGTCTGGGGAAATAATTATAGATCATGTCAAGGTCTTCTCTCATAGAAGTCTTTTCTCTGCTGGCCCGGGCCCCCACTCGCAGATTTTCTTCCACCGTCAAATGGGCAAACAGCCTTCTCCCTTCCATGACCTGAACCAGGCCTTCTTGGGCGATCGCCTCTGTGCTCATTTTAGTCAGATTTTTTCCGTCAAATTCAATGGTGCCTTCCGTGATCTCTCCCAGTTCTGTCTTGATCAGACCGGTGATGGAATTGAGAGTGGTCGTCTTTCCCGCACCATTGGCACCGAGAAGGGCAACGATCGAGTTAGAGGGAACATTCAGAGAAACTCCTCTGAGGACTAAAATCACCTTATTAAACATCACCTCGACATTGTTGAGGTTTAGCATTTGGATCCCTATAGAGATTCAAAGGATTCCATGGAGCTTAGATTCTTTCAATCCTCACCAAACCAAAAAGACCATAAGGCTTGATGATTAACACCAGAACCAAGATGATGTATGGTACGATCTCTCTTGTACTCGCTCCCACCACCGGGTCCAGGTACAGGCCAGAGATATATTCCAACACACCGACAATAAGGCCCGCAATCAGGACACCGGGGATCGATTCCAGCCCGCCCAAAAGAACAACAGGAAAACAGTTCGCTGCAATAGAGTGGAGGGTCGTGCTGACACCATTGATGCTGCCCAGGAGGACACCTCCAATATAAGCCAAAAGTGTAGAAATCACCCAGGCCAGGATAAATACCGTTTTGGTGCTGATCCCCATGCACATCCCAGCCTGATGGTCTTCCGCCACCGCTCTCATGTCCAAGCCCCATTTACTGTATTTAAAGAATAGAATGAAAAGGCCGATCACAAACATGGTGACAAAAAAGATAATAATGTGCTGAAGGGATAAAATAATGTTTAAAAATTCGACTGGATTGGGGGGAAGAAACTTGGGATAGACAAGATAATTATTGTCCCCCCAGAAAAGAGTGACAATTCCATCGATAAAAGCTTGAAGGGCCAAGGTGACGATAATCAAGGATAGGATGGGCTGCCCCACAAGTTTCCTCATACCGAAGCGTTCAATAATGAAACCGATGATGACCGCTGAAGCCAAACCGCAGATCAGTCCCAGCCACACGGGCATGCCTACCTGTTCCATAAAACACCAGGCCAGGTAAGCCCCCACCATCAATAAACCTCCCTGGGCAAAGTTGAAGACATGGGTCGATTTGTAGATAACGACGATGCCCACTCCAACAAGACTGTAGAGCGATCCGACCATCAGACCACTTGCGATTGCTTGTAACAACTCTTCCATCGGAGATCCTGGTCCGTCTTGGAGCGCCCCTTTGCTAAAGGGGCGCCCTCTTTCGTTCTTACTTTACCTCTGGCTTCAGCCAAGGGACTTCGATTCCATACAGTTCTCTCACCCACACTCCATTGACGCATTTGGAGACGTTCAAATATTTGAAAGGTCTCCTCTCCGTCGGAGAGAAGCTGGCATCCGCGGTGAGGCCCAACATGTCAATTTTTCCCATGGTCGTCAAAGCCTTGTAGATGGCCTCGTTATTGACGTTATCCGGACCCCATGTCTTTGCAGCATATCGGATGGCCTCACCCGTAATTCTCGCCGGGATCACACCCATGAGGTATTGAGTTTGATAATCAATACCCCCGCGGAATTCTTTTTGCATTTCCATTCCCAATTGAATCCCCTTGTTTTTTGTCTCCGACCAATCGGCAAAATGGTTCACAGACCAAGCCCCTTCTGCCGCATCGCCTGCCAATTTAACGACCTCTGCGCCTCGGCATTCAGAACCACCGCAAAATTGCATCTTCCCCTGGAGGCCGAGCCTTTTCGCATCTTTTAGCAGGACCGCAAAATGGCCCTCGAGGATATTCGAAAAAACAAGGTTGGCCCCCAATGATTTTGCCCTGAGGAGCTGGGTGCTCAGGTCATTGGGCTGACCAGCAAACAATTGCGGAGGAAGCACCTCAAATCCATACTGGGCTGCCCAAGGCTCTCCTAATTCAATATGTGCTCTTCCGTAAGGAGTATCCCAGGTGATCGTCATGACCTTGGGCTTTTCTTTATGACCTGCCTTTTTCCAGACATCCATGAAATGGATGCAGCCAGCGCAGAGGACGTCAGGGTAAAGAGGTCGGAGCAGAAAGATATACCCCGGAGGCTCGATCGCAGGAGGGAAACCAGATCCCTCACTCACGCACGGGATCTTCACTCTCCGCAGTTCATCATTCATCGCAGCGGTTCCGTTCGTCCCCATGATATAGCCCGCACTAATTCCCGCCGCCTCAAATTTCTTCAGGACAGGCAGATATCTCTTGGGATCATAGCTTGTGTCTTCCATCAGAATATTAATGGTAATCCCCGAGATAGGATCATGCTTTTCTACCCATTTAAAGTAATCTGAATAACCCTTCCAGAACTGCTGGCCAGTAAATGCGATCGGCCCTGTCACGTCACCAAAGACGCCCAGCTTGACCTCCTTGGCCCAGGCAGTGGCTCCACCCGCAAAAAGAGAAAACAATAAACCCATCACCATCCCCATTGCCCACTTCTTGCGATACGTCGCCTTCATCATGAACCCTCCTTTCTTTTAAGAATGTTAATACGCAAATGGCCAGAGCCGATAATAAGCCTTGAAAAGCCCGAATTGCCGGTTGATACCTCGCGGTTCAAACAATAGAAAAACCATGACAACCAGAGAATAGATGATCAGCGCCAGGCCTGAAAAGATACTGGTTTGGATGCCCGGAAAGAGGCCTCCCAAAAAAGGGGTAATTAAAGAGACTAGCTCTTTGAGCCCGATGTAAACAATCGCCCCAAAAATCGGACCCATGGCACTTCCGATTCCACCCACCACCAAGAAACCGAGATACCAGATAGAATCCATGAAGGAGAAATGGTCCGGATGAATACGGAGCAAATAATGGGCCCACATGGCCCCAGCGATACCCGCATAAAAAGATCCGATAAAAAACGCCAACAGTTTATACTTGAAAATATTGATCCCCATGATCTCGGCGGCCAAATCATTGTCTCTGACGGCAATAAAGGCCCGCCCTATTTTACTCCGTTCTATGTTTTTAGCAAAATAGGCCATCAGAAGCAACATGAACATGGCAAATAGAAAATAGGCGCGGTCCGACTCCAACACGAACCTGCCCATCCCAGCCCGGGGGACTGAAAGACCGTAGAGATGCCCGGTAAAATTTCCGCCGTGAAGGAGGTACCAGTTGATGAGGTATTGGGCAGCCAGGGTGGCCAGGGCTAAGTAAAAACCCTTGATCCTCAAGGAAGGCAATCCAAAGATCATGCCGACCAAGGCAGCGCATAAGCCTGCACAGGGGAAAGACAGGATAAAGGGAAAATGCAGTCGGGTCATGAGAATGGTCGTCGCATAAGCGCCGATAGCCATAAACGCAGAATGACCGACCGAGATCTGACCTGTAAAACCGAGGACGAAATTGAGCCCCTGAAGCGTAATCACAGTAATGATGGTTAAGATAATAATACTCAGGATGTAATTGTTACCAAAAAAGAAGGGGAAAAAGGTGAGAGCCAACAGGAACAGGACCAGTGCCGTCCACTGGATTCCGGTCCGGATGACAGCCCTATCCTCCTCATAGCTCTTATTAAAAACACCGCTGGGTCGCCACATCCTAAATAAACCTCATCCTCTAATTCACGTAATTCACGATGACCTCTGTCCTGACCATCCCCACCCTTCCGTCCCGATAGGCCACCTGACTCTCCACTTTGATGCTTTCTCTCTTTTCGTAAATTCCTGTCAGGATGTCCTTGTATCTCTCCTCGATCGGTTTTCGTTTCAGTTTCCGGGTTCTCGTCAGCTCGGCTTCGTCGGCATCAAACTCCTTGTGCAAGCTGACAAATGCCTTGATTCGAGCGTACTCCGGTAGGACGGAGTTCACCTTCTCCACGATCCCCTTGAGGAGCTCCCTGACCTCCTTCTTCTGAGACAGATCGATATAGGTCGTATAGGTCATCTTTCTTCTTTCAGCCCATTTTCCGACATTGTCATAATCGATATTGAGAATTGCAGAGACAAAGGGTTTATCTTCGCCTCCAAAGACCATCGCGTCTTTGACATAAGGGCTGAATCTCAACCGGATCTCTGTATATTGGGGAGAGAATTTCTTTCCGTCAGAAAGCTCGATCATCTCATTCACCCGATCGAGATAAACAAGATGTCCTTTATCGAACAAACCCGCATCACCGGTGCTATAATAGCCATTCTTGAGAACCTTAATCGTCTCTTCAGGACTCTTAAAATAGCCAACAAAGACGCCATCACTCTTAACCAGTATTTCGCCCTCCTCTGAGATTTTGACCTCGCACCCTTCAAAGGGGATTCCAACGGTCTCATAGCGGATATCATCGTCTTTGTGCAGAGAAATCAAGCTCGCCTCTGTGGTCCCGTAAAGGTTCTTAATATTGATCCCGATGGCATGGAAGAGTCTCATCATGTCAGGGCTAATGGCCGCTCCTGCTGTATAACCCACCTTATTTTTAGTAAATCCAATCCGGTCCCTTAAAGGACGGAAGACGATGAAGTCAGCCAGGGCGTGAAGCATTTCAAAGAGGGGTCCGACTCTTTCATTCTTTTCCTTAGCCTCCAATTTCTTATGGCTCACCTTTAACGCCAAGTTATAAAAAAAGATCTTTAATGGAGTGCTGTCGGTGATCTTCACCTGGATGGTGGAAGCCAAGCTTTCCCAGAGACGAGCTCCATAAAAAATGATATGGGGAGCAATATCGCGTATGTCGACCTGGACGGTCTCGGGTTTTTCTGGAAAATGGAGGACCAAGGGAATGAATACCCCTCCGCAGAGTCCCAAGATCTGTTCTGTGAGCCAAGCCGGAGAGATATAGGAAAGATAATTCTCCATGGGCAAGAATTGGTTATATTGCCCCATGGCCTCTACCGCATACAAAAGGTTTTGATGGCTGAGCATGGCTCCTTTCGGGAGTCCGGTTGTCCCTGAAGTATAACAGAAGACAGCAATATCATCTCCCTTCCCCTGAGATAGGAACGTCTCGAAAATCTCAGGGTGATCCTGAGCATAGTGTTGTCCCAGGTCTTCTAAGGCTTTTATATCCATCGCTTTTGACGGGTCATAAAACCATAATCCTCGGGGATCCCAATAAATCACCTTCTTCAATTTTGGAAGCTGGTCAAAGATCTCCAGAATCTTGTCGACCTGTTCTTGGTCCCGGGCGAAGACAAAGGTTGAATCGGAGTGCTCGATATAATATTTGACCTCGGAGGGGATACAATCGATGTAAACCCCCACGGCTGCCCCTCTCAGGGACTGGGCAGCCCACTCCGCCCAAAACCATTCTGGATCATTGTCTCCGATGATCGTTATTTTGTCACCCTTCTCAAACCCGAGAGACAACAGACCATGGGCAATATTCTTCACGTGTTCGTAGACCGCCTGCCACGTGTATTCGTTCCATATCCCATAGTCCTTTTTTCGCATAGCAATCTCGCGATTCCCGTATTCAACAGCTCTCTTCCGGAGAAGCTTTGGGATCGTATCGAAGTCTTCTTTTCTGCTTTCCACCAACTCTATACCTTCCCCAAATAGGCATTGATGACCGCTGGATTTTCTTTAATTTCTTCGGGTGTCCCCTCTGCGATCTTATTCCCAAAATCGAGAACAGCGATCCGCTGGGTGATGTCCATCACTACCCCCATATCGTGTTCGATCAGCATGACGCTGGTTCCCTTCAGTTCATTGATATCCAGAATGAATCTCGCCATATCCTCCTTCTCTTCCATATTCATTCCGGCCATCGGTTCGTCTAACAAAAGAATTTCAGGCTCCTGGACAAGAGCCCTCCCCAATTCAACCCTCTTCCTCAACCCATAGGGAAGAGAGCCCACAATATGATCCCGGATATCCTCAATTTCCAAGAGCTTGATGACATCCTCGATGGCCCTTCTGTGTTTAACCTCTTCGCGGGTTGATCTTCCAAAATGAAAGAGTGAAGACAGAAGGCCATATTGGATCAGATTGTGCCTGGCAGCCAGAAGATTGTCTAAGCTGCTCAGTCCGGTGTAAAGTTCCACATTCTGGAATGTCCGGGAGATCCCCAGTTGAGAGATCGTGTGGGTTGGGATTCGAACGAGGTCTTTCCCTCCATAAAGAATCTTCCCACTCTGGGGCTTGTAAAAACCACTCACGCAGTTCAGAAGACAAGTTTTACCCGCTCCGTTGGGCCCGATGACCCCTAATATCTCGCCTCTTCTCAATTCAAGGCTGACATTTTGAAGGGCGACGAGATTCCCGAACCCCAGGGTCAGATTCTTCACTATTAGGTGGGCCTCTGTGGGCAATTGGCCAATTCTCCCTTGATTAGTAAATGCCCAAATTTAATCGGGATGCTGAACTCTGTTAAGCTTGTTTGGGAGGAAATACTTACCCTTACAATCTTCCTAGGATATGCCCTGCTACCGTATTTCTTTGAATCTGCCCCGTTCCTTCGAGGTGCCAAGTGGGTAAGGCATGTCCCGGTAACCACACCACCTTATAGGCCAATAATGCAGCCTCTTCAATCTCCTCCGACATCTCAACTGTCAGATGGGAGATGTTATGAAATTTACCAAATTGCCACTCTATTTACAGGATAAGTCCCTATTTTGTCAA
>Ga0187770_10000750_pt1 | contig 16265 bp, 13 predicted proteins | sample 0116_SJ02_MP02_2_FD_133154 | JGI IMG/M metagenome (GOLD analysis project Ga0187770, IMG submission 133154) | Tropical peat soil microbial communities from peatlands in Department of Meta, Colombia - 0116_SJ02_MP02_20_MG | ecosystem: Environmental > Terrestrial > Soil > Wetlands > Peat | place...
CAGTGAGCAAGGACCAAGACGAGGGATTCGAGGACATTCTGGCTGAACTGGACCGCGAAGAGGCACGCGTGAAAATACGGATGGAAATGAGGCGCTTTGGGAAGCCCACCACCGTCATTGAGGGCATCAAGATGAGCGACAAGGACCTCCATGAGCTGAACTCCAAGATGAAGCGCGCCCTGGCGACGGGAGGGACAGTGAAGGACGGTATCATGATACTTCAGGGGGACCACAGGGAGAGTGCCGCAAAGATGCTGAAAGAGAACGGCTTCTCCGAGAGTTCCATAGAAGTAATCTAGCGGGAATTCCCCTTCTGTCTCAAGCCCCGAAACCCGGTTCAAACTTTTAAAACCTAATCCAGAGCGCAGGCAGACAACTAATCATGTCGAAGCCCATCACGACATTCGAGGACTTCGTCAGACGCATCATAATCGTCGTCTTCTGGGTCGCTCTCATTTCCGTCGTGGTCATCGTTCCCATCTACTACGCCGTCTATGCGTCCTTCAGGTTCCAGGTCTGCTTCCCCAATTCTCCCGCTACAGCGCAAAACGCCACCCTTCCCTCGCCGCCATCTAGCCTGCTGTCCTGTTACGACCCGTTCACTCTTGCGACAACCAAGCCAATCCAGGCGATGACCGGGACTTTGAACCTCCTGACCTATGACCCCTTCAAAACGCTCTTCGCCCTGACCACCTTTCCGGGCTTCACCTTCGTCGCCGTCTATGGCACCATATTCATGGGATGGGTCGAGAGGAAGCTGACCGCCAAGATCCAGCTGAGGACGGGACCCATGAACGCGGGTAAGGTGGAGGGGATTCTGCAGAACATAGCCGACTTCTTCAAGCTCGCCTTCAAGGAGATGATCATCCCCGACGGGGTCGACCGCGCCACCTTCATCGCGGTCCCATTCGCTCTCATGGCTGTGGCGGGGGCCCTCGTCGCGCTCGTCCCGCTCTCACCGACGACTTACATCGCCAACCCCTCCGTGGGGGCAGTCCTCGTGTTCGCAATCCTCGGCTTCACACCCATAGTCGTCCTCCTCGCCGGCTGGGCGAGCAACAGCAAGTACCCCTTCCTCGGAGGGCTGAGGGCTCTGCACCAACTCGTAGCCTACGAGATACCCATGATCCTGTCCCTGGTTGGGGCGGTCCTCCTATCAGGGTCCCTCAACCTGATGGGCATAGTTGACGCCCAGAGCAACATATGGTACATCTTCCTCCAGCCCCTTGGAGCCATCGTCTTCTACATCGGCGCCCTTGCCGAGCTTGAGAGGATACCATTCGACATCCCGGAGGCGGACAGCGAACTCGTGGCCGGGTGGCAGACAGAGTACTCTAGCATGCTCTTCGGCACATTCCAGCTCGCCAACTTCTCGAGGATGTACATAATGGCAGGGCTCTTCACCACCTTCTTCCTGGGCGGGTGGCTCGGGCCCGCACCGGTCCCCCCCGAGGTCTGGTTCATCCTCAAGACCACGGTCGTAATGGTCCTACTGATGCTCCCCAGGGCAATAATGCCGCGACTCAGGATAGACATGCTGCTCAGGGCCGGGTGGGTGAAGCTTCTCGCGCTCGCCTTCGCCAACATCTTCATTGCCATGATAATCATCTCGCTGGGGGTAGTGTAGTAGATGGGGACTTGGAGCTACATCAAGGGGATCTTCGTATCCACCTGGACAGGGGTAAGGCACTTCTTCCATCCTAGGATGACGCTGCGCTACCCTGAGCAGAAGTTGGACCTCGAAGGGACCGGCTACAAGTACGACGCCCGGCAGGGGGTCGGCCTCCCCGGGTTCAAAGGACGCCATCTACTCTTCTTCGAGAAGTGCACCGGGTGCCAGCTCTGCGCCATCGCCTGCGACGGCGTCGCAGTTGCCATAGACATGCAGAAGGTCTCGAAAGGTAGGCCGCAGAACAAGAAGGAGATCTGGCCGGCGGTTGACTACGGAAGATGCCTGCCACCTACCACACCAATCACAACCCTGGATGGGGTGAAGCCGCTTTCGGAAGTCCGCATAGGAGACAGAGTATTGACACACACTGGAAAGTTCCGAAAGGTTACGAAACTATTCAGCAGGAAGTACTCGGGCAAACTCTACACCTTTAGGACACTAGGAAACTTCGAACCGTTGACTACTACCGAGGATCACCCTATTCTCGTCTACAGTGAAAAAGGGGTTTCATGGGTCTACGCCAACGAAATCACCTATAGGACCTACCTGACCAGGCCTGTCATTACCGAGGAAGAGCCCAAGGAGCAGATTGAGTACTCATATGAATTGTATCATCCCGCTGGTAGGGGGGGATACTTCACCACTGAGTTGGTTTCTCTTGCCACGACGCGAGAGTTGATGAGGCTCATTGGATACTATCTTGCTGAAGGGGCCTCTGATCGGTATAGAGTTTCATTCGACATCCGCAAAGACGAGACTGACATCAAAGACGACATCGTCGAGTGCACTTCAAAGGTTTTCGGAGTTGGCGTTTCGTTAAAGCCAGATCCTGACTCTGAGGGACTGAAGCTGTGCATCGATTCCGTTAGAGTCGCTGCGTTCTTCTCCGGATTCGGGCACGCGGCAGATAAGAAGAAACTTCCATGGTGGATGGTCATGTTACCAAAGGCCAACATCTCAGAGATTGTTCGTGGAGAGTTCTGGGGAGACGGTCACTACTCGGACAAGTACTATGAATACTCTACGAAGATGCATTCGAACTACTTCACCACCAGAACGACGTCAAGAGAGTTGGCATTGCAGATGCATTACATGCTCAGTCGTCTTGGCATACTCTCCTCCATCAGTACACAGAATCAGAAGGATCGCAAATTGTGTTATTCTATCACGGTACATGCTCCATACGTCGAAGCTATGGGTCAGCTCGTCGAAGTCCCTGCGAAGAACAACGAAGTCTCCCATAGCTACGTTCACCTAACTGATGGGATGATTGTCTCTCCAGTTGTCAAGATAGAGGTATCCGAGGTCGCGGATTATCTCGTACAGAATTTGGAAATTGAGGGAGATAATAGCTATATTGCTTCAAATATTTCAGTCCATAATTGCGTGTTTTGCGGACTCTGCGTGGACGCCTGTCCCTTCGACGCCCTCGACATGACGAACGATTACGAGCTATCGGCCTACGACAAGATGGCCCTGAAGTATACGCCCGACATGCTCGCAGTGCCGCCGAAGCTCGAGGGGAAGAAGTACAAGGTGGTGTTCGACACAGAAAAGGGGGAAGTCAGGTACGGCTGACGCTGTCTTCCTCGGCATGATGGTCCTGACCGTCGGGAGCGCCATCGTGGCGCTGGAGGCCAAGGAGATAGTCTACGGCGCCATCGGCCTTGCGGGATCCCTCTTCGGCGTAGCTGCCCTCTTTTTCCTGCTCGACGCCCCGTACGTTGCGGTCTTCCAGATCGCAGTGTACATCGGCGCCGTGGCCGTGCTGATCCTGTTCACCGTGATGCTCGTCAGGGAGGAGAAGTGGGCCAAGGAGGCACCCGCGACGTCGCTCACCAAGATCGCAGGAATCGTCACGGGACTTGCCATCACCATCGCACTCGCAGTCGCCGCCCTCGACACCAACCTCAGCCAGTACACCACCATATCGAACAGCGCGACCTTCGTAAACATCGGCCAGCTTATCTCCACCGGGGACGCACCAATCCTCCTCGTCCTGGCCCTGGTCCTTGCCGCGTCTGTGGTGGGGGCCCTCACGCTTTCGAGAGTTGATAGGGAGGAGCCCAAGTGAACAGCCTAAGCGACTTCATGATCGTTTCGGCGATGCTCTTTGGCATCGGTGTCTACGGGCTCGTCACGAAGCGGAACGCCCTCCGCCTGCTCTTCGCGGTAGAGCTAATGATCAACGCCGCCAATCTGAATTTCATCGCCTTCGGCCAGTACCTCCCCTTCGAAGGGAGCGCTCAGACGGCGCTCCCGAACGCCTTCGGCCAGACCTTCGTCCTCTTCTCCATCGCCCTGGCGGCGGCCGAGGCAGCGGTTATCCTGGCAATTGTGGTCGTTGCCTACAGGCTGCACAAAGACGTCGACGTCAGCGAACTGAAGTCGTTGGAGGGATAAGGCTAGTGATTCTTCTCGGTCCCCTTCACCAGTCGCAAGAGTTCTTGGAGTAGGCGCAAGTGGCTCAATACCTACTTCTGCAATCGGTAGTCGTACCTCTGATTGCGGCGGCTGTCTGCTACCTGGCATCTCCCTGGCTTGGGAAGCGGGTAGGGTGGGTCGCGTTTGCTTCCCTCTTCCTCACCACCTTCCTTCTAGTGGGGTTCGGCTGGTCCCAGCTCTTCTCAGGCGGCAGCCCGATCCTCGAGTCCTACACCTGGGCTCCTACGGCAGGGCTCACCTTCGGGTTCCTCGCCGACGGTCTGAGCTTCCCCATCGCCATACTCGTCAATTTAGTCCTGGCGGCCACCGCAGTCTACTCCATCCCTTACATGGAGAACAGAATCAGGAACCTCTATGGGGAGCCGAAGCCCGCCAGGATAGGCCTTTACTACCTCAACTTCTTGCTCGTCTCTGCAGGCCTGGTTGGTATAATCTTCTCGACCAACCTGATTGAGCTCTACCTGTTCCTGGAGCTGGTCCTGATTCCGACCTTCGTGATCATCAGCCTGTTCGGCTACGTCCAGAAGGAGAGGGTGGGCATCATCTACATCATTTGGAACCAGCTTGGCGCCTTCGTCTTCCTGGCGGGCATAGCGCTTGCCTACGCGGCGACCTGCGGCACGGCAGCAGGATGCTCATTCGATATCTCGGCACTGAGCGGAGTCCAGTCCTCCACCTGGGCCTACTGGATAGCGGGGCTCATACTCGTCGGCTGGCTCGTCAAGATGGCTGTCTTCGGGGTCCACATGTGGCTCCCGATCACCGAGGCCGAGCCACCAACGTCCTTCGCACCCACCATGGCCGTGGTGTCCGGCATTGGCGCGTATGTAATCGCGCGCCTCCTCTTCTTCAACATGCCCGCGATCTTCCACTCCTTCAGCCTCCCACTGATGGCCTGGGCGGTGCTGACGATGTTCTACGGCGGCGCGGTGACACTCGCCCAGAATGACATCAAGTACATCTTCGCCTGGTCAACCATGAGCCAGAACGCCTACTCCATCCTCGGCCTAGCGAGCACCTCCGCCCTGGGCGCCGTCGGCGGTGTGTTCTACTTCGGCAGCCACATCCTCGGCAAATTCATCATGTTCTCGGTGGCAGGCATCCTGCTGACGCAGACCGGTCTCAGGGACGTCAAGCGGATGGGGGGCCTTGCGGGGAAGATGCCCTTCACGGCGGCGCTATTCGTCCTGGGCGCCCTGATACTCTCGGCCGTCCCCCCGACCAGCGGCTTCCAGGCAGAGTGGATAATGTTCGCAGGCATCTTCTCGCAGGGGGCGGCTGGCTCGTCCACCTATGTCGCGGTTGCTTTGCTCGGGCTGATCGCAACTCTTCTCACCGTCGCCTACACCTTCTGGCCTATCAAGAAAATCTTCTTCGGGGAGCTGGCGCCCGGACTCGAAGGGGTCAGGGAAGCACCTCTGACAATGACCCTTCCGCTCCTGGCGATCGTCGTGGCGTCGATACTCATAGGTATCTACCCGGACCTCGTCACCAAGTTCCTGACTGGCTTCGCCAACATCCTTAGCGCAGGGGGGGTGCCGTGATTTGACCTACGCGATCCCGTCCTACTTCATCTGGTTGATCTTCATTCTCCCCTTCGTGGGCGCCCTCGTGACAGCCGCCCTCAGGAAGTTTGGAAGGCTTGGAGACTACGCAGCGGCCGCATTCGCCTTCCTCTCCGCCATCTTCGCCTTCACTATGCTCATCCCGGTGCTTGAGGGGCAGCCACTAACCATCAACAACGTCGGGCCCCTCACCACCAGCGTCCCCTGGATATCGGGGCTGGGGCTGACCATGGGCGTCCTGTCAGACTCCTACACGGCCATAATCACAAACGTGGTCGCCTGGGTGAGCTTCCTCATTGTTTTCTACAGCCTGGAGTACATGAAGGAGGACGGAGGGCACAACCGGTACTTCTTCTTCATCGCCCTCTTCATAGGGAGCATGCAGCTGATCGTCCTAGCCGACAACCTTCTCGCCCTGTTCATAGGGTGGGAGATGGTCGGCCTGTGCAGCTACGCCCTCATCGGCCACTACTGGAAGGACGAGACCAAAGACTGGGTGGGCACCAAGGGGGACAGGGCCCTTGGGGAAGAGCAGGCCTACTCTCCCTCGCATGCGGGCATGAAGGCCTTCATCATGACCAGAGTGGGGGACGTGGCATTTCTGGCGGGAATCCTGATTCTCTTCTTCTATTCGGGGACGTTCAACTACTACCAGCTCGCCGCTGACCGCGGCCTTTGGTTCCAGCATCTGTACAACAATGGCCTGCTCGTCCCTGTGGCTCTCTTGATCTTCGGGGGCGCGGTCGGGAAGTCTGCCCAGTTCCCCCTGCACGAGTGGCTGCCTGACGCAATGGCTGGTCCCGCCCCTGTCTCCGCTCTGATCCATGCTGCCACCATGGTCAAGGCGGGTGTCGTCCTTGTCGCCAGGGTCGCCCCGATTTTCTACTTCATCGCCATCAGCAGCTCTGCCTACGGTATGACCGCGGTCCAGCCCTTCTTCCTGACGGTGGCATGGATTGGCGCCTTCACGGCTGTACTTGCAGCCAGCCAGGCGCTGGTGGGCTTCGAGCTGAAGAAGATCCTCGCCTACTCGACCGTGTCTCAAATCGGCTACATGATGCTCGCCGTCGGCGTCGCAGGGTTGTCGGCCAACTTCTCGGAAGGACTATCGGCGGCGCTCTATCAGCTCCTGAGTCACGCCATCTTCAAGGCGTGCCTCTTCCTCGCAGCGGGGGCCCTCATCCACGCAGCCGACTCGAAGTACATCAGCGATATGGGCGGGATGAGGAACAGGATGAAGTTGACCTTCGCAGCTGTACTGATTGCGGTCGCCTCTCTCTCAGGGATCCCTCCGTTCAGCGGGTTCTGGAGCAAAGACGCTGTCCTGGGAGCGGCCTGGGGAGCGGGCCAGTACGGCCTTTTCGTGGTGGGGGCCCTCACCGCGGGAATGACGGCGTTCTATTCCTTCAGGATGCTCGGTGTCGTCTTCTATGGTGACGCAAGCAAGAGGCTGGCCGAAGTGGAGGGACAGGGGCATCACGTCCACGAACCAAGCCCCATCATGTGGGTCCCCTACTCAATCCTGGCTGCGCTCACAGTCATCATCGGAGTCACAGCCTTCGCCGGCCTCGCAGTCCCGGCGCTGAACGTCGATGCTTCTCTTCAGGCGGCTGCCCAGAGCTACATCACATCACTCTTCCCGACGGCGCTGCTCCCCGCACCCTCGGGGGCGGTCGACTGGGCACCGGCAGGTTTGACCCTGGCCATAGTTATCGCAGGCTTTTTGGCCGCATACACGATCTACATGGCCCGAAGGGTACCCCCGACCCGCTTCGTGGGCCAGACCGGGTTCATGCACGGCCTCTACACATTCCTCTACAACAGATGGTACATCAACGCAATCTACTACAAGGTATTCGTCGACGCTCCCCTGGCTGCCTCGGTGTGGCTGAGCGAAGACTTCGACTACAAGGGCCTGTTCAGGGTGAACCAGGCCGGGTCTGTGATTGGAGTCTACCTTTCAAGGGCGGGGAACTGGATCGACACGCGCGTCGTTGACGGCACAGCAAACGGATTCGCCTCGGTCGGGCAATCCCTCTCAAAGGCACTCAGGAAGATCCAGACGGGGATAGTTGAGCAGTACGCCGAAGTCTTCGCCATAGGCATCCTCCTGCTCGTTGTTTTCCTGCTGCTCGCGATCTGGCAGGCAGGGGTGGGGGTCCCTGTGCCATGAGCTACGCCCTCTCGCTACTAATCGCGCTCCCGCTTGTCGCGGCGCCATTTGTGTACCTGGCCACCAGGGCCAACAGGCGCCTCGGCATCTACTTTTCACTCGGCCTGGCCCTTGTGGTGCTCGCCATCGCGGGGTACGTCTTCTGGGAAGTCTACTCTCAGGTCCCTGCGCTGGCCCCGGGAACATACATCATGCAGGAGAAGTACAGCTGGATCAGCTTCAACTCCTTCGGCCTCAACTACTTCCTCGGGGTCGACGGCCTCAGCTCCCCCCTGCTCTTCGTCTCCGCCCTCCTCACCGTACTCGTCATCTTGGGGTCCAGGAGGCTGATCGATCATCACGAGGCCGAATACTACGCCCTGATATTCATGTTCGAGGGGGCGATAATGGGGGTGTTTACCTCCCTCAACCTCATCCTATTCTACATCTTCTGGGAGGTCGTCCTCATCCCGATGTTCTTCTTCATCGGGGTCTGGGGAGGTCCTCGCAGGAAGTACGCCGCTATGAAGTTCATCATTTTCACGTTCGCAGGGAGCACCATCATGCTCCTGGGGTTCCTCTACTTCTACATGGGGATGCCTTCGCCTTCTTTCGACATCCCGACCATCGACGCGATGCTCCAGGCCCACCAGATTCCGGTCGGCCTCGAGTATCTACCGCTTCTGGCTTCGTTCATAGGGTTCGCAGTGAAGCTCCCTCTGGTTCCCTTCCACACCTGGCTCCCCGACGCACACGTCGAAGCGCCCTCCCCCATCTCCGTTCTTCTTGCAGGGGTGCTGCTGAAGATGGGCGGCTACGGTTTCCTGCGAATCAGCATAGGTCTCTTCCCAGATGCCTCGACGCAGTACGCCTGGGTCTTCCTCGGACTAGGACTCTTCTCCATGTTCTACGGGGCGGTGGCCGCACTCCTGCAGACCGACCTGAAGAAGATGATTGCGTTCACGAGCATCAACCACATGGGCTTCGTCCTCTTTGGGGCATATGCCACCATGATTTCGGGGAGTTACCTCGGAATCCAGGGGGCCATCTTCCAGATGTTCGCCCACGCCCTCGCGGTTGGGAGCCTCTTCATGCTCTCCGGGTACATACAGCACCAGGCGGGGACGAGGGAGATTCCGGTGCTGAAGGGGCTTGGGACGACGATGCCTCGGACCGCCGCGATCCTTGTCCTTGGCTCTGCGGCTGCCATGGGCCTCCCGCCTTTCGCAAGCTTCCTGGCCGAGTTCATGGTCATAGCCGCTGGAATCTCCGCGTCTATCCTTACCGCGGTCTCGATCCTCGTCCCCGTCATCACCGCCGGCTACTTCCTCTGGATGATTAAGAGGACAGTCCTCTCCCCTGCGGAAGCGGGGCACGAGGCCCACGACATGGGGTGGTCTGACGTGGGGGCGTTCGCCGTCTACCTCGTTCCATTGGTCATCTTGATTGTCTCGTCGTACCTGATACTGAGCCCTGCCCTCCCTGTGGCGCAGTTCCTCAGGGGGTTGCCATAGCGTGGTCGACTATCTAACATCGGCGGTGGTGTTGCTCGCCGGCGCCTCGCTGTTCCTCCCATTGCTCCAGGTCTTCCGAACGGGGAGAGAGAACCTGGCAGGGTACATTCTCGCCCTGGTTCTCGCCGCCGCACTCGCGCTCATCGGCCTCTTCACACTATATCCCTCCCCCGTTCCATGGGCGGGCTCCCTCGTATCCCCCGACCAGATCGGAGGGGTGTTCGCCCTCGTTACCGTCGGCGTCGTCCTGGCGGTCACCATTGCATCCTTCGACTTCTTGAAGAGCGCCAGCAAACCCGTCTACTACAGCCTCCTCGGGTTCACCGCCCTCGGTATGGTCCTGCTCGCCTACTCCCAGGACCTGCTGATGTTGTTCGTTTCATGGGAGTTGATGAGCCTCCCGACCTACGTCCTGGCAGGGTTCGACAAGAAGATCCACTCCAACGAGGCGTCGGTCAAGTATGCCATCATAGGGGCGATGTCGTCGGCCGTCATCCTCTACGCCATCAGCCTCTCATACGGTCTGACTGGGAGCACACAGATTTCTGCCGTCGTGGCCGGGTTCACCAGCCATCCATCAGCACTCGCAGGGGTCGCGACCCTCCTCTTCGTGGCCGGCTTTGGCTTCAAGATGTCCATAGTCCCGTTCCACATGTGGATTCCGGACGCGTACGAGGGCGCCCCAACGACCATCAGCACCCTTCTGGCGGCCGCCACAAAGAAAGCAGGATTCATCGCCGCCATCAGGGTCCTCCTCGGCATATCCACTCTCTACGTGGTCACCAAGAGCCCGCTCTTCACCATGGCTAACGTGTTCGCTGTCCTCGCGCTTGTTACCATGACCGTCGGCAACATTTCTGCCCTCACCCAGAAGAGCATGACCAGGCTGTTGGCCTATTCCAGCATCGCCCAGGCCGGGTACATGCTCATCGGTTTCGTGGCCTTTGCAAACGCGCCGGGCTCCTCCGCGGCCATGCTGGGGCTGACGGGGACCGTCTTCCACGTGATCAACCACGCGGTGATGAAGGGCGCCGCATTCCTCGCCGCCGCGCTCGTCGTCCTCCAGTTGAAGCGCGCGGACCTGAAAGCCTACGACGGACTAGGTAAGAGAATGCCGATCACCGCGTTCACCCTTGCCATCGCCTTTCTTGGTCTCGCCGGTGTGCCTCCGCTCAGCGGGTTCTGGAGCAAGCTCATCCTGGTCCTCTCCGTTGCCAACGGCCCCTACGGCTGGCTGGCGCTGGCAGCCATTCTGAACTCCGCCTTTAGCCTCGGCTACTACGCCTGGATCATAAAACGGATGTACATGGATCCAGGAGAGAGCACAGAGAGGGTAAAGGAACCCCTCTGGTTCGTCCTTATCTTCGCCATAATGGTCGGCCTAATCATCGGCATAGGATTGTTCCCCCAGCAAGTGATCAACTTCGTGTCCAACGCCGTTAACAGTTTCGTGGGCTAGAGCCAGTTTATCCTGACCCGGGCCCTGTCGGGGAATATCTTGCGGAACGGCTTGCCCTGGCCCGTGTAGAACTTCGTGAAGAACTCGTAGAGGTGCAACCTTAGGTCTTGGACGTAGACGATGAACACCTCGAAGGTCAGGATCAGCAGGTTGAAGATGACCCATGGGGCGATGTCCAAGGGGTTCGACAGAGGGAACTTGAGATTGATGATAAGCAAGAGGGCAGCATGAACCAGCAGCATGACCGCAAGCCTCACGTAACTGATCGTGTTCGATAGGAACTGTGATATCCTCTCGAAGACTTCGAGCCCCCCGTTTGACAGCGCGCCGAGGAACGAGCCTTCTTTTATCCTCCCGGTCTTGACGGCGACCGCCTTACCTATCAGCAGAACGAGCATTGATGGCACAAGAACGGCAAGTGAGACCGCACCGAGTACATCGATCGGGACACCCAAGAGCGGCGCTGAGGCGGTCGAGCCAAGAACGTCGAAGCTGAATCCAACCCCGACGAAGGCAAGGCCATAGCCTACCCCTCCGAGGTACATCGTCAGCACGGGGACCTTCTCAAGCCAGAGTTCGAGCTTGTCGTGCTCCTTTGCACCTTCGTAGATGTCGAGGCTGAGAGCCGTTGTTAGGTGAGCCACTCCGATCAGTATCGCTATTTCCATCACCAGGTAGACTCCATTCGTGGAAAACACGTCCTGGGCGCCAGCAGCCCTGTGGATGATTTCGATTACAGCCGGGATAGGGACGAAGCTAGAAAACGAAAGTTCGAAGAACTCTCCAAAGATTATTCCGAAAATTATGGCAGAGATTCCCGCCACAATGAAGATATTGGCCCACCTCCTCATGTTCCCGACTGACCGATGCCTGACAAAGAGCATGAACAGTGTCAGGATAAGTCCGTGGCCGACGTCCCCGAACATCATCCCGAAGAATATCGGAAAAACAAACGACACGAGTGGAGTGGGGTCCACCTCGTGCTCGGCAGGGATACCCTGCTCGAGAGTGACGGGCTGGAAAAGGCCCAACCCCTCCTTGTTCTCCATGAGTGCGGGAACCTCCTCCTCCTCTGACGCCCGTTCCACGGGCTCTGTGTGAACCATCCAGCTGCCGAACATCTCTTTCAGCTTGAGCTCTTTCTTTGTCGGTACGTACCCGGAAATCATCGCAAGTCTTTGCATGTCGCCCGACACTCTTGCCTCGTCCAGCGTCTTCCTGGACACTTCAGAAAGCTCCCTCAGGGCCAGCAGGTCTGTCCCATGCTTGTCTCTGGACACCTGCATCTGCGCTTCTGCCTTCTCTCGGGCCGCAACCGCGGCCCCGTGATCTTGGGAGGCCCTGGTGTACGCCTCCGCGGGGTTCTGGGGGAAGTTGGGGGGTATCGTCAGTGGCTTTAGCTCCAGCAGCTTCATCGTCTTGTCAAGCTTCGCCTCCTCCGCCTTTGCCACTGCAACCAACACAAGTGTCTGCTCCTTGGTAATCGGCTGCGACAGGAACACGGCTTCCGGAAGGGACTTCGTGAATTCTTCCAACCTGTCATTTCCCACCAGGGAAACCACCGCCTTGAAGTGGTTGAGGTCTGAGAGCCCCGTGAGGTCTGACGAGAAGCCCGAAGCTACCTTCAAGGCTCCCATCAGTGCCTTCGAGTCCGCCTCGTCCTTCTGTGCCTTCTGCAGGAGGACCTTCTCCGCCCGGACTTCCTCTGAAATCGGCCCAAGCTTGGCGTCAGCCTTGTTCAGAAGCTCCTCCCACGTGGAGGCCTCGTAGGTGCTCCTGGGGATCTTGACCCCCCTGAACACGATGTCCATCTGGCCGGGCATCAACTTCAGACCCAGGTCCTTCACCGCCTGGTCCGCCTGGGCGAACAGCTTGACGGCCTTCACGGTCAGCTCTTGAACCCCGGGGTCGAAGTTCTGTGGGGCGCCTTCGAGCGGGTGGAAGTCCTCGAACTCCGCCAGCGCCCTGGCCACCTCCGCATACTCGCTGCGGGGTGAGATTATGGTGACTTTGGATAAAGCGGCGACGCCCAAGCGCTAAGCGTTTTCAGCCGCGTCCGAGTTCCGTTATTAAGCGTGTGGGACTTGAGGCTCAGCTGGCTCCCCGGCACTTGTCCTTCAGGGGATTAACCATTATAAGCCAACCGACTTCGGGAGGCGAGAATTCGGGGATTCGCGTTTGTCAAGCAGGACCTACGTCGGCACGAAGGCGTTCGCACTCAGGGGAACCCTGCTGGACACGCCCACTGTCCAGAAACTGGCGGAGTCGACCTCCCTCGAAGAGATGGTGAACAGGCTACGAAGCACGCCCTATGCCGACACCCTCTCTAGCATGTCACCTCCGTTCAGCGCGAGGAGGATTGAGCTCGCACTCAGGGAGCGCCTCGCGGTGGTTCACCACTCCGCGACCCAGGGAGCGGGAAGGTACAAGATTCTGCAGTTGTACTACATGAAGAACATCGCCTGGGACCTCAAACTCGCGCTAAAGGCCAGGGCCCTGGGTCGCACCTACGAGGAGACCGTCGAATATCTTGACATGAAGGCGGAGGAGCTGGTGGGAAGGAGGGATCTGATAGTGAAGGTCCTCTCGGCAAAGGACGTGAACGAGGCAGTGACGATGTTGTCGGGGACCGAATTCTTCCCTGACGTGGAGAAGGCTCTGGCGGTGTACGCGTCCAAGGGGGAGATTCGCTTCTTCGACGTCTACATCGACCACGCCGTCCTCTCTGCGATTTCGAAGGAGTATTCGCTCAACCCGAAGCTGTACTCCGCGAAGGCAGCGAACGTGAACGGAGTTAGCGACATGGTGACCCTCGACGTCGACGCTTACAACGTCCTGAGCGTACTGCGCTCCAAGCTCTGGGGGCTCACTGAAGCAGAGGTTCAGGAGCTGGTCATCACTCCTGCGAGGAGAGTCGCTCTCCCGACCCTTAACAGCATGGCGGGTGCTGACTCGGTGTCTGAAGCCGTCAAGATGATCGAAGCGTCGTATCGCTTCCCCCTGCAGGGGCTGCAGGGTGACGAAGAGCTCATCGACATGGTCGAGGATGGCTTCGCCAAGGAGATGCGAGGCACCGCCGACCTTGGATTTGTGTGGCAGGGGCTCGGCCCAGGGACAATCTTGGGGCTCATCAAGCTCCTCGAATTCGAAGTGAGCAACCTTGCTGCCATAGCCATCGGTGTTGAGGCGGGGATCGATCCGAGGAAGATACTGTCTAAGCTAAGAGTCTAGACCAGATTTCCGAATTCAAGCTGCCAATGTTTATAAGCGATATTCGAAGGCGCTGCTTCGTCAGGCAATGCGAAGGTTTTCTAGGATATTCCTGATCCTCGGCTTTCTTGCGACTCTGATGTCAGCGCTTTCGGCCCCAGTCTTCGCCATTACCCCAGGGGCGGCTGCCAACGGCCAACAATTCCTTGCGGCGGGGCTTGCGTTCGGCCTGGCGGCTCTCGGCGCAGGCATTGGCGTCGGTACCTCCGGTTCAGCGGCCATTGCCGCGGTGACAGAGAAAGCGGAAGTGAGGACAACTGCGCTGATCTTCGTCGTGCTTGCTGAAGCGATCGCGATTTACGGTTTCGCCATCGCGTTCATCATCCTGGGCCAGGCCGGTTAGGACTCGGTCTCCACGCAACTTCGTCCTAGTAGTCCCTGAGTATCGAAAAGTCCGAAAGGTCTTCGAGGAGGATCGTGGCTTCGTTCCTGGGAAGGTGCATGAGCCTCCTCTTAGCCTCCTCCGCATACGACTCCGCTTGGGCGGTCATCTTCCCGACCACCTCGCTCTCGCTGTGTGTTTTAAGCAACCCCACCGTCACCTTGTCCTGTGACCTCCAGTCGAGCAGGTCGTCCTTGAGCTGGTAAGCTATCCCTATGCACCTTCCATAGTCGGCGAGGGCCTCTACGTCTTTCTCGTCTCCACCAGCTATCAGGGCTCCGAGCTTCGCCGACGTCTCGAAGAGAGAGGCGGTCTTCTCTGTGATGACCCTGATGTATTCGTCCCAGGTAAGCTTGTAGATTTGGGGGTCGATTGTCAGCTCCGAGTATTCGCCTTCAGACATCTGGAGTGCCGCGCTGCTCACCTCCTCCGCAATCCTTCTGTCGTCATATCTCGCAGCGATTGCCAGAATCATGGCAAAGACGAAATCGGCGCTGAGCAGAGACGCGCTGTAGCCGTACTTAACGTGGAATGGCGTCTTAGCCCTCCTTACCTTCTCCTCGTCGATTACGTCGTCGTGGATGATTGATTCCGTATGAAGCAGCTCAACCGCGACTGCAGCCCCCAAGACTGAATCGTCCTTGCATCCCAGCGCCTCCGCCGAAAGCATGAGCATCACCGGGCGGACCCGTTTCCCGCCTTCGATGGCGTAGAGAAGGGGGTCGTGGAACCTAGAGTGTGTGTAGAGCTTGAGTTCCCTGGCTAGAGCGGCGTCTATGCGCAAGGCATAGGACTTCATCCTCGCCTCGAGCGCTGCCATTGAGACGGCCCTATCTTCGACCATTCCTAGCACTCAGTCTCCAACTCCTTAGGTTTGTATATATTATGTATGCCTAAACCCAAGACCTTGTTTCGTTTTAAAGTGCACCAGCTTCAGCTGCTAGGGAAGCACTACCTCCTCCTGCCCAAGCTGAATACGTCGTAGACGGGGGTCCTTGCAAGGAGGTTTTCAGAGATAGGACCCGTTGTGAGGGCTTACTTCCTGGCGGTCAACTCGAGAGAGAGAAAGATCAGGGTGTCTAAGGATGGCCTCTGCTGGTCTTCCTTTGACCCGTCTGATGTGTTGCTGCCTGCCATCCCTGCCCTCCTACCTTGCCCCAAAGAGAGAGCACCAGTCAAGATAGTCAGGGGCAAGTACTTCAGGGCTTCGAAATCTGAGGATGGAGTGACCTTCCACATTTTGCCTAGGCTGGAATTTTCCTCGCGATGGAGTGAGTTGCGCTCGTCCGGCGGTTGCGCGTTAGCGCCCGATGAGCATGCCGTGGTCTCCCTCCTTCTAGAGAAGGCGAGAGGGAACTGCGAGATGATCACGGACTACTTCGTCGATGGTTCGACCCCGTTGATTCTAGGCAGAAAGCGATACTTCGAGTCGAGGTTTGATCCAGACGAGGCAGCCTCGACGCTCAGGGTCGTTGGCGAACGGAGGCAGAGAAATCCCTACATCCGGGGGAATGGAATCCTTCGTCTGAGCTCGTTTGGGGAGAAAGCTCTAATTGCCGACTTCGATGGCCTCGATTCAGCCCCGGTAGTATAGAGTCCGCATGGGCGTACAGCCCGGTCAAGCCTCAGGTGTCGAGAGTATGCCGGCCTTTCGAGTCGGCGACCCGGGTTCGAATCCCGGCCGGGGCAGTTTTTGAACTCCGTCTGGCGAACGGGGGTCAGTCTGAGCCATTCCAGGGGGACACAGAATGTTCTCGGCTCCATGTCAGTAAACATCCTCGGCACCTGCTAAAACTAGGAGCAAAC
>Ga0187770_10000751_pt1 | contig 16260 bp, 12 predicted proteins | sample 0116_SJ02_MP02_2_FD_133154 | JGI IMG/M metagenome (GOLD analysis project Ga0187770, IMG submission 133154) | Tropical peat soil microbial communities from peatlands in Department of Meta, Colombia - 0116_SJ02_MP02_20_MG | ecosystem: Environmental > Terrestrial > Soil > Wetlands > Peat | place...
GGTCGAATAAGGATGAGGGGCAGGCGAACTTCGTGAATCCGGGGATTTTGCTATCGAATGTGGGAGCGAATTTTGACGTGACGCCGAAGCTGCGCGCGTTTGTGAACGTAAACTACCTGCGGTTTATGGACACCGAATCGCTCGAGCTCCTGCTGTTTCAGGCGCCGATTCGCCATGGAATCGGCGTGGACTCGAGCGTGGGAGTGCGGTACCGGCCGCCGCTGACGGAGAATTTTTCGATTACGGCAGGAGCGGCTGCGCTGGTGCCCGGGCAGGGGCTGCGGGATATTTATGGCGGGAAGACGTTTTGGTCGTTGTTTACGGATTTTCGGTTTCAGTTTTGAGATCGAAATCTAGGCATTGGCCCGGATGAAGAATTGGTTGGGTGAGCACGAAGTGCACTTTGTACTTTTGTTGAAAACAAAGCGGGAGCAAGCTCCCGCACTCCAAAGGTCTCGCGGACGGCGCGCTGCTGCTTGTGTGCTGCCCATGGTACTGGTCTTGCTTTTCGCCCTAGAACATCGCTCGCGGGCGCAAGAGCGGGCGCAGCAGGCGGGGCTGTTGACGCAGTCGCAAGAAGAAGCCGACCGCAAGAGCGCGGGCTGCGTCACGTGCCACACGCAGACGGATGAGCCGACGATGCACCCGACGCGAACCGTACGGCTTGGCTGCTCGGATTGCCACGGCGGCGACGTGAACGCGCGGCTGGCGGAGGGGACGCCGAAAGATTCCGAGACGTACAACCAGGTGAAGCGGCAGGCGCACGTGCAGCCGCGCGAGAAGGAGTTTTCACGCGGGCTTGCGAATGCCGAGCGGCCGTTCTCGAGCTGGTTGCGCGAAAGCTACGAATACATCCGCTTCGTCAATCCGGGAGATTTGCGCGTGGCGGCGGAGACGTGCGGGACCGCCGAATGCCACGCCGCCGAAGTGTTCAAAGTGAAAACAAGCATGATGACCCACGGAGGGTTTCTGTGGGGCGCGGCGCTTTACAACAATGGATCGTTCCCGCTGAAAAACGCACGATTCGGCGAGAGCTACTCGGCCGACGGCCTGCCGCAATCAGTGCGCACCGTGCCGGCGCCGACGCCGGAAGAAACACGCACAAAAGGGATTTTGCCGGAGCTGACTCCGCTCGAACGCTGGGAGATTTCGCAGCCGGGAAACGTGCTGCGCGTGTTTGAGCGGGGCGGCGCCAAGAAAGGTGAAATCGGCAATCCCAATCCCGAGGAAGAAGGCGGGCGGCCGGACGACAAGCTAGGCGAGCGCGGATTCGGCACGCTTTTGCGCACCGATCCCGTTTTTCTCGGGCTTCAGAAAACGCGGCTGCTCGATCCGCTGCTTTCGCTGCCTGGAACGAACGACCAGCCGGGTGATTATCGCGGGAGCGGCTGCACGGCGTGCCACGTGATCTATGCCAACGATCGCTCGACGGAACACTCGGGGCCCTACGCGCCATTCGGGCGTCTGGGTGAAAGCGCCTCCGCGGATCCGGCCGTGAAGAAGGGCGAGCACGGGCATCCGATCCGCCACAGCTTCACGCGCGCGATTCCGTCGAGCCAATGCATGGTGTGCCATGTTCATCCGGGAACGAACATGGAGACGACGTACTTTGGGTTCACGTGGTGGGACAACGAAGCGGACGGCGAGCGGATGTATCCGCGGGAGCAGCGGAATCCGACCGACGAAGAAAAATTTCAAGCCGCGCTAAAGAATCCGGAGGGTGCGGCGGCGCGCGGACTGTGGTCCGATGGAAAATTTCTCGAGCAGACAGGAAGTGCGGAGTTCAACAAGCAACTGCACGAGAGCCAGTTCGCCGATTTTCACAGCCACGGATGGATTTTTCGGGCGGTTTACAAGCGGGACCGCCGTGGAAATCTGCTCGAGGCGGACGGCAAGGTCGTAGCGTCTGACGATCCTGGAAAATTCGACAAGGCCGTGCACCTGAAAGACATTCATCTCGAAAAGGGCATGCAATGCGTGGATTGCCACTTCGAGCAGGACGCGCACGGTACGGGAAAACTTTATGGCGAACCGCGCGCGGCGATAGAGCTCGATTGCGTCGATTGCCACGGCACAATCGAAAAGCACGCCACGCTGGCTACGTCCGGCCCCGCGGCGCCACCCGGAGGAACACATCTCGACGGACCGCGCACTCCGTGGAATCTGCGGCGGTTTGAATGGCGCGGCGAAAAACTCTTCCAGCGCTCCATGGTCGAAGCCGGGAAGGAATGGGAAGTCGTACAGGTGCGCGACACAATCACGCCCGGCAACGCGCACTACAGCGAGAAATCGCGGTGGGCAAAGACCGTGCAAACCGATGGCAAGACTTGGGGGAGCGTGCCTTCGGATTCCAGCGCGCTCGCGCATCCGAACTCGAAAATGACATGCTACGCGTGCCACACGTCGTGGGCGCCAAATTGCTTCGGGTGCCATCTCGCCATGCAGGCGAACCAGCGCAAGCCGATGCTGCACAACGAAGGGCTGATCACGCGCAATTGGACGGCCTACGATTTCCAGGTGCTGCGCGATGACGGCTTCATGCTGGGCATCGACGGCACTGTGACGGGCCATCGCGTGGCGCCGGCGCGATCCTCGTGCGCGATTCTGGTCAGCTCGCAGAATCAGAATCGCGAGTGGCTCTATTACATGCAGCAGACGGTTTCAGCGGAGGGGTTCAGCGGGACCGCCTTCAGCACGTTTGTGCCGCACACGGTGCGGGCGAAAGAAACAAAAGGGTGCGACGACTGCCACGTTTCGGCTCGCAACGACAACAACGCGTGGCTGGCGCAGGTGCTTCTCCAGGGGACAAACCTGCTGAATTTCATGGGGCGATATATCTATGTAGCGGACGGAGCGAAGGGGTACGACGCTGTGGTGGTGGCGGAGCACGACGAACCCCCGGCAATCATCGGAAGCTACCTGCATCGCATGGCTTATCCGGCAAATTACCGCGAGCACGAACAGCGCGGGCGCGAACTGAAGACCGCCTACCACCACGCGGGAAACGTGCTCGATGTGCAGCTTCGCGGCGAGTACCTCTATGCGGCCTTGGGAAAAGGCGGATTCCGGGCCTACGACGTGGCCAATATCGACAACAAAGGATTTTCTGAGCGCATGATCACCGCACCGGTTTCGCCGATGGGGCAGCAATTTTTCTTGAAAACGAAATTTGCAACGGCAGTGGCAAGTCCTTCGACGCAGGCTCTTGATCCGGCGCGCTCGCGGCGTCCGGAAAATGAAGAGCAGCCCATCCATCCGCTGTATGCCTTTCTCTACGTGGCCGATAAATACGAGGGGCTCGTGGTCGTGGGTGATCCGAATGTGAAAGGCAAAAGCCCGGGCGTGAGCACCCTGCTCGACGGAAACCCACGAAACAATTTCCTGAAGCGGGCGCTGGCGTTCAATCCGGACGGGGTATTGAACGGCGCGCGGCGAATCACCATCGCGGGCACTTACGCCTACATTCTGTGCGACCGCGGGCTCGTGGTGGTGGATCTGGATAATCCGCTCGCGCCGAAAGTGACGGCGGAGATCGGCGCGCCGGAACTGACCGAGCCGCAGGGAATCGCAATTCAGTTCCGGTATGCATTTGTTGTCGACCGGCAGGGCCTGAAGGTGCTGGACATGACGGCGCTCGATCATCCGCATGTGGTGCCGAATGCAACCGTGCCGCTCGAGGATGCGCGGAATGTGTATGTGGCGCGGACGTATGCTTATGTGGCCGGGGGCAAGCAAGGACTCGCGATCGTGGACGTGGAAAATCCGCAGCAGCCGCGGCTCGACCAAATATTCACGGTCGATGGAAAACTGAATGATGTGCGCGACGTGAAAATCGGGATGGTGGACGCGAGCGCTTTCGCATTTGTGGCGGACGGGCGGAACGGGCTTCGCGTGCTGCAAATTATTTCGCCGGAAGATTCGCCGTATGCGTACGGCTTCAGTCCGAAGCCTACTCCCAAACTGATTGCGACATACCGCACCGAAGGGCCGGCGCTGGCCGTTTCCAAGGGCATCGATCGCGATCGCGCTGTGGATGAAAGCGGAAATCAACTCGCGGTCTTCGGGCGGCGCGGCGCGAGGCCGTTGAATCGCGTAGAAGCCGAGCGGCTTTATTTGCGCGACGGAAAATTATTCACTGTCCCCAGTGACCCACCCAACCCTCCCAATATGGCCGCAAGCGGCCGGCAGCCGAGCGCTTCCCCTTCCCGAAAAGGCGATTAGGATCATAAGGGAGCCGCAGGGACGCTTGAGCAGTCAGATCCCGGACGCGATCAGTTTTTTGAATTTTTGAATCGCGCCCTCGTCACGTTTGTAGAAAGTCCACTGCTTGATGCGCTTGCCCCGGATGAGCCCTGCCTGAGCGAGAATTTTCAAATGTTCGCTGGCGGTGGGCTGGCTGATGCGGAGCTTTCGGGCGATGAGGACGCCGCAGACGCCGTCTTCGATCAAGTCGCCGTCGACCTGGGGAGGGAAATGGCGTTTGGGTTTCTTGAGCCAGTCCAGGATCTGGAGGCGGCGGGGGTTATCGAGCGCGCGGAGTGCGTGGTTCAAATTCATATAGACAATTAGCCAAACTCCTAAGTATAATCTACCACGCGCCGCTCGCCGGAAGCGAGCGGCGGCCGCGCCGCCGGAATGCGGAAACCATGACAAGTCCTGCCATCGATCGAGACCATATCGCAGCCACCGAACGGCTCATCCGCCCGTTCATTCGCCGCACGCCGATTCTGGAAGTGGATGGCGGCGACTTCGGGCTGGATTCTATCAGCCTGATATTCAAACTGGAATCGCTCCAGCACGCCGGCTCGTTCAAGGCCCGCGGCGCATTCGCCAACTTGCTCGCGCGCGAAGTGCCGCGAGGCGGAGTGGCGGCGGCCTCCGGAGGAAACCACGGCGTCGCGGTAGCTTACGCGGCGAAAAAGCTTGGGAAGCCGGCGCGAATTTTTCTCCCGAGCGTGGCTTCACCGGAAAAGATCGAGCGCATTCGCAGCCACGGAGCGGAGCTGGTCATCACCGGCGAGCGCTACGCCGATGCACTGGCTGCCAGCCAGGAGTGGGCGGCGCAATCCGGCGCGATGACGATCCATGCGTACGACCAGCCGGAAACGCTGCTCGGCCAGGGATCCGTGGGCCTGGAATTCGAGGAGCAGTTTCCCCGGCTCGATACGTTGCTGATTGCGGTCGGCGGCGGCGGCCTGATCGGCGGCATCGCGGCGTGGTATTCGAACCGCATCCGGATTGTAGGCGTTGAGCCGGAAGCCGCGCCAACATTGACGCACGCACTACGCGCCGGACGGCCGGTGGACAGTCCTGCCGGAGGAGTGGCGGCGGACTCGCTGGCACCCAAACGGGTGGGAGAACTGATGTTCCCGATTGCGCAGCGAAGCGTCGAGAGCGTCGTCTTGGTTTCGGATGAAGCCATCTTGCAAGCGCAAGAGAAACTCTGGAGCGGAGTGCGGGTGCTTGCCGAGCCGGGAGGAGCGGCTGCATTTGCGGCGCTGCTTTCGGGGCGATATCAAGCGAAACCGGGAGAGAGAGTCGGAGTCCTGGTTTGCGGGGGAAATACGACGGCAGTGAATCTGCGCGCAGCCGTTTCAGCGAAATCGAAGTGAGGAGCGAGCGATGAGCGTCTACGAACGATTGAGCGAGCTGGAGATTTCCCTGCCGGAAGTGACTCCGCCGGTGGCGGCTTTTGTGCCGTTCGTGAGGACGGGCAATTTAATTTACGTGTCCGGCCACATTGCGAAGAAGGATGGGCGCCCGTGGACCGGCCAATTGGGCGCGGGATTGACGACGGAGCAAGGAAAGGAAGCGGCGCGAAATGCGGCCATCGATCTGCTGGGAACGCTCCATACGGCTGCGGGCGATTTGAACCGAATCAAGCGGATCGTGAAGCTGATGGTGCTGGTAAACAGCGCAAGCAATTTCACGGAGCAGCACCTGGTGGCGAACGGCGCGTCCGAGCTGCTCATAAAAGTGTTTGGGGAAAGAGGGTCACACGCCAGGACATCTTTCGGCGTGGCGCAAATTCCGATGGGATCGTGCGTGGAAGTGGAATTGACAGCGGAGGTTGGGTGATGGGGAGCCAAACGTATCGCTATCGGGTGGTGGACGTATTTACGACGCAGCCGCTGGAGGGCAATCCGCTTGCGGTTTTTCCCGATGCCCGGGGAATCAATGATGCGACGATGCAGAGAATCGCGAGGGAGTTCAATCTTTCGGAAACCACATTCGTGCTCCCGGCCAGCCAGCCGGATTATGCGGCCTTTGTCAGGATCTTCACTCCGTACAAGGAAATGAAATTTGCGGGGCACCCGACGATCGGGACGAGCTTCGTGCTGCTGGATGAGGGAAAAGTGTCCCGCCATGGTGAGCGTTTTGTGCTGGAAGAAAAAGTGGGGGGAGTTCCAATCCGCGTGGAGCCGGGTGAAGAGCCGATGATCTGGCTCACGACGCCGACGATTCAATTTGAAAAAATTTATGACCGAAAAATTTGCGCCGAGGCGCTCGGACTAACGAAAGATGATCTGCTCGAGATGAACCCTCAAGTGCTGAGCGCGGGGATTCCGAATCTATATGTTGCTGTGAGAAACAAAGGCGCTGTGGACCGCGCGTGGCTGGATTTGCGAGGTGCGGCGTCGCTGAAAGACGGTGACGGAGAAGCGCTTTGTGTTTTTGTATTCACGCCGACGCCCGAAGGAGCGTATTCGCGAATGTTTGCGCCGGAACTTGGAGTGCAGGAGGATCCGGCGACGGGAAGCGCGACCGGCCCGCTCGCCGCCTACATGCTGCGGAACGGCCTCCTGCCCAAAGGAGAGAGAAAGCGGTACGTGAGCGAACAGGGCACCAAGATGGGGCGGCGAAGCTTGCTGCACATTCAACTGGCAGATGGAGATGCGGAGCAGGGAGTGGAAGTCGGAGGCCACGTGACGCCCATCGCCGATGGGACAATGAGGATCTAAGCCTGGGTGGCGAGCTCGCGATTTTTCAGCGCGTTGGCAGCCAGTATGAAATGGACGGCTTCGAGCAAGGAGCGCACGGTCGCAACGGGAGGATTGTGGCGCGCCTGCGGGGTGAAATCGTCTTCCAGGATTCGAATGAAGGGGCAGCCGACCAGGGCGGCAGCCAGGCCGTCCGAATCGGAATCGCCGACGAGAAACGTTCCCGCAAAATGGAAATGGTGCTGGCGGCGGGCTTCGAGGAAAAGGCCGGGACGGGGCTTGCGGCATTTGCAGTCATCATCTTTGCGATGCGTGCAATAAAAAACGCCTCGAATCACTCCCCCCCGCTTTTTCACCTCGCGTTCAAACTGGCGAGTGATAAAGCCGAGTTCATCGGAGGTCATCAATTTCATTCCGACGGCAGCCTGATTCGATATCACGAGGGTCTCGTACTCGTTTTCCCGGAGCAGCCGGAGAGCTTCGAAAACTCCAGGGAGGAATTCGAAACTCTGCCAGGAAGTGACATAGCCATTGGGAATGCGACGGTTGATGACGCCGTCGCGGTCGAGAAGCACGAATTTCGGGGCGCGCGCTCGCGAGGGATTCGTTTCGAAATCAGGATTCTGAGGCAACGGTTCTCCAGGCTCCCGGGCCGGCTGGCAGGGTTTCGCCGCGATCCGATCTACGGCGCTCATCCACGCGCCAGGTTTGAAGTCCGTGCGACTCGAAGCCGAATTCCGTCGGAGTCGCTCCGAGTTTTTGAAGCGCTTCCGCGACTCTCAGCTTTTTTTCGTACTGGCAATAGAACAGCATGTAGCCGCCGCCGCCCGCGCCCGTGATTTTTCCGCCGATGGCTCCCTGCTTTTGCGCCTCTTCGTACATTTCATCGATTCTCGGGGTGCTCACTTTGGGCGACATCTTCTTTTTGTAATACCAGGCCGTGCCGAGGAGCATGCCGAAATCGCCAAGGCGCCGCTCGAGCAGCGCATTCTTCATTTCGAAAGCGAGCTCCTTCTGGCGCCGGAGACCGGTGAGAGCATCTTCTTCGTGATTCTCGTAGCGCCCGACTTGATCCACGATGATGCCCGACGAAAGATGCGGCTTGCCCGTATAACAGAGCAGCAAATTGTGCTCGAGTTCGTTGACGGTGTCCTCGCTGACGCGCAATGGATTCACGATCACGCGGTCCTTGTGAAATTCGATGAAGTTGAATCCTCCGAAAGCGGAAGCGTATTGATCCTGCATCCCGCCCCTGATTCCAAGCTCTTCGCGCTCGATGCGATAGGCGAGCTGAGCCGTGTCATAGTCCGTCAGCCGAAGATTATTGAACTCCCGCAGCAGCCCAACGAGACACACCATCAGGCTCGAAGAGGAGCCGAGGCCGGATCCAGGAGGTGCGTCGGTGTGCAGGAACAAATCGAAGCCGCCCGAATACTGGCCGCCCAGGTTGCGAATGGCGGCTTTGGCGAGATCCATTTTCCCGTCATAGACGATGGGAGTGTTCGAATCGAACTGAAGAAGCGAACCGAAATCGGCGGACTCGATCTGAATCTGGCCGTCGCGGCGGCTCGAGAGCGCGCCCCAGGCGTGGCGGGTGATGGTGGCGTTGAGAACGCAACCTCCTTCCTGGTCGCTGAAGGGGCGGACATCGGTGCCGCCACCGGCAAAACTCAGACGCAGAGGAGCTTTGGCGCGAAATCGCATGAGCAGGCCCTCGACTGGGTTGCGTAGGCGATCACATTCTCACTGCCTTTTCTTCGAACTGGGACACCATCTCCGCGCCGGCAGCGCGCGCGGACGTTTCATCCCAGGCTTTCAGAAAATTCCGGTACAGATGGAAGAAATAGACATCGGGAACGGCGCGGGCAAATGCTTCCATCACTTCTTCCGCGGCGGTGCGGTCGCCCACGCTCTTTGAGAAGTAAGGTTTGAAATCCACGGAATCGAATTTTTCAAGGGCACTGACGGCTTCGGAAACTTCCCTTTCTCGCCGCGAGACGAAGTCGCGCAGCTTCCGAATCGAGAGCTCATCGAGCGTCCCAAACGGGCCCGAGCCATCGCCGAGCAAATCCGGATGCTTCTGGAAGAGCAGCAATTGAGCGGGGGCGTAGGCTTCGGCTCGCCGCAGAAGGTCCGCGATCGTAAATGGGAGGTGGTCATGGAACGCAAGAGCCTCCGGAAGATAAAGAACGCGAAAGCCATGGCGCATCAGGCGAATGCCCAGGTCAGTATCTTCGGCGACGCGAAAACGCGGGTCGAATGATCCGGCGGCCAGGACCGCCTCGCGGCGAACGCTCAGATTGCAGGTGATGAAATAGGCGCTGTGCGCATGCACCCCTGCTTTCAGCGAAACTTGCGGGAACAGAAAGGGATCTTTAGTCAGGAAGTGCGTGAGGGCGCGGTCCATGGCCGCGGGAGGAAGCCGGAAATCGCCCAGCACCGCCAATTTTTCTCGGGAACAGCGCTGCTGGGCCCGCAGGTGTTCCGGGAGCAAAGCTGGCGCGGCGATGCTATCGTCATTCAACATCAGCAGGTATTCTCCGCGGGCTTGCTCAACGCCCAGGCGGCGCGCGGAACCGGCGCCGCCATTGGCCTGGCGGAAGTAGCGGAAGGCGTGCGCGGATTTTCGCGTGCGGCAGAATTCCTCCGTGCCGTCGGAGGAGCCGTCATCCACCACGATCACTTCGAATTCATCGGTTGCAGCCGATTGCTCTTCGAGCGCCCTCAAACATGCCGCGAGGCGTGGCTGGCGGTTAAAGGTAGGGACGATGACCGAAAGCTGAAGCGGCGATTTCGGGCGGGCGACCACGGAAAGCGATTGTTTGACGGCAGGCGGGGGCTTTGGTGGTGGCGCCGGAGCCAGACACCCCTGTGCTTCTTCTTTGCAGCGCCGGGCGAGCTCGTGTTCGCCCAGTTGTGTGTAACACCGTTCCAGGCACAGCAGCACTCGCGCGGATAACGAATTCTGGCTGAGCTCTCCATAGACCACCGCAAAAATGTGGCGGACTTGTTCGAGAGCGGCGCCAGCGTTGCCCTCCTCCAAAAACTGGTCGGCAATCCGCAGTTGGCACATGGCGCGGACAATCATTTGATTGCGGCCGGATTTGCCTTCTTTGAGCTCGGGGAATCTGTTCTCGACGAGCAAGGCCGAGAAGGTGTGCCCGGGGTCGTAGGATTTGGGCCGAAGAGACAGCGCTCGCTGGATGATGCAGTCGAGGGTGGATTCGAGACGCTCTTTGGAGAAAACCTTTCGAATATGAGCGCGGCCTCGGTCGGCAATCACGTTCCAGAGATTCGCGTCCGTGTAAAGCCGGCAAACTGCGGCAGCAAACTCTTCCGCAGAATCTCCGAGCAGTGCTTCCCGCTCGTTGCGAAGGAATAGACCTTCGGCTCCCACGGAGGTAGTGACCAGAGGCAGACCGAGAGCGAGGGCGCTCAGATTTTTCGTCCGCGTGCTGATGCCGTAGCGCGCGGGCGAGATGAATATCCGGTGCGTGCCGAAGAGCGGCTTCAGATCGGGAACAAACCCTAAAGGCTGGACGCCTTCACATTCGGGGAGCTGGCCTTTCCTGAAATTGCTTCCGGCGAGGTCCAGTTGGATTCCCGGCATACGCTGCCGAACGGCGGGCCACACGTCTCGCATGAACCACATCAAGCCGTCGCGGTTTGCAAGATTCAGAAAGTCTCCGAGGAAAAGGAGATCCTTGCGCGACTCAAATCCGGGCTGGGGCGAGGGATCAATGAGGGACTCTGCCTCGTTGGGCAGAATTTCGATTTCCAGATTCGGCGACATCGCGAGGAGATTGTTGCGGTTGGTTTCCGAGACAGTGACGACAAGGTCGGCGAGCGCGTAGATTTCTTTCTCTCGCTGTTCAAAATCCTTGGCGCGTTCGAAATCAATGAGCTTTCCGCATATCCTTGCCAGATCCATTTCCCTGGGTCCGTGAGGATCGTCGCAGACAACGATGATGCGGGTTTCGGGTGAAACTCGGCGGACCTCATCCAGATACTGCTCGGGGACGCTGATGCCCGTCCAAAACCAGTTCAGGAGGAAAGCGACGTCGAAGCGGCCGTCTTTGAGGACCTGCTCGAAAGACCACCTGGGGCGGCCGCTCACGCCCTGGAAACCCAACCGCTCGAGATCCTGGGAGTACACATCGATCCCCAGATCTTCCAGGGCAACGGCGTAGCGTTCCCTCTCGACGGCCCAGCGGGCCACGTAAGTGACCTCATATCCGAGAGCGCGCAGTGCTTGCAGAACCTGCCAGTGGCGTTGTTCGCTTCCCGACCGGTCATATTCCGGGAGGATTTCGTGGACCACGAGGACGCGAGCCTTCCGACGTGTTGTTGCCGCGCCGGAATTCTCAGTTTGGCCTGCGGGCGCGCCGCTTGCAGCAGGTTCGGCCGTCTGGACGTCGCGCCGCTGCCTTTGCGTCCCGGTGAGCTCATAAAACTCTTCCGGATAGCGCTCGCGCACTCCGCTTTCCTTGCGGCCGAGAAAGAAGATCGTGTCGCCGCGAAGGGCGACCGGAAATCCTCCCGCGGCGAGGCGGCTCAGCTCCGAGCCATGCTTCCACCAACTGTTGTAGGTCTGCAATTTGGCGGTTGCGAATCCTCCGGCAGCGGCCAAACGGCCGAGTTCATGGGGAGCGTACTCGCGATTGTGGCGGTCCGTAGGACGGCCTCCCGGCTGGTATTTGCCGTAGATGTAGGGCGATTCGCCGACGAGGACCGATTCCACTCCTTTGGCGCTGGCAATATTGGGAACCGTGAGCAGGAGCAGGCCGCCGATCTTCAAAACGCGGTTCATCTCGGCGATCACGTTCATGGGGTCGGAGACCAGGTGCTCGAGGATTTCGCACAGGAGGACGAGTTCAAAGGAGGCGTCCGGATAAGGCCAATTCGGGGCCTGCAAGTCGAAATTATCGACGGTAAAGTGGTATTCCTCCTTGCCGTCTGCGCTCACCACTTGCCGCGTGCATTTCGGCTCGCCATCCCAAATGTCCGCGCAGCTCACTTCGCTGTATCCCTTCCAGCGGATCAGCGCCGGAGTCATGTAGTGGTAAGCGGTGCCGAGCTCAAGCGCGCGTCGCCCCGGACCCTCCGCCGGCGGGAGGAACGCCAGCGTGCCGAGGTAGCGATGCAAGTGGCCTTCGAAATAGATGCGCAGATTTTTTTCCGGGGAGGCGAAGAGCTTCAGGTAGGCGCCCAGCGTTTCGTAGTCCGGCTGTTGCGGTACGCCTTTCAGACGAGCGCGGCATCGCTGGAGCGCAGCCTTGAGTTCCGGCTGGAATTTTTTGCCTTGTTCTTTTTCGACTTGTTTGAGAAGAGAAATGGCTTCGTCGGAACGAGCAGCGCTTTCGAGCAGAAGCGCGAGATTCGCGGCCGCCTGCGTGAACCGCGGATCGAGGTCGAGCGCCCGGCGGTAGCCTGTCTCCGCCTCTGCCGCTTGATTGGCGGCCGTCATCATCACTGCCCAATCGTTCCAGCCTTCGGCTGTTTCACCCTCTGCGAGAGCGAGGGCCGCCAGCCGGACCGCTTCGGCGATGCGGCCCTGCTGGTACAGTTGAATGGCTTGCTCGTGCTTCTGCGTGTTCAATGGCGAGGCCTGCGACGTCCTCTATTCGAGTAATCGGCAAACAACGGCAATTCGCTAGGCCGGTAGTTGAAGGCGGCCCGAACTCCGCGTACGTGCAGGCAATCGTGAGTCCGATCCCACCGTCTCTGGCGGATGAGTTGGGAGAGTTTGCCTTTTCGGTGCGTTCGAAATGAGAAGTTCCTAATCTTCTGCGCGTGACAGGCGAGGTGCCTGGTCTTGCGATTGCAGCAATTGGACTCGCTTGAAGTGAAATGCGAAAGGAGGACCCTTGCCCGCACCCGGCACGGTGCTTCAGCCGACAAACGAGCAAAGCTACGAGGATTGGTTTGAATCCGTCTTCAAGCAGCGCGTGCCTGCGCCTGGCGCCCGGCTCGCGGCCAGTTGGGACGAAACCTCCTACTGGGGTAAGAAGGTTCACTCCGCACTGGTAGAGGTGGAGTGCGAGTACGTGAGGATGCTGCTGGGCGAGATCCAGCAAAAGGAAATTGCGGGCGACATCGCTGAATTCGGGATCTTTCAGGGCTGGTGGATCAATTTCCTCTGGCGCGAGACGGAAAAAATCGGCTTACGCCGGCGTGTCTATGGCTTCGACAGTTTCGAAGGGCTTTCCAAGCCGGACGCCGAGCGTGACGGTGCGTACTGGAAAGAAGGGATGTATGCGTGCAGCCTGGAGCAGGTGGCGAAAAACGTTGGAGCCGATCAGCGGGCCAGAATCAAGCTGGTGAAAGGTTTTTTTGAAAAGAGCCTGCGCGAGCCGGACGCTTTGCTGGCGGAGAAATTCTGCTTTGCGCGTATCGATTGCGATTTGTACGAACCGGCGCGCGACTGCCTGAACTATCTGGCCACGCGGCTCGTCGATGGAGCAATCCTGGTGTTCGACGACTGGCCTCATCTGCTCGGGATCGGCGAACAGCTCGCATTCAGTGAATGGCTTCCCCGCGTGCCCGGGATGGAGTTTGAGTTCCTTTTCTACAATACGATCGGCCACTTCTACTTGAGGGTGCATCACAGGAAGTGAGCTGCGCACGGAACTTCGCGTTATTTCTTTCCGTTGGCTCCGTTGGACATACTCCGCGAAAGCTTGTCCACGATTTCTTCCATGGCGATCAGCCGCAATGACATCATGTTGATCGCCGAGGTCTGCGCGGAAAGAACGAGCATCATGCGCGAAATGGGCCCGAGCGGCCTGGCGGCCGCCGATGCGGCCGATTTCGCCGGTATACTCCGGCATTGATCGAGGAGCTTGGTAACCGTAGCGCGCTCATTTTCGCTCAGGCTGGCCTGGCACTTCTCAAGCAGCGGAATCGCTTCTTCCGCGCGGCCCTGAGTGGCGAGCAACACACCGAGATTGGCCGCGGCCTGGTGATTGTCAGGCTGAAGCTTCAGAGCGCGCCGGAAAGCCCGCTCGGCGTCGCCGGTGTTGCGAACGGCAAGTTGCGCCGCGGCCCAGTCGTTCCAAACTTCGCTCGACTCGCCTTCCGCGACCGCCTCGCCGAAAAGCCGAATCGCCTCATTGAACCGCCCCGCCTTGAAAGCCTCGAGACCTTGGTCGTGCTTGGTGACGACGGGCTGTTCAACACTGGTTTTCGCAATCCTTGTCGCTGTTAAAGCCATGACTCATCTCCTTCTCAACGAATTCGAGTTCCGTGCGATGCGGAACGTGCGCGGCGCAACCGGCAATCCGGTCCCGCGAACCGGCACAAGTTGCCGGAAATCTGAGTTCACTCCAGCCCAGGAGCCACATCGCTTGCGCCTGCGCAGTGCTAAGGCAATTGCGGGGCCGAACAGGCAAGGGCACCTCTGCGTTTGCGACCTCAACGAACATGAAATTTTTCTGATTTTTTGTTCCGTATGGGGCCACTGCGAAATTTGAAGCGGGAGCCGGGAGCGTTCGGCTTCAATTCGAGAGCGAATCGCCTGAAAAGGAAAAGATTGCCCGCGGCTCTCGCGCTGGCCGCCGGGCGACGCCTGTGCGGGAGGCTGCGGCCTTCGCGGGTGTTCCGTGCTTGCGCCGGCCCGGATTCGGATATATAAGCCAGTAAATGTCCAAGGCCTCCCTGTTCATTCCCTGTTTCGTTGACCAGCTTGCTCCCGAGGTTGGGCTCGACACCGTGCGCGTGCTCCGCAAGATCGGATACGAAGTCGAATTTCGTCCCGAGCAAACGTGCTGCGGGCAGCCCGCTTTCAACACCGGCTACTGGAACGATGCGCGCCCGGTGGCCGAGCGATTCGTGAACATTTTCCGGTCGGCGGAAGTGGTTGTGTGCCCTTCGGGCTCGTGCACCACGATGGTGCGCAATTTCTACCCGGAGCTGCTCGCCGGCACTTCGCTCGAGCAAGAAGCCGTTCAACTTGGGCAACGCGTGTACGAATTCTCCGAATTCCTTGTGAAAGTGGCGAAGGTCACGGACCTGGGCGCGGCCTTTCCGCACAAGGTCGCCGTTCATGATTCCTGCCATGGCCTGCGCGAACTCCACTTGAAGCAGGAATCGAGGGAACTGCTGCGGCACGTGCGGGGTGTGGAATTGGTCGAGATGCCTTACAGCGAAGATTGCTGCGGTTTCGGCGGGACGTTCGCGGCCAAATTCCACATGATCTCAGCCGCCATGGGCGATGCGAAGGCGGGCTACATCGAGACTTCCGGAGCCGAATATGTGACGGCATCGGATCCGAGCTGCCTGATGCACATCGGAGGAATCCTGAGGCGGCGAAATTCGAAAGTCCGCACGATTCATCTTTCGGGAATTCTCGCGCGGGCGTCCGCGCCTTCAGAGCGCCATCCGCGTCCTGCGGCAGGGGGCGCGCGATGAGCACGGCAGCGCGGGAATTTCTGCGCAACGCCGCGGAAAAATCGGCGGACCTTGTTCATCGCGGTGTGATTCGCAAAGGCATCGATCAGTACAACGCCGCAGCGGGGCGGGGGCGCGCGCGATTCGCGGACTGGGAAGCCGCGCGGCAAAGATGTTACGAAATCAAGTGGGAGGCGGTGAATAACCTCGACCGCTATTTGCTCGAATTCGAGCGAAGGGTAAAAGAACGCGGCGGGCGCGTTTTCTGGGCGGAAAACTCGGAGCAAGCGCGGCAATACGTCGCGGACATGGCAACGAGCCACGGCGTGAAGAAAATCGTCAAATCGAAATCGATGGTGAGCGAGGAGATTCAGCTCGCGCCCGCGCTCGAGAAGCTGGGAATCAAAGTTGTGGAAACCGATCTCGGCGAATACATCGTGCAACTGCGCAACGAGCCTCCCTACCACATCGTGACGCCGGCGATGCATCTTTCCCGCGCGGATATCGCCGCTCTCTTTAAGGAAAAACTGGGCGACGTCGATACCGATGACCCGTCGCAGCTGGTGGCCGCGGCCCGGCGGTCGCTGCGGCGCGATTTTTTTTCGGCAGAGATGGGAATCAGCGGCGCCAATTTTCTGGTAGCGGATGCGGGAATGATCGCGCTCACAACGAACGAAGGCAACGGGCGATTATCCACCAGCATCCCGCGCATTCATCTGGTGCTTTCGGGAATCGAGAAAGTGATCCCGCGGTTGCAGGATCTCGCCACCCTGTGGCCGGTGCTGGCTACCGCGGGCACAGGACAGCCCATCACTTGCTACAACACCCTCATCGGCGGGCCACGCGGGCCGAATGAGATCGACGGGCCCGAAGAATTTCACGTCGTCCTTGTCGATAACGGGCGGAGCCAGTTGCTTGCGGAAGTGAGCGA
>Ga0187770_10000752_pt1 | contig 16255 bp, 18 predicted proteins | sample 0116_SJ02_MP02_2_FD_133154 | JGI IMG/M metagenome (GOLD analysis project Ga0187770, IMG submission 133154) | Tropical peat soil microbial communities from peatlands in Department of Meta, Colombia - 0116_SJ02_MP02_20_MG | ecosystem: Environmental > Terrestrial > Soil > Wetlands > Peat | place...
CCCGATAACGGCGCGCTCGAGCCGGGGCAGCAATCCCGGGCGCTGACGTCGGGGCCGAGCTCGAGCTCGGCCCCGACGTCAGCGCCCGGGATTGCTGCCCCGGCTCGAGCGCGCCGTTATCGGGCGCGCCCTCGGGCACCGCAGGCCGGGGGGAAGTCTGATCGGACGATGCCTGAGCACCCGAGGCCGCCTGCACAGCATCCAGCACCGGCTTGACCAGGTCGATCGGCATCGGGAAGACCACGGTCGAGTTCTGGGTCGCGCCGATCTCGCGGAGGGTCTGGAGGTAGCGAAGCTGGAGGGTGGTCGGGTTGCGACCGATTACTTCGGCCGCGTCGGCCAGCCGGGTGGCGGCCTGAGCCTCGCCCTCGGCGTTGATGATCTTCGCACGGCGCTCGCGCTCGGCCTCGGCCTGGCGAGCGATCGCGTGCTGCATGCGCTCGGGGATCTCGACATCCTTGATCTCGACAGTGGTCACCTTGATGCCCCAGGGTTCGGTCTGCGCGTCGATCACGTGCTGCAACGACTCGTTCAGGCTCTCCCGCTCGGTCAGCAGCGCATCGAGGTCGACGCCGCCCAGCACCGAGCGAAGGGTGGTCTGGGAGATCTGGAGCGTCGCGTTGTGGAAGTTCTCGACCTGGTTCACGGCTGCGTTCGGATCGACGACGCGGTAGTAGGCGACCGCGGTGACCCGCACCGGGATGTTGTCGCGGGTGATGATCTCCTGGGGCGGGACGGTCAGCGTGACGGTTCGCAGGCTGACACGCACCATTCGGTCAATAGTTGGCAGGAGCAGGATCAGGCCCGGGCCGCGCAGGTCCATCACCCGCCCGAGCCGGAACACCACGCCCCGCTCGTATTCACGCAACACCCGAACGGACGCACCGACCACCGTGAGCCCGATCACAAGCAACACAACCAGCACGACGACGATGGCCACGATCATCTGGTCAGCTCCCATTTCTCAGCCCGACGGACGCCCACCGTGAGCCCGTCGAGGTGGTCGACCACGACGCGATCACCGGTGTGCAGCTCGCCCGAACCCGAGTCCGAACCCGAGCCCGAATCCGCATCCGAGTCGGAGTCTGAGTCGTCCCACAAAACCGATCGGCGCGCCGTCCACAACGTGCCCTCCACCTGCACGCACCCGGAGTCGCCTTCCCAGCTACGGACGACACCCACCCGCCCGATCAGGCTCTCCGGACCGGCCCGAACCCTCCGGCGCCGCACGGCGACCCCCTTGCCGACCGTCACGGCCAGCACGCCGCCGGCAGTACCGGCAAGCAGGAGGCCCGCCAGCACGCCGAGCACGACCCCGCCCCCGAGCCCTAGCACGGCCAGCACGGCGCCGGCGCCGAGCGCTACCACGCCGGGCCCCCCCAACACGCCCAGCGTCGGCACGTGGGCCTCGACCAGGATCATGATCGCCCCAACCAACAACAGAGACACGCCTAATGCGGTCATAAAGACATCGTACGCCTCGCTTCGCTCTGGGCAAGGGGGTCATCTACGGAGGGCCGTTCTTAGAAGCCGCACCGCGACCGGTCAGCGATCGCGCCGCCCGCACGATCACATCCGCGCACGTGTCGAGCTCGATCGCGGTCGAGTCGAGCACGAGGTGGTAGAGCTGACAGTCGCCGATGTCGACGTCGTAGAGCTGCTGCAGGTACGCGGCATGCGGGCGGTCGAAGTGTCGAAGCGTGCGTTCGGCGCGATCGACGTCGAGGCCGCGGTCGAGCTGCATCGCCTCTCGCACCCGAGCCTCAACCGAGCACCGCCAGCGGGATCGCCCGGTCGACGAACGGCACGCCGAGCCGCTCCGCGACGGTTGGCCCGACGACGCTGCCGCCGGTGCCGTTAAAGGCCGACAGGGCAACAAGCGTCATCGTCCGACCGCCTCCGTCGCCGGACGCGACGCGCATCGACCACAGTGACCTCATTCGAACCGGAAACCGGATGGCCGATCCCGATCGTCGTGCTCGACAGGACGATCCGGTTGTAGTTCGGCGACGGCGGCGACGCGGGCGTTACTCGTCTCGGGTTTCCCAGTTCGCGCCGGGCTAAAAGCCGGGCACGAGTTCCATGGAAGCTCGGTCAGCGACCGAGCGCCCGGGCGCGCGCGGGGCGTGGGGTGGGTGGGTGCCCCGCTTCACGCCGAACATCGCGGCGTCGGCCGCGCGCAGCAGGCCGTCGGGGTCGTCGGCGTCGATCGGGAACACCGCGCGCCCGATGCTCGCGCCCAGGCGCAGCTCGTGACCCTCGATTACGAACGGGTCGGTGAGCGCGGCGGCCAGTCGATCCGAGACTGTCTCCGCGTCGGCCGGCGCCGTCTCTGAGTCGATCAGCACCGCGAACTCGTCCCCGCCGAGCCGGGCGACAGTGTCGCCTTCGCGGACGCACGCGACCAGGCGCTTGGCCACCGCGACCAGGAGCTGATCGCCGACGTCGTGGCCGAACTCGTCGTTGACCGGCTTGAAGCCGTCGAGGTCCATGTACAGGAGCGTGACGGGATGGACCTCCTCGCGCGCGCGCTCGATCGCGGCGCGCAGCAGGCGCGTGAACTGAAGTCGGTTGGCCAGGCCCGTCAGCTGGTCGTGCAGCGCCTGGTGGGTCATCTCGTCGAGCAGGCGCCCGTTCTGCAGCGCAGTGGTTGCCTGCGCCGCCACCCCGGACAAGCGGTCGCGTAGGTCGGCCGTCAGCCGGAGCCGGGTTGGGCCCTCAAACACCGACACGCTGAGCAGCCCGAGAAACGACTCCCCGCCCACCAGCGGCACCAGCACGGTGGCGACGAAGCCTTCGGTCGCGAACAACTCGCGCAGTCGCGGATGGCCCCTGTGCTCGTCGACCAACAGGAATTTATCGCTGGGATTTGTCAGCAACCGCTCGAGCGGGCCGCCGGGCGTGGGCACCCAAGCCTTTGCCTCCATCTCGGCTCCGCTTGGCCCTTCGCGCGTGGTCACCGCGCACCGGGCCAGCTCGCCTGACGCGGCGTCCAATAGGTACACGACCACTCGGTCGCAATCGACGACCAGGGGGACCGCGCCGGCGAGGCGCCGGGCGATCTCATCGCTCGTACCGGCGGCGGCCAATGCACGGGCCAATGACAGCAGCGCGCTGGCGTGGTCACCGCGCTCCTTTGCCTCCAGCAGCGCCGAGGCGCCGTCCAGCGCGCTGGCGGCATAGCGCGCATACACCTCGAACAGCTCCCGCTCCTGGGGCAGGAAGCCCTGCCTGGCGCCGGAGATCGCCAGCAGACGGCCGTAGTCGCGGCGGTTGGAGCGCACCGGCACGACCAGCCACGACTCGGGCTGCAGCGCCGGGTCCGCAGCGAACACCCGGTCCACGTACTCGGCAACTCCCTCCTCCTCGAAGCCCTTGTGATGGCAGTGCAGGTCACCTCCTGGGTGGAGGCGAACCGCCAGCAGATACCGGATCGCACGGACCTCGAGGGCCGCGCGGCGGGTGATCCGGGCCAGGACGTCGTCGAGATCGTCGGCCGCGATGAGGTCGGCTGCGGTCGCGAACATGCTGTCGACGTGTTCCTTCATCGCGTCGAGCTGCCCGCGCAGCGCGTTGACCTGCTCCGCCGAGTCGGCGAGGACCTGATCGTCCGCGACGGGGAGGGACGGGCTCCACTTCACGCGATAGACGCAGTGCTCGGCGCCCATCGCTGCGCACTCCTCGTGGCAAACGGCTGCCGGCGGCAGCCCGAACAGCTCGGTGGCGCAGCTCAGCAGCCCGCACGTCCAGGCGCAATGCTCCGGGCTGCGCGGAAAGCCCTCAACGGCCGTCGACACGAGCTCGGCATAGCCGGGTCGAGCGTCGATGGTCTCGAACTTCGTCGCGATGCTGAACTTCGATGCGCCGGTCGCGAGCTGGCGGTACACGGCCTCCGGCGACCCCAGCGACCGAAGCATTGCCGCGACCTGCGAACCGCCCAGTGTGCGGGCGGCGTCCTCGCCAACCGAACGGGCGAATTGCGGGTGGTGGGTGACCCGGGCGCCGGCCTGCCACAACGCCACCGCCTCGTCATAGGCGATCCAGTTGGTCGTGTCCGCCAGGTACTCCCGGGTATGCCGGCTCCCGGCCAGCCGGAGCACCTCGTCCACCGCCTCGCTTCCGCCGAAGGCATCAACGCGCGCCAGCAGCACCGCGCTCATCGAGCACGAGAAGTGGTCTCCGCGATCGGTTCTGGTCCTCGCCGCCTGGGTGTCCATCAGGCGCGTATCGGTGCAGGGCACGTAATCGATGCCGTAGCGGCTACGGATTGGACGAACGGGGGCCCGGGTGAGTGGGTAGGTGCTGATAGCGTGCGGCCTCCCAACCTTCGATCCTCTGGAGCAGGAAATGACCAGCGCGAACACCCAGGGCCTCGAGACCACCATCGCGGGGCTGCGCGAGGCGGCGGGCACCCACGTCGGCTACACCGACTGGCAGGAGATGACCCAGGAGCGCGTCAACCAGTTCGCCGACGCGACCGACGATCACCAGTTCATCCACGTCGACCCCGAGCGGGCCAAGCAAACCCCGTTCGGCGGCACCATCGCCCACGGCTTCCTCACGCTGTCGCTGGTGGCGCCGACCTCGCAGCAGCTGATGAAGGTCACGGACGCCCTGATGGGCGTCAACTACGGGCTCGATCGGGTCCGCTTCCCGGCCCCGCTGCCCGTCGGCGCGCAATGGCGCGGCGGCATGGAGATCCTCGAGGTGAGCGAGATCCCCGGCGGGCTGCAGGTCAAGGCCAAGGTGACGATCGAGGTCAAGGACTCGCCGAAGCCGGCCTGCGTAGCCGAGTCGCTCGTGCGCGTTTACGGCGGATAGTGACAACCGTCGACCTGGACAAGCTCACCGCCATCGATGTGCATGTGCACGCGGAGCGCAACGCGAAAGAGCCCCAGGATCCGGTCACCGATGAGCTGCTGGCCGCCGCGTCGAGGTATTTCGGCGCGGCGCCGATGCAGCCCACCGCACAGGACGTGGCCGATTACTACCGCGAGCGCAACATGCTCGCGGTTGTGTTCAACGTCGATGATGAGGCCGGGATGGGCCGAAAGCGCCTGGGGAACGAGGAGGTGCTCGAGGCGGCCCGCGCCAACCCGGACGTCCTGATCCCGTTCGCCTCGGTCGACCCCCACAAGGGCAAGCTCGGGGTGCGCGAGGCACGCCAGCTGATCGAAGCCGGCGTGCGCGGGTTCAAGTTCCACCCCAACACGCAAGCCTTCTGGCCCAACGACCGCGCGTTCTACCCGCTCTACGAGGTAATCGCCGAGGCCCGCCTGATCGCCCTGTTCCACTCGGGCACCACCGGCATCGGCGCAGGTCTGCCGGGCGGGGGCGGTGTACGACTGAAGTACTCAAACCCGATGTGCATCGACGACGTCGCCGCCGACTTCCCCGAGCTGGACATCATCCTCGCGCACCCATCCTTTCCCTGGCAGGATGAGGCGCTGGCGATCGCGGTCCACAAGCCCAACGTGTACATCGACCTGTCGGGCTGGTCGCCCAAGTACTTCCCGGAGATCCTGATTCAGTACACGAACACGCGTCTGAAAAACAAGATGCTGTTTGGCTCGGACTTCCCGCTGATCGCCCCTGAACGCTGGCTCGCCGACTTCGAAAGGCTTCCGATCAAGGACGACGTCCGGCCACTCGTGCTCAAGCAGAACGCGGCGAAGCTGCTTGGATTGAACTAGCGCGTCGAACTAGATTGCTGCCGCCCCAGGGATTGCTTCTATCCGTAAAGCGGTGCTTTTGGCGCACCGATCTGTGCAAGTTCAGCGCCGAACGGTTTGAGGATCGAGCGCGTGTATGAGACGCTCGTCGCGGCGCAGCAGCGGGCGGTGCACTCAGGCCGGCGCTTCGGCTTGGTCAGAGGCGGCGAGCAAGTGCAGCGGCTGTTCGACCTGACCGGCATCGGCGAGCTGCTGACGATCGTCGATTCTCCTGAGGAACTGTTCGAAGTCGATCAGACGCCCGCCGGTGCCAACGAGCAGCGGCGCCAGCGCGAATTCGAGTCGCCGGTCGCGGGCGCCCAGAGCGACGTTGATCGCTCCGGCCCGCGCTGCGCGCGTGGCGTGAGCGGCGAGCGCGTCGGTCAAGAGATACACGTCATAGCATCGCTCGAGCGAGAAGCCCGCGCTCGGCGCGAGCGACCGGCCTACCCGCCCGAGGATCGGCCCCAGCAAGCTCACGGGTGAGACCGTCAACACGACGTCGCCGGACAGGGCGACAACTCTCCCTGCCGGACCCGGCGGGGTGGGGTTCGCGGGGTCGTCGGCGGCATCTCCGTCCGCCGCCGGCACCTCGGCCGAGAGGTCAACCGGTCTGAACTCTGATCGGTTCGCGAAGGCTAGGCGTACCTCGGTGCCGCCGTCCGGCGGGCTGATGAACTCGGCACGATCGGCGAGCGCGCTCATCAGCGCGAGCCCAGCCTTGAGACGATCGTGCTCGGGTCTGGCCTGCCGCATGCCGCATCCGTGGTCGCGGATGCTGACCTCGACGGCATCGGCTCGCGCCTCGAGTTCGACCTCCAACGGGCCCGGTATATCGCAGTAGGCATGCAGGATCGCGTTATTGCATGCCTCGGCCACAGCCGTGTTGATGTCGCCTTGCAGCTCGGGATCGAAGCCGAGGGCCTCCCCGGCTGCGCTCGACATGCTGCGAACGAGCCTGGCCGCCTCCGCCCGGCTGATCAACTCGAGCCGCACGCTCGGTACATCGATCTCTCCACTCATAGCGTGCCTGCCGCTAACGGAAGTACCCAAAGCGCCAGACTGCAAGCGGCCTTTGCGCACCGCCGGTGGTGTCATCCGGCTATCTGGGCCGTGACTCGGGGCGGACGTGCCCCTTTCCCCGGCCCGCTCAGGCGGGCCCATTCCGATCAACTAGGCGCGGCATCGGCGCCCAGCCGGATCATCGACCGGCGCAAGAGACGCGACACGTGCATCTGCGAGCAGCCGATGCGCTGGCTGATCTCGCGCTGGGTGAGCTCCTGGACCAACCGTAGCCCGAGCACTTCGCGCTCGACCTCGCTCAACAAGGCCCAGCTCGTGGCGAGTGCCTGGCGATGCTCGGCCAGCTCGAACCCGATGTCCTCGTCCCCCAGCGTCTCCGCGAGCGCGGTGCGATCCTCGCCGTCATGGGAGAGAGGGCCGTCGAGTGATGCCGGGTGGTAGTGACGGGACCTGGACGAGGTCGTCGAGGGGCTCGCGGCTGTGGACGTAGCGGAGCGCGAGCTTGCGGGCGAATGGGAGGAAGCGCTTGACGAGCTCCTCGCGCGCGGCGAGGTTTCGATCCCCGTCGTAGGCGGCGAGCAACTCGTCGTCGGAAAGGCGTGCTAGTTCGCGTGCGGGAAGCGTGGTAACGGCCATTGGGCCTCCGTGGTGGGTGCAACGCGAGGTCCGTACCAAAGCCGTGGGGAATCGCGACCCTTGTGTCAGTCCCATGCCTGTTGTTCGCCGGCCGGCTGCAGCTGAGGGCAGCGGGCTTCGGCTTTGGTTCATTCTCTCCCGGTCGGGGAAATGCGAAACCGCGGCGGATCCGAGGCGGTTAATCTGCCGGGCAAACGCGGCGCTGCGACGGTCGCTCAGGATTGCGGTAGAGCGAACGAGCCGCGCTCGCCGGTGCCGCGCAGGTCGTCCTCGATCGCGCTCGCGGCGCGAAGCGCGAGCGGCAGAAACTCGCGGCGCAGGACGGCCATCGAGGCACGGCTCGCGTGCACCGACACGTTCAACGCGGCGGTCACGGCTCCCGAGGAGCTGTGGAGCGGCACCGCGAGGGACCGCAGCCCCTCCTCGAGCTCCTGGTCGGTGGCGGCGTACCCCTGGCGTCGCACCGTGGCCAGGATTGCCCGCAACGCGTCCTTGTCCGTCACGGTACGGGCCGTCAGGGGCACGATCTGGATCCGGGCCAGCCGCTCCTCGAGCTCCTCCTCAGGCAGGCCCGCGAGCAGCACCCGGCCCATCGAGGTGACGAACGCCGGCAGCCGGGTGCCCACCGCCAGCGTTATGCTCATGATCCGCCGCGTCGGCACGCGCGCGACGTAGACGACGTCGGTGTCATCCAGCACCGAGATCGAGCACGACTCGTTGACCTTGGCCACGAGCGCCTCCATGTGGGGCAGCGCGACCTCCGGCAGGCTGAGGCTCGACAGGTACGCGTAGCCGAGCTCCAGCACCCGGGGGCGCAGCGAGAAGCGCCCCTGGGAGTAGTTCACGTACCCCAGCTTCACCAGCGTGAGCAGGAACCGGCGAGCCGCCGCCCGGGTCAGACCGGTCGAGCGGGCAACCTCACTGAGGGCCAGTTCGCGATGATCGCCGTCGAAGGCGCGGATCACCGCCAGCCCCCGCTCCAGGGACTGGACGTAATCCGAGCTCTGGGCCGGCTTCTCGCTCACGTTGTCCTCATCCCTCAGATAGAGCCCGTCCGTTCGGTATGCGAACACTACCGAACCCGCCGCCCCCTAAGGCGCCGCCGTTAGGCGCCGCCGACCGACCCAAGTCCTGCGAGTAGGATCATCGCGATGACCGACACGGCCCCGGTTCGGGAGGTGCGCGCGGACGGTGACGGCGCCGCCCCGCCGGCGGGGGTGGCGACCGTGCGCGACGCGACCTTCGAGGTGATGCGCCGGCATGGACTGACCACGATCTTCGGCAATCCGGGCTCGACCGAGATCTCGTTCCTGACCGACCTGCCGTTGGACATCCGGTACGTGCTCGGCCTGCACGAGGGTTCGGTGGTGGGCATGGCCAGCGGCTACGCGCTCGCGCGAGGGGAACCCGCATTCGTCAACCTGCACACCGCCGCCGGCCTGGGCAACGCCGTAAACGCGATCGCCAACGCACGCGACTGCCGTGCGCCCCTGGTGATCGTGGTCGGCCAGCAGGACCGCCGGCAGATCGCCTTTGAGCCGTTCCTGACAGGACGCCAGCTGGAGCGGCTGGCCGGCGAGTACCCCGTGTGGCGCCAGCTGCCCGCTCGCCCTCAGGACGTCCCGGGCGCGATCGCCCGCGCCTACCACGAGGCGATGGCCGCGAGCGGGCCGGCGCTGGTGGTGGTGCCGATGGGCGACTGGGTCGAACCGGCCGACGAGCTGGCCGCGGGCGCACCGGCCCGGATCCTGCGCCCGCACCTGGTATCGGCCGAGCAGGTCGCCGAGCTCGCTGACTTGCTCGCCGAGGCGGACTCGCCGGCGCTCGTGGTGGGGGCGCCCGGCGGTGGGCAGGAGGGCTGGGAGGCCGTGGTGGCCTTGGCCGAGCGCTTGCGCTGCCCGGTCTGGCAGGAGCCGTTCACCCGCGCCGTCGGCTTTCCCCAGGATCACCCGCTGTTCGCCGGTCACCTCCAGTGGCAGCGCCGCCTGCTCCGCGACACGCTCGCCAGCTACGACCTCGTCCTCACGGTCGGGACGGGCGCCTTCCGCGCCTATCTGTTCGACGAGCCGGTGGCACTAGTCGGACCGGAGACGCGCGTGGCCGTGCTGACCGCCGACCCCAACGAGGCGCACCGCAGCCCGTGCGAGCTCGCGGTGGTGGCGCCGGTCGCGGCGGCGTGCCGGGCGCTCGTCGAGCAGCTGCCCGCGCGCGCCGGCGAGCCGCCCGACCCGATGCGCCGGCCGGCGCCGTTGCCGCCGCCCGCGGCCGGCGAGCGGCTCAGCCCCGGTCACGTCCTCGATGCCCTGGCCGAGCGGGCCCCGCGCGATGTGCTGCTGGTCGAGGAGTGCCCGTCGACGCAGCCCGAGCTCTACCGCCGCATCCCCGTGCGCGTCCCGTTCGGGTTCCTCAGCACCGCGAACGGCTGCCTCGGATTCGGGTTGGCCGGGTCGATCGGGCTGCGGATGGGGCTGCCTGACCGCCCGGTCGTCGCCGTGCTCGGCGACGGCTCGACGACCTACGCGATCCAGGCGCTGTGGAGCGCGGCCCGCTACGACGTCGGAGTGCTGCTCATCGTGCTGTCCAACGGTGGTTACGCGATCATGGACGCGCTGGCGCGCCGCCAGGGTGGATCCGCCGCCTGGCCGCGCTTTGAGTCGGTCGACATCGCCGGCCTGGCGCGCTCGTTCGGCTGCCCGGCCGTGCGAGTGGAAACGCATGACGACCTGATCCGGGTGCTCGATGAGGCGCTGCCCGGGCTCGCGTCCCGGCGCGAACCGCTCGTCGTGCAGGCAGTGGTGGGGGAGTAACCGATGGCGGCAACGCGCTCGAGCAGGACCGCGCCGGCGGACATCACCGCCGCGGCGACCGCGAGCTTCGAGCGGTGCGCCGATCCGCGCCTACGCGAGCTGATGCAGAGCCTCGTCCGCCACCTCCACGGCTTCGCCACCGAGGTGTCGCTGACCGAGGACGAGTGGCGAAAGATGATCGGCATCCTCACCGATACCGGCCACATCACCGACGACCGGCGGCAGGAATTCATCCTGTGGTCGGACGCCCTGGGCGTGTCGATGTTGGTCGACGCGCTCGCGCATGAGGCGCCGCCGGGCGTCACCGAGTCGACCGTGCTCGGCCCTTTCTACGTGCCCGGGTCGCCGCGACGCGGTTACGGCGAGAGCATGGTGCAGGAAGAGGGCGCCGGGGTTCCGGCGTGGGTCTACGGCCGCGTGCGCGACGTCGCCGGCAACCCGATCTCTGGGGCCGAGCTCGACGTCTGGCAGAACGGCGCCGACATGCTCTATGCGGTGCAGAGGCCCGAGGCCGAGGAGGACCACCTGCGCGGGCGCTACCTGACTCGCGAGGACGGCACCTACGCGCTCGTCGCCGTCCGCCCGGTTCCCTACCCAATCCCTGACGACGGCCCGGTGGGGAGGATGCTGGCCGCCACCGGGCGGCACCCGTGGCGCCCGGCCCACATCCACATGATCGTGCGCGCCAACGGCTACAAGACCGTCACCACCCACGTGTTCGACGCCGCCAGCGAGTACCTCGACTCCGACACGGTGTTCGCGGTCAAGCCATCGCTGCTGCGCACCTTCGTGGAGCGCTCGGCCGATGATCCCGACCGCCCGCCGGCGATCACGGGCGAGTGGGTCTCGCTCGAGAACGACATCGTGCTCGCGCCCGGCGAGGACCATGGCGCCGTAATCGATCCGGGTCGTACCGCGTAGCCTTCCTGCGTGCGCGTACGCAAATGATTTGCGTACGCACCGGGAGGCGCTTGCGGAACATGACCCACAGGGACCAGTTCGTCGCCCAGCGCGGCCCGCGGCCCCACCGAGTGGGCCGCACGCGATACGCTCCCGCTGTGGTTGACGAGATTGTCGACAATCCCGTGGCCGGACATACGCCGAGGGACCGGAGCGCCGTCGACCCCGGTCGCGCCCACGATCCGGGCACGGGTCGCCCCGAGGACCGGCTGCGTGAGGCGATCGTCACCGGCCGCTTCCAGCCCTCAGAGCGCCTGGTCGAAGCCGACATCGCCCGCGAGCTCGGCGTCGGGCGGTCGGCCGTCCGCACCGCGCTTGCCCGGCTCGAACACGAGGGGCTCGTCGAGCACGAGCGTCACCGCGGCGCCCGGGTCCGCCTGGTGGGCGCGCAGGAGGCGGTCGAGATCCTCGAGACCCGTGCCGTCCTCGAGGGACTCGTCGCCCGTCACGCCGCGATCAAGGCCACGCCGGTGGACGCCGAGGCTCTATTCGCGATCCTCGAGGACATGCGCCGGCGTCTGAACGACGGCGACCTGCTCGGCGCCTCCGACCAGAACGCGGTGCTCCACGGACGCATCCTCGACATTTCCGGCCATGCCACCGCGGGTCGGCTGATCGCGACGCTGAAGTCCCAGATGGTCCGCTTCCAGTACCGGACCATCCTCCTCCCAGGGCGGAGCGAGCGCTCGTTCGGCGAGCACCGGGCGATCGTCGAGGCAATCGCCGCCGGCGACGGGGACGCCGCGGAGAACGCGATGCGGACGCATCTCTCGCACGTGGCGGAGGCCCTGAGGAGTGAACAAGGATGACGACCAGCCAGGCCCCGTCCAATCGCGCCCGCGAGCTGCTGCGCGGCGCCTACGACACCCACATGCACATCTCGCCGGACGTGGTCGAGCGGATCATTGACGACATCTCGCTGGCACGGCGCTTCCAGGAGCTCGGCATGGCGGGCTTCGTGCTCAAGTCCCACTACGGCTCGACCGCCGAGCGGGCCAGCGTGGTGCGAGAGGCCGTGCCCGGAGTCAACGTGCTCGGCGCGATCTCGCTGAACCGGGCAGTCGGGGGCATCAACCCGCTCGCGGTCGAGATCGCCGCGCGCGAGGGTGCGCGCACCGTGTGGCTGCCCACGGTGGACTCGGTCAACGAGTCGCATGAGCGCGAGGCGCCGGCGGGGGCCAAGGTTCCCGTCTGGGTCAAGCTCCAGCTCGAACTGCGCGAGCAGGGGATCGAGATCCCTCCCGTTCCCGTCGTCAACGAAGCAAACGGCACCGTGCTCCCGGAGGTGCGCGAGGTGCTCGACATGATCGCACGGCACGGCATGGTGCTGGCCACGGGCCACCTGAGCCGCAATGAGATCTTCGCGGTGGTCGAGGCCGCACTCGAGGCGGGCATCGAGACGATCGTCGTCACCCACCCCGAGTTCCCCTCCCAGGACCTGAGTGCCGAGGACCAGAAGGCGCTGGCCGAGCAAGGGGCGCTGCTCGAACGCTGCTTCACCACGCCCCACACCGGCAAGGTCAACTGGGAGCGGTGGATCGAGAACATCCGCGCCACCGGTCCGGAGAACTCGGTCCTGTCGACCGATCTCGGGCAGGTGTTCAACCCGCCGGTCGAGGACGGGATGGCGCTGATGGTCGACCGGCTGCTCGAGGCCGGCTTCGAGGAAGAGGAGGTGTACGTGATGGCGGTCGTGAACACGCGCCTGGTGGCGGGAGCTGAGCCACTGTGAGCGCGCGCAAGCTGATGGTGATCGGCGCGCACTCGGCCGATTTCGTCTGGCGCTCCGGCGGCACCATCGCCGTGACCACGACGAACGGCGGGACGGCCAGCGTGATCGCCCTCTCCTACGGCGAGCGCGGCGAGTCCGGAGAGCTTTGGAAGGAGGAACACCAGACGATCGAGAACGTCAAGAAGATCCGCCACGGCGAGGCGGAGCGGGCGGCGGCGGCGCTTGGGGCGACGTTCGAGTGCCTGGACCTGGGTGATTACCCGCTCGAGATCGACGGTGACGGGCTGCGGCTGATCTCGGACAAGATCCGCGAGTTCGCGCCCGATGTGCTGATCACCCACACCGACACCGACCCCTTCAACCCCGACCACCCCGTGGCCTACGCGGCCGTGAACCGGGCCCGGGGGCTCGCCGCCGGCGCCGGCGTGCCGAGCGCGTTCGGCACGATCAAGCCGCCGGTGTTCTACCTGTTCGAGCCCCACCAGCCCGAGCTCTGCAACTTCACCCCGAACACGTTCGTCGACATCACGGCCGTGATGGACGCCAAGCTCAAGGCGATGGAGGAGATGAAGGCCCAGAAGTACCTCCAGACCTACTACACCCAGCGGGCCGACCAGCGCGGCAACCACGCCCGCCGGTCCTCCGGCAACCAGGACGTTCGCCAGGCCGAGGCCTTCCAGCGGGTAATCCCCAACGTGGTGAGTGCGCTGTGACCGCGACCGAGACCTATCAGCAACTGGCGGACCTCGGCTCGGCGACCGTCTACGAGGCGGGCGGCCGGCGCGGGTACGTCGACGCCGACCTGATCCAGGTTATCCCGGGCCGGCGGGTCGCCGGGCCGGCGCGGACCGTGCTGTGCGGTCAGGACGACAACCTGATGGTCCACGCCGCCATGGCCGAGGTCAGGCCCGGCGAGGTGCTGGTGCTGACGATGCCCGAGCCGCGGCCGGTGGCGCTGGTCGGCGAGCTCCTCGCCACTCAGGCCAAGGCCCATGGCGCGGCCGCAATCCTGGTCGACGCGTCGGTGCGCGACCTCGACGAGCTGGCCGAGCTTGACCTCCCGATCTGGGCCCGTTGGGTCCGCGTGAAGGGTGCCGGCAAGGACATCCCTGGCTCGATCGGAGATCCGGTCACGGTCGGCGGCGCCACCATCCGCAACGGCGACGTGCTCGTGCTCGATGCGGATGGGGTGGCGATCGTCGAACCCGAACGCATCGACGAGGTGCTCGAGGCAGCGCGCGACCGTGAGGGGCGGGAGCGCGTGAAGCGCCTGAAGCTCCAGGCCGGGGAGCTCTCCTACGACCTCGACGGCCTGCGCGAGAGGGTCGAGGCGGCGTCATGAGCGCGGACGAGGAGCCCGAGGCGCCGCCGTCAGGCGCCGCCGACCATCCTCCAATCCACGACCTCGCCCACATCGCCCACGCCGAGCTGCTCACGCCGTTTCCCGACGAAAGCCTGCGCTTCTTCGTCGAGCTGTTCGGGATGCAGATCGAGCATCAGGAGGGCCAGTCGGTCTTCCTGCGTGGGTGGGGCGAGTACCAGCCCTATGGCCTGAAGCTGACCGAGTCGGCGCTGCCCGGCCTCGGCCACGCAGCGATCCGAGCCTGGAGCCCCGCGGCGCTGAGCCGCCGCGTGAGCGCGATCGAGCAGACGGGGTTAGGGGTCGGCTGGAGCGAGGGCGACCACGGGCATGGGCCCGCCTACCAGTTAAAGGATCCCGATGGGCACCCGTTCGAGATCTTCTACGAGCAGGATCGCTACGTGCCCCCCGAGCACCTGCGCCCCCGGCTGAAGAACGTCCCCCAGCGCCACGTCGACCAGGGCGCGGCGGTCAAGCGGATCGACCACGTCAACGTGCTCGCCGCCGACGTCGCGGCCAACCGCCGCTTCGCCGTCGAGCAGCTCGGCTACCGGGTCTACGAACAGGTCATCAACGACGACGGCTCCGAGCAGGGCGCCTGGATGAGCCTGTCGATCGCCGCCCACGAGCTGATCTACACGTCCGACCACGCCGGCGGCCGGGCACGGCTCCACCACCTGGCCTGGTTCGTCGACACGCGCGAGGAGCTGCTGCGCGCCGCCGACCTGTTCCTCGACGCCGACGTGCCCATCGAGGCGGCGCCGTCCAAACACGCGGTCGCGCAGGGGATGTTCCTCTACGTGTACGAGCCGGGGGGCAACCGCGTCGAGGTGACGACCGGGACGCACTTCATCTTCGACCCGGCCTACGAGCCGGTGGTGTGGACCCAGGCCGAGCGGGCCCGCGGCCAGGCCTGGGGAGTCAAGACGATCGAGACCTTCCACACCTACGGCACGCCCGACATCGGCGGCAAGGCCACGGGTCCGCCGATCCCGCCGACCAGCCGGATTCCCGCCGTCCCGCAGGCAACGACCGTATGAGCGAGGACCGGGCGCTGATCCGGGACCTCGTCGAGAACTGGGCGGTGTGGCGAGACGCCGGGGACTGGGACCGCTTCGCCACCGTCTGGCACGACGACGGGTTCATGATGGCCACCTGGTTCCAGGGGCCGGCCCGCGAGTTCATCCGGGTCAGCCGCGAGGGCTTCGAGCGCGGGGTGAGCATCCTGCACTTTCTCGGCGGCACCTCGATCGATCTTGCTCGTAAGGCGCCGCCGACAGGCGCCGCCGACAGCGCCCATCAACGCGCGATCGCGCAGACCAAGATGACGATTTCGCAGCGCGCCGAGGTGCACGGCGTCGAGTGCGACGTCGTCTGCACCGGTCGCTTCTACGACTTCCTGGAGAAGCGCGGTCACTGGGGGATCGTCCTGCGCCAGCCGATCTACGAGAAGGACCGACTCGACCCGGTGGATCCGGCCGCCACGTTGACCCTCGACGAGGACACGCTGGGGCGCTTTCCGCTCGGGTACCGTCACCTCGCGTACGTGCAGACCCAGATCGGATTCGACGTCAAGCGAGACATGCCCGGCCTGGTCGGCCCGGGCGTGGAGCGCCTGTACCGGCGCGGTGCGCAGTGGCTCGCGGGCGGGGAGCTCGGGGATCCGCTGAAGACGGTCGATTGAATCGGCCCCGCATCCGGCGGCCACGCGCTTCGGTGCTGCTGGCCGTCGCCATGATCCTGCTCGCGGCGAACCTGCGCCCGGCCGCCGCCGCCGTCGGCCCGCTGCTCGGCCGGATCCAGGCCGACACCGGACTGTCCAGTTTTGGCGCCGGGGCGCTAACGACGCTACCCGTCCTGTGCTTCGGCGCGCTCGCGCCGCTCGCGCCGGCGCTGGCCCGGCGGCTCGGCGAACGGAGGACGGTGGCGGTGGCGCTGGCCGTTCTCCTGCTTGGTCTGCTCGTGCGCCTCGTGCCCGGCCTCGGCTTCCTGTTCCTGGGAACCGCGCTGGCCGGGGCGGCGATCG
>Ga0187770_10000753_pt1 | contig 16242 bp, 15 predicted proteins | sample 0116_SJ02_MP02_2_FD_133154 | JGI IMG/M metagenome (GOLD analysis project Ga0187770, IMG submission 133154) | Tropical peat soil microbial communities from peatlands in Department of Meta, Colombia - 0116_SJ02_MP02_20_MG | ecosystem: Environmental > Terrestrial > Soil > Wetlands > Peat | place...
ATCTCCCTCGGTGACGCCTTTCAAACGCTCCGATCGGGTCGGCCCGATAAGGCTTTGAAGGCGCTCTTTCGCAGAGGCAACCTCGGCTCGATTCGAGCCCTCCTGGAAGATCTCCGTTGGCTTACCCACGTTTATTAACGGGAGCGATAAACCCCGTTAGAAATTCCAGCCGGGCATTATTTCTGACAGGGTAAATTAGCATTGGATGTAGCCGTTTTCCCGAAACCAATCCACAGCCTCGGCCAAGGCTTCCTTGACCGGCCTGGCGTGAAACCCCAAAACCCGCTTTGCCTTCTCCGTTGAAAAGAACATTTTTTTCTTCGCCAATCGGACGCCCGTAAGGGTGATGCGCGGTTCTTTTCCTCCGGTTAACCGCGCACACGCTTCCGTCACATAAGCGATGGGAAATACGAGACCGTGCGGCAAACAGATGCGCGGGGGCCGCTGGCCTGTTATTGCCGCAATCTCGCAGAGAATCTCTCTCAGTGTCATGTTCTCTCCGCCCAACACATAGCGTTCCCCAATCGTCCCGCGTTCTAATGCGAGCAAGTGGCCTATGGCCACATCATCCACATGGACCAGATTGAGACCCGTATCTACATAGGCAGGTGTCCGGCCGGATGCGGCGTCAACTATGATGCGTCCTGTGGGGGTAGGTTTGATGTCACGGGGACCGACCGGCGTGGAGGGATTGACGATGACCACTGGCAGGCTTTCCTCATCAGCAAGTCTCTTCACATCGGCCTCAGCAAGGAATTTCGAGCGCTTGTAGTGGCCGATCATATCCGCAAGGCAAACAGGAGTGTCTTCATTTGCCGGAGTCCCATGCGGATTAAGACCCAGGGTCGCCACGCTGCTCGTGTAAACAATCCGTGTCACCCCGGCATTTGCCGCGGCGAGCATGATGTTGCGTGTACCGTTAACATTTGTCTCATAGATTTCCTGTGGGTGAGGAACCCATAAGCGGTAGTCCGCAGCCACATGGAAGAGAGCGGAACAGCCAGCCAACGCCCGATCCAGTGACCCCCGGTCGATCAGGTCGCCAATGACAATCTCCACGTCCTGACCCACAAGATTGCGCCGGTCACTCTTGGTTCGGATAAGGGCACGCACACTGTGCCCGGCAATAATCAGTTGACGGAGCACCGCAGATCCGACGAAACCAGAGGCCCCCGTTATCAAGGTCTTCATGCTTGTTCTCCATTTGCGGCCAAAGAAAGCAGGTTGCCTCCGGCCAGCCGAGCCACTTTCGCCAAAGTCTTTTCCGCAGCACGAAAACTGCGGCCAAGGCGAACCAGGGTGAAACTGTCCATGGGGTGTTTGATCAATCCTCTGACAAGCATCGATCGGTTCAATCGTCCGAACTCGTCAGCGAAAGTGAGAGCACTTTGTGGAATGGTTATATCAACGGAATCGGCGACGGCGCGAACGGCAATGAAGGGGACTCCGGCTCCCTTTGCCGCAGCAGCCACGGCAGCGCTCTCCATGTCCACTGCAATCGCACCCGTTTTCTGGAACAAGGTCGCTTTTTCTGTGGAGCGCGTCAAAACCACAGTGCCTTCTGCGAGCGGCTCCTCATGAAGATCAAACTGTCCTCTCAGTCGGCTGCAGAGGCGTTTCTGCCAGACCTCATCCGTATGATAGACTGATTTATCAGCTCCGATGACGACTTTCGGCAAAACCAGACTTCCCGGGGAGAGATTTGAGATGAGCCCGCCAGCGCATCCCCAACTCATGAGAGCACCGGCTCCCTTTCGGAGCAAAACCTCAGCAGCCAGATCAGCACGTTTTGCCCCCACGCCGGAAACCTTGACCAGGACACCCCCCGGCAGTTGGACCAACTCCCCTGTGCCAATCGGCTGCCTTGTTAAGCATCTGGCCTCTGCATAGAGGGCCGTTACGATACCGAGGATTGTCAAACTGAGTGGTTGCTCCGCAGATTTCGATAGCGCGCCAGGGCCCATAACGGGAAATATTTTGCGTAGCCGTGGTACTTTAAATAGAATACCCGCGGAAAGCCGGGCGCTGTAAACCAATCATCCTCCCACAGGCCGTCGGCCTGCTGCGTGCGCAGGAGGTACTCCGCGCCCCTGCGGACTTCGGGGGAATCCACCTCTCCAGCAGCCATCAAGCCGAGCATTGCCCAAGCCGTCTGGAAGGAGGTGCTGGCGTAACCGTGCCCAGCCTTCTCCGGATGGTAGTAGGTATCACAATCCTCACCCCACCCCCCATCCATCCGCTGAATCCCCTTCAGCCATTTGATCGCACGCTGAATATGCGGCTCATCCTTGCGATCCCCTGCCCTCTCCAGGGCAACCAAAACTGACCACGTCCCGTAAATGTAGTTGGAACCCCAGCGTCCAAACCAGGAACCATCTTCCTCCTGTTCTTTACGGAGATAATCAAGACATCTCGCCAGTTCAATGTCCCGATCGCCCAGTTCGGCCAGCAGGGTGGCGCAGCGGGCGCTGACATCGCTGGTCGGCGGGTCGAGGAGAGCACCGTGATCCGCAAAGGGGATTTCATTGAGATAGTAATGCGTGTTGTCTACATCGAAGGAAGCAAACCCGCCGTTCTTTGATTGCATACCGGAGATCCAAACGGCCGCCTGTTGAATCGATGCTTGGTAACGTCTTCGGTCCACCTGATGCATCGTCCAGGCAACCACAGCGGTATCGTCAAGATCCGGGTAGTGGGAGTTCTGAAACTGAAAGGGCCAACCGCCGCCCTTCAGCTCTGGCCGGCTCTCACGCCAATCCCCCGGTTCGTCAAGCAATTGCCGTTCTTTGACCCAGTCGAGGGCGGCACGAATATTTTCCGTGGCCACACCGCTGGCCTCTTCCTGAAGCGCCAGGCAGGCAAGGGCACTATCCCAGACAGGGGACACACACGGCTGACAATAGACGGATTCACCGTTGACGACCAGGAGGTTCTCTAACGCCTGCTTGGCTTTCACCCGGTAGGAGTGGCCGGGAGGATAGCCCAATAAGGCCAGGGCCTCATGGGCATTGACCATCGCCGGAAAGATGGCGCCCAGACCGTCTGTCCCGTTGAGCCGCTCGACAAACCACTCTTCAGCCTTCTTCACAGCTGCCCGCCGAATTCTCCCCGGGATTAAAGGTTCAAAAAAACGGCACATCCTGTCGAGCAGCAGGAAGACGCGGTTGAGGCGCGAGCGGAAGGGAAAGTAATGTTTTTCTTTCTCCGGCGGAATGGTGAAAAGCTCGCGAATTTTGATCTGCTTAGGATTTTTGGCCTTTGGTTTTAAACTGCATAAAATCGAAAGAGGGACCACCACCGTTCGAGACCAGTAAGATACCTTGCTGATGTGGAAAGGAAACCAGCGAGGCAGCAGGATGATCTCAACGGGTACAAAGGGTACGCCGCGCCAAGGAAGTTGGCCGAAGAGCGCAAGGGCGATTCGGGTGAACACGTTGCACCGAGCCGCGCCCCCGTGAGCCAGAATGGCTTCGCGGGCTCTCACCATATGCGGCGCGTCCGGGCTATCTCCGGCCAACTTTAAGGCATAGTAACTCTTTACAGAACAGCTGATGTTAAATTGACCACCATAAAAAAGGGGCCAGCCGCCGTGATCCCCTTGATGAGCACGAAGGTAGGCAGCAATCTTAGCCTCAAGATCCTCATCGATCTCTCCCAGGTAGTGCATCATCAGGATGTATTCGGCGGGAATTGTACAGTCGGCCTCCAGTTCGAAGCACCAATACCCATCCGGATGCTGAAGATTGAGCAGGGCATCACGCGCTTTGCCAACAGCCTGCCTCAGCCTTTCCTCAAAAAATGTTTCCCCAAACTTTTCTAAGGATTGGGACAAATATTCACTGTCGATGGTCTTTTTCATAACGGGGTTGAGCCGAACGCGGGCTTCCTATCTTTAACTCTGCGTTCAAAAAAAATCTTATCATAGGATCTACGATTACGCAAACCAAAAGTAGACCTCAGACATCAGACCATAGTCCTCAGACATTAGAGTACGGACCTTAAAAGCAACCCACCCTCACCCCTACCCTTCCTCGCCGGCGACTGTGTCATAATCAACAAGAAGCTACCTTCTTTTTAAGACGGAACAGGCGGTCGGGTGACGAAGCTTTAGAGCGGAAACCTCTAAGAGTTCAACTCCGGCGCTCCTGTTCCATAAAGAGAATCCCGTTTCTAAAAAGGCCAATGACACATAACCTTTAGCGACCGCATTCTAAAGCTAAGGAGCCTGACTGCCTGGTCCTCCGAAACCTACCCTCCCCCATTATTGGGTCACGGTCTCCCGGGGGGCGAGGGGGATTATGGCCTATATTGCAAATCCACTGACAAAAGAATAAGATTAGGGCAGGATGCCTGCGAAGTCTAATCTTCTTCGAAAAGACGCTCTGATGGAAAAATTGAGGAAAGGTGAAGGTCATTATGAATTCTGCTCCTCTTGGAGCAGGACCGAGAACTCATGATGCAATTCCTTCTGTCTCTTTTTCGGTGGATCTGCTTGATTCCTGCGATCGGGGGATCTGTTTATGTGATCCTGTGCCTTCTCGCTGTCATTCGCTTTCGGATGCAACCCGATCCGTCCCCGTGTTCCTTTTCCCAATGGCCCCCGGTCACGATTCTAAAGCCGTTGTGCGGCCTTGAGAAAGACCAGAGGGCCAATCTGCGCAGCACCTGTCTGCAGGATTACCCGGAGTTTCAGGTCGTTTTTTCTGTTCAGGATCCGAATGACCCAGTAATTCCACTTCTCAAAGAAATCCAGGAGGAGTTCGGTTCGGAACGGGTATCCGTGGCAATCGAAAACAATCAGGCCGGGCCCAACGGCAAGATTAACAACTTGTTGGGTGCCCTACCCTATGCCCGGTATGATATCCTGGTGATCAGCGACAGCGATGTACGCCTGAAGCCTGATTATTTGAAATCGATCATCGGTCCGCTCGCTGATCCTGAAGTGGGCGGTGTCTGTACCTTCTACAAAGCGACCTGTGCGGAGAAATGGTTCGAGAAAATGGAGTTGTTGACTCTCAATGCCGACTTCATCCCCAGCGTGGTCTTTGCCCATGTCAGTGGAGCCTCGAAGTTTTTCCTTGGACCATCGATGGCATTGCGACGCTCCGCTTTAGAAGCCATAGGTGGTCTGAAGGCTTTGGCGGACTATCTCGTCGAAGACTATGAGATGGGTCGACGCATCTGGTCCTCCGGGAAAAAGGTGGCCATTGCACCCTACTTCGTCGACATCGTAGTCGATCTCAAGAATCGTTCCCAGTGGTGGAATCATCAGATTTACTGGGATCAAAACACCCGGGCCGCACAGCCCATGGGTTTTTTTGCAAGCATATTGATCCGTTCAGTTCCCTTTGCCTTTTTCCTTGCAATTTCTCATCTGGGAGATGCAACAGGTCTCGCTGTCTTGGCAGGGGCCCTCGGGCTTCGATTATCCACAGCAGCAATCATCGCTGGGTGGGCGCTCAAAGACCGTGAAGGGCTAAAGAATCTAACACTTCTTCCTTTGAGAGACATGACCGCCCTCCTCTCCTGGTTTTTGGCCTTGACCAAAAGAACGGTTCTCTGGCGCGGCTCCGAATTCATCCTGAACCGCGACGGCCGTCTGGTACCCTTGGAGTCCAAATCGTGAGAAAACTGATCATCACCGGCGATGATTTCGGATTTTCCCCACCTGTCAACGAAGCGATCGAAGAAGCCCATCGGCGCGGGATCCTCAACACCGCCAGCTTGATGGTGGGGGCAAGAGCTACAGCGGATGCAGTGGATCGAGCAAGGAGGCTCCCTTCTTTACATGTCGGCTTGCACTTGGTGCTGGTGGAGGGTTCCCCTGTCTTACCCCCCCAAGCCGTCCCCGACCTGGTAAACAGGCAGGGAGAGTTCCCATCCCATCTTGTGAGGGCTGGAATCAATTTCTTCTTGCGGCCTCAGGTGAGGAGACAATTGGAAGCGGAGATCCGTGCACAGTTTCAGGCATTTCAGAAGACCGGCCTTCTATTGGATCATGTCAACGGCCATCATCACATGCATCTTCATCCAACCGTTTCAGGGCTCCTCTTGAAAGTGGGGCGTGAGTACGGGATGAGGGCAATTCGGTTGCCGTACGAGCCCCCCTTCCCTTCATGGCGTGCATCGAGAAGGGCTTTTTTCACAAAAATGTTGGGGTGGCTCTTTTTATCACCGTGGCTCATCCTCCTGAGAAGCCGCCTCCGGCGCGCAGATGTGCGTTCGAATGACTTTATCTTTGGCATGAATGACACGGGGCGCATGGACCCTGACATCGTCCTCCGCTTCTTGAAATACCTTCCTCATGGGGTGACGGAAATCTATTTCCATCCCGCCGCCTCCTCTGTCCCGGCGGATCATTCCACAATGGGAGATGGCTGTCATCAGGACGAGTTGGAGGCGCTGACCAGCCCCGCTGTCCGAGAGGCCCTCCTGGCCTCCCACATTCAAAGGATCGCTTTTAGTAATCTTTAAGTTCACCGGTTGCATAAAATCGTTATAAAGGCTGTTGGGTGTGTTGGAGAAGCTTTATAGCGGAACCTTTTAGCGTCCTGCTACTGTGCTCCCAAGCACATTTCAGAAGTCACCTTACGTGAAATCTTTTGCCCATAAAACATACTCAAGAACCGCTTGATAAAGGTTCGAAAGCACACCAAACAGCCTTTTCAATGCCACATCTGGATAGAGAACAGAGATTCAGGAAAGTGAAGTCAGGGCGACCCCGAGACAGACAAAGAGAATTCCCGCCCAGCGCTGGAAAGTGACCATCTCTTTTAAGATGAATTTTGCCCCGAGGGTGCTGACGACGTAGACCAAAGACGTTGCAGGAAAAACGAAACTCAAGTCAGCCCAGGAAAGGACGGCGAGAAAGGCAAAGAAGTAGACCGCCGTGAACATAAAACCGGTGAGAAAGTTTCTATTCCTCAGCACCCTTCGAGCAACTCGGAGAAGCTCTCTCAGCTTCAGGGTCGATACCTCGCCCACCTGTTTCATTCCTTTCGTCAGGAAGACATCGTGTGCGGAATCGGCGAACACGATGACTGCGATCATGATGGCGGTCTTCATCGTCCAAGGTCCTCCGAAGTCCCCTTCCCCCCACCGCCTGTTTCAACCCTTCGCCCCTCCGACCTTAGCACCAAAAAGATTCCGATAGCGATCAGCAAGGTGCCGATCCATCTCTTCGAAGAGACCCCTTCGTTTAAAAGCCAGGCTCCAAAAGCGACATTGAGCACGACCTCAAAAGAGATCACAGGCAGGACAAAGCTTAAGTCACTCCAGGATAGGGCCGTGGCGAAAAGGATATAAAAAATGATGGAGAGGGCAACGCCCATCCAGATCATCGGGCTCGAGACTGCCTGGCAAGCGATTGAAACAACCCCTCCCTCGCTGATCGGGTTGGACGATCCGATGTACTTCATCCCCTTGCTCAGGAATACGTTCCCTGTCGCTTGAGCCAATACGGCGAGAATCAACACGCCATAGGTCTTCGTCAGTACCGCCCCGACTTGAGACAATCGACTACTCGGCATCAAGTTCCCCAAATGCTCAGAAGATGTGAAGAAATTTGCCCTGGGTCAATTTCACTCGAAAGGGCGACCGGATTTACGAAGCTTTAGAATGCGCTCGTTGAGTTCAAGGGACACCCACCGCAGAGCAAGAAAATATCTGACGAGGCATGGTTATAGACAGTGCTTAAATTCTAAAGGTGGCGCTCTAAAGCTTCTCCAACCCACTCGCCCTTTCGGCTAAAGACATGACTTCAATTTTTTCACACCTTGTCACCCGGATCCTTTCCGTTTACGTTCAGGTTTGATGGCAGCGAAAGGCGTTCCGAAAAAGTTATCCCCCAGGTTGGAGATTTACAAATTTCTTTCTCTTCGCACGAAGCTGAAAAAATTCTTTGGCTTCTTTGTATAACCGTCTGCGTTCCCTTCCGTCGAATAGGGCACGCCGCACAATTCGGAAGACGATTCTCGGTCGAAAATAATAACGGGCGTAAAAATCTTCGACGGCCTGCACAATCTCTTTTCGGGTGAGGCCCGGATATTGAAAATTGGGAAGTTGATGTCCGAGCTCATCGGTCATTTCAACGGTGATGAAATAGCCATTTTTCTCAAGATAATTGAAGAACTCCGTTCCAGGATAGGGATGGGACATGGAGACCTGCATTGTTTGAGGATCGAGTTCCATGGCAAATCTGATCGTTCTTTCAATAGACTGACGAGTCTCCCCCGGATGCCCGATTTGGAAATCCCCGTGAACCGTGATTCCCAACCTTTTGCAATTCTTCACCAGGGCAAGGCCCTGCTCAATCGTCGCTCCTTTTCTTATGTTTTTCAGAATGGCCGGATCTCCTGATTCAAAACCCACGACCAAGAGCCGGCATCCGGCTTCCTTCATTGCTTTGAGCGTCTCGTAATCCGTGGTGACTCTCGCATTACAGGACCAGGTGAACTTGAGAGATTTTAATTCGTCGCAGAGCTCCAGGACCCGGGATTTATTCCACGTAAACGTGTCGTCGTCAAAGAAGATCTCCCTCACTTCGGGGAAGAGCTCAAGGGCCCGCTTGACCTCCGCCACCACATTTTCTTTACTCCGTGTTCGCAATCGGTGCCCGCTCATGGTTTGCGGCCACAGGCAGAACGTACAGAGAGCAGGACATCCCCGCGAGGTGTAAAAGGAAACATAAGGATGGAGAAGGTACGGAATATTGTATCTCGTGAAGTCGAGGTCACGTTTAAAAATTTCGACGACGAAGGGCAGTGAATCGAGATCCTCAATCAATGGCCGATCTGGATTGTGGACGGTGCGGCCGTTCTTGCGAAAGCTGATTCCGTCGATCTCCTCGATCTTCTTGCCCCAGGCAAATTCAGAAACCGAGTAGTCAAACTCCTTCCTCGCAACAAAGTCGATCGCGGCTGAAGCCCTCAGACTCTCCTCCGGCTGTACGCTCACGTGAGGGCCCACAAACGCAATCTTTATGTCTGCCTTGGCATCCTTCAGCATCTCGGCCAACCGGACATCGCTCTTAAATCCCGGGGTGCTGGTGAAGATCACAACAAAATCGTAATCTCCGGCAATCTTAACCGTTTCTTCCGAAGTGATGTCATGGGCCGGCGCATCAAGGAGCCGGCTTTCTTTGATCAAGCCCACTGGGTAGGCGAGCCATACGGGATACCAAAACGAGGTGATCTCGCGGGTGGCCTGGTACCGCGAACCTGCTCCCCCATCGAATTTTTCAAAAGACGGAGGATTCAATAACAACGATTTCATCCCTCATCTCCCTTTCCGTAAAACCTTTAAGCGCCTGCCGGTGATAAGGGCAGACGCCTATAAATTAACTATCTAATTTCTTCCCCTGTTTGTCAACACCTTTCACTTTTGGAATCGTATTGGAATGCCGTGCTTCTCTATTTTTGTTATTCAAAATCTTACTTATCTCAAAATTCACTTGACAGTTGCATCGATTGACCACTATGATAGGATTAATATAAGCGCACTAAATAAAATGAGATTTGCCTCCACCCTCACCGCTTCTTGAGGGGGAGGGACGGAGGATACCATAACATAATGCGTTTGTATGAGTTAAGAAATCTTAATTCAAATTTAATCCTTCCCTCATATTTTTTTGGTAATGGATGAGCAGGGGTGTGAAGGGGGCCTTTCAGAGGTCTTTAAGTTCTGTCGGCTAAGCCAGGAATGAAGAAGGGGTTATAAGCTGATGAAAAACATCAAGATCGCCATTGTTGGAGTGGGGAATTGCTGCAGTTCGCTGATCCAGGGTATCCAGCACTACCGGAAATTGGGGGTCGAAGATGCCATCGGTCTGATGCACTGGGACATAAACGGCTACAAACCTTACAATATCGAAATTGCAGCTGCCTTTGACATCGATAAACGCAAGGTGGGAAAAGACCTGGCAGAAGCCATTTTTCAGAAGCCCAATTGTACGAAGATCTTCTGTCGAGACATTCCAATGACGGGCGTTAAGGTAACCATGGGACGAGTTCTCGACGGTTTCTCCGAGCATATGCAGAACTACGAGAACGATCGCACCTTTGTATTATCAGAGGACGAAGAACCGTCTAAAGAAAAGGTGGTGGGGACGCTCAAGGAGTCGGGTGCGGAGATTCTGCTCAATTACCTTCCGGTAGGCTCAGAAGAGGCCACCCGTTTCTATGCAGAGTGCACCCTGGAGGCAGAAGTCGCCTTTGTGAATAACATCCCTGTATTTATTGCCAGCGATCCGAACTGGGGAAAGCGCTTCGAGGAGAAGAACCTCCCCATCATCGGAGACGATGTTAAGTCTCAGATCGGAGCCACGATCATTCACCGAACACTGGTCGATCTTTTCAAGAAAAGGGGAGTGAAACTGACACGGACCTATCAACTGAATACAGGGGGCAACACCGATTTCCTCAATATGCTGAATCGCACCCGTCTCCAATCTAAGAAGAAGTCAAAGACCGAAGCTGTCCAATCGGTTGCATCCCAGCGGCTGGATGACGAGAATATCCACATCGGGCCGAGCGACTATGTCGCCTGGCAAAAGGACAATAAAGTCTGCTTTATCCATATGGAAGGCGAGGTGTTTGGGGGCGTGCCCATGGATCTGGAATTGAGACTCTCAGTGGAGGATTCCCCGAACTCCGCTGGTATCGTGATCGACGCCATCCGCTGTTGCAAACTGGCTCTCGACCGGGGTGAGGGAGGTGTCCTGTATTCACCTGCGGCCTATTTTATGAAGCACCCCCCCAGACAGTACAGCGATGACGAGGCCTTTTACATGACAGAGGCATTCATCCAGGGGACTCATCGGAAACATCTGAAGGAAAGGCCAGAAGATCGATACAGTCAAAGGCTATCCATGGAGGGTAGAAGTCGCCCATGATCTCTTAAAGAAGTTGGTCTGTGATCATCTGCGTTGTAGCACATATCAGAAATCATCCGTCCCTGGTTCCGATGAGCCGTGATTCAGAACCTGCAAAAGTGCAACCTTTAATCTGCATCACAAGTTATGAGTTTCTCGAAATTTCATGGGTGTAAGGCAGTTCTTTTCGATTTTGGAGGGACCCTGGATTCAGATGGGGAACACTGGCTGGACCGGATCTATCAACTCTACACATCCGTCGGATTGGATCTCCCTTTTCCCGAAATCAAGCGCGCTTTTTATGAGGCAGACGCCCTGTGTCACGGTGACCCAAAGGTGGTCTCATTTGGCCTTCGGCCGTTAATAAAATACCTTGTCCATTTACAGTTTAAGGCTTTAGACTTGGAGGACGATGCCAAAGAGCAAGAATTAATCGAAATGTTTTGCAGCAAGTCAGAGCAGTTTCTCCGTCGCAACGCTCTTTTACTCAGCCGGTTCAAACGTTGGTATCGGCTGGGCCTAGTATCCAATTTCTACGGCAACGTTGCCACCCTTTGTGAAGAGGCAGGATTGGCGGAGTTCCTTGATGTGATTCTGGATTCGGGTCAGATTGGGATCAGCAAACCGGATCCCGGGATCTTCCGAACAGCCTTGGAGAGACTTCGACTGGACCCAGAGAAGGTTATTTTTGTCGGAGATTCTTATGAGCGAGATATGATTCCGGCCCGTGGAGCCGGCATGAAAACCATCTGGTTGAAAGGACCCAATCCCCGGATACCTTCGAATGCAGGACCTGTGGATGCATGGATCTCATCTCTTTCTGAGCTGGAGGTCCTCATCACATGAAAGCTGGGATCATTGCGGCGGGCAAGGGAGAGCGTATTCTTCGGAGTGGTATCTCTACCCCAAAGCCCTTAATACCCATTGGCGGCGAACCCCTGATTGCAAGGGTAATTCGTGCAGCCATACACGTCAAAGCATCTTCTATCACGTGCATTGTGAACGATCTGAACCCTGCCGTTGCCGATTACCTGCGCTTGCGTACCTGGCCTGTTCCTCTGGAGCTCATCACGAAAACGACAGAAAACTCCATGGAAAGCCTCTTTTCATTGGCTCCATTTTTGAGAGACACCCCTTTCCTCTTATTGACCGTAGATGCCGTGTTTCAGTTCAAGACTCTCAAAAGGTTTCTTGAGAAAGCTCGCGGGCTGAGGGATGCACAAGGCGCTCTGGCTGTTACGCGGTTTATCGATGATGAAAAACCGCTTTGGGTTAGAATGGATGCTCACAAAAAAATCGTTGCCCTGGGAGATGACGCCCGACCCAGCCCCTATGTCACCGCTGGTTTTTATTATTTTGAGCCGGATATCTTTACTATGATCGATGCTGCCCGGGCGAGGATGATAAAGGCGCTCCGTCAGTTCTTAGGCTTCTTGACAGAGAGGGGTTTTTCCCTTTATGGTATCCCGGTGGCAAAGACTCTCGATGTGGACTATCCCGAAGATATCGAGAAGGCCGAAAGATTTTTGAGGGGGGCTGGCGAGGCATGAACAGCATGGTAATGCTCGGTATTTACAGGGAACAGATCTTTTCACCGGGGAAGATCCGTGATGATGCTGCTATCCTGGACGCTTCCCTGCTCGAGTTGTCCCACCTGGGGTATGAAGTTTTAACCTTGCAACCGGAAGCACTTGATACGATTTCGATTCAGCCAGCCTGCACGCTGACCATGGCGAAATCTGACCGGGCGCTCCAGATCTTAGAAGAATGGCAAAAGAGTGGAACCCGGGTTATCAATTCCACCCGCTCGATTCGCAACTGTTATCGCAAGCCCCTGATTCATCTTCTCGAAGAGGGCCATTTCCCCCTGCCGCTCAGCCGGTTTCTTCCCTTAGAAGATGTGGAACAAGAAATCTCCTTTAAATCGCATGCCAAATACTGGTTGAAGCGATGGGACACCCATGCCATAGAGCAAGGTGATGTCGCGAAGGTAACATCGAGGAAAGAATTGATAAGGGCTCTTCGTCATTTCCGCCATTGGAAGATTGAGGAAGTTCTCGTTCAGGAACATTTGGAAGGAGAAGTGATCAAATTCTACGGTGTGGCCGGAGGACAATATTTTAGTGCTTTTCTCTCCTCAAACGGCGATGAGGTCACCTCAGAGATGAAGCAACTTTCCACCCTCGCACAGCAGTCTGCCGAGGTCGTGGGCCTGGAGATTTATGGCGGTGACGCAATCATGACAGGGCATGGCGAAATCGTTTTAATCGATCTCAATGATTGGCCGAGCTTTTCGCGATGCTGTAGATCTGCCGCTAAGGGGATCGCTAAATACATCACAAGGGTGCTGGAAGGAGGCCTTCATGGATCATCAAGCCCTCGCTAAAACCATTACTGAAACGATTTCCTCACAACTTTACCACGAAGAGCAGCAATACGCAGCACCCGGTCTTCAAGAAGTGGCTCAGCTTTCTCAGCTGGTGATCAAAGAAGGAAACGGTTGCTGGCTCACCGATATGGATGGGAGGCACTATCTCGATTTTATGGCCGGTGTGGCCGTGTGCAGCCTCGGACATTCTCACCCAAGGTATATTAAGGCCCTCAAAGAACAGCTTGAAAAAGTGACGGTGGGGAGCTTTACGACAGAAAATCGTTTGGCGTTAATGCGCCAGATTGCTTCGTTGACGCCTCCAGGCCTGAGTAAGATCCAGCTTTACAGTGGAGGTGCTGAGGCTGTGGAGGCAGCCGTTCGATTAGCCAAGTCTTATACAAGGAAATTTGAAGTCCTCGCTTTTTGGGGAGGTTTTCACGGAAAAACAGGAGGCGTCTTGGGTCTGATTGGTGATCCATTTAAGAAACACTGGGGCGTGCTTCATCCGGGCCTTCATCTGGCTCCTTATGCAGATTGTTACCGCTGCCCGTTTAAGATGGAATATCCCTCATGCGGCCTCTATTGCTTGGAGTTTATCCGCAAAATAATCGAGAACAATACCGCAGGGAGCCTGGCAGCGATCATCGTTGAAACCATGCAGGGAACAGCAGGCAATGTCATTCCTCCCCGGGAATTTCTTCCCGGCGTGCTTGAGATCGCCCATGAGAATGGGGCCCTTCTCATCGCCGATGAAATGATCACAGGGTTTGGCCGTACAGGCAGGATGTTCGGCTCCGATCACACCGGCATCCGGCCCGATATTTTGACGATCGGCAAAGGCATGGGAAATGGATTCCCGATCAGTGGTCTTGTCTCAACAGAAGAGATTACGAAGAGCATGCCCTTTTCAAAACCGAGCTCCTCCTCCAGCAGTTATGGCGGAAACCCGCTGGCCAGTGCTGCAGGGCTGGTCACCCTTCAGACCATTCTTGAGGAGTCCCTGGTGGAAAATTCACGGGAGGTGGGAGATTTCTTGCTCTCCGGACTTCGCGGACTTCAGGAGAAATATGAATTTATCGGTGACGTTCGTGGTCGCGGCCTCCTGATCGGCGTGGAACTGGTGAAGGACAGGAAGACGAAAGAGCCTCTCGATAAAGCGGTTACGAGACAGATCTTTCTCGATACACTCAAGAGAGGCATGGTGAGCATGAATTATAAACCGAATTTTCGCATCAATCCTCCACTCGTTCTCAGCAAAAAAGAGGCAGACGAAGGAATACAGATCCTTGATGACGTTTTTTCTTTCGTGGCCGAACATATTCCTTACAAGCGGTAGACCAAGTTGAGGATTCAAGGAGTCAAGCGTTCAAGTGCTTTTTAGGCGTTGTCTTCAGAGCGATTGCCGCAGGTCAAACCCTGCGGCGGTAGATAAGCGAAAGTCGGCCAATGAGGCATCATACTAAGAATAACCGTCCATTGCGTGGAGCGTTGATCGGTTTCGGAAATGTGGCCGTCCATGCCCATCTCCCCCTATGGCAGGAGAGCAACCACTTTAGGATTGAGGCCGTCCTCGAGCCCGCTCCTGAACGGATTCAACTGGCAAAGGCCCTTCTGCCGGAAGCTCGGATCTATTCCGAAGTGGAGGCCTTGCTGGCTGACAATAGTCTCGATTTTGTGGATATCTGCGCTCCTCCCTGCTTTCATGCGGATCTCATGTTGAAAGCGTGCCAGTCCGGACTGCACGTTTTCTGTGAAAAACCTCTGGTCACTTCTCTAGAAAGCCTTCGTCCAATTGAGCAGGCCGCCAATGAATTTGAACGTGTCATCTTTGCCGTCAACAATTGGAAATATGCTCCCCTTTGGACCAAGGCCATCGAACTCTTTGCTGAAAAGAGAATTGGAGCCATCCGGTCCATTTCCCTCACCGTACTCCGTCCACCCGATTCAGGGGGGGGCGTTTCCAACTGGCGAAGGTGCCCTGAAATGGCAGGGGGTGGTATCCTTCTTGATCATGGCTGGCACCATCTCTACCTGATTCTCTCAATCATGAAAGGGCTTCCTCTCTTTATGTCAGCCAGAATGGAGTACTTGCAAGAAAACGGTCTTGAGTTAGAAGAGACGGTGGATCTGACAATGCGATTCCCCAACGCAGAGGTGAGGCTCTATCTCACCTGGCAGGCAACGTGCCGACGAAATTATGGAACCATCGAAGGGGATGAGGGAACGCTTTTCATCAATGATGACCATTTGATCTTGGGTGCTAATGGCGTTTCACCTATTCGGTTCGATTTCCCTGAGGCCCTTTCCTCAGGATCCCATCACCCGGAATGGATGAAACCTGTGGTTGAGGATTTTCACCGGGAAATTATGAATGTCCAAACCCGTGGTGCCAATTTGATCGAAAGCAAGTGGTGTGCCCAGCTCACGCATCTTGCCTATCAATCTCAACGAGAGGGATCGCGCCCTATTAAGGTAAGTGATGTGATTGTGTAGAAGGAGATGTGTTCAGAATCCAAAGAGATATACCCCCCTTCGGAGACCTCCGGAAAGATGGACAGGCCTCTGGCCATTCTCAATGCCTGCCACCCCGGGGCATGGGAGAGAGTGGGCGGCATCCCTCTGATTGCAAGAACCGTCTTCCACCTAAACAGCTTTGGGATAAAAAGGGCCATTCTGCTCGTACGAACGGAGCGAGTCAGCGAAGATCTTAAGAAATGGCGCGGGAACGTCAAAATAGACCAGGTGAGGGTAAAAGAAGATATCGCGAATGCAATGCTGTCCGTTACCGATCTTGGACAACAGTTTGTATATATTGATGCCATTTATCTGATTGATCCCCGTCTGATTTGTGCCCTAACCGTAGCTTCTGAACCTACCCTTGCTCACATCAATGCATCTGACAGGGAAAAACAGCCGATTCGGGCAGGACTCCTGAGAAGAGAAGATCTTCTTATCTGGTCAAAACAGGGGGAGGCTGGTCTGATTCGGCAGATGAGATCAC
>Ga0187770_10000754_pt1 | contig 16228 bp, 10 predicted proteins | sample 0116_SJ02_MP02_2_FD_133154 | JGI IMG/M metagenome (GOLD analysis project Ga0187770, IMG submission 133154) | Tropical peat soil microbial communities from peatlands in Department of Meta, Colombia - 0116_SJ02_MP02_20_MG | ecosystem: Environmental > Terrestrial > Soil > Wetlands > Peat | place...
ATAGGCCGCACCGAGTTGCTGGCCGACCTGTGCCGGAGTCACTGGCTTGTCCCGGAAGGCAAGAACGGTGGGCCGCGAAAAGATGTTCAATCCCCGAATCTTGGAGAGTTCGGTGATCACATCCTCGGTGATGCCGTCGCGTAGGTATTCGTCTTCCTTGGCACCGCTTAGGTTTTCAAAGTACAGAACAGCCACGGATTTCTTGTTTTGCTTCTGGACGCCGGGATCCGAATCGGTTTTCTCCCTCACGCGCCGTGTGCTGGATTCGAGGTCACGCTTCAGGCGGCTGAGGTCGGTTTTGAGCTCGGTGGCCGTCTGGCAGCGTAGATTTCGGTCCTTCTCAAGGGTCTTCTCCAAGATACGCACAAAATCGGCGGGCAGCAGGGGATTCAATTCAGCAGCCGGCCTGGGTTCGCGGTTTAAGATGGCGTCGAAGATCACAGCCGAGGTGTCTCCCTGGAACGGCAGCGTTCCCGTTGCCATCTGATAGAGCACCGTTCCCGTCGAGAACAGGTCTGTCCTGGCATCCACAAGTTGCCCGCGGGCCTGCTCCGGCGACATGTAAGAAACCGTGCCGACGGCCGCGCCCGGTGATGTGAGTTCGTTGTTGAAAGCTAGGGTCTCCTCCGGCTCAACCGAAGCTCCCTGCGCAACCTCCCCACGGCTCATCTTCGCCAGGCCGAAGTCCAGAATCTTCACCTGCCCGCGCTCGGTAAGAAACAGGTTCGCCGGTTTTATATCCCGATGCACGATCCCTTTGGCATGAGCCGACTCAAGCGCATCGGCGATCTGGATGCCCATCGCAACCAGCTTTTCTGTTTCCATGGGCTGCCGACTCTTCTTCTGCGCTAGCGTCTCCCCCTCTAGCAGCTCCATGACGATGAAGTGACGCCGTTCGTGCTGCTCAATGGCATGGATGGTGCAGATGTTCGGGTGATTGAGGGAGGAAGCGGCGCGTGCCTCACGCTGGAAGCGCTCAAGCATCTGGCTGTCCTGGGCCATTTCTGGAGGAAGAAACTTCAGGGCTACGCGGCGGCCGAGTTGGGAGTCCAGGGCTTCGTACACCACGCCCATGCCACCTGAGCCCAGTTGGCGAAGAATCTTGTAATGCGTGAAGGACTGGCCGATGAGCAGATCCTGGTTCATATCAGCCGGTTGATGGTATCCGGCGGAGCGAGTGCCGTCAAGAAAACAGGTGGGACTGCTCCTGGCTTTCCTAGGATGCCGCTGTCACTTCTCGCGACAAACGGAAGAGTTGGGATGGTTTCGCTATCAGTGCCGATATACGCTTGCATTGCGCAACTCCCGGGTGGTCGATCCGGAAACTGAGCCGAAAACTTTCAGCCATACTCCAGAACCAAGTCTTTGTGGAATGCGCCGTCACCAGCACACGGGGCCTTACAAATGAGCCGTTTGGACCGCGTCCTTTTTTTGGAAAGGCACTTGGACGCGGGCTAGGCTCTCAGGGGGCAACGAGTGTAGTAAAACCGATTATTTCAATTCACCGATGAACACGCCATAAGCGCCCAACGTGATGACAGTTCCCTCGGCCGAAGATTCTCCAGTCGCGATCAGCTTGTGGATCTGAGAAAATCTTTGCTTGCTGAAGTCGAAGTGGCTTGTCTGCCTTGTCCCCGACATATTTAGAACCACAAGAACACTCTTGCTCGCGGAGACGCGCAGGTATGAGAGCACGTTCTGGTCCTTCTCATTGAGGGGAACGTAACTGCCTTCGAGCAGCGCGTCGTTGGTGTGCCGCAGCTTCAGAACCTGTTTGTAAAAAGCCAGCACAGAGTTCGCATCTTTCGACTCAGTGGCAACGTTGTGCGTCTTATGGGTGTCGGGTATCGGCAGCCATGGCGTGGCCTTGGAAAAGCCCGCATTTTCGCTCGCGTCCCACTGCATCGGGGTGCGTTCGCCATCCCGGCCTTTTTCCTGAGGCCATCCCCTTATGCCAATCGGATCCTTTACGTCCTCTTTGCGCGAGGGCGGCGTCGTCTTCATTCCAATCTCTTCGCCGTAATACATGATGGGAGTGCCGCGCAGAGTCAGATGCATTCCAGCCATGAGCTTCGCGATCTGATCGTTGTGCTCGCCATCTCCGTAGCGATCATAGGAGCGAACAATGTCGTGATTGCTGATGACGTACGCGGGCCAGCCCTTCGCCAGATTGACTGCAGCAATCTGCTTGCGGAACTCTTCGGCCGAGAGCTTTTTCACCGTGGTAAAGAGGAAATCCATCGGCAGCTGTAATTCGTTGTCGTGGTCGCCGTAGTAGCGATTCAGTTCGTCAATATCCGTGGTCCAGGTCTCCCCGATCAGTACGGCGTCGTATTCGTCGGCAATCTTGCGCAGCTCGCGCAGCACGTCGTGCACTTCGGGCAGCTTCGAGTTGTATTTGTTTTCTTCCTTCGGATCCCCGAATACATTCACGCCGGGCAGAATCGGGTTGTCGTGAAGGTTGGGGTCTTCGAAAAGCGTGTCCACCGCGTCCAAGCGAAATCCCGACACGCCCCGCTTGTACCACCAGCGGGTCACATCAAACATCGCATCTTTCACAGCCGGGTTGCGCCAGTTCAGATCCGGTTGCGCCTTATGAAACATGTGGTAGTAGTACTGGCCGGTGGTGGGATCAAGCGCCCACGCCGATCCCCCGAAGTCCGAGATCCAATTGTTGGGCGGTTGCTCCGGGCCTTTCCCGTCGCGCCAGATGTACCAGTCGCGGTGCTTCGACGTTCGCGACGACATGGAATCCAGAAACCACTGGTGCTGATCCGACGTGTGATTGACCACGAAGTCGAGGATGATGTGAATCCCGCGTTTCTTCGCCTCGGCCGCCAGTGTGTCGAAATCCGCCAGCGTCCCATACACCGGATCGATATTCTCGTAGTCGGAAACGTCGTAACCAAAATCGATCTGCGGCGACGGGAAGCACGGCGTGATCCAGATCGCGTCTACGCCCAGATCCTTCAAGTAATCCAGCTTTGAAGCAATGCCCATGAGATCCCCGACGCCGTCCTTGTTGCTGTCAGCAAAGCTGCGCGGATAAATCTCATAAAATACCGCATCCCGCCACCACTCCTTGCCATCCGCCTTCGACGCTTGTTGCCCGGGCTGCTGAGCCAATGCAAATGCCGCGCACACCAGGCAGATTGCCGCCAGGCAAACGCACCATGATGTTTGAAGGATTCTGTCTGAGATGGGGGTTCGTTTCAAAGGAGCTCGAAAAGACGCAGGCCTGGAGTCAGAAGTGGAAGCGAAATTCTAGCATGAGCCGCGGCGTATTCTGACTCGGCCAGGTTCTTGTTAGACCCGCTTCGGTCTGATCCGCGATTTTCAGAAATTGGCCGCTCCTTCCTGCCAACTCCTCACTGATATCCCGACCGCTCCCTTCTTGCTTGGAATATCCAAGCTGCGTATTGTTAGGGGCATGAAGTTCTCCCGCTGCAGCGGAATCCTCCTACACATCACGTCTTTGCCGGCTTCGTTGGGAATTGGGGATTTGGGCAGCGGCGCTTACGAATTCGCCGACTTCCTTGCCGACGCCGGACAAAAGTTGTGGCAGGTTCTGCCGCTGAATCCAACGGGTTACGGTGATTCTCCGTACCAGTGCTTCTCCGCTTTTGCGGGGAATCCTTTGCTCATTAGTTTGGAGCACCTGCCTGATGCGGGCATGCTGCGAGCGGACTTAGCGGGCGCGCCCTCATTTCCCGAAGCCTCAGTGGACTATGGGGCGGTCATTGATTTCAAGTTCCGGGTTTTGCGCCGGGCGGCACAAGTGTTTTTCGCTGACGGCTCACGTGCCGATCATGCCGCCTTCGAACACTTCTGCGAAAGCGCCCGACCTTGGCTGGACGACTTTGCTCTCTTCATGGCGTTGAAGCAGCAACAGGGCGGAGTGATGTGGACTCGCTGGGAACCATCTGTCCGCCGCCGTGAATCCCGCGCTTTGGAGCGGTGGTCGTGCAATCTCGCACCGGAACTGAAGGCAATCAAGTATTGGCAGTTTGAGTTCTTCAGGCAATGGAATGAACTCAAGCGCTACTGTCAGGAACGCGGCATCCGGTTTATGGGTGACGTTCCTATCTACGTAGCCCATGACAGTGCCGATGTGTGGTCCCAACCGGAATTGTTCCACCTCGACGACCAAGGGATGCCGTCGGTCGTTTCAGGCGTACCGCCGGATTATTTCAGCGCAACGGGACAATTGTGGGGGAATCCGATTTATCGCTGGGATGTGCTGGCAGAGAACGGATACAAGTGGTGGATCGAGCGCTTTCGCGCCACGTTCAGTTTATTTGACATGGTGCGGCTGGATCACTTCCGGGGCTTTGAGGCGTACTGGGAAATTCCCGCCGGTGAGACGACGGCGATTCATGGACGATGGGTGAAGGGGCCGGGTGAAACTTTTCTTTCGGCGTTGGAGGAAGCGTTTGGCGGCTTGCCCATCGTGGCAGAGAACCTGGGGGTGATTACTCCGCCGGTGGAAAAGTTGCGCCAACAATTTGGCCTGCCTGGAATGGCGCTGTTGCAGTTCGCGTTCGGCAACGATCCGCAGGGGCCGTCATTTCGTCCGCACAGTTATGCGCGCGACCTGGTGGCGTACACTGGCGGTCACGACAACGACACCACGGTGGGGTGGTGGTCGAGTTCCGGGGCTGGTGACAGCACGCGCACCCCGGAGGACGTTCGCAAGGAGCATGATTTTGCGCGGGCGTATCTTGGTCTGCAGGACGACAGCGAGATCAACTGGGCACTGATTCGAGCGGTGCTGGCTTCGGTGGCGGATGTTGCCATCATTCCACTGCAGGATGTGCTCGGCCTGGGTGCGGAGGCGCGCATGAATCTCCCCGGTCGGGTGAGCGGAAACTGGAAGTGGCGGTATCGTAAAGGAGCGCTGAGTGCGGCACTTAGCGCAAAGCTGCGATCGTTGACGACGATTTACGATCGGTAGGACTCCTGGGCGAACATGGACAAACCTCCACGCACCTTCTGGCAAATCTGGAACATGAGCTTCGGCTTCCTCGGCATTCAGTTCGGCTGGGGATTGCAGATGGCGAACATGAGCGCGATCTATGAATACCTTGGGGCGCGCGCGGACCAGATCCCCATTCTCTGGCTAGCGGCTCCTTTAACCGGTCTGCTGGTTCAGCCCATCATCGGCCACGCCAGTGACCGCACGTGGGGGCGGTTGGGGCGGCGGCGTCCGTATTTTCTCGCCGGGGCGATTTTGAGCTCCAGTGCGTTGATCCTGATGCCGCAGTGTTCAGCATTGTGGGTGGCGGCGGGGCTGCTGTGGGTGCTCGATGCTTCCATCAACATCAGCATGGAGCCGTTTCGTGCGTTCGTGGCCGACTTGCTTCCGGAATTCCAGAGGACGCGTGGCTTCGCCATGCAGAGCTTGTTCATCGGATTAGGCGCGGTCGTGGCGTCCGCCCTGCCGTATATGCTGACGAATGTGTTTGGCGTCGCGCGAACCAGCGGAGCAGGAGCAATTCCCTTCACGGTGCGCTTGTCGTTCTATATCGGGGCGGCGGCGTTTCTCGGAGCGGTGCTCTGGACCATCTTCACGACTGGCGAAATACCGCCGGCGAATCTGGAAGAATTTCGGAAACAGAAATCAGAACATGGCGGCCTGGCGGCAAGTGCGCGCGAAATTCTCCTATCGGTTCGCGAGATGCCCGGCACCATGCGCCAACTGGCGTGGGTGCAAATCTGTACGTGGTTGGGGCTTTTCTGCATGTGGCTTTATTTTCCGGTGGCAGTCGCGCGGAATGTATTTGGCGCGACCGACACGAGTTCTCCGGCTTACTCGGCCGGCGTGGAGTGGGCGGGCGTTTGCTTCGGAATGTATTCGCTAGTGTGCTTCGGATTCTCATTCCTGCTGCCGGCACTGGCCCGACAATGGGGACGCAAAGCGACTCACAGCCTGTGTCTGATCTGCGGCGGGCTTGGCCTGCTTTCGGTGGCGATCATTCACAGCAAATATTTGCTGCTGCTCTCGATGACCGGCGTCGGGATTGCGTGGGCTAGCACGCTGGCGATGCCGTACGCCATCCTTGCCGGCTCGCTGCCGCATGGCAAGACCGGCGTTTATATGGGAATCTTCAACTTCTTCATCGTGATTCCGGAGATCACTGCGTCGCTGTTGTTTGGATGGGTGATGTCCCACCTGCTCAACGACAACCGTTTGTCTGCGGTGGTTGCGGGAGGAGTCTTCTTCATTCTGGCCGCGGCGTTAACGCAGCGCGTGGCGGATCCCTACGAGGCGCGGCAGCCGGCTGAGGATATGGCAGGACACGCCGCGGCGGCAAAATCGTGATCGAAGGTCAATTCATAAATCAGGGCTGAAAGACGAGACGGGTGCACTCACCGCGCTCTAACGGCCACAAGTTCCGTCTCAAGCGGGACACCGCGAGCGATTCTTACTCGCACCAGCGCCTCGAACGGCTTGATCTCTCTCGAACTGTTTGCCGGAATCAGCTTCAGCAGGTGGTCGACCGAATCGGGACGGCAAACGAACTCTACCGCGCCCTGTGTACCGAAAGTCGTCGTCCCGGCGAGAATCATCACGTAGCGCGAGGGTTCGAGTCCGGGCACCAGACTGACGATGCCATAGTCTTCGGTCATGGGCGAATCGGACGGTGTTGCCAGGAACCTATCGCTTTCTCCTGGATGCGGATGCCGAACGACGATAGACAGATCACCTTGCCGCGCGCCGGAGGGCACGCGCTCAAATACAAACTCCTGGGTACCCGGAATATCCAGCAAGGACAAGTTCTCCGAGGGAGAGCCGACGAAGATCAGGTCGGTATTTTTGGCGTCGTCGAGGGAGAACAGGCTGCCGCGCTTCACACGCAGCTGACGGCCCAGCGAATCAAACAGTAAATCCAACTCGTGAACGGCGAGCACTTCTCCTACGCCGGTGTACTGATCGCGCACGTCGCCCTTGGCATCGTGCTTGGGATCGTAATAACGCATACCAGTTTCCGGACGTCCCACAAAACCGGCGTTGCTGTAGATCGCCCGGGGATCCTCCGGACCGGAAATAAAAGGCGCCCAGAATGTTCGCAGCGAGGCGCTGGCTGGAGCGGTCGTGGCTGCAACAACCGAAGCCGGCATTCGCCGGTTCCATACCAGGTCTCCTACGGCCAGTAAAGAGATCACTAGCGCTACGGACAAGCCAATGACGGCAACTCGCCAAGGGGAGCCGACCGCAACCTCTTGCAGGCTCTGATCGCGCCCCTCCATGTGTGGTACGGCTTGCAGATGCGAGTCTGCCGTGCGCTCCTCGAACGAGACGTGGTAGCTGCCCTTTGGCAGTTTGACGACGATTGTGTCCGCGACCCCTTCCCCGGCGTAGTATTCCGCGAGCTTTTGGCGCAGACGGCCTGCCTGAACGCGAATGGTCGAGTCAGACTGGGGGTCGAAGTCGGCCCGGCGCCCATAGACTTCGGTGGCGATTTGATATTCCTTGAGGGCTTCGCCGGGATGATTGAGCGCCTGCCGGGCCAGATATTGCAAGAGCTTGCACAACGACTCGGAGCCGCGCAGGCTATGACTATTGGTAAGCCGATCTATTTCTTGAAAGTATTCATCCCGCCCCGGCACTGCCGCCCGCGTTACACCCATGGCAACATCTCGAAACACGTGAGGGTATCGTGTTGCAAACACACAATTTTACTCCTGTAACCGTATAAAACCTAGTGATACGTAACAGCCTACTCATTTTGTACTAAAACTTGCACGTCTGATCAGTTCGCAAAAAGTTTAGCTGCTGCGAAATGCCGCGGCTCGCGGGGGCGAGGGTTGCGGCTGTAAATAAATCGCTTTTCGGGACGACCCCCACTTGGAGGAAATATGCAGAAGAGGTTCTTCTTGCTCATGGGAGTTCTAGTGTGCCTCGCCGCTGTTGCCTTCGGCCAGTCGAGCACGGGCACAATCGGAGGGTCAGTAAGAGACGCCCAGGGGGCTGTAATCCCGGACGCATCGGTCACCGTCACCAACCAGGGTACGAACCGGGCGATCGAATTGAAGAGTAACGGGGATGGGCTCTTCACTCTGCCGGGAATCGACCCCGGCCCATACAAGGTCGAAGTAAAGCAACCCGGTTTTCGGACTGAGACGCGGCAGGTCACGCTGCAGACGGCGCAAGTCCTCAGCCTCGATTTTGCCATGCAACCGGGCGAGGTTTCCCAGGTCGTGGAGGTCACCGCAGGCACTCCAGTCGTGGATACGGCGACCTCAGGTGTGAGTGACGTGGTGGTGGGCCGCCAAGTGACCGATTTGCCGCTGAACGGACGCAATTTCACCGAGTTGGCTTCAGTGGTGCCAGGCGTAACCCGCGGACAGCCGGGCAACCAGCAGACGGGAACCGGCAATCAGGCTGAAACCTTCCGCTATGCCAGCAGCGGCGGCGGAGCGCTGTCGGTGAACGGCGTACGTGTGCAGGGCAACAACTTCTTGTTCGACGGCATCGACAACAACGAATCGCTGGTGAACACCATCGTGTTCTTCGTGCCTCCGGACGCGATTCAGGAATTCCGCGTGGACACCAATGTGGCACCGGCCGAGTACGGACGCGCCGGCGGCGGCGTCGTGAACGCAACCTACAAGTCGGGCACCAACGACTGGCACGGCACGGTGTTCTGGCAGTTGCGCAACAGCGCTCTCGACGCCAACCCGAATTATTTTTCGCCGGGCGAAAAGAAGACCTTGTTCCATCGCAATCAATTCGGCCTCGCGGGGGGCGGCGACATCATCAAGAACAAACTGTTCATCTTTGGCGACTACCAGGGCGTGCGCCAAAAGCTGCCATTCGCAGGCGAATACATTACAGTTCCCACTTCGCTGGAGCGGACGGGCGATTTCTCGCAGTTGCCTTCCCAGCTTTATTTTCCGGGCTGCGGGAACGGTACCCCTGCCTGCGCAGTGACGGTCGCAAACGGCGCGCCAGCTTACAATAAGTTTAGCTCGACGGCGTTTGTTACGGCGGGGCAGAACTATCTGAACACCTTTCCTCTGCCGAGTATCCTCTCCGGCAGCAATCCGGTTTGTGGAATGACCGGCACAGACGGGTCTTGCTTGGAGAACAACTACGAAGCGCACCGAATCCAAACGCAGAACTATAACGATTTCGACGCTCGTTTGGACTACGTCTTCAGCGCGAAGGACCAGGCTTTCACGCGCTATAGCTATGGTCAGGATGTCGACGTCACCAGTTCCCAGATGCCAACGCTACCTGCGGGGTATGGTTCCGGTTATCAGTTTCAGCATCCGCGCAGCATCGTGTTGGGTGAAAACCACATTTTTGGGACCAGTCTGTTCAACGAACTCCGGCTCGGCTATGTGCGGTCTTTCCTGGGATATCAGCCGCCTTTCGGCGGAACTCCGCTGTCAGCCAACCTCGGCATTCCCAACGCCAATACCAGCCCGCTGCTGGGCGGAGGCGCTCTGATCGGCAACAGCGGCAGCCAGATCTCTTACACCGGGGACTATGGCGACTATTTTGTCCCCGAAAACACTTATCAGATCGCCGACAACGTCTCGTGGATCAAGGGGCGGCATAGCTTTAAGTTCGGCGCCAATGTCATTCGGCGTCAGGTGTTCTTCTTCAACCCGATCGCCGGGAAAGGATTCTTTCAGGCGAGCTCCTCGGCCCCTCAATCGACAGGATGGGAACAATCTGACATGCTCGTGGGCTGGATGAATGATTACCAAGTCGGACCGGCCAGCGCATATTTTCACACTCGCAGTTGGGAAAACGGATTCTATGGACAGGACGATTTCAAGCTGAACACCCGTTTGACTCTGAATCTCGGCTTGCGCTACGACCAGTTGACCTGGCCGACGGAACAGAACAACCGTATGGCAAACTTCAACCCGGCAACCGGAGCCATCGAACTGGCCGGCGTGAATGGATTGTCAGACAGCACACTCAGCAACGACAACCACCTGTTCGCTCCCCGCATCGGCTTTGCCTATTCGCTAACCAGCGATGCAAAGACCGTGCTCCGTGGCGGCTATGGAATCTTCTACTTCGTGGACCGCGAAGGCATTGACAAGCAGATGTCGCAGAATGCGCCGTTTGGCGGCAGTTCATACTATGCATATTCGGCGACTGCTCCGACTTTCCTGCTGACATTGGGCGGCATCGCTTCGCCGCTGGCAAATGGAGCCCCAAATATTTCCACGATCAACACGACTCCGATGCCGAGCAAGGGCCTGCTGAACATTAGTTTGACAGCCCCGAAAAATGTCAGCTTGACCGGCTGGGCGTTCCATGACAAGCCGTCTGACGTCCAGGAGTGGAATTTGCAACTCGAACGTCAGGTGGATTCCAGGACAGCCGTCACGCTGGCCTATGTCGGGACGAAGGGCGAACACCTCTCCACGTTCTACGACATCAATCGGCCTTTCTACGACGGCACCAGCTCGTCAGACAAGCCTTACCCGCTGCTAGGCACAGTTCCGGTAAACGACACGGAGGGGTCGTCGATCTATCATGGATTGCACGCGACGGTGGAACGTCACATGTCCAAGGGGTTGCTGTTCACCGGCGCTTACACATGGGCGCACGCGATCGACAACTCGCCGGCCGGTTTCGACAGCGATTATCGGTATGGCGGCAACGTCGTGGATGCGTTTCAGTGGTGGACGAAGGAGCGCGCCAACTCCAGCCTCGATGTGCGCCATCGCCTTGTCTTTAATGCGCTGTACGAACTGCCGTTCGGCCGGGGCCGCACCTTCGGCAGCAACTGGAACCTAGTCGAGGATTCGTTGATCGGAGGATGGGAGATCAGCCCGATTGTAACCCTGTCTAGCGGATTCCCCTTCGACGTAACTTGCACCTACTGCTACAGCCCGAGCACGCGTCCCAATCTGGTTGGTCCGCTCCAGCAGCTGAACCAACCGCTCGAGTGGTTCAACACTGCGTCATTCCAGAAGGTAGTGACGGATGCCGGAGGCGTTCCGATCGCTCCCGGTGACTCTCCGAGAAACCCGTTCACCGGCCCTGGCACCAAGACTCTCGACTTCAGCATCGGCAAGACTTTCCTCTTTACCGAGCGGGTGAAAGGCAGATTTACGGCAGACTTCTTCAACATGTTCAATACGCCGCAATTCAGCCCACCAGACGGCAATATAAACGACGGCAACTTTGGCAAGATCACAGCACTGCGCTTCGACAGCGAGCGCGAAATCCAGTTTGGATTCCGCGTGAGCTTCTGAGAAATGAGGCCTGTATAGACAAAGCTGCGATGCGGATTTCGAGAGGACCGGTGACAACATGCACGACGCCGAGCGCTTCATCGAAACTCCGCACGCAGGCGATTTTCCTCCACTAGTCGCGCGGGGGCCTGGCAAGCGGCCCCCGTTTTCCTCCATCCCCATGAAACGCGAGCGGCTATGGATTCCGATTCTTCTCCTCTGCCTGTGCCTCGCCGTAGCTGTCTGCTCCTCCGCGGCGCAAGCGCCAAGCGCAGAGAGCCGCGCTCCTTCTGTTCAGAAGATTGAGCCTCCCAATTGGTGGACGAACTTCACGTCCGAGCTCACGCTGCTCTTGACCGGCGAACACCTCAACGGCACACACGTGGAAAGCACTGCGGGCGTGACTGTGCTCAGTTCCGGCGCTTCCACGAACGGCCATTACCTTTTCGTTCATCTGCAGCTCAGTCAGAACCTACAAGCTGGAACGGTGAACTTGCGGTTAGTCACCGCGGCGGGTGAGAGCACGGTCCGCTTGCCGCTCCTCGAGCGGAGAGATACGGAGGGTCGCTTCGACGGCGTGTCGCGCAACGATGTGGTCTACCTCATCATGCCCGATCGTTTTGCCGACGGCGATCCCACAAACAATCAGCCGCCGCACTCTACCGGCATTTACGACCGCAGCAATCCCATGGCCTATCACGGCGGCGATTTGCGCGGGATTCGCGAGCATCTCGCATACCTGCACGCTCTGGGCGTCACAACCTTGTGGTTAACGCCGGTGTGGAAGAACGAGAACTCTGACTATCACGGCTATCACGTGGTGGATTTCTATGCCGTTGACGAGCACATGGGAACGCTCGCGGAGTATCAGGCGCTGGCGGACGATGTCCACAGGCTCGGGATGAAGCTGTTGATCGATTTTGTGGCGAATCACACGGGACCACATCATCCGTGGGTGAGCGACCCACCGACGCCCACTTGGTTTCACGGATCGCCGGCGCACCATCTGCCACCCGATTACAACTTTTCCGGACTGGTGGACCCGCACGCGTCGCCGCGCGAATATCGCGAGACTGTCGAAGGCTGGTTCGCCGGAAAGTTGCCCGACCTCAACCCCGACGATCAGGAACTTAGTCTCTATTTGGCGCAGAACGCGATGTGGTGGGCGGAAACGGCGCAACTCGATGGCTTCCGCCTGGACACTTTCCCTTATTCCCCGCGACAGTTCTGGAGCACGTGGCATCAGCGCATGCGGCAGGTCTATCCGCACATGAACGGCATCGGCGAGGTTGCAGACACGGATCCGACGATCACGTCATTTTTTCAGGGAGGCCGCAAACAACTCGACGGCATTGACTCGGGGTTGCCAACGCTTTTTGACTTTCCACTTGAACATGCGCTGCGGGATGTCGTGATCAAGGGCGAACCTATGCAGAAGATCATCAATGTTCTGCAGGACGACGAACTGTATCCCGATCCCGAAATTCTTGTGACTTTCCTGGGCAATCACGACCATTCGCGCTTTCTCAGTGAACCGGGCAGCAATGTGGGGAAGCTCAAGGCGGCATTCTCGCTGCTGCTGACGCTGCGTGGCATCCCACAAATCTACGCCGGGGACGAGATCGCGATGCAGGGCGGCGAGGATCCCGACAACCGGCGTGATTTCCCTGGCGGATTCCCAGGCGACCCGCAGAACTCCTTTACCGCCAGTGGGCGAACGGCAGAACAACAAGATGTGTTTGCGCACGTTCAGTCTTTGCTCGCGCTGCGGAGAGCGCACCCCGCGCTGCGCACGGGCAAGCAGTTCCATATTGGCTGGGATGACAGCTGTTACGCCTTCGTACGCGAACTGCCGGAAGAAAAGCTGCTGATTGTTTATAACAATGCAGTTTCGGCGCGGGCGCTGAAGATTCCGGTTGCCGACACGCCGCTCGCGAACGCACACCATCTGGAATCGTTGTTCGGCAATGCCGCGGCGACGATCGGCCAGGACATGTTGCAGGTCCGGCTGGAGCCCCACGCGATCGCTGTTCTTAAGGTGCTTGAATAGCCACACTACTTGAGCCTCCCAAATGCGACCGTTCGCAAAACTTCTATTTCTTGAAGGCAGGTATTGGCTTAGTTCGACTCCAGCAGGTCAGCAACTTAGAGACGCGGGATTCTGAGGGTTTTTAGAACGGTAGCGGGTCTGTGCGACGATCTGGGGAGCAGAATTCGCACTTCGGCCGCCCGTCACAGGGCGGCCTTCTTCCCCTCTGGCAACTACCCCACTTCTCCTTTCTCCGCGCCAAGCAGCGCGGCACTCTAAATCAGTCGGTCTTGTCGTCGACGCTCCCGTAATCCGCAGCACCCTGCACGTCGTCGTCAGATGCCGTGCCGCCGTCCCGCGAGTACATATTCTGCGGGATGAACGAGCCAGACTGCCGATCCGCGTCGCTCTTGCGCATCATGTGCCCGGCGCGGCCCTGGCGTCCCTCAGCGTGGCCATGCCCGCCGTAGTCAGAGACGTCCAACGTATGGCTCGTCAGTCCTTTTCACGTGCTGGCCAAGCATCGCACTCGTTCGTCTCGCATCGTTGGCCCGCTCTTTCTTCGACATTCGCTCCTCCGATCTCAGTACCACGTCGGCCCTTGGCAGTCTGCATCCGGCGTGTCGCCGACCGAGGTTGTTTGGTAGTCCGCGCCCGATGCACCACCAGACGCCCCGCTCCTGGTTAAATCTCCGCCGCTGCTTTTACCAATTCCATGGCCGTAATCCTTCACTTCGGAGATCGCCGCGGTCATCGCGGCGAGATGCCTCTTTGCGTGCTTGTGCGGCAACGTGGCGATTTTGATGATGGGCACTGCCCAGTCAATCTCGGATTTCATCTACCTGACGGTCGGGACCGGTATTGGTGGTGGCACGATCGTGAACGGTCAAGTCTTGCATGGACTTGTTCACCCTGAGATGGGCCACATTCCCATACCGCACGATAGAGTACGTGATCCCTATCGAGGGAACTGCCCGTTTTACGGTGATTGTCTTGAGGGCCTTGCGTGTGGTCCGGCCATGGAAGAGCGCTGGGGGCACCAGACCCAACCCTCCCCGCCGACCATCCCGCGTGGCCGCTGGAAGCACACTACCTCGCGCTCGGGCTTGCGACCTGGGTGTACACACTTTCTCCTAAGCGAATCGTGCTGGGTGGTGGAGTGATGCAAGAACAATGGCTGTTTCCTTTAGTCCGCAGCGAGCTTGTTCGATTGCTGAACGGATATGTGCAATCTCGGGAATTGACCGAAAACCTAGATCAATATGTAGTTCCAGCCATGCTCGGTAACCGTGCCGGAATCGCCGGAGCATTGGTTCCGGCTGAACAGGCGTATCAGGAACAGCAAAAACGGGCGGTAGAGTTGATAGTCAGATAAGCCGACGTCCTGTTCCAGCCACTAGTTTAAGTGTCGGTAGTTGGTCACGCGAAAAATTCTCTTCCCCGAACGACGGATTGATCGGTGTCGCCTTAGGCAAGGGCGTGGCTTTTTTGGGCAAGATGGGGGTTCTTAGGCAAAGCCGGGCATCGGAGCCGATATTGTCATGGAATCAATAGCACTCAAGACCCTCTTGCCAGGGGTCAATGTCCAATGCTAACGCTGTGATATGGGCACACCGTGATAGCACGGCTCTACTTCTGCTCCGTGATCCGCAATAGCAATACATCGTGCGTCGCCATTTCCAGTGCCATCCCCTCGCTCAACTCAATTTCTTTGCCGCTCCACAGATCTCTGGCTTTCAGCGGTCCGTGCAAGCCCAACCGCGACAGGGAGAGGTGGAAGGGATGAGTGGAGTAGCGAGCGTCACCGGTGTTCAGCACGGCGACGGCCCGCGCTCCGCCCGCAAGATGACGCGTCCAGACTTCCACTTAGCCCTCGACGTAAGCACGCGAGCCCTGTTTGCCCAGCTTGTCCTGGTCGATGGCGATCACGTCACGATTGGTCAGGATGTCGCGTATTTCGGGCTTCATGTGGGGCAGGTCATTGCCAGCAATAAGGGGCGCGGCGAAAATGGCCCACATCGAAAAGTGCGAGCGATTCTCCGCCAGCGTCAGCTTGCCGTTGCCGACCTCCAGCATGTCGGGATCGTTCCAATGGCCGGGGCCGGCGTAACTGTCCAAACCGGCCTGTAGGCTCATGTTCGTGTAGATGCTGCGCGCGTTGGGCTCAATGTCGTCGGTCGTGCGCCAGAGATTCCCCCCTACTGAAGGCGCCCACTCCCACACCGCATCCCAGCCGTACTGGCAGAGCGAGAAAATAATAGGCCAGCCCGTCGCTTTGAGAGCCTTCGACATTTTGGAGTAGGCGGCATGCATCAGCCGCATCTGTGCTGCCCGATCGTTCGGCGCCTGCTTTTCCATCACCTCTGGGATGAAGCTGCACAGGTCGTACTTGAGGTAGTCGATGCCCCACGAGGCATACAGTTGAGCATCCTGCTCCTCATGGCCCAAAGAGCCCTCATAGCCGGCGCAGGTCTTGGGACCGGGCGACGAATAGATGCCGAGTTTGAGCCCCTTGGAATGGACGTAGTCAGCCAGCGCCCTCATGTCCGGAAACTTTGAGTTGGGATGCAGCACTCCGTTCGAGTCGCGCTGGCCTTCCCAGGTGTCGTCGATATTCACGTAGACGTAGCCCGCATCCTTCATGCCGCTGGACACAATTGCATCGGCAGCGGCGCGCACTCCCTGGTCATCGACTTTTTCGGCGAAATAGTTCCAGCTGTTCCAGCCCATAGGCGGAGTCAGAGCTACGTCCTGGGCATGGGAAGGCAGCACCATGAGCAGCAGAGCCACGGCAGACATCACAGAAACAGTACGCATAAACCCTCCTTGCAGAACCGACATTTACCGGTCGGCATAGTGAATCCCAGACGAATTCCTGAGAGTCGCGGCAGCAACCTCAGGTGTGATGTCCCGCTGTGGGCCGGCCAACATCTCGTATCCGACCATGAACTTGCGAATCGTCGCCGAGCGCAGCAGCGGCGGATAGAAGTG
>Ga0187770_10000755_pt1 | contig 16223 bp, 5 predicted proteins | sample 0116_SJ02_MP02_2_FD_133154 | JGI IMG/M metagenome (GOLD analysis project Ga0187770, IMG submission 133154) | Tropical peat soil microbial communities from peatlands in Department of Meta, Colombia - 0116_SJ02_MP02_20_MG | ecosystem: Environmental > Terrestrial > Soil > Wetlands > Peat | place...
AATAGCACTATAGTGTAGGGCGGAAACGGGAAGGCGCGAGTGAGGCAGCGAAGTTCGTGGCCGGCACGGTCACAAAAGTTGCAAATAATTGCGCATGGACAGGTGACAAGAAATCATCGATCCGGGTGTTTTCAACCGGCGTTTTCATCATGGACGGCAAACTCATGGTTCCACCTCCCGTCAATTCGCCTTCTTTTTGCCACCAGCGCAAGCTTTACGGCAAGACCGCCGGACCTCATCCCCGCTAAAACCGAAAATCAACCGAGAACTTACACAGACATTGGTACAGCAAACGGGGGCACATCAACAGCCCTGCCTCATAATTAAGGAGATTAGACATGCGCTTTCTCGGCCGTGGTCAAGGGTTGGCAGCCTATTCCGGCGACTTGACATTCGGTTTGGAATGGACTAAAAGAGACCTCACTTTTCGGTTCTTCCCCTCTCGACAATGGTTTGACCTGCGCTGAAAGCGGCGGTGTCGTGAAGTTGATGCTTTCGCCGAGACAAACTGAAGCCAGTGTAAGGATTCGGTCACAAAGGCGAGCAAGGAGGCCGTGCCTTGGACCCCACCTCCCAGTCGCAAGATAAGAGCACAGCACAAGCGCCCTCTGGGGACAACCAGCGGGGGCCTGCCTCGGCGCCGGTGCTGTCCCTGCCGAAAGGGGGTGGCGCGATCCAGGGGATTGGGGAGAAGTTTGGCGCGAATCCGGTGACGGGAACGGGTTCAATGAACGTTCCGCTGGCGATCAGCCCGGGCCGGGCGGGATTCGGGCCGCAACTGGCGCTGGCTTATGACTCGGGGAACGGGAATGGGCCGTTTGGATTCGGATGGTCTCTCGGATTGCCCGCCATCACACGCAAAACAGATAAAGGATTGCCGCAGTATATGGACGCGGAGGAGTCCGATGTATTCGTCCTTTCGGGCGCGGAAGATCTTGTCCCGTTGATGGAGTTTGGCAATGGCCAGTGGGCCCGCGCGAGTACGCAGCGGACGGTCGCGGGAGCGAACTACACCATCCATAGTTACCGGCCGAGAATTGAGAGTTTGTTTGCGCGGATTGAGCGATGGGTGAATCTTGCGACGGGAGAGATGCACTGGCGTTCGATTTCGCGGGATAACATCGCAACTCTCTATGGACTGACTGCGGAGAGCCGGATCGCGGACGCGGCGGACGCGACGCGAGTCTTCAGCTGGAAGATATGCCAAAGCTACGACGATAGAGGGAACGCGATTGTTTATCGCTATAAGCCGGAAGATTCAGCGGGCGTGGATGTCACGCAGGCGCATGAGTCGAATCGGACGGATGCGATTCGCGGGGCGAACCGCTATCTGAAAGCGATCTACTACGGCAACGTCGTTTCGCAACTCGTGCAGCCGGATCTGTCGCAGGCGGAGTGGACGTTCGAGGTCATCTTCGATTACGGGGAACATGATCCGAGTCAACCGACGCCGGATGAGGTGAGTCCGTGGTTATGCCGGAATGATCCGTTTTCAGCGTATCGCGCGCGATTTGAGGTGCGGAGTTACCGGCTCTGCCAGCGCGTGCTGATGTTCCACAATTTCCCCAGTGAGAGCGTGGGATCGCACTGCCTGGTGCGGTCGACGGACTTTGTCTATCGGGATAGCCGAGGGAATCCCGAGGATGCGAAGAAAGGCAATCCGCTGGCATCGCTTATCTCGTCGGTCACGCACAGTGGCTATAAGAGGCAGGCCGATGGAAGTTATCTGAAAAAGTCGATGCCGCCGCTGGACCTTGAGTACACCGACGCAGTCATCAATCAGGACATCTTCGAAGTGGATGAGGAAAGCCTGGAGAATCTTCCCGCAGGGATAGATGGAAGCACGTATCGCTGGGCTGATTTGGATGGCGAAGGAGTTTCGGGAATCCTTACGGAGCAAGGAAATCAGTGGTTCTACAAACCGAATCTGGGTGAAGGGCGGTTTGGGGCTATCGAGTGTGTCGATAAAAAGCCGTCGTTCGCCGCATTGGCAGAAGGGCAGCAGCAGTTGTTGGATGTAGCCGGAGATGGGCAACTGGATCTTGTCGAGTACGGAGGGGCGCATCCGGGATTTTTCGAGCGGACCGAGGAGAAGAGCTGGGAATCGTTCACAGCGTTTCGCAGTCTGCCGAATATTTCGTGGAACGAGCCGAACCTGCGGTTTGTGGATCTGGATGGCGATGGGCATGCGGACGTGTTGATCTCTGAGACGGATGTGTTGACGTGGCACCATTCGCTGGCGCGCGATGGATTTGGCGAAGCCAAACAACTGGCCAAGGCGATCGATGAAGAACAAGGCCCGGCAATTGTGTTTGCAGATGGGACGCAGTCGATTTATCTCGCGGACATGTCAGGGGATGGACTCAGCGATTTGGTGCGCGTGCGAAATGGTGAGGTGTGTTACTGGCCGAATCTGGGGTATGGGTTGTTCGGCGCGAAGGTCACGATGGACAACGCGCCGTTGCTGGACTTTCCCGATCAGTTCGACCAGCGGCGAGTACGGCTCGCGGATGTGGATGGATCTGGGACTGCGGACCTGATCTATCTCGGATTGGAAGCGGCGCGAGTTTACTTTAATCAATCGGGAAATCAGTACAGCGAGCCGAATGTACTCGATCAGTTTCCTGCGCCAGAGAATGTTTCGGCAGTGACGACGGTAGATCTTCTCGGCAACGGCACGGCGTGCCTGGTTTGGTCGACGCCGTTGCCGGGCAGCTCGCGGCGCCCCATGCTATACATCGATCTCATGGGCGGGCAGAAGCCTCATCTTCTGATTTCGGTCAAGAATAATCTGGGCGCGGAAACGCGGGTGACGTATGCAGCGTCGACCAAGTTCTATCTAGCCGACAAAGCGGCGGGGAACCCGTGGATCACGCGATTGCCATTTCCGGTTCATGTGGTCGAACTTGTGGAGACGTACGACTATGTCAGCCGAAACCGTTTTGTGACACGGTATTCCTACCATCATGGGTACTATGACGGCATTGAGCGGGAGTTCCGCGGTTTTGGGCGCGTGGACCAGTGGGATACGGAAGAATTTGCGACTCTCAGTGCAGACGGCACGTTTCCTAACGGCGATAACGTTGATGCGGCATCGCATGTGCCGCCAAACCTGACCACCACGTGGTTTCACACCGGGGCATACTTCGAGGACGGCAAAATCTCGCGGCAGTTTGAGCATGAATATTACGGGGAAGGAGATGAGGCGGAGAAAGATTCCGGGCTCACGGATCAGCAACTGGAGGCGATGCTGATCCCCGACACGGTGTTTCCAAGCGTTGTAAAAATGCCGGACGGGACAGGGCTGTCCTGGAATCTGACAGGCAACGATTGGCGCGAGGCGTGCCGCTCGTTGAAGGGATCGATTCTGCGTCAGGAAATTTACGGGCTGGATGGATCGGAGGCAGCCGACCGTCCGTACAGTGTGTCAGAGCGAAATTACACGATCGAATGTCTGCAACCGATCGGCGAAAACAAACACGGAGTGTTCTTCAGTCACGCGCGCGAGACGATCGACTTCCATTATGAGCGGAAGCTCTATAAGGTCGTCGGCGGAGCGATTGTCGATCCGGGCGCGCCGGTACTATCAAGTGCGATGATCGCCGCTGACCCCCGGGTGAGCCACGTGGCGAACTTGGAGGTCGATAGTTTTGGAAATGTGCTGAAGTCGGTGGCGATCGGCTACGGGCGGCGCTTTGACGACTACGATCCGGTGCTTACTGCCGATGATAAACGGAAGCAGAAGGGGATACTGGTAACTTACTCTGAAGCCTCATACACCAACGCGGTTCTGCTGGATGACGCGCATCGTGCGCCGCTGCCGAGCGAAGCGAGTACTTACGAGTTAATCAATGTCGTGCCTGACGCAGGCCAGCCTGCGGTTACAAATTTATTCCGTTTTGCCGAGTTGCAGAAAAAAATACAGGCTGCGAGCGATGGGGCGCATGATCTTCCCTACGAAGACATTCATGCAGCCGGCGCTCAAACTGGAGCTCCGTATCGGAGGCTGATCGAGCGCTCGCGCGTTCTCTACTGCAAGAACGACCTAACCGGCGCCTTGATTCTCGGTACGCTCGAATCGATGGCATTGCCGTACGAGAGTTACAAGCTCGCCTTGACTCCGGGACTTCTGGCGAAGGTGTATCAGAGTCCACAATCGAATCAGTCCACAATAAATCTCTTGCCAGATGCGGCCAGCGTCCTCGGGAGCGAAGGATCGTATGTTGATCTCGATGCGAACGGCAACTGGTGGATCCCATCGGGGCAAGTTTTCTATTCGCCGCTCGCCAACGATACGGCGCCACAAGAATTGGCCTATGCGCAGCAGCACTTCTTCAGCGGTTGCCGCTTTCGCGATCCTTTCCAGCAAATCACAACCGTCACTCATGATGCCTATGACCTCATGATGGTCGATACACAGGATGCGATTGGCAATCAGGTGACGGCGGGCGAGCGCGATTCTTCCGGCAACGTTACCGTGCGCAGTAACGACTATCGCACGCTGAAGCCGGCGGCAGTGATGGATGCTAATCGCAATCGCTCCGCGGTGGCGTTTGATGTGCTGGGAATGGTCGTGGGCTCGGCGGTAATGGGAAAGCCAGAAGAAAAGCTGGGCGACACTCTGGATGGATTCAGCGCCGATTTGGACGATGCTGTGATTCAAGCACACCTGCAGGATCCGCTGACCAATCCGCAAGATATCCTGCAGGGCGCGACGACGCGCCTGGTCTACGACTTGTTTGCGTACAGTCGCACACGAAATGATCCGCAGCCTCAGCCAGTGGCCGTTTATACCCTTGCGAGAGAAACCCACGTTTCGGATCTGGCGGCGGGACAGCAGACGAAGATTCAGCACAGCTTTTCGTACTCCGACGGATTCGACCGCGAGATTCAGAAAAAAGCGCAAGCCGAGCCGGGTCCGATAGTGGATGGAGGGCCGGCCGTAAGTCCGCGGTGGGCGGGCAGCGGGTGGACGATCTTTAATAACAAGGGCAAACCTGTACGAAAGTACGAGCCGTTCTTCACAACGACGCAGGCGTTTGAGTTTGCCAACCAGGTCGGAGTGAGTCCCATTCTCTGCTATGACCCGGCGCAACGCATCGTGGCGACGGTACATTCGAATCATACTTACGAAAAAGTCAGCTTCGATCCTTGGAGGCAGGAAACCTGGGATGTAAATGACACCGTTCTGCAGACTGACCCGAAAGCCGACACCGATGTCGGAGGTTTTTTTCAGCGGCTGCCCGATACCGATTATCTTCCGACATGGTTTGCGCAGCGTAGCAGCGGCGGGCTGGGCTCAGCGGAACAATCCGCCGCATCCAAGGTCAGTTTTCATGCCAACACGCCCACGGTGGAGCACTTCGATGCCCTAGGGCGAGCCATGCTTACGGTTGCGTTCAATCGTTTTGTGCAGAACGGCAGCTCCGTTGAGGCGAAGTATGCAATCCGAATTACTTTGGACATTCAGGGGAACCAACTGTCGGTCGTAGACGCACTCGGCCGCACGGTCATGACGTATGACTACGGATTGGTGAAAAACCGGCTACACCAGAACAGCGCAGATGCGGGAAATCGGTGGATGTTGAATGACGTGGCGCAGAAACCTTTGCGGGGATGGAACGACCGGGGATTTCAGACGCGCTACGTCTATGACGCGTTGCGGCGCCCCATGCAGCTCTATGTGCGGCAAGGAACTACAACGGAAATTCTTGCCGAATGCAGCGTCTATGGGGAGATGCTGGCGAATGCTGAAACCAGGAATCTTCGCGGCAAGACTTATCAGTACTATGACGAGGCTGGAGCCGCGACCAATGTTGCGTACGATTTCAAAGGCAATCTTGCGGCTGGTTCGCGACAGTTCGCCATTCAGTATCAGCAGCCGGTGGACTGGAGTCCTCTGGCAGCGTTGAAGGATGCAACGCAAATCGCAAGCGCGGCGGCTTCGTTGCTGCAGATTGAGACGTTTGCGAGCAGCAGCAAGTTCGATGCGCTCAACCGGCTGGTCACCACCACGGCTCCGGATGGAAGTGTGGCGCATCCGGTTTTTAATGAGGCGAATCTGCTGGAGCAGATGAACATCAACCTGCGCGGAGCGGCGGCGGCCGCAGCGTTCGTCACGAACATCGACTACAACGCCAAGGGCCAGCGAATTTTGGTCGAGTATGGGAACGGGGCGAGGACTGCGTACAGCTATGATCCGGCAACGTTCCGCATGATGGAGTTGAAGACCACCCGGACTGCGGACAATGCAGTTCTGCAGGATTTGTCTTATTCGTATGATCCGGTGGGAAATGTTACTTCGATCAGCGACGCGGCGCAGCAGACAGTTTATTTCAGCAATCAGGTGGTCACGCCGAACGCAGATTACACCTACGATGCGATTTACCGGCTGATTAACGCGGCCGGGCGCGAGCACATTGGCCAGCTCACGCAGCCGCAGATCAATTGGGACGACACACTGCGAACGAATCAACCTTTGCCCACCGATGGGCAGGCGATGCGGAACTACGCTGAAAATTATTCCTACGACGCGGTAGGGAATTTTCTGCAGATGGTTCATCAGGCGGCGAACGGGAACTGGACGCGGACTTATGCCTACGACGAACCAAATCCAATGCCGACAAACAATCGGCTGACGAGCACGGCAGTGGGCTCGCTGCGGGAACCATACGCTTACGACGTTCACGGCAACATGACGCAGATGCCGCATCTGCCCCAGATGACGTGGGACTTCAAGGATCAACTGGCGAGCACGCAGCGGCAGGTGGTGAACAACATTCCCGGAGAGACCACGTATTACGTCTATGACGCGACAGGAGAGCGCACGCGGAAGGTGACGCAAGCCGGCGGTGGAGCGAGGACGAAGGAACGCATCTATCTTGGTGGCTATGAGGTCTATCGCGAGTATGCGAGCGATGGCAACTCGGTCACGCTGGAACGGCAGACGCTGCATGTGATGGATGATAAGCAGCGGGTGGCATTGGCGGAGACAAACACGACGGGAGGCGCCGCAACGATCTTGCGGTATCAATTTGATAATTGCTTGGGCTCGACGTTGCTGGAACTTGATAGCAGCGCCTCGATCATTTCTTACGAAGAATATTACCCCTACGGCAGCACGTCGTATCAGGCTGTGTCGAGCAGCATTCAGGTTAGCCTCAAGCGTTATCGTTACACGGGCAAAGAGCGCGACGAAGAGAGCGGATTCTACTATCACGGGGCTCGCTTCAGCGTGCCTTGGATCGGACGATGGCTCAGCTGTGATCCCGCCGGATTGGTGGATGGTCCGAATCTCTATCGATATGCAAGAAATGCTCCCAGCCTGATGGGCGACCCAGACGGCAAAGACCCTCCTGATCCACGCGCATATGACACGTTCGAGGAATTTGCTGCCGCAGCACCTTCGCCGTATTCGGACGAGGCTTTGCACCAAGCCTGGGACGAGGCGCATCCCCCCCTCGCACCGCCAATGGCGGATTCGTCGGCACCGGACACTACAGCCGGAGACCCCGGTCGCATGCGTGTGTCTGGAATCCGAACGCCCACCCAGGACGGAGCTAGGCTTGCGCCTCGTGATCATTACAATAATCCGGTTGCTGCTGATGCGGCTGCGCGCGGCCACGTGCATTGGGCTGAACTGGTGGAAGCGGGACATGGTTGTGCTGCATGCCATGTCACCCACAATCTGAACAGACTTCCTACCGACGAGGAGCTGGATCTCGCCCACTACAACCGAGTCTCCTATACGATGTACACGGCGAAGGCGTTATTGGAATTCGGCTTGGCCGTTGGGGGGGCGTGGGCGTCATCCGGCTCGGGCGGCTCGGGATCATCTAGTGCAAGCGGTTTGGCTGAAGGTGAGGTCGAGCCCCCTACCACGGGATCGGGAGGCACGACAAACGCGGGATCGGGAGGCGCCCCGGCAATGCCGCCAGCCCAAACCTGGCAGCAGCATGAAGCCAATGTCACTCAGAGTCTGCAAGCACAAAATCCGGGCGCCAACATAGGATCCCAGGTGACGATGGATGTTACCGGGCCAGGGCCAAATGGGCCACAGACAGTCACGATCCGCATTGACAATACCGTGCCCACGGCGAACGGCACGACTCAACTGGTCGATGCGAAATTCAGCGGTGTCCGGAACCTCGCAGATCCGAATACTAACCTGCAAAGTACCGTAACGCCCAACCAACGTATCGTTTATGACTGGGTGTCACAAGGGCAGCCAGTGACGGCTGTTCCGCGGGGCGCCAATGCCGTAAATGCCGGGTTCACACCAGGCGTACCGATTCCTCTTGAACCGAGTGTCCAAATGCATGTTAATAATCCTGCGGGAGGAATCACCGTTCGGAATTATTAAAAGACCTCCGGGAAAATGAGCTCATCAAATGACAAAGCAAGAAGCAAGAGATCTCGTCTACGCTGGCTTGAAGAAATCACTAAAGGATCCAGACTTTCGTTTGAACCAAAAGGAGGGCGCCTTTGCACGACGAATTCCAATCGGATTTCAGAAGGTATACGTCCCCTTCTACGACTACAAGCCAATGTTCGTTTTTTCTCTGACGGTCGGAATCCGATTGGACGCTGTGGAGGACATATTTAATCGTTTCTCCGGCGCGAATAGTGCGGGCCAAAAGCTAACTCTCACGACGATCACACGATTGAGCCACTTCACTGGGCACCTGGAAGAGTACAAGGTTTCGGCCCCCGCCGAAATAGCAACTGCTCTCACGGATCTGGGAACCGTGATCCAGGCAAAAATCATGCCTTTTCTGGATAACTACCAGGACGTCCGGTCTCTCGATACAGCGATGAATACGAACAAGGTCCCCGGCTTTGACTCTTCGAATTTGCTGATGCATGCAATGCATTCGGTCATCCTGGCCCGACTCAATGGCAGCAGCTTATACCGGAGGCTAGTCGACGAGTACGAGAAGTCGCTAAGAAACTACGTAGCCGCCGAGAAGGAACGGTTTAATCAGCTTGTGCGTTCTCTCGACGAGATGTCTGTCTGACCTATTTCCTTTTTCGGTACATCAGCAGTTCTTATCGTGGAGGTCACAACATGCCAGCCAAGACCAACCCCAAATCGCAAGGAGCAACTACCCATGCGGTGAGGTCCTGAAATCTTCAAGCAGGTCTACGATTCGCTGCTTTCGCTACCCGGCAAACATCGCTGGGTTACCAAGGATGAAGACGTACGGGCCATTGAGAAGCCGCTCGGAATTCCCGAGAAGAGCATCGGCGCACCGCTCTGGGTCAGTGGCGATACGCGCAACTGCCCAAAGTGCGGCCGGGAAACCAACTGGCTCGATATCGTTTCTTCCGCTGTAACGAAAACACACCAGAAAGCACTATTGGTTGAGGTTATTCTGGGAGAGCGAAAGTACGTCAACGTCGAAGTGCCGCGCGCGATCGCTGACTTGAGTTGCTATAACTGCAAGGCTCCGATCGTCGACCTGCGCAGCTTCAAGTGCCATAACTGGGCTTACGCATTCGAAGAGATTCAACAGCTTCTCGGAGCGGTAACCTCGTCATAGACGAGCTCAGGCAGGGCATGACATTGAAGCTATGGACTCGCAAGGGCTGGAGAAATTCTGTGGTTGCGTTGGCGGAGGCTTTGGAGCATAATGCTCCCCATTCTTAGGGTGTTGTCCTCGGATTCGGCCAGCGGTCAACTGGCGTGAGTCTATTTTTCTGGGGACGCACGGACCCTACAGGTATCAGAAATAAATTTAGTTTCTGCGTTCACCTCGTCTAGCAGCGCAGATTATCCCAAGGGCAATTTGAGTTCGTCGAACGAAAATACGGGCATGGGTGTCGTCCGTCTACTTACAAAATTAAAGTTTGGGAGGGCAGCAAGATGGCAAGCTCAGCAGCAACACCGCCAACAGGAACGGCAGCGCCGGGAGCGGAACCGGAAGAGAGTGGACAAGAACAATCGCTGTTTCTTAAGGAAAACGCAAAGGTGCCGTGGAGCGAAGATATCTGGAAGGCAATTCACCGCACGGTGCATGACGAATCGATGAGGGTGCGGGTAGGAGCGAAGTTCCTGCCGCACAGCCGGGTTCATCCGAAGACGACATCGGTGCAACAGGACATGGTGCTGAATGCACCGTTGCCGGGAGAAACTCCATATTCGACGCTGACCATCGATGAAGGTACTACGATCCGGCTGAACGAAATCTGGACGGAGTTTGCGCTGACAACGCAACAAGTCCACGAGACGGCCGAAGCCAAGAACCCGGAGCACACGAGCGCGGTAACACTGGCGCGGCGCGCGGCGCAGTATCTCGCGCTGGGCCAGGATATTGTGATCTTCCAGGGCTACAACGGGTATAACGCGCCGTTTTTCTCGCAAAATGTGCGGTACCGGCAGCCCTACCAGCCCGCGGACGGAGGACTGCTGAGTTTGACGGGCGGACCGTATTCCTCAGCCTCAGCCAACCCGACGATAACAGTTCCTCCCCTCGACAGTCCCCCCGCCGTTGGAGTTACGTACGGCCAAAACACATTGACCGGGGTTACAGAGGGCATCACGGCGCTGACGGCGCAAGGTCAACCCGGCCCGTATGCGCTCGCTCTCAACACGGCCATCTACGCGGATCTCTATGCGGCGGTTGGGTTGGGTTCACTGGTGATCACAGCGGATCGCATCGACCCTCTTGTGAAAGCCGGCCTTTTCGGAACGGCGACGATACCACCGGACCCGAGCGGCGTAACCTCACCCGTCGGATCGCCTCCGAGTCCTCCATACTATGGCGTACTGGTCTCACTTGGTGGAAGAACCATGGAGCTGGTGGTGGGACTGCACGCGACCACGGTGTACATGCAACAGGATCTCAATCAACTCTGGCGTTTCCGGGTGCTGGAGAGATTCGCATTGCGAGTGATGGATGTCACCGCGATTCAAGTGCTCGAGTTCACCTCATAGATCAACTACTGCCGTGGAATTGAGCTCGTGTGCCTGCGCTTGTCCTAAAAGATAGATTTTTCGGGCAGGCGACAGCGGAGTCATCGTGCGCTTTGAGTTCGACAACATGACGCTGTGGTACGGCACGTCAGATGCGCCCGCGCCGACGGGAGCGGTGACGGCTTCGTCCGGGAATCAAGCCACAGTGACCGTTACGGTGGCAGTGCAGCCGCCGAGTGTCAGCAACAGCGTTCAGGTGATCTATCGCGTGAATGGTGCCGCCAAGGCAACCGTCAATGCGATGGTCACGAAGCAGGACCTAATTAATAAGGTGCAGTATTTTTCGGCGCCGCTGCCGGCATTTCAGGTGGGGCAGCAGGTCGACTATATTGCGGTGGCTCGGTCGCCTGGAAGGCAAGTGCCATCTCCGGCAGACGCGACAACATTTCCTTCATCGTTTAATGTTGTGGGGGCTGCGTCGACAGCGCCAGCTGCCAGCGGAAGTCCCAATGCGGCGGCGCCGCCCGCCAAAGCAGCGGACCCGAGCGCAGGTGCGCAATCCAGCGACGCAGGTGCGAGTGCGTCATCGCCGCCAGCTCCGCCGGCTACCGGCACCACCGCGGGTAAAGGTCCGTACAAAATCGACGGCTACATTTTTTTCGAGAACGGGTTACCCGCAACGGGCGTGCATACGCGCTTGTACAACCGCGGTTTTGGAAATTCCGCCACCAAGTTGGGTGAGATCGTCACCGATGTGAACGGGTATTACTCGATTGCGTACGCAGTGAGCCGGGGAACGCCGAACCTTGAAGTACGTGTAGTCGATGCCCACGGCAAGGAAGTGACACTCTCCGACACAAGGCATGACGCAGAGGCAAATGAAAGTCTAAATCTAGTTGCCCCGATGACGCTGCGTCCGGTTGCGCCGGAGTACGAGCGGCTCTCCCAGGATATTGCCAAAGAGTTGGGGAGCCTGCACCTGAGCGCCGCGAAAGAAGATGAGGATCAACAAGATCTGACTCTGATTGCGACGGCAACGGGATGGGATGCGCGACTGGTGGCGTTGGCGGCTACGGCGGGCCAGTTAGCGCCAGACTCCGGGATGTCGGCAGAGATTCTGTACGGACTTTTTCGCGCCGGTCTGTCGCTGGACAAGAATCAGCTGGCCCGAACCAAGATTGAGGAAGTGGAAAGTGCCCTGAAATCGGCGGGAGAAGCAAACATCATCAAACTGGACGCGCGCGGGGCGGCGGCGGCGAAAAGCGCGTTTCAAAAATTCGCTCTGGCAACGCTTCATGCGGCAAGCGCGCAAGGAACGGTTTCAAGCTTCAGCGAGTTACTGGCGCACTCGGGACTAACGGCGGCGGAGCAGGCTGCTTTTGAGCAAATTTATTTTGCGCAGGGAAGCCATCCTGACGAGCTTTGGGAGAAGGTCGAAAAACTGGGTATTTCGAAGCAGAAAATCGAGGTATTGCAACTCCAAGGCAGGCTTTTTTACCTGACGATGAACAACGCGCCCCTGGCAGAGTATCTCCAAAAGGAAGTTGGCACTCTGGCCAAGCTGCCGATATTGGCCGAGCGGGACTTCTATCTGCCGAAACTATGGAAAGAGCAACTCACCAAGCTTTCGGGAAACAATGAGAAGAAACTGGCAGCCCTGATCCCCAGTACCTATGGAGCGGATACGACGGACGAGCGGCTGGAAGCCTACACGAATGATTTAGCGCGACGCATACGAATGAGTTACTCGACGTATGTGATCGCGCGGATGCTCGAAACGCAGGACATGCCGCACGGGGGCACACGTGCCGGGGGGCACACCGCTCTGGTGATATTTTTGCGGAACGCGGCGGCGCTCGGCTTCGAGCTGGGCCGAACGCCGGTGGAGTCGTTCGTGTGCAAGAACAAGAGCAGCTTGCTCGTTGGCATCAAGGCCGAGGACGCCGAAGAGGTTATTCAAGACGTCAAGCGGTTGCAGCGGCTCTTCCAAATCACGCCCAGCGATGAATCACTGAAAGCGCTTCTGGAGTCCGGGCTGACGTCGGCTCACGACGTCGCGCGCATTCCCTATACGAATTTTATAGCCCACTTCGGACACCGCTTCCCTTCATTGCGAGAGGCCGAGCTCGTGTACCGCAAAGCGCACCAGGTCAAGAGCACGGTCTTCAATCACTACCATATGACGAAGAGCGCGGCGAGTTCTCCGGGAATGTTTGCAACTTCCCCGTCGCCGGCCCGGCGCAAGGCAAGCCAACAAAATCTCATCGAGCACTTTCCGAATATGGAGAGCCTGTTTGGGTCGCTTGATTTTTGCGAGTGCTCGGACTGTCGCTCCGTCTTGAGCCCCGCGGCCTACCTTGTCGATATTCTTCAGTTTCTCGACCCTCATCCTTCCAACTGGAAAAGTTTTCTGGAAAAGTGGACAACGGAACATGGAAATGCGCCGTATCCCTTTCAGGATCAGAGTCAGTGGAAGAGCCAGACGGGACAACGCCCGAAGGGGCGGAGGGAAACGAGTCAGAGCGAGAGGACTCCATATGAGGTTTTCACTGAGCGACGGCCGGATGTGCCGCATCTGCCGCTAACCTGCGAGAACACCAACGTCGCGATGCCCTACATCGACATCGTCAACGAAATTCTGGAATACTTTGTCGCGCACGATTCCCTTTCGGCCGACTCCGGGCATGACACGGGAAAGTCGACAAGCGAAGAGCTTTTCGCCGAGCCGCACAACGTTTTGCCGCTCGCCTACGACAAGCTAAAACAGGCGAAGTATCCGCCACCTTTGCCGTTTGACTTGTGGGTGGAGACGGTGAGGCGGTTCAGTAATCATTTCGATGTCAAGCTGGCGGAGATTTTGGAAATCTTTCGTCCGTCCGATGATCTGTTTCCTCCTGCGGCTAATCCCAAACGGTATTACCGGGCGAACATTTTCGCGGAATCGCTTGGCCTGTCGACGGCGGAGTATTCCCTTTTTACCGACTCGGCTACACACAACCGCTGGTTTGAACTTTACGGCTTTGGGAGCGCAAGTGAAGCCAGCGGCGAACTCTCCTCAGCCAAAACGCTGGCGCAACGTCTATTCGTGGATTATCGCGAATTGATCGCGGTGGTCAACACCTGGTTCGTGAATCCGAATCTGCACGCACTTGTAGTTCTCGAAAAGATTGGCACCGAACTGGAACAGATTCTCGATTACAAAAATGGCGGAGCCACGGCGAAGGGCTGTTCTGACAGCGGAGAAACCGCGGCAAAGGAGGAAAAGCTGGCGTTCGAGGCACATCTGACCGAAGCAACCGGCAGTTTGCACAACCTGCGTTTTGATGTGAAAGCGTGGCTGGACAAAGCCTGGCAGGGCGGAGACTTCAACCGTGCTCTGTTGCTTTCCAGTTCCGACCCCTGCGATTTTTCCAAAACCTCTCTGGCCTATGTGGATAGCGGCGCGGCCGATGCGTCAGTGTTCCTGCGTCTGCATCTGTTTGTGCGACTACGGAAGAAGTTGGGATGGACGATCGAGGAGTTGGACCGTGCACTGCAGGTCGCGATTCCGAAGACCTATTTGCCGCTTACCGTGGCGAACATGGCAGCGGCGTTTACGACGGCCCTGTTGTATCTGGCGCATTTCAAGACGATCGATGAGCGGATCAGCTTTGGCAAGAACAGCCGTCTGAAGGTGCTCATCCTGTGGAGCAACATATTTACGACTGGGCGCAATTCGATGTACTCCCAGTTGTTCCTTAGAAACAGCAACCTGAAAAACGAGCCCGCGTATCAGCAAACCTTTGATGATCCGCTGGGGAACTATCTTTCGCAATCCGGAGTATTGCTGCAGGACAACCTGATCGCAGTTCAGGCCGCACTGAATCTGACAGCCAGCGATATTGAGTTCATTCTGGCGGACACAGGATCCGATGTTAGCACGGCGAATCTGACGCTCGATGTTGTGTCTTCGTTGTATCGCTACGGGCTCCTGGCGAAGGCCCTGAAGATGCCAGTGGCGGATCTGGTCGCGCTGAAAGCGCTTTCAGGGTTGAATCCTTTTCAGGCTTTGAAGCCAGATCATGTTACGACTCTGGACGATGATTATCCGTTCAGTCAGACGCTGCGGTTCATCGAAATCGCCAACCTTGTTCACGAGAGCGGCTTCCACGTCGAAGATCTGAATTATTTACTGCGTCACCAGTTCGATCCCGTCGGCAAGTACCGGGATGATCCGAATGCGTTGCTGCGACTGGTGAAGACCCTGGCCACGGGCCTGCGGGCGATTCAAACCGAGCAGGCCGTACCCACCGACCCGAGCGCGCTCACCGACGAACTGCTGCTTCAAAGGATTGCATTAGTACTGCCGCCCGATGCTGCCACAGCGTTCACAGGCATGTGGAACGGGACGGTGGAATACGATGCCGCGCAAACAGGAGTCGCGCCGGCGGATCAATTGGATCCTGCAGCTTTTGCCTCAATGACGGGAGCGACCCTGAGTTACGATCCGGTCTTGCAAGCGCAGAAGCTGAGGTATCACGGTGTTCTCACCGACGCGCAGATTACGCAACTTCAGGCGGCAAACGCGGCACCGACGTTTGCGGCGCTGTTGGCGGCGGTAAAGGCGCAGGAGAAGAGTTTTTACGACAAGTATCTGTGCGGCTTCTTGTCACCCAAGGATTATCAGGACCTGTTTACTCCGCCGCCTGCTGGCGCGACTGACTTGCAGACGCAGACAGCGTTGAATAACCGGCGAATGTGTCTGGCTCAACGGCTGTTTCCCTACGTTCAACAACAGCTCTCGCGTCAATTTGTCGTTCAAACACTGACGGCGACTCTCGGTGCCGATCCTTCGCTGGTGCAGGCTTTGTTGAGCACGCCGTCGTTGCTCACCGATCCAAAAACAGCGAATGCTCCGCTGCTGAATTCGTTTCTCGCGCTGGGGCAAGCGGGCGTGGATCTTGTGTCTTACAGTTCCAGCGATGGCAGCGGAGCCATACTGAATTCGCAAACCCTGAGCGCGGCAGATACGACGAATCAAAAGCCGAGCGGAACGAATAGCTTTCAGTTTCAAGGTTATTTCGAGGTTTCCGCAACCGGGCCTTACCGCTTTTTTGCGCTGCTGGGAAAACAGGGAGCGCAGGTGAAACTCACTACGAATCTGTCGGCGACCCCCCTGATGCAAGGCACTGCATCGGGTGATGGAACGGAACTCAGTCAAACTGCAGATTTGAAGACGGGGATTCCGTATTTGTTCACTTTCACGGCAGGCAATCTTGGCGGCGGTGATGTGCGTCTGTCGATTCAGGGAGAAAGTCTGCCCAAGAAT
>Ga0187770_10000756_pt1 | contig 16216 bp, 12 predicted proteins | sample 0116_SJ02_MP02_2_FD_133154 | JGI IMG/M metagenome (GOLD analysis project Ga0187770, IMG submission 133154) | Tropical peat soil microbial communities from peatlands in Department of Meta, Colombia - 0116_SJ02_MP02_20_MG | ecosystem: Environmental > Terrestrial > Soil > Wetlands > Peat | place...
GTACTGAAAGCGTGAAAAGGGCTGTCGCCCTTTTTCCTCTTTTTTAGTCACCAATAACGTCAGCTTCGCGCATAGCTGCCTCTCTGAGCCTGCAATTACGACCCAGCAAGCAGCCGCATTTAACAAAACGAGTTGGAACTGCTTGCACAGGGGTTGGATTTGTGCTGCTGATGATAACCGAACTGCAAGAACGTGCCGAAAGTTCTCTTGTCAATGTAAGTGCAGCGCCAACGGACTGTTAGCTAACATGCTAATCTTAATGCCATAAGCGGCGAGCAGCAATCATAACCCTAAAGCCCAAGCAACGCGAGTGCCACCCCAACTACTGTTTTGAGACCTAGCCATATCTGTGGGCTGTAGGGATCGTATGAAGCTATTTATCTCCAAAGACAGAGCTGTTCAAGATAAAGAAAGGGCGACTGGAGCGATTGTAGTAAAGGTGATTTGCTATGAAGCAGGCAATATCGAAGAATGGGTATGGCGGCACCATCAAACTCCGAGCGCTCAGGGCGAAAGGGCATTTGTACCCACAATTCAGGCTCCCTGAACGTTTTTCTAACTGCTTGGGAGACAAATATCGCGTCTACGCTTCGGAAGATGGAAAAACGATCGCGTCACCACGGGGGGATATTTTAAGCGAGTTAGTTTTACAACAAAGTCCAGAAGTTTTACAACCACAATCGAGCGCTACCTCGCCTAGCTCGGCCATCTGCCCCGAGCTACTGCGCTGTAGCCTGAGAGAATCCCGATCAGCAGGCCGAGCACAAGTCCGACGGCGACTTAGCCTCCGATTCGAAAACAGTGACGAAGAAGAGCCGTTTAACCAACCAAAGCATCGAAACCAAATGGCTTGCAGGCACGACAACGATAGCAGCGGCGGTAGTGAGTCCCTCGCATCGTAGGAATTATACTACACGCCCGAAGAGCTTGAATCGTTTCTCAGCTTCCGGCTGGTAGGGCCATCACGCTACTCGCTCGGTTGGCCACGCCGTGCCGCCGCCGCATTCTGGGAATGCACAAATGGGAGGATAAACAAAGCGCGTATGGAGGCGCTGCGGAAGTACGCTCTCGACAGGTTCTGCAGCAGCCACACCCAAGCGAAATTTCTCGGTTATGCCAGAGCGTTCCTCAGCTACCTGACCAAAACGAGCCCTGACTCCCGTTATGAATCGTTTAGACTGTTCCTTGAATTGCCCAAAGCCGTAAAAACGTGTAAGCTGCTGACAAGGCGTATCGTGACTATTGAAGACGTGCAGAACGTTCTTTCGGTTCTCAAATCAAGATATAAGCGCGGCGAACTTGACGAGCAGCACTATGTCGCGTATAACGCTTTAATCGTGTTTGTGGCCTTTACCGGCCAGCGCCCATATGCAACGATTAGCAGAATTACAGCAGGGCAGTTTGAAGAGGCATTAAAATTCAGATCGAGCAAGCCCACACTAGACATATCGGCAGATCAGGACAAGATCCGTATGGCTCACTATGTACCGCTGCACCCGCGCATTATCGAAGCCGTTGAACCGCTCCTCGATGGAAAAAAAGGCGATGAGCTTATGTTTCCACTCTGTGCGCTCATCCAATGGTTAATTCGTGGGCGAGAAGCAGGGAACGAAATACCGCTCCGTCGACGTAATGGGTATTTTGTGCTTAGTGATCTTCGCAAGTTCATGGAGCCGCACGGAGACGTGATCGGGTGGGATTCGTCGAATAGAGCACATCTTAACGCACGGCGTTTCTGGGGTTGCTTCGTCGCATTATAAACATCCGCTGCCGGAGCATGTCTACGATATTTACATGCAGTATTGGGAAGACGTGACTCTAAGATAGAGAAGAACATTATGATGAGATACGTCCGCAAACTTTTATCTATAGGTGGTTACCTGGACAAAGACGAGCAAATGGTGAAACCTGCCTCGTCTGGTCGGCTTTCGTAATTAATCATTGTCGATCACAATAATTAGGCCATATTTGGAGATATATTAGGGGGCAATACTTTGAAAAAAGCATGCGTCCTCACTAATGGCTGTCCGGAGAACCAGTTAGACTCTGGCCGCATGAAGACGTATTTAGAGGGAAATGGGTGGCAGATAGCAGATAACGTTACAGATGCTGATCTTATCCTCTTTAATGCCTGTGCGTTGACTCAACCCTTAGAGTTAAACTCGATTCGTCTTATTCAGGACATTAAGAAACAAATAAAAGATGATCAGCGATTGATCGTGTGGGGATGCCTGCCCAAAATAGACCCTGAAACGCTTTTCCAGACGCATCAGGAGCTTTCTTTCGGAGAACGAGAAGTTGGCAAGCTGGACGAAGTAATTAAGGCTACAACATCGATAAATGAAGTAACTGCCAACGAAATTTGCCGACCGGTGTCTAAAACAAGCATACGGCATCGTCTTCGTAAACTCGACCGTTTACCTATTAAACTTCTTTATCTGCTATATCTAAAGCTAACAGCAGGTAATTACCTGTATCGCCGCGATGACCCTTCAATCTTTTACATCAAGATAGCGAGCGGTTGTTCAGGTAACTGTTCGTATTGTGCGGTGAAGAAATCCCGTGGCAACATCAAAAGCAAGCCCATTGATGAGGTCATGGATGAATTCAAGGCCGGGCTCAGCCGTGGGTTCAAAGAGTTCAGTCTACTGGGAACGGACTTGGGACCATATGGGCGAGACCTCGGCCATGACTATGACCTGGCAGACCTTCTCATCAAAATGGTCAGCGAAAACGGCGATTTTAAGATTGGCCTGCGCAATATCCATCCCCTCTTTCTAAAACAGATGATAAACGAGTTAGTTCCGGCGTTTGCGACAGGAAAGATATGGTTTACCGGGGTCCCTGTTGAGTCCGGAAGCGACCGGATCTTAAGGCTGATGAAGCGGGGATATAGTATTGCTGATGTCAAAGAAGGCATCCGACGACTAAAAGAGGCACATCCGGACCTGTTCATTCAGACTCAGATTATGGTAAACTTCCCAACCGAAACAGCGAAAGAGTTTGCTGAGTCCATGAGCCTGTTCGACGAATTAGATTTCGACTATGCCGAAATCTATGCATTTTCACCACGTCCGGGCACCGCTGCTGCAGACATGAACGGCAGAGTTCCTGGCATGGTAGCCTACTTCCGGGAATTACGAATGGTAACTCGAGCCTTATCCCACGCTGCCTCCGATCGATTATTCCGTGAAACCGCATTAGGTGAAGAAAATATACACGCAGCCTAACCCATATCGGTCTGCAAACTGACGATTTTTCGGGTAGGTTTTTGCTATATAGGAAAAGCGAACCACTTAGATCACTCCCAACACATGGCGTTTCTGGAGTCGGCTGGCGGTTTTACAAGCATCCGAGGCCGGAGCTCGCGTATGATCTTTACATGCAATATTGGGGAGATGTCGAACTTTGCCACTGAGATAACCTATAATAGAAGGCTGCAGCAGGTGTGAGATCACTCTAACATTACATGACTGCGATCTACCTATGTTTCAATGATAACGACCTACAAGAAGTGCATGCAAGTGTGCCTTTCTAGCTGCTTATTTCTCAAAGGAGGATTGCTAGCAACTCATTATCTGCAACTAAGGGCTGTCTCCAGTAAAGCATCTGTGCTCAAGCTCGTCCTCACAGTCGGGGCACAAATACTTGCTATAAGCCGTTAGATGTAGTTTTTTCAATTCCTTTCCGCATTCTTTGCAGTAACGTGCCTTTTCTTCTTCCATGATAAAAAAGCAAATAGGTAGTCTTTTCTCTGCTTTTTTTCTCTACTCTTAGCATAGGTAGGTTAGCCTACTGTCTACATGTCCAAGCCTTATTGGTGGACCGTTCAAACATTAATACAACGGCAGTTTATCTGAAGTTTAACGATCAGGGTCTGAAGGATGCGTGACGTCTGCATGCACTATTGGGGCAACGTCACCCTAAAGTAAGAAAAAGCTCTAAAGAGACGTCAGAGCTGTCCATACTCCAACTGATCGCAGCGAAGTTTTAAACTAATGCGATGGGCGGTAGGTCAATCAGCTATGACCTGCCCCCTCATTTGAAACGGTTGCTCTTTGCCTGTGTGCTTTCAGGTTTACTAGCTACCCAAACGGCATACAATTAAGCGCCGTTAGATGATCAAGCGCACGCTCAGCTCGCAACGGTTATCTTGGAAGGTCGGCGCCTACTCATGATGCCGAGTATGATCGCACTAAGCGTGCCGACCAAGCGTCGCGTCACGGAAACTCGCCTCGCGTGTAGTGCGCTGGGGCGCAGTAAGCGTTCCGCTTTGGTTTCTGCGATTTTGACGTGATAAGCAAGACGCTAGATGAGACGGGCAAGCGTATCCGGCACTCTCGAATGAGCACTGCGGTCCATGGGCGGTGTGGGCAGCGCTTACATCTTTTCTATCCACGTTTTCATCATCTTTAGGGTCTCGACTTTGTGCTCCAAGAGCTTGATCTTCTGCTCTTTCTTTAGGAGGTGCTCATCAAGCATTCGCGTGGCGAGCATCTTCTTCGCATTGTCGTCGAGCTTCTCCCACATCATCATCATCCCTCTTCCTTTTCCCATGCTGTGCTCCATTCCTGGCCCACTTTCAGCCTTTTCCCACATTTTTCTTCAACTCCTTATCGACGCGCTCTTCAGCACGCCAAAACAAACATTCTGATTGATGTAAATACGTATTTCCCACTTTTTTGTCAGGAGTCTCCACCATTTTTGCATTTTATCACGATTAATTGGCCGGGCACGTTTAAGGGATTTTGGTCGTACTTTCGTGGCTCACATTTAGGAAATCAGCCAGTTACCAGGTTGCGAACGGTGGACGAGGCCCCGCACGAAACGTATTAATATGATAAGAATGAATAATATGTTTAACATACTAATAAACAAAATCAAAGGAGGTGAAGAAGAAGATGCATGAAAAACCTGAAGGACAGATGGGGATGGAGCACGGTATGGGCATGAAAAAGCGCTGGGTCGAGATGAAGATGATGTGGGATAAGCTCGATGACGACGCCAAGAAGCAGTACATGCTGCGCAGGCTCGATGAAAAAATCATGAAGAAAGAGTGCAAAGCCAAACTCATTCAACACAAAGTCGAGACGTTGCGTATGCTCAAGACGCAGTTAGAGAGGTGAGAGATTTCACCTCTTTTTATCTAGTTTTTATCTAGTATCTATTTACTATCTTTGCACTGTACGTGCGGAGTCTATCGGTTACTCGTTATGAGAGATGATACAGATGGTCGAGGAAGAAAGACAACCGGAACGCCAGCGTGTGCTCGTCAAGGGGTACATACGTCCAGACGGCACGTCGTACTATGTAGTGATCCCGAAAAAAAATCAGAGAGCTCTTTGACCTGAGCGGAGGCGAATATTTCATTATGAAAGCAAAGCCCGAAAAACGGTTGATCCTGCTCAAGCTGGTAGAGTTCGCCGACGAAGAGCCAGAAAAAGAGTCGGAAACGAAATAATTCCGTAGAGATCACCGCGTACCTGCATCAAGATGCGAAGTCAACTGGGAACAGTGACCGAGGACGAAAAACGCAGAACTGGCATCCGACCGACCGCGCCAGAACCCATCAGCGTGCAACGAAACGGCGGCACGGTTAGCCGTGTGGTTTTGATAGCTTGCGCGTGCTAAGGACAAAAACCTCTTGAAATTGGCGGATAGGGCATCCTATGAAGAACATCGTTGAAACCCATGATCTCACGAAGATCTACAACAAGAACTTTCGCGCCGTCGACGATATCAGGGTCGAAACTCAGGAGAGGCGTGCTTTATGACGTTTGCGATTGCCGCGAGAGGGGTTGAAAAGGTTTATAAAGGCAACGTTGCGGCATTAGCCGGCGTCGACCTGGACGTCAAGGCCGGCGACATCTTTACATTGCTTGGACCCAACGGTGCGGGCAAAACGACGCTCATGCGCATTTTGACGACCCAGTTCAAACCGACGTCCGGTGAAGCGCACATTTTCGGGCTGGATGTCGTCCAAGAGGGCGCAGAGGTCAGGAAAGTCATCGGCTACGTCCCCCAAGAGACGAGCGTCTGGAGCGATATCAACGGCTACGAGAACCTCCTCATCTACGCTAAGATATACGGTCTACCGTCACGGTCACGAAAGGAGGTTATCTATGACATGCTCGAGAGCATGGGGCTGCGCGCTGCCGCGGACCAGCTCGTCAAGACCTACTCAGGTGGCATGATTAGGAAGCTCGAGATCGCGTGCGCGATGCTGATTAGGCCGAAGATTCTGTTTCTCGATGAACCGACGCTCGGCCTCGATCCATCAGCCAGAATCGCTGTGTGGGAGAAGCTGACATCCTTTAAAGAGGAGTGTGGCACGACCGTCTTCTTCAGCACGCACTACATGGACGAAGCGAACGCCTACTCAGACGAGGTTGCAATTATCAACATGGGGAAGATGGTCACCTCAGGCACGGCTGAAGAACTTAAGCACTCACTTCGAGGCGAGCTCATCAAATTCAGCGTGTCCGATCACCGCATCGATGACCATACATTGGGTCGGATACGAGGCCTGGAGCGCGTGAACAGCGTCGTCGTCACTGACTCCACGCTCAACGTGACCGTCGAAGAGGCAGAAACTGCGCTGCCCGGCGTCATTGATGTGCTCAGAAGCGGGAAAATCCCCGTCGTTCGAATCGCGGTCACGAAGCCAACCTTGGATGACGTCTTCATGAGATATGCTGGAATGACACGCGGGTCCGGCGCCGCCAGCACGACTGGGTGGGTTGAGGAGGGGGCAGGAGGCAAACGCCTTGAATGACACCTTAAGGGTAGTGCTTGCTATGATGGAGCTCGAGCTCCGGAGACTCAGAAATGACCGGACTGAAGTGTACACAAGGGCCGTTCAGCCCGTGTTGTGGTTGGTGGTTTTCGGAACGGTCTTTAGTCAGATACGCGCCATACCGACCGGTGGAATACCGTACCTTGACTACATCACTCCCGGCGTCATGCTGCAGTCAGTCCTGTTCGTCGCCGTCTTGTACGGCTTGACGCTCGTGTGGGAGCGGGATACCGGTATCTTAAAAAAGCTTCTTGTGGCACCGGCTTCCCGATATGCGACTGTTATAGGCAGATCTATGTCTTCCGGCGTCAGAGCAATCATCCAGGTAGTAATCATCATACCCGTGGCGCTGCTCCTCGGCGTGAGCTTCATCCCCAACCCTGCCTACTTTGTGGCAGCGCTCGCAATATTATTCATCATTTCCGGGGGGTTTGCCGCCCTCTCAATTATTGTAGCATCGTTATTGAAAACTAGGGAGCGATTTATGGGAATCGGCAACGCGCTCATCCTACCGCTCTTCTTTGCCAGCAACGCCCTTTATCCGATAGCATTAATGCCTCGCGCCATCCAGATTGTCGCGGTTTTTAACCCGCTGACATATGCCGTAGATGCTGTGCGGGGACTAATGATCACTGGTAATCTGGCGCTGCTTCCGCTTGACGTTGCCGTCATAGCGCTGTTTGACATCCTCATGTTTGTCGTGGCTTCATTGAACTTCCGGAAGATAATCGAATAATCAACTGATGATTCCCATATCGGATCGGTCGCCCTTTTGTTCGATTAGCTGTTGTTACGGGCGGCAACAAGCGATTTGCCTTAGGCCCGTGTCTGCAGCGTAGTATGCTGCTATAGCTCTCAGCGTCTCGCATCGTTTTTCACGAAGCTTCAGATCATCCTTTTGACCACCGTAGCTGCTCAAGAAATAGGCGAGCAGAAACGTGCAGAAGTCGCAAGAACGAACTTGCATGCTACCCCATGGCACGATGGGGACATTAGTTAGCTTTTGTTAGAATGAATTCTCTGCTTTGCTTCGAGCCTGACTTCTGTCTAATACCACGGGTAAGCGGCATACGCGTAGCTATGACGCGCATGCTTGAGTGTTTCCAGTCGGTGGGCTGACAGCAGCCAAAGCCGTTGTACGCGGCATTAAAGTATCAGACTGTGCAAATTTTCGGCAGAGAGCAACAGACATAACTAAAAATATATCAAGAGATCTCACTTTTTAGATCCCACTTTTTACAAACAGCACTCCGAACGGCAAACGCCCACACGCTGAACGCGGCGTGATATTAGTCGCGTCAAATCTGTAGAAATGCGACACATTTTTAAAAAGTGGCACACTTTTGGCACACTTTTGGCGCGATCTTAACACGCATTCATTTTTATAACTTCAGCGATCATTCTTTAGGCAATGGAACTAAGGAGCAAGAAGATAACGAGGGGGGTGACACGCGCACCCCAAAGGGCCCTCTTGAACGCCTTGGGCGTGGGAGACGAGGATCTCGAACGGCCGTTTGTCGGCATCGCCAACGCCTGGAACGAGATCGTCCCCGGTCACCTTCATCTGCGCGATCTCGCCGGGTTTGTCAAAAAAGGGGTACACTTGGCCGGCGGCATCGCGTTCGAGTTCGGCACCATCGGCATCTGCGACGGCATCGCCATGGGGCACTCCGGCATGCGCTATGCCCTCCCATCCCGTGAGAACATCGCCGACTCCGTTGAGCTCATGGCACAGGCGCACCAGTTTGACGGGCTGGTCATGGTGGGGTCTTGCGACAAGATCGTTCCCGGGATGCTGATGGCGGCGCTGCGTATAAACGTGCCTACGATGGTAGTGACCGGGGGGCCGATGCGAGCGGGGTACTACGAAGGCACCGACGTTACGCTCGTCTCCGCGTTTGAGGCGGTCGGCTGTGTCCAGGCGGGCACCATGACCGAAGCGCACCTTGAGGAGCTTGTTAGCCGGGCGTGTCCCGGGTGCGGCAGCTGCCAGGGCCTGTACACGGCCAACACGATGGCCTGTATGACTGAGATGCTGGGCCTCTCGCTTCCCTACTGTGCGACAACGCCAGCCGTTGATTCCCGAAGGAGGCGCATTGCCGAAGCCACAGGGAAGCGAATCGTCGACCTCATCGTGAATGGGGTCATGCCGCGTGACATCGTGACCGAGGCATCGTTTCGGAACGCGATCATCCTTGACATGCTCATCGGCGGCTCGACGAATACGGCGCTGCACCTCCCTGCAATTGCGCACGAGGCGGGCATATCGCTCCCGCTCACGCTTTTTGACGAACTGAGCGCACAGACGCCGCACATCGCATCCCTGAATCCGAGCGGCCCGTATACCATGAGCGTCCTCGACGCCGCCGGCGGCGTCCCTGGCATCATGAAACGCGCCAGGACCCTGCTCCGCAACGAGACCACCTGCTCGGGCAAGAGCGTTTACGAGATCGCCGATGAAGCACACATCAGTGACGATACGATCATACGTCCCCTCGACGATCCGGTGCACGCGACAGGCGGCATCACGGTGCTGTTCGGGAACCTTGCTCCCGACGGCGCCATTGTTAAAAGCGCAGGCGTAAGCGACGACATGCTCCGCTATACGGGAAAAGCGCGCGTATTTAACTCCGAAGATGACGCTATGCGGGCCATTCTGGCCGGATCGGTGAGCGAAGGGCAGGTTGTCGTCGTGCGCTATGAGGGGCCCAGAGGCGGACCGGGAATGCCCGAAATGCTTGCGCCAACCGCCGCGATATCGGGAATGGGGCTGAGCGTACCCCTCATTACAGACGGTCGTTTCTCGGGCGGGACCAGGGGCGCCGCGATCGGACACATCTCACCAGAGGCGGCTGAGGGAGGTCCCTTGGGGCTTTTGCACGACGGGGACGAGATTACCATCGATATACCGAACCACCGGCTGGCCGTGCAGTTGACCGACGATGTCCTTGCGGCCAGAAAGGCAATGTGGACGCCGGTGCGAAAAGACGTCGGCGGCTACTTGAAGAGATATGCCGCCGCAGTGAGTTCGGCAAGCACCGGGGCGATACTGCGCGCGCCGCCGGAAACGCGGGAGCCGTGATCCTGGCGCTGCGGCTTAGCCGGCTTTGTAGACATACGCGTCGCCAAATCTCGTCACTGCGGTGTAACCGTTTGATGTGAGGTAAGTGTCCAAAGCGGTTCGATTGCTGTTCCCGAAGTTCTCCGACAGGATCACGTACTTGTAAAAGCCTCTGTCGCTTTGAATGGCGGCCTGTAACATAGCGGTGTTGTTCGACACCTCGTCTCGGTACGCCATCGGTGAGGAATCAAACGCAGATGGGTTTGTGGTGTAGAACAGCGCCTCGCGCTGCGAGGAGCTTGCGTTCGCAAACGGGTCGTTCGGGTTGGGCAGGGCAAAAAACGCTAGTGTCGTATTTGTGCTGGGGATTTGGCCCACGTACCGTATCGCGTTGAAGTCGTCTTTTCCAATCACCGACTGATACTTGTCGGTGCTTACCGCCGCCGCGGCGTTGGTCAAAATGACAAGCGCAACCAGCACGACCGCGACAATTCTGCCCGGGGAGATAAGCGCAGATCTGCGTCCGAGAGATCGCTCGATGATGGAGACCCCGAGACCCGCAGCAGGTATAAGGGCCGCTTGGGCATACGCCACGCCGCGCCCGAGGAAGATCTCAGCGGTCGCTGGAGCAAACGAAAAGTACAGGGTTGACAGGAACCAGCCGATAAATATCCCTAGAACGAATGCGAGTAAGACGAGATGCGAGAGCTCCCACTCTTCGGTCTGAATCAGAGAGCCTGCGAATCCTACGACGGCGAGCGCCGCTATCAGCGGCGTCACGTAGAGGAGGATGTACGTCGGCTCAGGGTACGTTAATTGGAGCGCAATCAGCGGGAGAACAGACTGCATCGCGAACGGCACCGCGCTGGTGGTGATCAGCGCCGGAGTGAAGCCTGTCGGCACGCCGTAAATGAGGAAGCGCCAGGCAAAGAGCATCAGCCCGAGCACATACGTCGGAATAGAGGCGACCGTCGTGAGCATGTTCTGTTGTTTCATGAGCTGGGCAATCACCACGAACGCGAATATGAAGGGCGTGTAGACCCCGTAGAGGATGTGAATGTCAATGGAGAGCCCCAGCACAAACGCGCCGGCTAGGAATGAACCAGCCTCACGTGAAGCACAGAGATAGAGGCCAAAGAACACGAAATAGGTGCCGACGACCTGCATCATCGAGATGTTCGTCCTCCAGAAGAGTTCAAACAACGGGGACATTGAGCCCCACAAGAAGAGCGCCACGACTTTGCCAGACAGGCTCACCCCGAGTCGCTCCAAAACGGCGAGGAGCATTATGGAGGCCAGAACGCCCGCCACGGGGCCGAACCAGATCGCCATGTCGACGATCGACGCGTTCCCGATCATCGCGAACGATCCCATTGCGAACTCGAAGCTTCGCTCGCGGATAACGTCACTAGCGCCGGCTGTCAGGAATGAAGGTATGCCCGTGAAGCCCGTGTGCGCGAAGTAGGCCGCGCGGGTTGCCCAGTAGAGTGGATCAAAGTAGGGAATCGTGCCTACCGTCGCTGGATACCACAGCCGTATAATAGCCCCGAAAAGGAGCAACGCGACGATTATGATATTCTGAGGCTTGAGCAGGGCCGACGCATTGATCGGTGCCTGCTCACGGTTCAAGGCAAGGGCGAAAACGAACGTGAGGGTCGTCCAAAGAAAGAGCGGCCCGACGATGTTGAGAGGGCTCCCCGGTATTAGCAGGGCCGTGTACACGACTTCGAGAATGGCGAGGAAGACGAAGCTAAAACCAATCGCTGTGCCGATCCTGCCTGCGACGCTTTGGTCTCCAAGAATGACGAGCGACGTAAAATACCCTGGGAAAAAAAAGAGAACAGCCCCAGCACAGAAGACCTGAACAAGACTCCCAACGGGTATCGCGAGCGGTATGCACAGCGCCAGAAAAATCAAATAGGCGACACTGATGCGCCTGAGACTCTTGAAATTCATATTTGGGCCTTCTATACTTTTCCGATTATATATGCTTTATCAAGTATGAGGTGTTACACGTCTAATCGCTTGCTGCGGTTTGGTGCGGTCAATTTGAGCGCCTCGTAGGCTGCGAATGCGTAGTCCGTGAGGTCGGCTGGCGGAGGTGCCGCTTTTTACCCAAGCTCTGCAGCGTCGGAGTCAGGGACCGAGTCCGAGATGACCACTAGCAGAAGGATCTTCAAAAATACCGCAGTATTAGCCTCAGCGGACATATTTACGCGTCTGATGCGCTTCGGGCTAGCCATCGTCATAGCCAGGACGCTCGGTCCTGCAGGATACGGTGTGTATGCGTTTGCATTCTCGTTTGCGGAGGTCTATGGTGTCATCTCAGATTTCGGCATGAGTAACCTCATAATCCGCGACACCTCAAGGGAGAAGAAGTACCTCGCTCGTTATGTCGGAAACATCTTGTTCGTTGAAACAGCGCTTTCCTTGATCGCTTACGGCTTTCTGTTCGTTCTCGTCGGCGCAATGAACCTACCTCAGGAAAAAGCCGTTATTGTCTATATCGCCGTTATCTCGTATGTTCTGACGGCTCTCGCGCAGATCGTTCGAGCGACGTTCAAAGCCCACGAAAGGATGGAGTACGACGCGATGCTAAACGTCATTCAGCAGAGTGTAACGGTCATCCTTGGCATCAGCGTGCTATATTTCGGTTATGGATTGATCGCGCTCGCCACAGTGTTCGTTTTAGGAAGCTTGATCAACCTCATCGCAAGCCTTGCGCTTGTTTCCGTGAAATTTACGCGGCCTGCGTTCAGGCTAAACCGACGCTTTTTGACGTATCTGGTGAAGGAGGTCCCCTCTTTCGGACTGATTGTTTTCTTCTCGCTTATCTACTACAAGATAAGCACGCTGCTGCTGTCGTTTATCCAGGGGGATGCCGCGACCGGATGGTTCAACGCCTCGTACGTCATGGCGGCGTCGCTCACGTTTTTGCCGGCAGCGTTCATGGGGGCTCTATTCCCCGTAATATCGACGCTCCACGTCTCCTCGAAAGACCTCGCGAAGACCGTTTATAACGAGTCATTTCGCTATATGGTTATCTTGGGGCTTCCTCTCGCGTTCGGCACGACCGTGCTCGCAGATAAGGTCATCAACATCATTTACGGGGCGCCATTCCACAACTCAATCGTCGTCTTACAAATCGTCATCTGGTCCGTCTCAATCCTATTTCTCAATTTCGTGCTCACCACCACGCTAACGTCGATAAATCTGCAGCGCGTCGTTATGTATGCCACGGGACTCGCCGTCACCGTCAACATCATTCTCAACCTCCTCGTTATCCCAGGATATAGCTACGTCGGGGCGAGCTACGTAATGATAGCGACAGAGCTCACCACTTTTTCTTTCTGCTTTTACTACGCCTCAAAAAACTTGTGCTTCATTCGGCTGCACCGGCTTCTGCCCAAACCGCTCGTAGGGTCACTCGTCATGGCGGTCGTCGTGTATTATCTGAGGCCGATCAACCTGTTCGTCATAGTCGGGGTTGCGGTCTGGGTGTATTTCGCTACCCTCATCGCACTGAGAACGTTTACGAGGCAAGATGTGAACGTCATTAAGAGCATAATCGGCAGATCGTGAGCTTATGTCGTGCAACAACAAATGGACGGCAGAAGAGGCGAGCGTGTGAGAATAGCAATATCGACCTTCGAGTACGACCGGAACCTCATCGGCGGTGCCGGCATTTACGCTCTGGAGCTGAGTCGGTGGCTGGAACCACTCTGCCAGCTCACCGTGCATAGCTGCGACGCATATCAGACTCCGCCAGATGCTTTCGCTGCCGCTTGGTTTGGAGCGGGGGTGCCCAACGTAACATACCGGCAGCTGCCTCGACTGTTACAGGGTCACGGGGTTGCAGCTTTTTATTACTACGCGCTCGCTCACGAGCCGTTCGAAGGGTGCGACGTGCATCTGATTAACGACTTCTCGCAGGGGGCGGCAGTTCATCACAACGATCCTCTCGTGCAGATTCTGCACCACCTGCCCTCGTCAGAGCTGAAGCAGTTACCACTGTCAAAATCGCGCATCGCGATCACATTGCTTGCTGCGCTCGAAAAGCGCGCACTAAAACGGGCTCAAGCGATTATCTGCGACAGCAAAGACACGATGGCCCAGGCGCTCGCGCGGTATCCGGAGCACGCGGCGAAGCTGATAGTCGTACCTAACGGTGTTGACGTGAGCCTTTTCAAACCTGCCGACACACCGACCGAAGGCGCTGTGGCCGAGAAACCGCTCGTTGTGTGTGTCGCGCGGGGACTTGAGGCGAGAAAAGGTGTCGCGTATTTGATCGAAGCGCTCGCGGCGGCCCAGCGCGTCAGTCCGATTGAACTCGTTATCATAGGCAAAGACTCACAACGACTGAAGCAGCGGATGCTGGCGCACGCACGCGCGCTCGGTGTAATCGACGTGGTCACGCTTGTGGATTACGTATCACTGCACGATCTTATCGAGCTATATCGGCGCGCCACCGTGACCGTGGTGCCTTCACTGCTCGAGGGATTTGGCAGGCCCGCGCTCGAATCGATGGCGTGCGGAACGCCCGTGATCGGAACGGCTGTTGGAGCGATCCCAGAACTCGTCGACGAAAACTCCGGGGTGCTCGTTACTCCCGGAGATGCAGGCGCTCTCGCCGCGGCGCTGATCGATTTGCTCCAGGATAACGGACGAGTGAAGCGGATGGGGGCGGCCGCACGCCGACGTGCGGTTACGCTTTTTGCCTGGGCCAACGTCGCACAGCGCGTACTCAGCGTGTGCGAGGAAGCGACTTTACCGTGAGGTGACCTCTTCGTATATTTCTTCGAGCTTCTGGACGTGGACGTCCAAGTCAAAGGCTCTCGCCGATGTCCGCGCGTTTTTGCTCATTTCGCTACGGAGCTTCGAATCAGACGAGAGCATTTGTAGAAGCGAAGCGAGTGCTGCAACGTCACCGGGAGGAAACAGGAAACCGTTGTACCCATCTTCGATGAGCTCAGGAATTGCGCCTGTCCGGCTTCCTATGACCGCGATCCCGTGCTGATAGTATTCGGGTATCACGAGTCCGAACGTCTCCGCGTAGATGGACGGCACGACAGCCACATCGGCGATACTGTAAAGCTGCCGCAGCGCATCAGGATCTAAAAAGCCGTAGAAAACAATTCTGTCGTCATCGCGCGCATCGCGCTGGAAACGCGCCCCGTCACTGCCCTGACCAACGACGTGCAGTCGCGCATCTTTGAGGTCTAAGCCCTTTACGGATTCGATGAGGGACTGCACCCCCTTGTGTTTTCCCAGACGGCCGACGTAGAGTATGTCAAACGTGCTATTGTTCACCGTTGCGACGGGCTCGCTTTCCGGTATCCCAAGGGGAAGTTTCAGCTTTCGTGCGTCTGCAAACAGCCCGAAGCCGGAAAGCGTGTTAAACACAAAGTCAGACGGGGCGATAACGACAGCCGGATCGATTCGTTTGTAGAACCAGCGATAGACCTGACACGGGCTGCGGGCTCTCAGGCACGAGACATTAGCTCTCGTGAGCAGGGTCGTCTTGGGACAAATGAGGGTGTAGTCGTGCACGGTGTGAACTGTGGGAATGCCAAGATCCTGAGCGGCACTAAAAACAGATGCCGACAACCCCTTGAAATTATGCACGTGCACGAGGTCTGGCCGCTCACGCTTCAGTGCTTCCTTTATAAAGGTATACGTGTGTGGATTCCAAATATCGAATGCGTGCCAGAGTGGCTTGATAAAGCTGGGTTTGCGCGAATAGTAATAGTTCGAGTAAAGGTTTAAGGGGTAAAATCGGTAAATGGCATCGTTTCGCTCGCCTATTTTGTCGCGAGTTGACGATCCGTTTCGGCCAAAAGGGGCGGACGTTATCACAGAGATATCGTGACGTTCGCTGAGCTTCTCTGAGATGTGGGAGACATACAGCTCAGCGCCACCGTGAATGCATGGCGGGTAAAGGTTAGAGACCATGCAGATTTTCACGAGCACAACCTCGAAAACTGAGGCTCAAAAAAGCCGATCGGATGCCTGAGTGTATTCTTTTCAACTGAGCTCATATTAAGCCATCGTATACTCCCATAGTCCGAGCAATCGCCTGAGTCCATGTAAATTCACTCTTTACCCTCTGATAGCCGTTGTGGCCCATCCTCTCTGCCAGCTCTTCATCGCTCAGCACCGCTCGTATTGCTTCCACAAGTCCGTGCAGATCGCCTGGCTGAATTACGAGCCCATTGTAGCGATCTTGGATCACCGATGGGATGCCTCCGACGTTCGTACCGATGACTGGTCTGCCGCAGGCGTTTGCCTCAGCCAAAACCATCCCGAACCCTTCGGCATCGGTGAGCGTAGGGAGCACAGTGAGATGCGCTCCCCGATAA
>Ga0187770_10000757_pt1 | contig 16208 bp, 11 predicted proteins | sample 0116_SJ02_MP02_2_FD_133154 | JGI IMG/M metagenome (GOLD analysis project Ga0187770, IMG submission 133154) | Tropical peat soil microbial communities from peatlands in Department of Meta, Colombia - 0116_SJ02_MP02_20_MG | ecosystem: Environmental > Terrestrial > Soil > Wetlands > Peat | place...
GATCAATGTCTTCCCCTTGTTGACCTAAGTGCACCCACATAAAAGGTAGAAAACACGTGTCTTGACTGACGGCTCTTTCCAGTCTCGTAGATGATTGGCGAACTACCTGGACCCCTCACGCTAGTCCAGGATGATTCACAGGCGAATATTTGATGATCCGTGTTCAGGGCGTCTTCTCCTCTAACCTGCCACGTCTGCACTGAAGTTCAGGCCTAGATCTTCCAGTTGTTTTTTAGTTCTGTCATAAATTTCCAAATGTTCTTTGGTGGGCTTCACGGTTTTCAGGTCGTAGCATTCCTGGAACGTACGTCCGAGCGGTGGTTTCTCGGTCTTGTCTTCGTACCTAAGCAAGAGTTCTCTTACGAGCTCGTCTGCATCGGGTCGGCTCATCCCTGCGGTTGCGTGTCCAACCTCGGAACCGAACTCGCACTCCATCCCTGTGTTACGGTCTAGGTATTGACTTTTTGCCGCTGAGGCGTTGTTTATGTTAATTCCTGAAGCAGCCCCAACCGTTGACATCGCTGCTGTCTCCAATAGAACCATTTCTGTACATGGCCCAGCGGCGGTTATGGACTCACAAGCAGTAAGCAAATGCGTGTTTCTGCTCAGAGCCTGGCCCACAACGCTTGCAACCCAAAGCGTTTCCCTAGTCGTTGTGCATGAGTACCTCATGTGCAGTGGTGCCAAGTCCGAGTAATCTGCTTGATGGACAAGCAACCCTTGAAGATGATGCGCAAGACTGACGATCGCGGTTCCTTCAGCTCCTCCAGCGTAGCCCCCCATTAAGGGCACGTAGATGTTGCCGAGGTGGCTGTCAGCCTGCACGAAATACACTGCCTTATTCAACGTGTTGTAATCTGTTTTCAGTTCAGCCAATGAAGCGATAGCGGCACCATCGCCCGGTCCAACACCGAACTCAGGTCTGTAGGCAGCTATGAAAGAAGCATCAGTCAATCCGGTTCCATGTATGTTATGGAACCCTATTCCTGGCCTACCTGCCCTCCTTGCCGCTTCCTTAATCAAAATTACATTCCAGATCGACGCTAAGATCTCCGTAGGAGAACCAGCTTTCGGCCTGACGCCGTAGATTGTATCCAAACCTAAGCCTCCACTTGCGGTGTCAGCCAACGGATTTTGGACTATGCTCTGTATTACCCTGACGTACACTTCTTCCGATATGGAACACCCGCCGGAATTGAGGCAGAATGGAGGGTCTACGTCTCCTATGCGTCTGTTTGTCATCACGCGGAGATCTCTGCCCTCTCCAAAAGCTACTTTTCTGGGTGCACCTTTGAGGGCCTCTTTGATTTCGCTATCCTCAAAGATAATTCGGCGTTGATTACTGACGCAGAGTGTTCCAGATTCTCGGTACAAGTCTAGGGCTGCGTTGAAAACGGCGTCGGCTAGGTTATCATCCGCAGGAACGGGGGTTTCCGGATCATATTTGATGTCGTATGCCTTCGTGAGTTCTTTGATTTTGGGTACCAGTATCTTCAGGTCGAAGTCCCTCTCTGTGCATATTGGACCGGTCTCAACCTTGTCGAGCACATCGAGCATTCTGTTCCAACGAGTGAACAAAGGCAACCACAAACACGTCGACGTTAAGGTAAAGGCACTGTCATTTGATTGTTTCGTAACATGATGTCGGCAGGATTTGCTAACTTAAGATTAGGAAGTGTTCTATCTCCTATCGATCAGACCTCAACTCAGTCTGGCTACTCTCGCAAGAGAGCGGCGGTCATGCATCGCGGTCCGCCAGACCCGCGAACAAGCTCTGACCCGTCAACCTCGATAAGGTCAACACCATTATTCGCAAGTTCGCGTCTGACGCGCGCGTTGCCGTCATAAGCGATAGCCTTCCGACGGCCGATAGGTATAACGTTCGTAGCTCGTCTTTGCCTCTCGTAATCCGTGACTTCGATTAGATTCATTCCGCGTGTTTTCAGAAACCGCGGTAACCCCACTTTCTTGTTCGTTTTTCCATCTTCAAATAGGTTGGCGGGCGTCTGGAGGGATCGTGGGTGAATTAGGGCTAAATCACAATCGATTGGCATCATGGTTCCGTCTAGGTGACAGACCCAAGAAGGCAAGGGTACTGCAATCAGACTTCGCATTCCAGATTTCTTTCCGATTTCAGCTAACTGTTGAAGCCCCTTCAGATTGGTTCTGTTTCCGATTCCTAGAAGCAGTGTCTCATCATCGAGAAAAATCAAGTCTCCGCCTTCTATCGTGGCGGGCGCCTTCACCTTTACAAAGGGTGGGATGGAGAGTTGGCGTAGTGCAGCCTCGACGACTGCCGTTTCGTTTCTTCTCAAAGCGTTCTTCATTCTACTCAAGATGTAGCCTCTAGGCGTAACGGTTGCGGTGTCTCGTGTGTAAATCAGGTTCGGTAGCCCTTCAGTCTCCCTGAGCAACTCCAGCCGATCGTGCAGCAGTTCCGTGATTAGGACTACCTTAACTCCTTCCGAACGAAGGGCTTGAACGAACTGATCGTGATCTTTCCGGAATTTCTCTGGGTTGATAGCGTCGTCGAATAGGAATTTCTCATACGTCTTCGGCCCAATGAGGTCCAGTTCCTTACCCGGTCTGTGCGTCAGGACTGTACGTAGTCGCTCATATTCGGGATAGCCAAATTTCATGAGCCATCTGTCACTCATGAAGCCTTCTGTCAGGATTCTGTAATGTTTGGTATTCTCGACGTCACCGTTCTTGAGATTTTGACATTCTTTTCCGCTAATCTCTGGAATAGGGCTTTGAAGGTTGAGCCCGCGAAGCATGATTCGGGTGCGAGGATGCCTTTCTCATCAATGCGATGGTCCGCTAGCATCATCGATGCTATGGCGCCTGTGAAGGCTGTGGTTCGCGCCATCGAGGTTACATTCTCAATTGCGTCGTAACAGTCTATCATCTCATACTCATACGTGATATCAGAACCGCCCCTGGTTCCACGGACGGTTACCCTCAGAAGTGTCACATCTTTCTCCTTGCCTAAAGCCAACTTTGGACCAAGGATGGCTGAGAGCAACTTACGTGGAACCATATTTTTCCCATTGACCTTCACTAGTTTAGTTGAAACTAGGCCCGTTTCAATCAGGGTCTTGATCTGCTCTGCATGGCCGGGATAGCGAATTGTCTTCTCGTCCATAACCTTCACGTGTCCCTTCATGGTGTAGAGCAGAGTGGCGAGACCGTCTGTCAGAAAAGCTTCCATTTCGCGGTATGGTTCGGGGAAACTCACTCTTTCAACTTCGGATAATGCTCGGGTAGTTTTGATCTTTCCATCCCTCACCACCCTTACGTGGTCACTTGCATACATCTCAAGGACTTGTTCAAACGAGAAAACGATTCTGTAATTCAGAGGAGGCCGGGGAACCTGAGGCAGTCCCCCAACTAGCATGTGAATTTCTTCAACAGAGCTCAATTCCCTAGCTCCCTCTGCAGCCAAGATTTGAGCGATGCCTGGCGCGACCCCACAGCCTGGAATGAGAGTAATACCTGCTCTCAGACACTTCGAGCGCAATTTCATTTGCGCATCTTCGAAAACGAGGTCCACGGCATTGACGCCAGCTTCGATGGCTGCCTCGTCTGCGGAAAAGCAAGCAGAGTGAGGCAACGCGATTAAGGCTGCGTCGAAACCTCTAATCGCCTCGGTGATGCTTACTCTGTCGCTGGCATCAAGGAGGCGTGAGGTGAGCTTCCTGTTCTTCGCCGATTTCAGCGCTTGTTCCAGTTTGGTCTTATCCCTATCAACCAGCTGGACAGCTTTGACCTCTTTCCTTTCGACGAGATACTTAGCGGCAGCCGTGCCCATTAGACCTGAGCCTATGATGGTGATCTTCAACTATAGAAATCCCTCATTCGCGTTTCGTGCCAGCAGGTCCGGCCTCGTGGCAATCTCGAGAAGCTTCGGAGGCTCTTTGGGCTTCCGCGATCGTTTTTTCTTGACGTACCATCAGGGTTTTTTGATTCACCATAACGATTCTTCCATCACACTCTGTTATCGTCTCAACCTCGCTTCCGCGAGCACTACAAACAAGTTCGAAACCATGTTTAGGTGCTCTGATAGAGGAGGTACTGGTCTGCTCTTATAAGGAGCTAATACGAACATCAACTCACACCTCAAGCACGTCCAAATGCTATTCGTGGCCGACCTCTCTCCTCATTTCTCCTCCTCTTCACTCTCCCATACAGCTCCACAACCTAGACAACGATATTCCAGAATGGTATGGAAGCGTTTATTCTTCCAGCGTAGAGTTCTATTCGTTACTTCTGTGGCAGAGCTCTTACAACCTGGGCAATTCAATTCGGTTAATCGTGATTGATCGTAGAGGGAAAGGAAGAATAACGGATTGGAGAATGGAATCGCACAAAATAACGCAGCCAACAATATACGACCCCAATTTCGCTTCTGTACCGGCTTCCTGGCCGTCTCACCGTCGACCAAGACAACGTTACCCCTAAATACCATCGCTGCTCTTTTTCGTTAAGCAACACCGGTTGGCCGGACTTATCACATTTAGGAATTGGCACATCGAACAATCTGTGAGTATTGCAATTGGGGCAAAGGGGCTTAATGAGCATTATTACTCCCATATGTGTGGGCAATTGATTCGTCACGGTTATCTGAATTTACGCCGATGCACATGTTACAGATATTCCAAGATTCATTGGTGCAAAGAATCAGGTTCCAAGCGAACGATAATCCTCTTAATTGTCAAGATCGCTGGGTGATTTCGCGAAAGCGAAGACGCATGGAAAAACGATTCATCCCCGGTCCGCACCAAAACGGTGATAATTTTCCGGAAGCATAGGATGCTAGCTTTCGAATTCAGGAATCAATAGCAACTATTATGAGAGGTGGATTTGCCCAGCACGACTCTGTTCCGGGTTAGAAGCATTAAATCGATTTAGAATAACAAGGTCGGTAAACGCAAGTGAACCTTGAACTATTGGAACCTAGTCAAAAGGATGCCATTCATCAGGCCAGCCTTGACATTCTTGAAGTTGCTGGGGCCACGTTTCTCAGTCCGCGTGCACAAAAAACCTTGGCGGAAGCAGGAGCTACCGTGAACATGAAGACTGGAAACGTCAAAATCCCCCCAAGCTTAGTGAAGGAAACGCTCCGGAAATGTCCGAATGAATTCCGACTTTACGCTCGAAATCTCAAGCATAACTTGACCCTGGGCGGGAGAAACCAGTACATGACTTGCGGGGGCGAGTACCCGTACATCCTGGACTTGGAATCAGGAGCCCGACGGCCGGCCGTGTTCAGTGACCTACCCTCCATTATCACGGTTACAGATGCCTTAGACAACATAAGCGTCGGAGGAAGTTACATGGTAGCGCCGAGTGATCTCCCTGAAGAATATCGCCACATCGAAAGAGGCGCCTTGCACTACAAGTTCACCACGAAGCCCACCCACTGGGACACAGAGGGATACATAGGCGATAGCGGCGAATTGGGCTCGACGCACAACTTGGAACTTGCTGCGGTTGTAGCGGGCGGCATGGAGGAACTTCGCAAGAAACCTGTAGGGACAGCAAGCATCTGCCCCTCCAGTCCCATAATCTACGACATAGGTTTGACTGATGATGCAATCAATTTCGCTAAACATGGAGTTCCCATCTTGATAGAGCCGATGGATAATACTGGAGCAACCTCCCCGAACACACTAGCCGGATCTCTAGTTCAGACGAACGCAACTGTGCTTGCCGGAGTCGCTCTAATTCAACTAGTCAATCCGGGGAATCCCATCGTGTACGGTAGCATCCCGATCAGTCTCGAGCTACGTACGGGCATACCCGCAGCGGGTTGCCCAGAAACGGCGATTCGCTGTGCAGGCGGCGCACAGATGGCAAAGTATTACAGTATTCCTTCCGCAATGTCCGGCGGCGTCAGCGACTCTAAGACTCCGGACATTCAAGCAGGTTTTGAGAGCGCCCTGGGGATGCTAACAACCGTCCTAGCCGGAGCCAACTGGACCAGGGTGGTGGCTGGAGCCCTCGAGTACCATTTTACAGCATCATACGAGATGCTTGTGATCCACGATGAAATGTTCGGGATGGCACTTAGAATCGCCCGAGGAATGGAAATCAACGAGGAGACAATGGCAACCTCACTAATCAAAACCATAGCCCCGCTAGGCGGTCACTACATGGCAGAGAAACATACGCTAGCCCACATAGCCACCGAAAGATACCTACCAAAGATCAGCGACAAACACACACGAGGAGACTGGGAGAAAGCCGGATCAAAAGATTTAGCTCAAGTTGCAAGGGAACGCGTCAACCAAATTCTAGTAACACATCACCCAGACCCTCCTCTGCCTAAGGATATTGAGAAAGAACTCAGTGCAACGAAAACTCAAATAGAAAAAAGATTGGCCAAGACGAAACTCTGAGTCTTGAGCCTAGTTGCACGAGGCGTGCTCAGGGCGGTTTTACCTTATTTAACAGTTTTCTGCGTATTGTACACAGGACTACGTAGATTGCGCGAAGAGTAGTAACTCCGCGGTTGCCACCTTTCGTATTTATTTTGGAATAGTATCGAAACGTTTGATTGCTTCCAGTTTTAATCTGCCGACTCGCGCTGTAGCCTGGAATTTGAGCGGAGCACAATGAACTTGCTGCAAGAACGAGCCTCTGAAACGGTCGATTTGATTCACTCCAAGAAGCTTCTGATGAGGTACGGGATCCCAGTGAACGATTCGCAACTGACCACGTCGTTGGCTGATGCAGCAAGGTTTGCTGCACAACTGGGTTGGCCTTTGGTATTGAAGATTGCTTCACCGGATATTTCGCATAAGAGTGACGTCGGAGGAGTGAAGGCGAACATAAGAAGTGAGATCGAGCTGCGAGGCTCATACAGTGAGATGCTGAGCACGGTCAAAACACGTGCCCCAACCGCAAGAATCACCGGGGTCACTATCGAGAAAATGGTTGAGGGTAACCTGGAGATAATCATGGGAATGAAGAGAGACCCGATATTCGGTCGTGTATTCCTCTTTGGCATGGGAGGCATATACACCGAGATACTGAGAGACATATCATTTAGAGTTGAACCCGTTAATAGGGAAGACATTCATGGCATGATCAGAGAAATCAAACAATACAAACTCCTAGCCGGGGCGAGAGGCCGGGCAGCAGTTGACCTTGAGGCAATAGTCGATGTAATGATGAACCTGCAGCAACTAGTAGTTGATGATCCTCAGATTAGAGAGGTGGACCTTAATCCAATCATCCTTAGCCAGAAAGGCCCAATCGTCGTCGATGCAAGAATTGTTCGGGACGGAGCTGCAGAACTTGTCGATCGCGGTCGTGCGGACCAAACAGATCTGAGCCCGATGCTAGACCCGGTTTCGGTCGCGATAGTTGGAGCATCAAAGGACTTAGTGAAACCGGGCGGCAAGACCGTGCAAAACCTAGTCAAACGAGGCTTCGCCCGCGACATATATCCAATAAATCTCCGTGAAGCAGAGATACAGGGAAAGAAATGTTTCAGGAGTTTCAAGGAAATTTCAGGTCCGGTGGACCTGGCCGTAATTTCCGTACCGGCAGACTCCACTACGCAAGTGATTCAAGAAGGCGTGCAGAAAGGCGTCGAGGCCTTTGTAATAGTATCAAGCGGCTTCGCAGAGGCCGGGCCGGAAGGAAGGAAATTGCAGGAAAGTATCGTAACCATAGCTCGGTCTGGGGGAGCACGCATTTGCGGCCCCAATTGCGAGGGTCTGGTCGTTCCGAAGATCAATATGTATGCAACTTTCGCGTCCTCACTTCCACCAATCCTGCTTCAAGGAGACGTCGCGTTGGTGACGCAGAGCGGGTCGATGGGTGAAGCGATGTTGTCCTACTTTTCGGAGCGAGACCTGGGGGTACGCTCTTGGATTTCCTGTGGCAATGAAGCGGACCTCGAGATGAGCGATTACGTCGAGTGGCTATCGGACGACCCCACGACCAGAATTATTTGCTTACTAATGGAGGGGGTAAGAGATGGTGTCGCATTGAAAAGAGCTCTGGCAAAGGCTGCTCACGCCCGTAAACCCGTGCTGGTAATGAAACTTGGAAGGTCCGATGTGGGAGCGACCGTAGCTAAATCACATACTGGGACGCTTGTCGGCTCTAACGAAGTATATGATGCGGTCTTCGAAAAGTATGGCGTGCTACGGGTAAGTGATATCGAGGAACTGATAGACTCAGCCATGGGCATTGATTGGCAACCTCTGCCCCACGGACGCAGAGTAGGCGTTGTATCCGGGTCAGGAGCACAAAACGAAATGATAGCGGACGCGTGTGCCGAGAATGGCCTCGAGCTCCCGAAGTTTTCAGTGGACACACAAAAGAAATTGGACGGACTCCTGAAGTCAAGAGTGTCTAACCCAATCGATTACTTCATGCCAGGGGTCTCCATCTCCCAAGAAGCGGTAATTGCCAGAGAGTGCGCCCGGATAATGGCTGAAGACGAAGCAATCGACTGCGTTATCATCGCGAACAATTGCTTAGGCGAGCACGCGGAGGCATTCTCGAAGACAATCTCCGAAGCGGTTCACTCCATAAACGCACAATTTGGGAAACCTGTGTACCTTCTGTGGACCATGGCCGGTGTAGTCTCACTCTATGATACAGTCAGGATTTTCTATCAAAACAGGGTACCCGTCTATCCGACAACTCACAGAGCCATCCGAACTATCAAAGCAGCAACCATATACTCTGATCTTCTCACAAGACGGTCGTAAATCAAACCAATAAAGATGAAAAAAGGTTCTCGCGATCTCGCAACATTCTGGAACATTCCGCTGACTGGCTATCACTTTTCCAGCCGTCGGAACGGTGCATGGACTCTCTCCAGGTATTCCTTCAACGGCATACGTTGCCTCATTTCATCCTCCGCCTTATTTTCTCGGCTGCTTTCAATCACCGCACAATAGTCGTACACATGCTCCAGGTAATGCTTAAGGTCATTGAGGTGATAGAACTCATTGATCGCCTCTTTGTTCATATGTAACGCAAAGCTCGGTACGAGTGCCAATTTCTTCGCCGTTTTGAACAGTTCTTTTTCGAAGCTTTCCTGCGGCACCGAACGGTTCACTATGTTCAGCGCCGCGGCTTCCTTCCCACTGATCGTATCTCCCGTCAGAAAGAATTCCAAGGCTTTGTTGCGACCTAATGTAGGGGGTAACACCCACTGGGTGCTCGAATCGCCGTACCTCACCTCGGGCGTTCCAATCTTGACATCATCGGTGGCTATGATTATATCGCATGCAGTCATCAGGCCAAACCCCAAACCTAGCGCATAGCCGTGCACTCCGCAAACAATTGGTTTCTTCAGCTCGAGGATATCACGGTACAACCCCATCTCCTTTTCAGTCCTAGCCCTATAGTATTCAACGCTTGCGTCCTGCGGATTAGACCCTGAAATGTCGGCTCCTGATGAGAACGCCCTTCCTGCACCTCTAAGAACCACCACCTTGGACTGGGGGTCCGCGTCCGCCCGCCTAAAAGCAGTTCTTAGTTCGTCGATCAGTTCTCCATTGATTGCATTCAATTTTTCGGGTCTGTTCAGAACGAGAATTGAAAGATTGTTTTCGACACTATAAAGAACGGTAGGCACGATCACACCAACCCAAAACGGGAGCTGTTCCTAATATTAAGGTTCGGACAAGAAATCTACGACGGTACGTATTCGGCAGCATAGACTAACCAAGTCACCGCCAGCCGAAGGCAAGGTCTGGCAATCATTTCGACCCTAAGGTTGTCCCCAATCCTAGGGGGTCGTCCGGCGAGCACCCGAGCGTCTGCAAAACTATTATGAAATCGGCCAAGCACGGATTCGGCTGAACTCTTTAGGAGCAGGCTAGTTATGTTGCTGCTTCGTTAATTCTTTCGCCCAGAGTCAGATTGAGTTTACACCTCGACCATTTTCGTACGCTTAAGGGAAGCTTCTTGATGATGCTCCATGCTCTTATCTTGTATACGCCATCATCCACAAGCCTATCTCGGAGCTTGTCGACGGCGCCTCTTAGGATTGGTATTTGATTCGGGCATGTCTCGCCGCAATCGTTGCAGGAACCGCAGTCTTGAATTCTGCCCTTCAAAAGGGATTGGGTTAAATTGACATCGTAGCGTGGGTCCACGCCAATCTTTGCTAATTGCACCAGAGTATACGGGCCAACGAAACCTTTGTACGTGGGGTCCGAGGGGTCCGTCTTTGGGCATGCAGCGACGCAGAGTCTGCAGTCTATGCACGACATTAAATCTAGATGTGCCTGCATCTTTCCTGCGGATAGATTTTCTGGGAATCCTTCGTAAGGGGCTTTCCTTATCGGTTGAGGCCTCAACTCTGTGAGGGTCCTCTCGTTTTCACTGAAATCTACTACCAAGTCCCTGACGATTAGGAAGTGTCTGAGCGGCTCTACGGTCATGTGATCCTGCGCTGCGTCCCAACAAGCCAATGAAGGTTTCCCATTAACCATGACCCCGCACATTCCGCACCTCTTGGTTCCACAAAACCAGTGATAGGCGAAGGGGTGTTCGAGTTGTTCGTAGATGTAATCCAGCGCATCGAGGACGCGCATACCCTTCTGGTGAGGGATGACGAATTGCTCATAATACGGTTCCTTGTCCGACGAAGGATCGTACCTGTAAAGTTTTACCGAATGTGTTCGCTCTGCATTCATCTCTCCCTAACTTCCTAGTATGTGGATGACAGATACTCTTCTCGATCCGGGAGTTTCTTGTTCTTGAGGGACACTTGCTCAGTACGAATGTACTCTTCTCCATTTTCCTTTCGTCCCAATATTATGTACTTCAACCAGTTCTTGTTGTCTATGTATGGATAGTCCTCACGATAAAATGGTCCTCGGCTTTCCTTTCGATACAAAGAGGCCCTAACCTGAAGTTCGCACGCCGTTAGCATATTGTACACGTCGAATGCATCCACAATTTCGTAGTTGAATCTCTTCGTTTTTGACGCCAGGGTCATTCTTGGAACCTCGGAATGTCGAATCTCAGCAAACTCTTGCAAAGCGCTGTTCATTCCCTGCTCATTCTTCACGTAGCCCATTTTCTCCCACATGATTTCTCGAATCTGCCTCTTCAGTGAAATTGGGGAGACGCCGCCTTCGGTTCCGGCATTCTCCAAGAGCTTGGTGATTCGTTTCTCAACGGTTTCAATTTGCAATTGTTCAATTTCAGGCGTCGGAAGCTCATCTATTTTTGCGAGTGCACTCTTCGTTGCTATCTGTGCGTCGTACATGCACTCGGTTACACCGTCGTGTCCAGTGGCGCCGCCGGCAGCAAACAATCGTGGAATGCTGCTCGCCATTGTGGCGAAATTGACCCATACACCGCCGATCAGAAAGTGGTAGGAGGGAGCATTTTCAATCATGTCTTTGGTTGGATTTATTCCAACTTTCTTTGGAAATTGGGTCTGGTACGAATATTCATTTAGTATATGCGGGTCGATATGCCTCAAATCACTGAAATAGCTCCCGTCGAAGCTGGCTTTGCCTCGTCGGACATTTTCGTATAGCCTCTTGAGCTGAAGGTAGTACGGTGAGGTGATTTCGAGGTTCTCTTTCTGTTCGTACATGACCTCACCATTCTTGTTCACGATCTTACTCGTTTCGGCAGTCAGCGGCATTGGATTCGGGTAGATGTGGAGTCTCATCCAACACCTAGGCCATGCCATATCGGAGGCATGCCACAACACCATCTCTACATTGTAGAGTTCGGCTCCTGCACTGTACGGAATCGCAAGGCCATCTCCGCATACTTCCCGTGTACCTGTCGACCTTCTAGAAAGAAAGTTTGCGTGGCCGGTCGCTATGATTGTGGCTTTTGCACGTACGGCGTTGAATTCCCCATTCATAATGTCGAATAGGGTTGCCCCTACACACCTGCGTCCCGTCGTCAATATGGATGTGACCATGTTTTCCTCCATGACTCTGATTCGAGATTCGAGAACTTTTCTTCGAAGTAGATCGGCCATTACTCTACCGGACATCCCCATCTTTGGCGTCCAAGTGTGTTTTGGCCGTGTCGGACAAAACAGTACTCGACCGTCTGGTTGTCTCCGGAAATACAACCCCATCTGTTCAAGTTCCGACAATAGATGGTCGCGAACCCATTGTATCGTCTTAGCTATGTGGTCCTCATCAGCAAGATAGAAGTAGGTACTCGCGTAGTCTTCTTCCGAAGCGCCGTCCATCTTAGCAGGTTCGTTGATCCACTTCGGATCTAGGTAGGCAAGTAGAGTTCCGCCAAAGGGGGTCGCCCCGCTTCTTCCGATGGGGCCTTTCGAAACCAGCAGGACATCTACGCCTGCTTCCCTAGCCTTTAGGGCGGCGTACATTCCCGCTATGCCGCCACCTATTACAAGTAATTCTGAATCAATGATAGGATTTCTCAATGTGAACGCTTTTTCTAATATTTGCCGCGCCAGTGTTCGGTATTAAAGGAGTTCTCTGTTGTATCTCGTGTGAGAATAAGTTGTGAATTTGCGTTTCTACCGAGGTTGAATCTCAGATTAATTCGTTTAGTTCTCGCAGACCAATGTGAACGGTAGAGCACTAGGGATAAAGAAACGACACGGCGGGTCAGTATGCTGCTCCACGCGCGACTTCAAGACGGCCTATAGTTTTTGAAAATTAATCGCGTAAGAAAAAGTAACGAGTAACTCATTGTAAGGGCAGGCTCTTCCATATGTCAAGGTCTATGAGGCGTAGTGAGGATTTTTCCAAATAGCTCGCCTTTAGCCATCCTCACATGTCCTTGAACCATTTCACTGAATGGAAGAACACTATCAATTACTGGTTTTATCTTGCCGTTGCTTGTCCAATAAATTACATCTTCTAATTCTGCTCTAGTGCCTTGCGTAGAACCGAGATAGTTTGTCCCTTTGAAGAAAAGATACCTCAAATCAATGTTTGTGTCGTACCCGGTCGTCGCCCCGGTTGATACGAGAGTGCCACCAGATTTCAAAAGAGCTGCGGCCTGGGTGAAGACAGCTTTGCCAATATGCTCGAAGACGACATCAACTCCTTGCTTTTCAGTTATCTCTCGCACTTTTCTATACCAATTTGCTTCATTATGGTTGACAACATAATCTGCGCCCACCTGCTGGCACTTTCGCATCTTATCCTCATTACCCGCAGTGGCGATTACTGTACAGTTGAACATTTTCGCAATTTGAATTCCGATCGTTCCAATACCGCTTCGGCCACCCATAACTAACACTGTTTGGCCCGGTCTTATCTTGGCTCGACCTACGAGCATATGCCATGAGGTCATGCCCGCCATAGAAACCGCGGCTGCATCGTTATACGATAGGTTATCTGGGATCTTGACCACGTTCGTTTCTGGTAGGTGAGTGTATTCCGCGAAGCCTCCCCAAAGAGGCCCTGTCTCAAATCCCCATATTCTCCTTTCTGCACAATCATATTCTCTTCCAGAAGTGCACGCGCTACATAACCGGCAGCTTAGGTTGGAATGCGAAACCACCCTATCGCCCGGTTTGATCTTCGTAACATTCTCCCCGACATCTATAGCAGTGCCCGCCACGTCGCTACCAGAAATGTGCGGTAAGGGCACCTTCACGGGTTCTCCCCATAATGCCCAAAGATCATTGTGGTTGAAGGCGGCCGCTTCAACACTTATCGTAACCTCATTTGGCTGTGGTTTCGGCGAATCTACATCTTCGATTCTTACGACCTCAGCGGGGTCTCTACTAAAGTCTCGAAAGACTGCGGCCTTCATAGCTTGGTACCTCCACTCGTCAAGTGCGCTAACGGTTGCATGAACCAAAAAAGTGCTTCGGCTTAATTCCCTCTCTGTAAGTCACCACAGAGTTCTTTCCGCCAATATGAAAGCAGCGATTATTATCAAGCGATATCCACCGATGTCAAACGCAGCGCATTTTACCTTTTTCTAAGATTCGCTCCTTTTGGTCAGTGGTTCCACGTGAAAAAACAGGCAGTCGATTGAGAATTCAAGCAACCCGGATCGTTCAGTTTGCTGCTCGGTGGTGGGTTTTCGGCTTATCAAGCTCGTTCACGGATGCTCTGAATGAGTTCGTCTATTCGGTTGAGGCCGGCGGAAAGGTAGTCCCGCGGTGCTCCATAACCGATGCGGAGATAACCGTCCATACCGAAATGGTCTCCTGGAACTATCAAAGTGCTCTTCTCCTTCTTCAGTCGGTCCGCGAACTTGCTTGAGTTGATTTTGAGGTTATATTTGACATATGCAATAGCACCCGCTTGAGGTGGGAGGAAGGAGAGGTTCTCTCGATGCTTTTCCATCCACCTTGTGAATATGGGAAGGTTCGTTCGAAGTATTTCCCTAGTCCGAGTGAGGATCTTTCTTCGCATCTCGGGTTGTAGTGCTTTTCTCGCCAGGTAGTCGCTCAGAGCGGTCGGGCAGATTGTGGTGTAGTCATGGTACGACCAGAGCTTACTTGCCACTTCCTTCGTGCTGACTATCCATCCGACTCTTATTCCAGGCATCGCATACGCTTTTGAAAGGCCGTTAACCGCGATTACTTTGTCGTATCTGCCCCAGAAGCTTGGTGTGATCCTTCCATCCAACTCGGACCCTTGGTAAACTTCGTCGGCAAGTATCCACGCTCCAACTTTCCGCGCTATATTACAGATCTCGTCGATCGTCTCCTCGCGCATTACGGCGCCTGTCGGGTTGTTCGGGTTGCACACGGCGATTAGTTTCGTTTTCTTGCTAATCGCCTTTTTCAGTCCAGATATGTCGGGCTTCCATTCAGAGTCTCGCTCACGTAGCCTGAAGAACTTCACCTTGGCTTGAAGGGTTTTCGCTAGCCCCCAGATCTGCATGTAGTTGGGAAGCATGACTACGACCTCAGTCCCTCTTTCCGCGAACGACCATGTGGAAAGGAAGTTTGCCTCGGAGCTACCGTTCGTAACCAAAACGTTCTCCATTTCAGTCCCCGGGTACATCGCCGCTATGATTTTCCTGAGCTCATCGGTTCCATTCGATTGGGTGTACTCTAACGGACGATTCAGAAACTCAGTATCGTTGCCATCCAACAGTTCGCTTATTCGAAGTGGGTGAACACCACTTTCTGAAAGATTGTATTCTACGCGGTTCTCCCAAGTCGACTGCCATCGTTCCATTTCAAAAAGTCGAAGTTTCATCATACTTCACAACGTTTCACTAATCACGATGAGTCTTAGACATAAAGCCCGGTGTTCAGTTAATCCAGGTTGATTTTGGCTCCTAATCCCTTCTTCTTAGCTAATTGAAGTACCGTGTAAGCTGTGGTTATGTCTTGAACCGCCATACCCGTAGCATCGAACAGCGTTATTTCCTTCGAGTTCGTTCTTCCGGGTTTGCGTCCTAGTACGATGTCGGAAAGCTCTGAGTATACTCCCTCCTTTTTGAACAGGCCTCGCCGAATGGCTGTCTGGATTTCGCCTCTTTCAATGCATTGAGCTATATTGTCAACAACCACTTTCGCTCTTGGGATGATGGCTTCGTCCAGTTCTTGTTTTCCTAGGGCATCCGCGCCGATGGCGTTAATGTGAACGCCTTCCCTTACCCAGTCGTTGAGGATTAGGGGCTTAGTTGAAGGCGTAGCTGTGACGATCACATCTGAGCCTTGGACAGCTTGCTTAGGTGTCCGCGCGTGTTCGATTTGAAAGTTGAATTGGCTTGACATCTCTCCTACGTAGTTCTCAGCGATTTCAGATACATTGTCGTAGACCTTGACCTTTTCGATCTTCAAGATTTCGCTCAAAGCCGAAACCTGGTATCGACCTTGAGTTCCCGCTCCTAATACCCCAACTTTCCCTGAGTCTTTCCGCGCGAGGTACTTCGCCGCAACTGCTCCTGCTGCGCCTGTTCGACATGCAGTTATGTAGGTTCCATCTATCACAGCGAGTGGTCGGCCATCATTAAGGTCGTTTAGAACTATGATCCCCCAGAGATTCGGGAGGCCATAGCGTGAACGATTATTCTTGTAGTACGTTACGATCTTCGCTCCGACGGAATAACCCTCTACGTATCCCGATTTGATTTCATGTTCCCCGTCGTAATTGTCGACTATTGTGTCGATTACCGGGGCAAGCTTTGAGCCGCCCTTTCCGTATGCGCGGAATGATTCCTCTACGGCGTCAATGATATCGCGCATTGTAAGGAGTTTCTTCACTTCGGAGGCTGAGAGCACGAGTATTTCTGCCATCTAC
>Ga0187770_10000759_pt1 | contig 16183 bp, 14 predicted proteins | sample 0116_SJ02_MP02_2_FD_133154 | JGI IMG/M metagenome (GOLD analysis project Ga0187770, IMG submission 133154) | Tropical peat soil microbial communities from peatlands in Department of Meta, Colombia - 0116_SJ02_MP02_20_MG | ecosystem: Environmental > Terrestrial > Soil > Wetlands > Peat | place...
AGCTTGCGCCGCGGAAGACAACCGTCTAATATCCCGTCCTCCAGCCACTGCATTACCTCAGAGAGCACAGCTGTTCCATTTTGGATTTGGCACGGACACGACCGGGGAATAGATTTGTATCCCCAGTCATCATCCAGTGCACGATACCCGCTCTACTGGGCCCAAGGAGGATCGATGTGGGGAGACAAGAAGCCAGAAGACTCGGCGAAACCGCCGCTCCCGCAGCAGCCAAGACCAACCGAACCAAAACCGAGTGCGACACCTTTTCCTGGGGAGGCTAAGAAAATGGCACCGATGGATTCAACGTATCCAGCAGCATCCGGCGGGACCACCGCACGGCTGGGGGCGAGCCTGCACATCAAAGGCGAAATCACCGGCAACGAAGACCTGCAAATCGACGGCACCGTCGAGGGGCTGGTCCAGCTGGAGGATCGCAAGCTGATCGTGGGCGCGAGCGCCAAGGTGACCGCCGATATCATCGCCCGCGAAGTGGCGGTGTACGGCAACGTAAAAGGCAATCTGCGCGCGCGTGACCGCATCGAGATCAAGAAGGACGGCTCGGTGGTCGGCGACCTCACCACCGCGCGGATCATGATCGAGGACGGCGCATATTTCAAAGGCTCGATTGAAATCGACAAAGCCGGCGAGCCGGGCGACGTCGACCTGGAAAAACCCGCTTATACGCGAGCTGGGCGCAGCGCCGCTTCGAACTCGTAGGCGTCAGTCGCACCGAATAACGCGGCGGGCCACCCTGGAGGCGGCCTGCCGCAGCCTTACTTTGGATCCGGCCTTTTTCCCGCTCCTTTTTCGCGTTCCCCGCTGCACTTCTCGCCCGAATTCGACGACAAAAACTTACAAGAATTCATGTGACCCAGAGTTGACATTGAACGTCTGGGATGCTATCCAAATCTTCCAGCGAGTAAACCTCTCAGGCCGTCGAAGCATCTTCCTCGAAATCTGCTCGCAGCCAGACGCGGAAGAAAAGGGGTCTGCCATGAACCGGATTTATGGAGCCATTCTTGCAGGTGTGCTTTGCGCCGCTCTCACGGCCTGCGGCGGAGGCGGCGGGACGGTGGCTCCACCGATCCTGAACCTTTCGACGCAATCGGTTTTGTTCGGTGCATTCGTGAGCGCGGAAAAAAACCCAGCCCCGGCTGCAGTGAACGTCACGAATACCGGAGGTGGCGCGCTGAATTTCACCGCGATGAGCGACCAACCATGGTTGATGGTCGCGCCCGGCAACGGAGCTGCTCCTGCAGCGCTCCAGATTTCCGCCACGCTCGGCAATCTCGCGCCGAATACCTACATCGGCCACGTCACCGTGACCGCGAATGGCGCGCAAGGATCGCCGGAAATGGTCACAGTGACCTTTACGGTCGGGTCCGGCCAAGCCTCGAACACTCCCTTCTGGGCACAATGGGGAGCCAACCCACAGCACACCGGGATGGTGAGCGTCGCTGGGAACAACGTGGCCAGTAAGCTTGCCGACATCGTGTACGACCCATTCGTGAATCAAGAGAAAGCTGAGAACGCGCCGCTCTTCGGCGAAGCTGCGTTGACCGTGCATGAGCAGGCGCCCCTTACCGATGGCAACGACGTGTACATGGTGATGAAATCGGGATCCTACAATTCGTGCAATCCGGTGGGGAGCTGGGTGAACGGGGCGCAATGCGGGCCGAACACCTGGAACACAATGTGGTGGAACGAAGTTCGCTTCAGTTGGCTGAACGGACAACTGCTCGAGGTTTGGGACTACGAGAGCGACTGGGTCCCTCCGCCGAACGCGACGAATTTCAACATCGGGCAAGCCGGGCTGGAAGGCTGGGAGCCGGTGTTTCACCCAGTTGACGCGAACGGGTTTATTTATGTACCCGGGGCGGGCGGTACGTTGCACAAGGTAAACAAGACGACCGGGGCTGCTGCCTCCCCGATCAATCCGTTCAGCAATGTGGCGGGGGTGACAATCGCGAATACCTTCGTGACCAGCCCGCTGACCGCTGATTCCAGCGGAAACATCTATTACAACGCGATGGAACTCAATGTGAGCGGGGGTAACCCGTGGGGGACCGACGTGGTGAACGCCTGGCTGGTGAAGGTCGGTTCGGATGATTCATTTTCCATGGCGACCTATGCGAGTCTGACCCCGGGCGCGCCGCTAGGCGCCGCGCAAAATTGTCCGGGCACTTTTTTCAATGCCAACCCGGTCCCGGCGTTCCCTTGGCCGCCGAGCACCACAGCGGTTGTGCCGTCAAATCAGCCGTGCGGGTCGCAGCGGCCGCCGATGAACATCGCGCCGGTCATTGCGCCGAATGGGACGCTTTATACCGCCAGCCGCGCACACTTCGATTCGCTGGTGAGCTATGTGATCGCAGTCAACCCCGCAACCATGGCGGTGATGTGGGATGCCTCGCTGCAACAACGCTTGAACGATGGCTGCAACGTGCTGGTGCCGAATGCCCCGCAGGGAAACACGACGACGGCGAACACTTGCCTGGCCGGCTCCAACATGGGAGTGGATCCGACAACGAACGCGATGGGCTCGGGTTTCTTTCCTGACCAGGCGTCGTCGTCCCCCGTGGCGCTGCCGGATAGTTCCGTGTTGATGGGCGCGCTCGACAACTACAATTTCGGCCGCGGGCATCTGTTCCACTTCGATGCGAGCGGAAATTTCGTGAACACCTACAACTTCGGATGGGATTCGACGCCGGCAGTTTATGTGCATGGAAATCCTGCCACCTTCTCGGTTGTGATCAAGGATAACCATTACGATGCGTCGTCGTATTGCAGTGTCCAGGGCAACCCGGTCTGCACGCCTCGCACGCCGGGGCCGTATTACATTACGCAGTTGGATGCTAATCTGAATATCCAGTGGCAGTTCCAGAACACGACGATTGATGCGGATCATCCGAACGGCTACGAGTGGTGCATCAACATGCCGGCGGTAGATATGAACGGCAACGTCTACGTCAACAGCGAGGACGGCAACATCTACGAGCTGCCGCAAGGAAACAACGGCGTCTTCACGACCCCTACCGGGAATTTGTTTTTGAACTTGGCGCTGGGCGCAGCCTACACGCCCCTTTCGGTCGGGCAGGACGGGAAGCTGTACACCCAGAACAACGGGCACCTCTTCGCTGTGGGTAACTAAGATCCTTCGACGGGTCACACGCAATAGCCTCGCAGCTTCGCACTCTGCTGCTCGGGCTGCGCGACTGTTCGTTGACAGAAATTCGCGCGTACTTTATAGTTGGGGTTTGTCTCTAGATGGAAAGGTGTGACTGGGCAGATGCGGACGTATGTTCCGAAAGGCCGCGAGGCAGAGAATTTGGCGGTTGGGACGAATTGGTTCGTGATTGACGCGGCCGGGCAGGTGCTCGGGCGCGTGGCCACGCGCGTGGCGCGGATATTGATCGGCAAAGACAAGCCGAATTTCACGCCGCATCTCGATTGCGGAGATCACGTCGTGGTGATCAACGCCGAGCGCGTGAAGCTGACAGGCAACAAGATCGAGCAGAAGGTGTATCGGCGGCACAGCGGCTATCCCGGCGGGTTGAAAGAAATTCCCGTGCGCGTGGTGCTGCAACGCCGTCCGGAAGAGGTGGTGCGCGAGGCGGTGCTGGGAATGTTGCCAAAAAATAAGCTGCGCGCGCACCGCGCCAAGAAGCTGCGTGTTTATGCCGGAAGTGAAGCGCTTGCCCGCCACGCCGGACAGAAGCCCCAGCCGCTCGCGCTGTAGCCTCGCATGAGAGACACGTCTTTTGGCCCCGGGTGGAGGAATCTGTGTCATGTGCCGCCGCGGGCGCTTTCGGGTTCGTTGACCGAGCAGGAGGAAAGTTGAGTTCCGCACCAAGTTCGCTGGAAGGCGCAGCAGGAAAGCAATTCTACGGCACGGGCCGCCGGCGCGAAGCCATCGCGCGCGTGTACGTCCGGATGGGTCCGGCCGGATTCACGGTGAATGGCCGGCCGGTCGATGACTATTTCCGGAACGTGGCGTGGCACACCGCGGCGGTCGAGCCGTTGAAATTCACGCAGACGCACGATCAGGTGGAAGTGAAAGCGACGGTAAAGGGCGGAGGAGTGGGAGGGCAAGCCGGCGCGGTGCGCATGGGACTTTCCCGGGCACTCGCGCGGCTGAATCCGGACCTGCGTCCGAGCCTGCGGAAGAATGGGTTCCTGACGCGCGATCCGCGCATGAAGGAACGCAAGAAGTATGGGCAAAAGGGAGCGCGCCGCCGCTTCCAGTACAGTAAGCGGTAAAAGCAGCAGAGCCCCGGACGGCCGGGGTAAATTCACGGCCGGAGAGGAACCGGCAAAAAAGGATGCTGTCCCGAGGAATCGGGGAAAAGCATCCCTCTTGATAAGGAGGTCATTTGGCTGTCGAAATCACGATGAAAGAGCTGCTGGAGGCCGGGGTTCACTTCGGCCACCAGACGCGGCGTTGGAACCCGAAAATGAAGGAATACATTTTCGGCGAACGCAACGGAATCCACATCATTGACCTGCAAAAAACCCTCAAGATGTTCCGCGAGGCGGCGCGCTACGTTTCCGAAATAGCGGCCGCGGGCAAGAGCGTGCTGTTCCTGGGAACCAAGCGGCAGGCGCAGGAAGCGATTGCAGAGGAAGCCAACCGCTGCGGAATGTTTTACGTCAATCACCGCTGGCTCGGCGGAACGCTCACGAACTGGGTCACACTCCAGAAATCCATCAAGCGGCTGAAGCTGTTGAAGGCCATGAGCGAAGACGGGCGGATGGCCCAGTTTTCGAAAAAGGAAGGCGCGCGCCTCGATCGCGAGCTAAAACACCTGCAACAGAATTTTGCGGGCGTCGAGAATATGACCCTGCTGCCGGACGCGATGTTCGTGATCGATCCGAACGCCGAAGTGATCGCCGTTCGAGAAGCCCGCCGCATGGGAATTCCGGTGGTGGCGATCGTGGATACGAATTGCGACCCGGATCTCGTCGACTGGGTGATTCCGGGCAACGACGATGCCCTGCGCGCGATTCGGCTGTTTACCTCAAAGGTTTCCGATGCTGTGCTCTCCGGACGCCAATCCTTCGAGCAGACCCAGATCGCAGATCAGAAAGCCGTGGAGGGCGCTGCGGAAGGGGAAGGCGTCGAGTACGTCGACACAAGCGCGTACGAAGTGTACGAGAAGCAGGAAGGCGACTTTGTCGAAGGCGAACCCGGCGAAGCGATGGAAGAGGCCGGGGCTCAGCTCGCCAACGGCGACGAAACCATTCCGCGCTAGGTTCCCATTCGCGCGAAGACTTGTAAATTTCAAGCGGATCCGTCGAGCCGGATCGAATCCGGTAAAAAGGAATTGAACGCTTCCATGTCCACTGGACCCGAGCCCACCAAGGGGAATGTTCCGGCGCAACTTGTGAAGGAGTTGCGCGACCGTACCGGCGCGGGGTTTTCCGATTGCCGCGCTGCTTTAGTCGAATCCAGCGGCGATATCGAGCAGGCCATCAGCGTGCTGCGCAAAAAGGGCCAGGCGGCTGCCGCAAAGAAGTCTCAGCGCGCCACCTCGGAAGGAATCGTCGGCTGCTACATCCACGCGGGCGGAAAGATCGGAGTGCTTGTGGAAGTGAATTGCGAAAGCGATTTCGTGGCGCGCACGGAGGATTTCCAGCGGCTGTGCCACGATGTAGCCATGCACATTGCCGCGCTCGATCCCCGCTTCCTGCGTCGCGAAGATGTCACCCAGGACGTGCTCGACCGCGAGCGCGAAATCTACCGCGACCAGGCCAAGCAAACCGGCAAGCCCGACAATGTGATCGACAAGATCGTCGCCGGCAAGATGGAGAAATTCTACGAAGAGAATTGCCTTTACGAGCAGCACTTCATCAAGGATGAAGGCACCACGGTGAAGGAGCTGATCGATCAAGCCATCGCCAAGCTCGGCGAAAATATCGCCGTGCGGCGTTTTTCACGGTTCAAGGTAGGCGAAGTGGATGGCGCGGCTCCAGCCGCAAACCCTCCTGCGGAGCCGGAGCCGCCGGTTCCCGCGCCATAACAGTCTCTCGGCTCGGATGCACCCTCAGCATCGCCTCTGTTCGCGAGCCGGCAAAATTCCCTAGTGCAAATCATTCGAAGGGCACTAAAATGCCCGCGAGCGGAGATCCCGTTCGGACGAAATGGCCACCACCGACACAGCCAGGCGAATCAGCGTAAAAAAAGGGAAGCCCGTTTACGAACGAATCGTTTTGAAGCTCTCGGGTGAATCGCTGGCCGGGCCCGAGCATACCGGCATTCACGCGGAGACAGTCCAGGGGATCGCACATGAGGTGAAAGAGGTCCGGGACCTGGGGGTGCAGGTGGCCATCATGGTCGGCGGCGGGAATATTTTCCGCGGCACCCGACAGAAAGAGCTCGCCATCGACCGCGCTACCGGCGATTACATGGGCATGCTCGCCACGGTGATCAACGGCTTAGCGCTGATGGACTCGCTCGAAAAAGCCGGATGCTACGCGCGGCTGATGAGCGCCATCGAGATGCACCAGGTGGCGGAACCCTTCATTCTCCGGCGCGCAACGCGCCATCTCGAAAAAGAACGCGTCGTGATTTTCGCCGCCGGCACCGGAAACCCTTATTTTTCCACGGATACGGCTGCGGCGCTGCGCGCGATGGAGATCAAGGCGCAGGTGATCCTGAAAGCCACTCGCGTGGACGGCGTTTACGATGCCGACCCGGAAAAAGTGAAGGGTGCAAAAAAATTTGCTCGCATCAGCTATATCGACGTATTGCAGAAAGGGCTCGCAGTAATGGACTCAACGGCCATTTCCCTTTGCATGGACAACAAGATGCCCATCATCGTGTTCAATATGAATGTGCCGGGAAACTTGAAGCGCGTAGTGCTGGGGGAGCCGGTCGGCTCGGTGGTGAGCGCGGAGTGAATCCAGGCCGGCGGAGGCAGCCTTATCGATGACGACGATCGCAACAAGCAAGGATGCACTGGCGCAGGCAAGAATCCGGATGGAGAAAGCGGTCGACGATTTTCGCAAGGAACTCGCGGGCGTTCGAACCGGCCGTGCGAACGTCGCGATCCTCGATCACGTGCGCGTGGATTACCACGGCACGCCAATGCCTATCAATCAGCTCGGCACGCTGGCGGTGCCGGACCCCGCGATGATCGTGATTTCGCCGTGGGATCCCGGCGCCGTGCCGCTGATCGACAAGGCCATTCGGATTTCCGATTTGGGGCTGAATCCGACCAATGACGGAAAGGTTGTCCGCGTTCCCATCCCCGCGCTCACCGAGGAGCGCCGCAAAGACTTAGTCAAGCATCTGCACAAAGTGCTCGAGAATCACCGCACGGCCGTGCGCAATATCCGGCGCGACATAAAGGAAGCCGTCGAGAAGCTCGAAAAGGAAAAGAAAATCAGCGAGGACGATAAGAAGCGCACGCTCGACGAACTCGAGAAAGTCACCCACGCAGAGACGAAAAAAATCGAAGACCTCTCCGCCGCCAAAGAAAAGGAAGTAATGGAAATCAAGTGACGGCGCAAGCCGCGATTTCCTGCTTCCACGCACTCGCTCTGCCCGCCGAAGCCACCAGCGATTTCTATCGCATTACTCTATGAAAGCGGAGCAGCCCAGCGCGACCGCTTTGCGCGTAGCCATCCGCCGCGCGGCGCATCAGATTCTGGATCATCCCAAGGTTTTCGATGATCCGCTCGCAGAGCAAATCATCGGCACCGAAGCTGCCGATCTCTTGAAGGCCGAGGTGCAGGAAGGACAGACGCGCGTCGCGCGATCGTTGCGCGCGTTCATCGCCGCTCGCAGCCGATTTGCCGAAGACGCGCTAGCGCAAGGCGTTGAGCGTGGAGTCTGCCAGTACGTAATCCTCGGTGCGGGGCTCGATACCTTCGCATATCGGAATCCCTGCGCCGATCGCGAGGTGCAAATCTTCGAGGTGGACCATCCCGTTACGCAAGCATGGAAACAAAGGATGCTGGCAGCCGCTGGAATCTCGATTCCTCCTACTCTCACATTCGCGCCGGTGAATTTCGAGAAGCAAAACCTTTCCGAGGGGCTGACACAAGCGGGCTTCGATCCCCGGCGCGCGGCCTTTTTTTCATGGTTGGGAGTGACGCCTTACCTTACAGAGGAAGCTTTTGAGGCGACGGCTCGGTTCATCGCTTCGATGCCGCTGGGCAGCGGCGTAGCGTTCGACTACGCAGTTCCGCGGTCATCTCTGAGCTTGCCGGAGAAGATGGCTTTCGACACGATCTCGGCGCGGGTCGCTGCGGCGGGCGAGCCATTTCGATTGTTCTTCGATCCCGGCGCGCTTTTAGAAAAGTTGAAGGGTCTGGGGTTTGTCGCTGTCACGGATCTGGATTCTGAGAAAATCAATTCACGTTACTTCACGGCTCGAACGGACGGACTCCGCATAGCCGGAGGTCCTGCTCATCTGTTGAGCGCGTGGATATGAAAACGAATACATGCCGGGCGGGCGGTATTACCACTTTGCCTAAGGCTCAGTTCACGGTGCGCACATCTTCAGGAAGAATCAGCACCAGGACGCAATCACCAGTGGCGGCTGAGCACGAGAGCGTCCCGCGGCGGACGAGCTTTACGCCCGAGGCATCGGGAAACGCCGCGCCGTAGTCGAGCGCACGGACGCGCTCAGCAAACGGCCGCAGACTCTCGCTGCCACTCAGGAATTGGACCGCGTTCGCCCGCGCGCCATTCTCTCCGGGAGAGAGAAGAATCAGAAAATCTGCATGCGCGGTGTCGGTCAAGAGCTTGCCCACGGGGATGGTTCGAATTGTCGAGAGCTCGGGGCGCGCTGCGTTCACGAGATCGTCGATGCCCACGTTCGTGCCCAGGAGCAGAGTGAGCCGGCCGCGAGTTTCGGGCACCGCGTGCTGCGCAGCAATGGCAAGCGCGAACAAATGCTCCGCTTGCTCTTTCTGTCCGCGCTTTTCGAAAATGCGCGCCAGATGGTCGCAAACCTCTCCATGCTGATTCAGCAACCAGGAAGCCCGAACATAGCGTTCGGCAGCCGCAAGGTCTCCCTTCTGAAAATAAACCCAGCCGAGCGTGTCCCAATAGGCGCCGATGCTCGCGACCTCGTTGAGATCATCGAGTGTGAGACGCGACAGCTCCACGTTGCGAAGATTGGCAGCCGTGGCCGCCACTGCGGACTCCGCATATTGAAGGGCTTTATCGAGATCCAGTTTGTGTTCGGCGAGATTGTAGGCAATGTTGTTCCATACAACCGGCGTTTGGGAGAGTTCCGCGGCTTTCTCAAACGCGGCGAGCGCCTTTTCCTTTTCGCCGGTGTTGAGGTAAGCCTGTCCGAGGCTCACCTGAAGCCCCGGGTTGTCCGGAGTAAGCACGGTCGCCTTGTCGAGCTCGGGAACAGCCTCGGCGTACCTGTGCTGCTCGAGAAAAAGTCCGCCGAGTGCAGCACGCGCGATCGGGTCGAGCGGGTTCACCTCAAGCTGCTTGCGGAATGCCGCTGCGGCATCCGGATATTTTTGCTGCTGCTGGTAGGTGAGGCCCAGATAATCGTAGGCGCGGTCATCGTAAGGATTGATATCAATCTGCTTCTGGAAGGAAGCAGCAGCGTCGTCGTATTTTCCCAGGCGAAGTTGTGCGATGCCCAGATCGCTCCAGGCCAGCTTGTGCTTGGGCTCGAGTTCGATCACGCGCTGAAAGAGAGGAATCGCGGCGCGCGGATTTCCGGAATTCAGCGCGGCCGCGCCGGCTTCCAGGAGCTCGTCCGCTTTTGCCGAGGAAGGGATTTTGGGGGCGCCGGTCGTGGCGTTTTCGAGCGCGAGCATTTGGCTTTCGTCGGCCTCGACCGCGCGCCGAAACGCGCGGAAATCGCTGGCCCGTTCCGCCGGCAGCTCGGACATCTTGAATCGAAGCAACCGCTCCACCTTGAGTGTGTGGCCTGTGAATTCGTAGCTCGATTTATAGTCGGCGTACTCACGATCAACAGCGACCCCGACCGGAGCATGAGCCGTAAAATTTTCCGGAAGCGTGAGCTTCAAGGTGACCCTCACTTCGAGGGGGCTGCCCAGGCGAATCGGCTCACCAGGGTCTTCGGCGGCGTCTGGAATGCCGATGGGAACCATCGGGAGCGCCACCTTGGCTTTCCGGCTCGACCAATCCAGGAAATTTGGCTGCGAAAAATCGAGCTGAAGCTCGAACGGTTTTCGAGTGTCGGCCGGATCGCTCGGTTTCACTTCCGTCACCTCACCCCGGAGCCCTTCGGCTTGCCCAATCGTCTGCCCGAGCTCGTTCCATTGATTCTGGGAAGTGCGCCGAAACGCAGTGCGAAGCGAGAACTCATCATCGCCTCGCAGAGACGCGTGCATTTTTGCACTCAATTTTCCAAGTTCGCTCACGTCGCCTTCGATTTCAATGTGCTGCGTGGAAAGAAACGGGGGATCGGCGGGCGTTTTCACGAGCTCCCCGCCCCCATCCGAAGGGACAAGAAGCGCCCACTTGTCGCGCAAGGCAGCCGAGAGCAGCCGGAAAGGCGCAACTTCCGCCGTTGAGTCCATCCAGATCAGGCCGTCCTTGTACGAGACGGCGGTGATGACATGATCGAATTGGGAGGGCGAAGGCTCGCTGCGATCGAGCTCATGCGAAAAGGGAATCAGGACGGCGTCCGAATGAATGCCCACAGCTTCGAGCATTGCCGCAAGGAGCGTGTGTTTGTCCTTGCAGTCACCGTACTGGTTCGCGAAAACCTCGGCTGCGGAATGCGGCTGGTATCGCCCGAGGCCGAAAGAGAGGCTCACGTAGCGAATGTTTTTGGCGACGTAGCCGTACAGCCCTTCGATCTTCTCCAGCTCTGTTGCTCGGCCCTCGATCAGTTGGTTCGCTTTGGCGCGAATCTCCGGGGTCGGCTCCGTGCGGCCTTGCTCGAGCTTCGCGTACCAGCGGGCAACTTCGTCCCAGTTCGCAAAAGTCGTGAATTGGACGGTCAGGCGAGGCTTTTCCTGCCCCTGCGTTGGCTGTTTCGCCTTCCGGTCAGGAGATGGCCTCGACAATGACGCGTGTCGCCAGCGGTGGATCTCGCGATGCCCGTTGTGGTCGACCTCCATGGGGATTTCCGTGGGGACGTCGAACTTCTTGACTCGGCCTTCCGGCAAATCCACTTCGAGCCGTTCATCCAAAACAATTGCGCCCTCGAGGAAGTGGTGCTCGAACCAGAACTGGCCGGAAGCAAGCGGCGTTACGAGGCGAGTCACAATGTCGTATTCGAGAGTGTCGCCCTTGTGCAGGGAGGGAACCGTGATGTGCTTCTCGCGCAGGTCGGTATAAACCGGAGCCTCGCGGGCGACCGTAGACGTCATCTCTTTCACAGCATCGGAAGAGGCGGTGACGATCGTGCCGTCGGGTTGTCGCACTCGCACATAGCGGACTTCCATTTGCTCGTTCGCGGAGTTGTAGCCGAATACGAGTTCGCCGAGCTGCTGCACACCTGCGTCGCTTTGCACGCGGATGCGAGCGACCACCTCGCGGTCGCCCGTCCCATCGTTCTCGAATCGAGCAACCGTCGAGTAGAATTCAACCACGAATGGCTCTTGCGAAAAGTCCTTGGCAGTTTGAGCCGGTGGGGCCGGTGTCGCTGAGGTAGCCGCGTCTTGGGCTTGTGCGGTGAAGGAGATAATCAAAAGGCAAAGAAAGCTTGCCCAAGGACGGCCCATTTCAGCTCCCTGTTGAAGTCAACCGTCGAGTTTAGGCGGGTTCGAAGTACTGGTAAAGCCTTCCGCCCGGCGCTGGTGAGCAATGACATAGCCCCTGAGTAGTTGGGCGGGGGTGACTCGTCCCAAGAGGGCTGAAGATCAAATGTGGAATGGGTTCTTGCACTGCCTGGGCGTATTTTAAGCCATTTGTATTCAGCAGTTTAGGTTTGATCTGATCGGGTCGGACCACCGTATCCTGTCTTGCGGACTCCGCTTTCCTGTGACCACGGATAGGCAAAGGCCAATTTAGGAATTTTGAGGAGGGCCTCGCCGAGAATCAAACTCGCTGTCTCCACCATAGGTGTAATCTCCCTGTGACGCCCCAACTGTTCCGCGTTGATTTTCACCGGGATACGAGTTGACATGCGTCACAGTTTTTTCTATACTTCGTCGGTTGTTCAGGGCCGGTTGGGCCTGGTGGTGAAAGGGAAGTCTTCAGCCCCGGAACAGAGAACGACGGAACGGGGTTGGGAAGAGCGGCCGGAATGGGGCGCCAGCCCCGCAAAGCCGTGTGAGCCTCTCCGCTTTAGGCAGATGCAGTTCACTCCTTGGGGTGAAGCGTCCGCGCGGAGTACCTGAGCAGTTCCTTCGGGTTTGGCGACCTTTTCTGTTCATTCACCCGCAGAGTACTGTGCGGGCTGGATTGTCTTGCGCAGTCCGGAAACGAGTGGGTTTGTGTATTGGGGGAAAGCGTGCCGACGTTTTCACAATTGGTGAGGAACGGCCGGGAGGCGATTCGGACGAAAACCAAATCGCCGGCTCTTGAAGGTTGCCCGGAAAAGCGCGGTGTGTGCGTCCGTGTTTATACCCAGACGCCGAAAAAGCCGAACTCGGCGCTGCGGAAAGTGGCACGCGCGCGCTTGACGAATGCGCATGAAGTCACGACTTACATCCCCGGCATCGGCCACAATTTGCAAGAGCACTCGATCGTGCTTGTGCGCGGAGGCCGCGTGAAGGACTTGCCTGGCGTACGTTATCACATCATCCGCGGAACGCTGGATGCTGCGGGGGTCGAAAATCGCAAACAGGGGCGCTCGAAGTATGGCGCCAAGCGGCCGAAAGCCGCGCAGAAGTAGGAGAGCAGATCGATGCCTCGTAAAGGTTGGGTTCTTCGCCGAAAGATTGCTGGGGATCCGGTGTACGGCAGCGACCTGGTGCAGAAATTCATTTCCAGCATGATGCACGATGGCAAGCGTTCGACGGCCCAGGCAATTTTTTACAAGGCCATGGATCAGGTGGGCAAGAAGGGGAATGACGACGCATTCAAGCTTTTCAAAAAGGCCGTCGAGAATTGCAAGCCGGTGCTGGAAGTGAAAACGCGGCGCGTGGGTGGTGCGAACTATCAAGTCCCGGTGGAAGTCAACCCTTTCCGGCGCCAGTCGCTCGCGATTCATTGGCTGGTGCTTTATGCTCGCACGCGGGGCGGCAAGTCGATGACCGACAAGCTGGCGGAAGAAATCGTCGACGCGGCAAACGGCCGCGGCGGAGCCGTGAAGAAGAAAGAGGATGTCCATCGTATGGCGGAAGCCAATAAGGCTTTCGCGCACTATCGCTGGTAAGAGATATGCCGGTAGAAACACAAGGGAAGCCGACTGCAAGCGTGGCGAGACAGGTCCAACTCGAGCAGACGCGGAATATCGGGATCATGGCGCACATCGACGCGGGGAAGACCACGTCGACGGAGCGGATCCTTTTCTATACGGGTGTTACTTACAAAATCGGCGAAGTGCACGAAGGCACCACGGTGATGGACTGGATGGAGCAGGAGCGCGAACGCGGGATCACGATTACATCCGCGGCCACGACAGCTTCCTGGAAGCGCTTCGACAAGAATTACCGCATCAATATCATCGATACGCCGGGCCACGTGGATTTCACGGTCGAAGTCGAGCGCTCGCTGCGCGTGCTCGATGGAGCCGTCGCCATTTTCGACGCGGTCGCAGGCGTGCAGCCGCAGTCGGAAACGGTGTGGCGCCAGGCGGATAAGTACCGCGTCCCGCGCATTGCCTTCATCAATAAGATGGACCGCATCGGCGCGGACTTTGACCATTCCATCCGCTCGATGCGTCAGCGCCTTTCGGCCCACCCCGTTCCCCTGCAGTTTCCTATCGGCAAAGAAGACAGCTTCATCGGCGTGATCGACTTCATCGAAGAGCGCGCGGTCATCTGGAAGGATGAAACGCTTGGCGCCGAATTTGAAATCTTGGCGCTTGAAAAGCTCTGGGACACGGCGTTCTTACAGTCGCGGCCCGAAGTGGCGGCGGCGGTCAAGGCGTCCGCGCTGACGCCGGAGTTCTACAAAGAGCATCGCGACAAAGTCGTCGAGTACATTGCCGAGCACGACGACGCGATTCTGACGAAATACCTCGAATCTCACACGCTCGAGCCCGCAGAGCTCCGCGCTTCCATTCGCCGCTCGACCATCGCGCTCAAGCTCGTTCCTGTGCTGGCTGGCTCGGCATTCAAGAACAAAGGCATCCAGCCTTTGCTCGATGCGGTAGTCGATTACCTGCCTTCGCCCGTGGATTTGCCGCCGGTTGAAGGCTTGACGCCCGATGGGTCGGAGCCGGTGTTGCGTCGCGCCTCCGATGACCAGCCCTTTGCCGCGCTCGCATTCAAAATCATGACCGACCCGTATGTTGGCCACTTGACTTACATCCGCGTTTATTCCGGCGTGCTCAAGACGGGCCAGTCGGTTTACAACTCATCGAAGAAAACGCGCGAACGGATCGGGCGTTTGTTGCGCATGCACGCGAACAAGCGCGAGGAAATTGAATCCATCGAGGCGGGCGATATCGCCGCTTGCGTGGGCTTGAAAAATGTCACTACTGGCGACACGCTGTGCGATGAAGCGAAGCCAATCGTCCTCGAAGCCATCGAATTTCCCGCCCCCGTAATTTCCGTGGCAATCGAACCCAAAACCAAGGCCGACCAGGAAAAAATGGGCAACGCGCTCTCGAAGCTCGGCCAGGAAGATCCCACGTTTCGCGTGCATACGGACCAAGACACCGGCCAGACGTTGATTTCCGGCATGGGAGAGCTGCACCTGGAAATCATCGTGGACCGCATGATGCGCGAATTCGGCGTGCAGGCTAATGTCGGCCGCCCGCAGGTGGCTTATCGCGAGACGATTCTGAAGTCTGCGGAAGGCGAGGAAAAATATATTCGCCAGACTGGCGGTCGCGGCCAGTATGGCCACGTGAAACTGACAGTGCAGCCGCTGCCGAATGCCGGTCATGAAGACATGCACGAAATGTCCACTGATGAGCTCGACGAGCTGGCCAAACGGGTAGCCGGCAAGGGCGGAAAGTGGCGCTTCGACAAAGAACACCGCCTTCTGTTCATCGACAAAATTGTCGGCGGCGCTATCCCCAAGGAATTCATTCCTCCGATCGAAGACGGCGTGAGCGAAGCGATGGAAACCGGCGTCCTTGCGGGCTATGAAATGGTGGACCTCGCAGTGGTGGTGATTGACGGCAGCTACCACGAAGTGGACAGCTCTGAAATGGCCTTCAAAATCGCCGGCTCGATGGCTTTCAAGGAAGCTTGCCGGAAAGCGAGTCCGAAGCTGCTCGAGCCTATCATGCGCGTTGAGGTGGTTGTCCCAGACGAGTACATGGGACCTGTGATCGCCGACCTCAATTCCCGCCGGGGGCAGTTGCAGGGCCGCGAATCGCGGGGCGGAACGGAAATTATTAACGTTCAGGTTCCCCTGGCGGAGATGTTCGGATACGCCACGGAAATTCGCAGCCGCACCCAGGGACGAGGCAGCTTTACCATGCATTTTTCCCATTATCAGCAGGTGCCGCCAAATATCGCGGACGACATCATCGGCAAATCAGGCGGCGATGGAAGGAAGCCGGGCCGGTAAACCGGCCGTGAGATTGGCACGAGAAGCGGAACGATTCTAGAGCGGAGAGACATATGGCGAAGGAGAAATTCGAGCGCAGCAAGCCGCACGTGAACGTGGGGACGATCGGGCACATCGACCACGGCAAGACCACCTTGACCGCGGCGATCACCAAAGTGCTCTCGAAGAATAACCCGAAAGTCCAGTTTCGTGCGTTCGACACGATTGACAACGCGCCGGAAGAGCGGGAGCGCGGGATCACGATTGCGGTGGCGCACGTGGAGTACGAAACGGCGAACCGGCACTACGCGCACATCGATTGCCCGGGCCACGCCGATTACATCAAGAACATGATCACAGGCGCGGCGCAGATGGACGGCGCGATTCTGGTGGTGGCGGCGACCGACGGGCCGATGCCGCAGACGCGGGAGCACATTCTTTTGGCGCGGCAGGTGGGCGTGCCGTACATCGTGGTGTTTTTGAACAAGTGCGACGTGGTGGAAGATCCCGAGCTGCTTGAGCTGGTGGAGTTGGAAGTGCGGGAGCTGCTGAAGACGTATCAATTCCCAGGCGACACGGTGCCGGTGATTCGGGGGTCGGCGCTGAAGGCGCTCGAGGGCG
>Ga0187770_10000760_pt1 | contig 16181 bp, 15 predicted proteins | sample 0116_SJ02_MP02_2_FD_133154 | JGI IMG/M metagenome (GOLD analysis project Ga0187770, IMG submission 133154) | Tropical peat soil microbial communities from peatlands in Department of Meta, Colombia - 0116_SJ02_MP02_20_MG | ecosystem: Environmental > Terrestrial > Soil > Wetlands > Peat | place...
CAACAGGGCTATCTCGTCCTGAGCGAAGCTGCGACAGGAACACTATCATCCTACAGTGTCTCGGACGACGGCAACCTGAGGACCCTCAGTGGCTCCATTCCCGACTTCGGAGTCGCCCCATGCTGGGTCGCAGCCTCGCCCGAAGGAAACTTCGTGTACACGAGTAACGCCCACGGTGGGACAATCTCGGGATACGAAGTGTCTGAAACAGGTACAATAAGTCTCTTCAGCTCGGTTGCGTCGAAGGCCCTGACACCTACACTCGACCTAGCCTTTGGCGGGGGCGATAACTTCCACGACCAGTTCCTCTATGTCTTGAACGGCAACTCGATCACAAGCTTCCGGGTCTATGGCGACGGAAGCATCGCCCAGTTCGCTACCGTGGGCGGCTTGCCCGCTTCGGCAACCGGGCTAGCGGCCCTCTGAACAAACAAGTCACAAGCGGAAGTGCCGGAGAGCCAGGACTGAGTGTCCTGCTGATCCCACTTCCGCACCCACCTGATTTCGAGTGTTGATTGGAAACAATCGCAGATTCAACGCCTGGAGCAGCGTGAGCTCTCCTAGACTTCGACCAGGTCTGGGCCCCTCACCATGGAAGGACGTTGGCCTTCAGCGAGATGTCCTCCATCTGCATGGCTTCCGCGGGCGATAGATGGACGTCCAGCGCTCCCAGCCCGTCGACCAGATGCTTCAGTCGGGTGATGCCGAGCAGCGGGATTATTGTAATGCCAAGCTCTTCTTGCTTGTAAAGTAGCCAAGCGAGGGCCAGCTGGGGAAGGCTCACCCCCTTCCGCTTCGCTATCTCGCTCAGCCCATGAATGACATCAAGAGTCTGCGGGTTGAGATAGCACTTCGCTATATCTGAGGCGTAGCTCGCCCTTGTCCCCCTCTCGATTCCTTCGAGGTACTTCTCCGAGAGGACCCCCTGGGCGATGGGGGAGTAGGCGAGCACGCAGAATCCATACTTCTTAGCCAACGGAAGCCTGTCCCTCTCCACCTTCCTTTCGATCAGATTGTAGAGCTCCTGAAGCGTCACGAACCCCTCCATCCGATAGTCCTCCGCGAGCTGTATGAACTCCTCAACCTCAGCCGCGGAGTGGTTACTCGACCCGATGTATCTGACCGAGCCCTGGTCAATCAGGTGGTTGAGGGCTCTGAGGGTTTCGAGCTTCGGCGTGTCCGGGTCTGGCCAGTGAATCTGGTATAGGTCGATGTAGTCTGTCTGAAGCCTGGTCAGCGACTCCCGAGCCTGCCACATGATATGTTTCCGCGAGAGGCCCTCCCCGTTGGGCCAGTTCGCCAGGGCGCCGCGGACCTTCGTCGCCAGAACCAGAGAATCCCTGTCATAGCCTTTGAGGGTCTTGCCAAGCAGGCGCTCCGAGTTGCCAGCGTGAGCTGGGTCGACCTGCTGCATCCTCCCGTGGTAGACGTTGGCAGTGTCGATGAAGTTTATTCCCGCATCGAGCGCTTTCTTAATTATCTTCGCCATCTCCTCCCGGTCGACCTTCTCGATTCCTGACGAGTCGTATTCACCTGAACCGGGAAGGTGCCAGGTTCCAAGTGCGAACTGCGAGACTTTGGTACCAGTGGGACCGAGCCGGACGTACCTCAATTGGGAACCCCCTGGTTCTGGCCTGGTTAGATAAGGCGACCGCCTAAGGAGGCACGGCCGCACAAGGTACCCCCCGGCACCTGCTAGGTCAGCATGCGTAGGTTATCAAGGCCGAGCCGAACCAAAAGGCGTAGAGAAGATGGCTGAAGCAGATGTTGGAAGGGCACCCATAATCTTCCTCGCCATCGCAGCTCTCGTCGTGGGCCTGTTCGCACTTTCTTTCCTTATTTCGACCCTCCTTGGCTTTCCCTTCGCCTTGGGTTTACCAATCGAGGTCAGGCTCGCTGGAAGTGCAATCGTCCTTGTGGGGCTGGTAATGATGGGGTGGGTGTTCGGATACAGGAAGCCCGCGGACGTGATGATATCCACATATGTTACTTTCATGAAGTTGTTCAAGGGGGCCCCGGTCGCTGAGATGGCGGGGCGCACCGAGCCTTTGCTAGTTGGTGGCCCCCAAAGATACGTGAGGAATCCTCTTTATTTCGGAATAGTGGTGATGGTGCTCGGCTGGGCCGCTCTGACGGGTTACTCTTTCGTCTTTATAGCGACGGTGGCCCTGTTGCTTTGGTTCAGCCTTGTTCTGATTCCCTTCGAGGAGAGGGAATTGTACGCCCTTTTTGGAGAGCAGTGGAAGAAATACTCAGATGAAACGCCGATGCTGATTCCTTTCACCAAACGGAGGAAGGGAGTGAGGCCACCTTCAGCTGTGCGCCCACCGGAATGAGAAGTTGCAGCTACCGCGGCTACGTCGGATTGGGGACGCTAGCCTAGTTTGCGGTTCCATGGTGGCTTGGCGTTCAGGATAATCGATCGGGTTCGATTCGACTTCCACTTCGCCGATTCCGCCCTTGTAGAACAGGAGGTAGGTGATTATGATGAAGTCGGCGACGATGGCGACGTGCATCATGGTGCAGTAGATGCAGACCGCATGGAGGATGAAGAGCTCGATGATGACGAGATACGGAACGAGCAGGAGCCCCAAGAACCGCCAGCCGAATAACACCCGGATTGCCCGGTGGAAAACGCCCTCGCTTCCGAACGCGATCAGATACACCAGTGCCAGGTTGACCACGAAGTATGCGACTGCGAAGAGTTCCAGCGGAATCCCGAAGACCTGACTGTATTTGCTCCCGAGGACCTTGTCGCAGTCGAAGAAACCGCCTGGAGTGCATCCCGGTGGCGTCTGGCCCAGATAGTAATAGGTAGCAAAGACCTCCAGCGCCGCGGCTAGCCCGAACACGGACATTACGACTAGTATCAGTAGCTTGAGCCGGGTTATCCTCAAGAATCATGCCCAATCCCCAGTCTCGGTTCTTCCATCTTCTCCCTAATCCGTTTTTCCTGAGGAGATCTGAGGGTCGGACTATGTGCGTCAGACTGCCAGCAAATTCAGAATGGTTCAAACGTATCTTTCGACTTCTGCCAGGAAGATGTGAAGCTGGTTAATGACCCCGCGGAGAGGAGACCAGGGTGCACGGAGCCACCCTGGTCTGGAGGCACGGGATGTTACCCCCAAGTGATTGTGCTCGAGCGCCCCCGAGAGTGCCATCTCCTCCAGAAGGTAGTCGCCGCCCCTATTATCACCGCGAGGACCAGAAGGAATCCCCCGATCCCAAGGAAGTCGTAGGTCGAGCTCGCGTTGATGACCATCGGGCCGTTGACCGGAATCGTGATTCTCGAGGAGGTCGAGTTGCTCGCCCCACGCCATCCGGAGAAACTCGTCCAGAACGGTATGCCGGACCCTGCTAGACTCAGGGCGGAGGCTGGCGGTACGTACACCACCTCCGTAGCTCCGGCTGGAACGGTCCCCGAGACGGAACCGTCGCTGTAGGAGACTGAAGATGGGCCGATGGCATCGATCGTGACTCCCGGGTAGAAGACCGCGGTCTCTTTAGAAGGTGCCCCAGGGCCGACCGTAAGACCGAGGAGAGGCTGCGAACCAGATACCGAGTCCGAACCAGAGCCCTCCCAGCCTTCGAACTCCCACCCCGGGGATGCGACGGCATCGAGTTGTAGGACCGCACCAGAGGAGTACCACCCAGTCGCAGGTGAAACCTCTCCCCCGGTTGGGAGGTTCCCTCCGATTTGCTCGTAGAACTGGTGCTCGTAGACTAGGTCCACGGTGACGCTCCCGGCGACCTCTCCCGAATGGGTTCCGTTCGTGATGAATCGCTGACCAGTCTCCAGCATGAACGACTGCGGAACGGCGTATGTCGCGCCGGAGTCAAGCCACTCCTTGTTGGCGCCTTCCACCAGGCCGGCAGAGTATGTCTTTCCCGCCGAAGTGGACAGGAGTGAAAGAGCCGGTAGGATGCCAGCGTTCTTGAAATCGACCTCGAAGGTGACGAGGAACTGATGATAGTACGTGACGCTGACCTGGTTCGGGTGGCCTATGACACCGGTTGCCTCCGTGAACCATCTCTCGTCCCTGCCAGACCCTAGGAGTGGGTTTTGGTACTGGTACTTGCTGCCGGAGTCGGCCCAGACTTCCATGCCCAGGGGTGTCGAATAGGCTTGTCCGAATGAGTAGTACGTGACCAACGGCGGCGAGAAACCTGAGCCACCTCCGGTCACGTTGAACCCGAAGCTGACGTGATCCTGCTCGAAGTAGCGCAGCGCTGAGCTCATCGGGGAGTTGGCGACCCCCGTCGTAGTCTGATTCGTCTCCCACCTCTCCATCGAATTGGAACCTCCGAGCGTCGACGAGACGCTCCAGTCCGTCCCGTTGTCGGCATAGTACAAGACGGGCGAACCCGTCAGCAACACGGTGCGGAGCCTTCCATTCGATATGTAGCTCAGGACGGGAGGAGAGTAGCCGGTTCCACTCCCCTGGACCCCGAACGAGAGGACGAGCGGGATGCCCGAGGAGAACTCGGTGGCGTTGGAGAGGGCTCCGGTCACGAACTCGAACGCGTCGGCGAACTCTGTCGTGCCGTTGAAGGAGAACTCCTGAAGCGCGGAGGGGTCGGTGAAAGAAATCGGAGAGGTCGTGTTGCTGGCGAACACGGTGGCGTTGTTGTTCGCGTCGAATTCGTCCATCCACATCCAGGCCGAGGTCAGATCAGAGCGTGGATTGAAGTAGACGACCGAGTTCTCGTTTGTGAAATAGGGCAGTCCGTGATACCACTCGGTCATCAGTCCCGTGAAATAGCCGTTCGAGTTCGCCACGAAACCGGGGAGTCCGACGAAGTAAGTCCCATCCATGCTCGGGTAGGTCTCTGAAGCGGAGGCTCCCGTGTTCGTGTCGTCCGCTAACATCACCACGCTATTCGTGGCATTGGAGAAGTAGAGGTCGAGAAGGATGATGTCGCCTGCCTTCACCGGGCCGGAGAAAGCCTCGACCCCTCCCTGGCCGTCAGCTGGGAAGATCGAGTTCCCCATCGTGTCGAAGACTTCGTAGCTCATGTCGAAGCCTGTCCCGGGAGTGTCACCAGGCGCCCAGTTCCATGAAACGCCGACCTGATACCAATACCCAGCGTCGGAGAGGCCATTTACCAGATATGCGGGACCGGTCCCTAGTGACGGGTCCGTCTGCGCCAGCGCCGTGACATTGTATTCGATTGAGGTGAAGCTCTGGGTGAAGGTGATGCCGAGCTGCTCATCGTAGTTCTGGAATATCGGTGGACCGCGTCCCCGGAAGCGTGCCTCTCCGTGTCCGATGGTAGCTGGCTGCGGGGGACAGGAGCAGACCTTCGTGGGAACTGTCTGCGTCGCTGTGGACCCGAGCGGCGGCCCATGAACGAGGAAAGGTCCGAAGAGTAGAAGAGTGCACACCACGGAAACCGTGAAGGCGAGGGATGGGATGTATGTCCTCGAGAGTTTCACCAAACCGAAGGGTGACATCGGCTATTAACGACTTGTGATGGGTCGTCTGCGCTGCCCACTTTCTGGCCTCTCAGGGGGATGGTTAGGGGTTAATCTGCTGTAGGGCCGGGAAGACTGATAAAGCGAGTCTCCCTCCTTCGATTAATGGAATATGTCAGGTTTGGGCAGACGGGCCTCAAGGTCTCGCGAATCTGCCTCGGGACAATGACATTTGGGAACGAGAGGGACTGGATGGTGGACGGGGAGGAGGCGAAGCGGGTTCTCAAGCGCGCCTGGGATCTGGGAATAAACTTCTTCGACACCGCGAACGTGTACTCGAACGGAAGGTCGGAGGAGATACTCGGCGAGTTCCTCGGCGGCTCACGAAACGAAGCAGTCGTGGCCACGAAGGTCCGAGGGGAGATAGGCCCGAAGCCGAACCAGCAGGGGCTGTCGAGGGCACACATAATGTGGCAGGTGGACGAGTCGCTTCGGAGGCTCAAGACGGACCACGTCGACCTTTACCAGATACACAGGTGGGACTACGAAACGCCCATCGATGAGACCCTTTCTGCCCTGACCGACCTTGTCAGGAACGGCAAGGTCAGATACATAGGCGCGTCCAGCATGTGGGCCTGGCAGTTCGCGAAGGCACTCCACACGAGCGACGCGAAGGGGTATGCCAGGTTCGTAAGCATGCAGAACCTGTACAACCTGCTCTACCGGGAGGAGGAGAGGGAGATGTTGCCCCTCTGCAAGGCCGAGGGGACAGCCATAATCCCCTGGAGCCCGACCGCTGCCGGTTTCCTCTCTGGGAGGTATTTTGAGAACGGGAAAATTGTTACCACGGAGAAGGACAGCAAGAGAGTCGCGCCTGGCACGGTCAGTCACAGTCGGTACGCAGGAAGGCCCCAGAATGATCAGATAGTCGGGAGAGTAATCGAGGTGGCACAGCGGAAGGGAGTCACGCCCGTCCAAATCGCCCTCGCGTGGCTCTTGCTAAAAGGGGTGACGGCGCCCATCATCGGTACGACGAAGGTAGAGCACTTGGAAGAGATGGTGGGAGCGGTCGAGGTGAAGATCGTTGAAGAGGAAGCAAGGTACTTGGAGGAACCGTATCTCCCTCAGCCCGTCATCGGGCACATGTGAATGTTCATTCTTCGTCGAGCTGGGACGCGAGCGGTCGAAGCAGTTTGACGTAGCCTGCGATGGTCTTGCTACTTACGCCTGTCAATCGCGACAGATACGCAATCGTGACACCGCTCTTGTTCATGACTTGGGTCCAAAGAGAGTCTTCGGCTATTTACAGGTTGTAGACCGTGAACCTCGATTCGGCTAGAGGGGTCGTTGAAAGTTCTCGGCGGACATGCGCGTGCGGGAAGATAGGGTTACCTTCCCCTGCGCCACGGACCGCCGTGTCCGCCCCAGAGCATGGGCCTCCCAGGTTGCTCCACCACCTTGAGCACTACCTGCATGGACTCGTCGTCTGAAAAGCCAGATTTCTTGAGGGCGGCCCTAAATGTTCCCAGGGCCTCGGCATACTTCGCCGCGTTGGCGCGGAAGATGTCCAGTCGGGCCGTGGCCATCCTGTTCATGACCTTCCCAAATTCAGCTAGCTCTTCGTCTGTCGGCACTTTCTTTGGCATTGTCTCACTACCTTGAAAGATATGAGGTGCGCAGTGCTAGATAAGGCTCACTAAGTTCTGCCCGGTGGACCCCCTGTGTTCCTTATGGGGCCTTCAACTTCGACCTGTTCAGGGTGAGCCAGATGGCTCTGAGCCCGCTTCTCTACTCGCTTCGGCATAGCATCTTCAACACGCCCAACGACCAAAACGGCATAGACTGAGGTCAGATCTCAAAAACGGTCTTGATGGCCGACGTGGACGCAGCTGTTTCGAATGCTTCTACACAACTTTCCAATTGATACCTGTGCGTTATCATCTGTCTCACACTCACGGCCCTCGAGCTGAGCAGCGCGATTGACTCGTCGAAAGGTCCGCACCTCGACCCCTGAATCCTGAGCTCGTCAACTGCTACCTTCGTCGCGTCGAACTGAACCGGGAGGCCATGAGTGCTCTTGAGATGCACGGTCCCCCTGGGCCTGACGATGTTCATCGCCAGGGACAGTCCGTCTGGAGTTCCTGTCGCTTCGACCACGTTATCGAACTTCGCTCCTCCCGTGAGCTCGAGTGCACTGGCCACTTCCTCGGTAACGAAGGCTCTCGCCCCCAGCTGGCGGGCCAAGTCCAGCTTCTTCCCCTCGTGACCTATTGCCACCAGCACCCGTAGATCGTGCTGTCTGAGCACTTGGAGGACCAGCAAACCCATCCTTCCCGGGCCGACCACGGCCCAGGTGGAGTCTGGGACCACCGGGCACACCTTGGTGAGCTGTACAGCGGCAGCCAGTGGTTCGATGAAGACCGCCTCTTCGTCCGAGACAGAGTCAGGGACCAGATGGATGTTCTCCAACCGAGTCGAGACGTATTCGGCGAATCCGCCGTCTCGGTCTATCCCGAGCGCCTGCACCTCTTGACAGTGCGTGTTGAGGCCCATCTTGCAATATGCGCACTGGCCACAGAAGATGTTGATCTCCGTGACGGCTCTTCTCCCTATGAGGTCAGACCGGCCTTGGGGGGCGCTTCTGACCGATCCGAAGATTTCATGTCCCAAGATCAGGGGAGTCTTCGGCCGAAGGTGCCCTGACGCGATCGCGAGGTCTGTGCCACATATCCCTGCCTTCGCCACCGAAAGGACAACACCTCCTTTCTCATTGGGAGCGGGGACGTCCCTGCACGCCAGGACGCCGTCGAAGACGACTGCCTTCACACTGGAGGGGAAGCGTCACATCGACTTATTTATCCGCGCCAGCTCAGGATGCCCGCTAAGCGAACAGATGGCGCCTTGCTCCTCTGTGTTTTGACGCGGCAATATTCCTTAACCTGGGTCGAAGACTGCCAGTGGCGGGAACGGCCAGGTGACGATTTCGAGTTGGGGAACGAATGCGGATAGCCCCTGAGCTTCAGGCTCCCTTTCCCGGCCTGAGGGTCGTTGAACTGAAGATGGAAGGTCTGGAAGTCTTGAGTACCGACCGTGCCTTGGAATCCTTCAAGCGCGAGGCCCGGGACAGAGTCCGCAATAGGTTTGCTTCTTTGACAGAGGTGAAGGATAGGCCTGTCTTCCGAGCCTACAGGGACTTCTTCTGGAGGGTGGGCATAGACCCGACAAAGATACGGCCCGCTGGCGAGGCTCTGACCAGGAGAATCCTGGGAGGGAGGGACCTTCCGACCGTGAACACCTTGGTGGATGCCTATAACGTCGCGTCCGTGGAGACCTCGGTTGCCATAGCCGCCTTCGACCTGGGCAAAATCAATAATGAGTCTCTGGTGATGCGCAGGGCGATGAAAGGTGAGCCCTTTCACGGCATCGGGATGGCCTTGCCCGATTCCCTCACTGGTGTTGAGGTGGTGATTGAGGATCAGGGGTCGGGCAAGCTTATCGCCGTCTATCCCTACAGGGACTCGGATGGAAGCAAGGTGACTGAGCGGACAAAGAGTGTCCTTTTCATGATGTGCGGAGTGCCGGGCATCGACGAAACGACCCTCGAAGGGGCTGCGGATTGTACCAAGGAGTACGTGGGCAGGTTCTGTCAGAGGAGGTGACGATTACGGCCTCTGCTAAACCTGCAGCATATTCAGGCCCTCAAAAGTGATTTTTCCCGCGTTGGCCGTGTACTCACGAAGAGTCTCTGCGTCAACAATGGGCGCCGATTCTGTGATGTTGTCGCTCACCATGAGCAGGGAAGCCGTCCTCACTTTCCTGAGTTTGCCGAGCCCGAACAGCGTGGCACACTCCATTTCAATGCCGATGTAGCCCTTCTTCGCAGACACCGTGGCGAAGTCCAGGTCCTCGGCGTAGAACGCGTCGGAGGAGAAGACCGGACCTGCGTAGAATCTTGCCCCGTGTTTCTTGGCCGAATCCTTCAGCAGGCCCGTGAGTGTGCGATCGGGCCCTGTGGTGATTTGCCTGTTAAAGTACTGGTCGAGGGTTCCCCCTTTGTACCCGGCGTTAGTCACAATCACCATGTCTCCGACCCTCATGGGTTTCAGCAGCCCACCGCAGCTGCCCAGTCTTACGATTGCACGAGCCCCGAGCATAACCAGCTCCTCCACGACTATGGCCACGGACGGTCCGCCGATCCCGTGGCAGCCAACGGTGACGCTCTTGCCGTCGTACTCTCCGGTGTAGGTCAGGAACCCCCTGTTCTCGTTCACCAGCCTTCCCTTTTTCAGCAGGCCTGCGAGCTGAACCACTCGTGCCGGGTCGCCAGAAATGACGACCCTCTTGGCGATGTCACCCCGCTTGGCCCTGATGTGTTGAGGCTCCAACCAGACCGACCCGTAATCGACACGTGGAAGCTAGGATGGTTACTATAAGGTGTCGACGTACGCTCGCTGGGTTATCGTTTAATCGTCGCAGTTGCACATTGCTTCGTTGAGCTAATGGAGAAGGCGTTTGAATTCCACAACCTGCCACTGCTGGAACTGCTGTATTCCCCGCTATACGCACCGGCTAGGAGCAATCCCAGAATCATCAGCTTGCTGGAGAGGCAGGCGGAGTGTCGAAGGCAGGAGCCCAGCTAGGCGGCAGCGACCCTTGGATGACTTGGGAGCGCACCTAGGAGAGAAGACGACCATTGGTTGACTGTAGGGGTGCGGCACTGACCATATTATGTCGGCCATTGGTATCCCCCCGCAGTTGGTAGGCATTTTCAGCGAAGTTCTTGGCAAGGAGGTCGAAGTACCTGACCGTCCAGAAAGAATAGCCAGCCTCAGCCCTGCAATAACAGAAACTCTGTTCATGCTTGGCCTGGGTGACAGAGTCATCGGGGTGAGCGCCTTCTGCGCTAGGCCGGAGGAGGCGAGACAGAAGAGGAAGGTCGGAAGCTACAGCACGAGTAACGCAGACCTGCTGAGGGAGATGAAACCTGACCTGATACTCGTTGTGACGGGATACCAAAGGGCTTTGGCGCTCGAGTTGTCCTCCGAGTTCCCCGTCTATCCTTTCGCCCTCCCAGTCTCCGTTTCGGGCATAACCGATACAATCGTCAAGGTCGGACTGGTGGTAGACGAACCGGAACGTGCCTGGCAACTCTCGCACGAGCTCAGCCGCAAGATAAGCGAAGTCAGACCGATAGGCAGGAACCTGAGGGCCTATGTAGAGATAGATCTTGGCGGACCCGTCTCGTTCGGAGCTCACAGTTACATCACAGACGCATTTCACCTCGCTGGCGCTTCTACCCTCTTTGACCACATCAGGTCCGAGTGGCTGACCCCTGATTTGGAAGAGGTGAAATCGGCCAACCCAAGTGCGCTCTTCTACGAGGCGAAGATGTATTCGAAGTTCGCCCAGCAGGACTTGGAGCAAATGCTGGATGACAGAAAATGGAGAGGAATGGACGCGGTGAAGAGTGGGTCGTACTTCTTGGTCCCGGGTCCACTTGACTTCCTTGCACACCACGGCCCCAGCTTCATAACCGAAGCACTGCCATGGCTGTCGGAGAAGCTCACTCTGGCATCGGAAAGGATGTGACGCCGCCGGGCGGAACCTCGCTTCAGGATGTAAGCGACCGTATCAGAATCGTCCTTGGGGAAAGAGGGTAACCAGTCGTAATAGTGGCGGCAGGCTCGATCGCAACATGGGTTGCACAAGCGTCGGCTACGCCCATGACGGGTGCGGCCGCCCACGGAACCTTGATTCTTTTCGTCTGAGACCGCCTCAACGGACCTCATCACTCGCCTAGGGAGGCTGCAACCCGAACCATGAGCAACATTAAACTATTCCAGGGGTGGCTTCATGGCCATAGCCAGACCAGAAAATCCGAACTTCGTACGTTCGGCCACCGGACTAGTAAAGGAACTTACCTGGATAGACGTCTTTGTATGGTTCATCATATTCTTCCCGTGGCTGACGAGCTGGTCCGGCCTGTTCTGGATTACCCCTGACTACTACCAGAACGTCAACTACTATCTTGCTCTCGGGGTCTGGGCGATAACAGCAATCGTCGTCGTGGTCCTTTATTGGCAGCTCACAAGCACGATGCCTCGCTCGGGGGGTGACTACGTCTTCGCTTCACGGGCCATCGCCCCAGCTGTGGGCTTTGTCGCGAGTTTCATCCTCTATGTGGCCCTCCTTACCGACCCCGCTTCGACAGGGGCGTACTGGGGTTTTTCTGAGGCCGGGCTCCAGCTTTCTCTCTCCGGGCAGATACTGAGTGCCCCTTGGATTACGAACCTGGGCAACTTTCTGAACCCCGCGACGACCTCAAGCCCAGTCACACTGTTTGCGGCGAGTTTCCTCCTACTGGTGATTGGTGCAATCGGAGTAATGCTTGGAGGGAGGATATTCAGAATGATAATCTACGGGTTCTTTGCCTACGGGGCAATCAGCCTTGTCGCCGTGATGGCGATGTTCTCTCTCAACAATCAGTCCACCTTTGCCTCTGACTACGCGAAGTACTTCACTGGGGGAGTTCAAGCTGTTCTCAAGGCCGCCGCCGGTTCGGGATATTCGCCGGGGTACAGCCTGGCGACGCTGGGGTTGGTTGTCCCGGTAATCTTCGTCAGTCTCGGGCCTTATCCCACAATGCAACTCGTGGGGGGTGAGATCAGGAACGTGAGGAGGTCGCTTCTCTATGGAACGGTCGGGGCCCAGCTAATCTCGATTGTCATTTTTGTACTTATGACCTACGCCTTCGACCACGCCGTTGGAATCTCGTTTCTTGAAGCCTATACTGTCACCCAGAACTACTCTTCGACGGTCCCGTCCGCCCTTGCCATGGTCTTCTATCCGAACCAAATCCTGCTATGGATAATCACTGTAGGCCTCTTCGTGGGAAACATAGGCTGGTGGTGGCTCGCCCTTGTCTTCGCCAGTAGGATTCCGATGGCTTGGGCACTGGACAGGGTCGGCCCGGCAGGCTTGGCTCACGTGAGCGACAGGTTCCACACGCCAACAACGGCGATACTCCTCACGGTGCTGTTAGCGATGATACCGATGTATCTCGTCTTCTTTACATCCTTCATCAGCACTCAGCTAAACGGCGCCTTCCTCTTCACACTGGTATGGCTCATTTCGGCCGTTGCAGCGGTTGTACTTCCATTTAGACGCAAATCTATCTTTGAGGGATCCCAAAACACAACCAGGTTCGCCGGCTTTCCTGTTATATCTTGGATAGGCATTGTTTCAATAGTCGTCATAGGCTATCTCAGCTACAACGCATTAACCAACCCTGCAATTGGCCCCAGCGCCCTCAGTGCCAGGCTTGTGATTCTCGCAATAATCGCTGTTTCTGCGGCAACCTACGCAATCTCGTACTATTATCACAGGAGGAAAGGACTGGATCTCTCTACACTCTCCAGGGAGCTCCCGCCCGAGTGACTGAACGAATTGTGTTTGGGCGTGCCGTGAGTGAGACAATCCCAATGCGATGCTGCGCCCCAGAGTTCAGCTGCCGATAGAGCCGGAGGAAGGCGGCCGTGTCGTTCGTGAAGGCAGGTGCAGCATCGGTGGCTTCACTTCTCCTACGTCCGGGGTAGCTCAGGCTTTGAGTCGCTTGACGGGAATCTGGACCTGGGTGTTTGCCCACGCCCTCTTGTTACTCCATGGGTCTCCGAGGTAGACCTCCCTGTAGGGACCTGCCTCCTTGTACTCCCCTGCCCTTTCGCGCGCCCGCAGCCAGTCCGCCAATCCGTGGTAGATCACCCTTGGCGAGATCTTGTCCGGGTCGAATGTCACGGTTGCAACTGTGGATGAAGGCAAGATCTTCATCACGATTCCCTTCCCTCCGCGCACGGGTTTCGTCCCGCGGATTTCTACGCCCGTCTCCCAGCGCCACTTAGCATCTGGCGTCTCGTCGTCGCCGAACTCCCTGAAGAACCACTTCCCTGTTCGGAGTCCCTTTTCCTTGGCCCAGGCTTGCACCTTTTCAAACTCAGCACGGAGCCCCTTGTCCTCTGGCCACCTTCCCGTGAGAGTCCGGGTCGCGACCCTATATTCGGGAGCCTTTCGCATCACGAAGTCGACGGTCATGGAACTCTAACTGCAACTTGGAACTCTTTAGTCTTCTGGGCGCCCTTTCGTACGCACAGAGCGGAAGCATCCCCCATCCTTCCACGCCGGCGCGGACTTTAATCGCTCGGCGTGGGCCAGGTCACGAAGGGCATGTCAACACCCTCTGTTCAAATCCCATCGTTTATGTGGCCGCAAAAAGACAGTAGATCCGCCCGCTAGGGGACCAGTGGAGATAGCTGACCATGTTTTCGATACCAAGTTCGGTGGTTCCTGCAATGGCCCACGTCCCAGGGGACGTGCTGTTCCTAGCCTTGCTGGTGGTGTCCCTGGCGCTGATATTCGCTGGAGGCACTCTGGCAAAAGTCCTCGCCTTCATTGTGGTGGGCCTGTTGGGGGCGGTGTTCGGAGGAATCATAATTGCCCAGTACATTTCTCCTCAATGGGATCTGGTAGGGGTTCTTCTCGGCTTCGTCATTGGAGGCCTACTGGGAATGGCCCTACTGTCCCTTGGAGTTGGCCTGGTCGTGGGCTACACCGCTTACATCATTTCACTCGGGTTCGGGTTGAGTTCGACAGTGGCCCTCGTCGCTGGGGTCGTCTTCTTCATCGTCGGCCTGGCCCTATCTAGCAAGGTCCTCAAAGTCGTCACCGCGGTAGCCGGAGGATTCCTTCTCTTCAACGTCCTCGTCTACTTCGGCCTCGATCCGCTGGTGTCGACTCTGATCTCTGCAGCGCTGACCGCGGCCGGCCTTTGGGTTCAGTTGGCCTCTCGCAGGCCAGCAACGCAGCGTGCTGCCCCGAACCCGGGGGGTCAGCCAAGTGCCAACCCCTAGTTCTTGACCCGTAGAGGTCTGCTTCGAACTTGGCGCACAAGAAGTCGGTGGACGTGATGTCCCCTCGTTCGACGGTGAAAACGTGGAACTGCAGGACAAGCCTTAGGTAGCGTTCTCCCGAGCTCTCACAGAGAGTAAGTTCGTATTGGAACTCGTGCACACGTCAAGGTTTCCCCTCACACCAACGGCTCCTTTCGACTTCAAGCTCACAGTGAAGAAACCTGCAGAATGGAGCCTCTTCAACACAGGCGAGATCTACGAGACAAATACCCTCTGGACGGCTACAAGGCTCGAAGAAAGGCTCCTCGGGATGAAGCTCCGTTCGGTGGGCACCGTGGAAGAGCCGCGCATCGACGTAACCATTTTCACCGCGGACCGCCTGACCAACCGGGAGTTGACCGGCATCAGAGAGACCCTGGTTCCGCTGATCGGCGCGGACCAGGACCTGAACGACTTCTACGACATGGCACGAAAGGACGACATCCTGAGGCACACCCTCGAGGACCTCTACGGCATGCACGACACCCAGACCGCCTACCTCTTCAACTCGGTGGTGCTGAGCATCTGTCTGCAGATGGCCAAGCTAGACAGGAGCATGAAGATGATGGCCTCCATAAACAGACTTTACGGGACCCTCGTGTCGTTCGACCACAGGGAGATTCTTGTGGAGCCTTCGGCCGAGAGAATCGCCAAGCTGAAGCCAGAAGAGTTCGCCAAGAAGTGCAACCTCGGCTACCGCGCGAAGTACCTGGTGGGAGCGGCGAAGATGATCACCAAGGGGTTTCCGGAGACCCAGCAGATCATGAGCATGCCACCGGACGAGGCTAAGAAGAAACTCATGGAGCTGCCGGGGGTCGGGGACTATGCCGCGGACATAATCAACCCGCACGGAGGCTTCCCAATCGACGCCTGGTCGGTTGATGTCTTCGGGAGGCTCTTCTTTGGCCGCGAGCCCGACAATGCAAGGGAAGCCGTCGAAGCGGTCAAGGAAGAGGGGCTGCGCCGCTGGGGGAAGTTCGCCTGGATGGCGTTCTTCTACGTCGCGCAGGATCTGAGCAATCTGTCAAAGCGACTCGGGGTTCAGCTCAGGGTACAGTAGCGAGGACGCTCTCGCCCAGTCAACCAAAATCGGGGTGGCAGGCTTAAATTCTGAAAACGCGACTTGCAAACCATGGAAAGTTGGAAATCCATGTATCTGGTAATCTGGGTCGCCTTCTTCCAGATCATGTTCATCCTCTTCTCGCCGCTCAGCGACATGCTGAATCTCTCCGTCCACGTTGTGATTGCCGTCGTGATTCTTGGCCTAGCCTTCACCATATACCGGAACATCAGCCGCACATCTTGTCCTGTCAGGATCAAGCGCATAACGAAGACCACATGGTATCTTGCTGTCTTCCAGGGAGTGTTGGGCATCGTCCTGGGGTTGGGTGTCATCTTGTCGCTTGGGTCAATCTACGTTGAGGTGGTGAGCCTCTTGCACGTGGGGAATGCCCTGGCAATCATAACTCAGGCTTCATCGTCGGCGACCGCGTACGACATGTGGGAAGAGAAGGAATTCGCAGTCCCCCCGAGTCCGTCCCCGAGCCTTCATTGAGCCGACCGGGACTCATTGCTTGGAGAGACCGTCACGGGACGCCGAAGAACTCGGCGAAGGTCCTCGCAGAGAGGACCGGGTTGGACAGGGCCTCCTCCCCAAGGCTCCTGTAGGGCACGTCGCCATAGTCGTGACCAGGGTAGATGATGGTTGATGGGGGGAGCCTCAGGATGACGTCGTGTAGGCTCCTGAACAGCTCCCTAGAAGACCCGCCGGGGAGGTCCGTCCTCCCGCAGTTCCCGATGAACAGCGTGTCCCCTGTAAAGAG
>Ga0187770_10000762_pt1 | contig 16163 bp, 12 predicted proteins | sample 0116_SJ02_MP02_2_FD_133154 | JGI IMG/M metagenome (GOLD analysis project Ga0187770, IMG submission 133154) | Tropical peat soil microbial communities from peatlands in Department of Meta, Colombia - 0116_SJ02_MP02_20_MG | ecosystem: Environmental > Terrestrial > Soil > Wetlands > Peat | place...
AGCACGCTCTCGATCTCTCCCAGCTCGATGCGATATCCGCGGCTCTTTATCATGCTGTCACGGCGGCCAAGGAAGTAATAGTTACCATCCTCGGCGAGCGCGACGAGATCTCCGGTCCGGTACATCTTCTCCTCGAAGTGACGATGAAATTGGTTCAACACCACCATCTTTCTGGTCTTTTCCTCGTCTGCCCAGTAACCGTTGGTGACGGAAGGACCACGCACAAACAATTCACCAGTCTCGCCGGGCGCGGCAACTATCTGATCTTTATCATTCACTGCAAACACCTCGGTATTCGCGCAGGCTTTCCCAATGGGCAGCTTATCCATATTGGCCAGGCGCGTCCTTTCAACCTTGTAATACGTGCAGACATTGGTCTCGGTTGGCCCATAAAGGTTGTACAGCTCCACATCCGGCAGTAACTCGGCGAGCTGCTGCAAGTACTTCATGGGAAATACTTCGCCGGCGAACAGAATAATCCGGAGGTGCGGGAAACTCCCAGTCTTCAATTTCGCATGCAGGAGAAGCAAGGTCAGTGCTGACGGAACTGAATACCAAACGGTGAGCTGCTTGTTCTCAATGAAATTCGCCAGAGTGGAAGGAAAAAGCGCGACGTCTTCCGTTACCAAATAGAGCGAGGCCCCAGCCTCAATGGCGTTGTAGACGTCAAATACCGACAGGTCGAAGTGCAAGGGCGCGTGATTGGATAGGCGGTCGCTGCTCCGAATCGCGAAAGTTGCGGCGCACCAGTCTACGAATGTGAGCGCATTGCGATGAGAGAGCATCACTCCCTTGGGCCGGCCGGTCGATCCCGACGTATAAAGAATGTATGCCAGGTCAGTCTCCGTCAGCGCAACCTGAGGGGCATACGCGCTTGGAAATCCCGACAACATCGACCACGGAAAAACACGGCCGCCATTAGCTAATTTAATGGTTTCGTCTGTGACGATGCTGACCTCGAGCGAATGCAGTGTTTCCGGAGTCAGACCTTGCCGCTTCTCACAATTTGTCAGCAGCACCCGGATGCCGCAATTGTTGATGATGTATCCAATGCGTTCAACCGGCGCCTGTGGATCGAGTGGGACGTAAACACCGCCAGCCTTCAGGACTCCGAACATGCAGACCAGGGAATCAACTGATTTCGGGAAGTACAAGCCGACACGGTCGCCCTTCTCCATACCCTGCTGGCAAAGAAAGTGTGCAAGCTGATTGGAGCGCTCTTCCAGTTCCCGGTAAGTCAAGCTTCGATCACGCGCCCATACCGCGACCTTGTCTGGATAAAGTTCTGCGCTCTTTTTCAACAACTGTTGAAGAATGTAAGCCATGCTCTTCTCTTAGGTGTCGGGATTAACCTTCGAATTCATAAACCATGCAGGCCGGCAATAATGACTTTTTGGATTTCGGAGGTACCTGAATAGATTTTGCCGGCTATGGCATCGCGTAGCTCCCGTTCAATTTCATATTCCGTCATGTAGCCGTAGCCGCCGTGAATCTGGATCGCGTCCAGACAGCTCTGGATAGCAGCTTCGCTGACATACAGCTTGGCGATGGAAGCCTCGCGCAGGGGATGCTTCCCTTGACTTTTCAACCAAGCCGCTTTGTAGAGCACGAGCCGGCCCGTCTCCAGCCGTACTTCCATATCCGCAATCTTGTTGGCGATGGCGGCGAACTTTGCGATCGGCTGGCCAAATTGGTTCCGCTCGCGGGCATACTTTACCGAGGCTTCCAATTGCCGCTGCATCATGCCCAAATGACTGGCGAGAATACAAGTGCGCTCCCATTCCATCGAACTAGTGAAGATTGCCTGTCCGCTACCCTCCGCGCCCAGCAAGTTCTCTGCAGGAATCTCGCAGTCGACTAGCGCGACTTCCGACATGGGCGAGGTTCGTAACCCCATCTTATGGAGCTTCTGACCCACAATTAGACCCGGCGTGTCTTTCTCCACCAGGAACGCACTTACCCCGTTAGCCCCCTTTGAGGGATCCACATTGGCGAATACGATGAAGAGATGAGCGCACTCGGCATTGGTGATGAAGGTCTTTGAACCATTGAGGACGTAGCCGTTTCCGTTGTGCTCCGCCCGGGTGCGCAAAGAATAGGCATCCGAACCGGCCATGGGCTCGGTCATCGCGTGAAGCCCAATCCATTGGCCATTCGCCAGCTTGGGTAGGTAGCGCTGCTTTTGTTCTGGCGTGCCGAAAGCCATCAAAGGGATCTCGGTAGTCCACATGTGCGCATTTATGGAAAACAGCAGGCCATTGTCGCGACAACCGTATCCAAGCGCCTCCAGAGCGCACACGGTGGTCAGGGTGTCGGCCCCGCCGCAACCGTACTCTTGTGGAACAGGGAGTCCCTGAATACCGAACTCGGCACACTTTTTCCAGCCTTCCCAAGAGAACTTCTCGCAGTGGTCCCGCTCAACAATGTGATCGTTGAGCTCCTTCTGAGCGAAGCGTATGACCTCTCGCCGAAAAGCCGCCTGCTCATCGTTCCACGTGAATTCCAAAGTTTCTTTCTCTCCTGCCGTTCGAGGATTATCTGGGCTCTTCTTCTGTTCCCACCACTCGGTTGAATTTCCGCGGTCTCCCGCCAGGCAGCCTGATTCTCGCGGGTACACCTACGATCGTGGTGTTATCCGGCACATCCGTGAGCACCACGCTATTGGCCACGATCACTACGTTGTTGCCGACCTTGGTGTCTGCCAGCAGTTTGGCCCCGGGACCGAAGTACACGTTATCGCCAACGCCGCGGGAACCGGTGGGAATTAGCACACCGCTCTGCACCGTACAGTTCGCTCCAATCTTCGTTCCTCCAACAAAAACCGCATAAGGAGTGTGTACCAACAACCCCGGGCCAATCTCTGCCTGCGGATCGATGATCACTCCCGTCCAAAAGGTTAGAAATCGTTGATAGAGAACAATCCCAATCAGGAGCAATGGTCGGACAATGGGAATGCGAAGACGCCGTGCCCAATAGCGGAAGCGATGAGCTACCACAACTTGAGTGGTCGGACGAACAAATGCAAACAGCTTCTGAGCAAAACTAAGTTCCTCAGCCTTCAACCACGGTTGCTGGTCTAACGCCGAGCGACAAAGATCGGCATGAATGTTCGCGAATAAGCTCGACCTGGGGGTTGGAATCGAGGCGGTGGTGGTTTGTCCGATTGCGCTCATCTATGATTTTTGCATGCGCCCGGAAGCGAGCACAACTGTGTAACCTGTTGGGCAACTCAGAGGAGCGTTCACTATAGCCGATGATTAAGAAAGACTCACGCCCTAAAGGCGACTGTATAGTTTCTCCGGGATGGGGAAAGTACGCTGATTGAGCACGGCGCCCAAGACTCGCACTCCCGCCTCGTGCAAATCCTGAACCGCTTTGCGAACGCTGTCGCGTCGCGAAGAATTGGCCTTGAGCACCAGGACCAACCCGTCCATGCTGAGCGCCAGCGAGACAGCATCATTACCGGCTGTGAGCGCCGGCCCGTCTACCAGCACGTAGTCGACCTGACTGCGCAGTTCGGCGAGCCGCAAACGCATGCGATCCGAGCCCAGCAGAGCCTGCCAGTTCTCGGTTTCCGCACCGCAGCTCAAAAGCCAGAGATTCTTGCCCCCAATTGGGTGCACAAAACTGCGCAACGGCTCCGCCGATGACAGTGACTCGGTTAGACCGTGGTGGTTCTCGACCCCGAAATACGCATGCAGCGATGGTACACGGAGGTTGGCATCTACGATGCACACTGTTCCCGCCACATGCGCGGCCAGGATTTCGGCGGCACGGGCACAAATCCAGCTGCATCCATTGCCCGGTTCTGTACCGGAGAATGCAACTGCGCGAGCCATATCCTTGTTGGGCAGCAAGAATACACGCTGCACCAACTTCGCTACTTCTTCTCGCTGTTCTTCTTCCATGGCGAGAGGAGACGGTGTCACATTGGAGTCGTGCAGCGGGATAGCAAGCGGTCCTTCCAATTCCGTCCCGGCAACCGGCAAGCCTGAGGCCTCTAGGATCTCTTGAGCTTTCCCCAAGTTCTGTAGCAGCTCGAAATTTCTACTCATACTTTTCCTTGGTTCCTATTCCTAGCGCGGCTTCCTTGAGCCAGTTCCGTGGAATTGCCGGGCTATTGTTGGTTCGACTGAGGCGCGGCGGTTGGAGAATCACCTGCTGCCCCATCCGTCGATGCACCGTTTCGGTCGCTGTTGCCATTGGTCTGGTACCCGCGACTCGCACCATTTCCATTTCTGCCGAGACCGTGGCGCGGGACAGCCGCGAGCACTGGGATCTTAAGTTCCGCTGCGATTTCCGACGGCGTGCGGAAGGACCGGTCCATGTAGTCTACGGTAAAGACCGTACCCACGCTAGAAACGGCCGCCAGAACGCAGCCGAGCAGTCCAAATAGCCAGGGAGACCGGGTGGGCAGAGTGGGTACCAGTGGCTGCTGCGCAATGGCCACGTTAAGAATCTTGGTTTCATCGAGCGCGTCAGCTATGCGAGCTTCTTCGCGCTTCTTGAGATAAAGCAAGTAATTCTCCTCGCTTGTTTTTTGCGCTCGAACCAGATCCTGCTGCGTAATCCCCTTCTCCTCCAGGTCGCGAGCATTGGCGGCGTATAGATTGACAATGGCCTGGGTTGCTGTTTCCCGAGCCTGCAGACCTACGAAATCAGCCTTGGCCTTGGCCAGTTCGCTGTCGATCCAGCTGTACGTGGGATTCTGGTCTGTGGTCTCTTCATGAAGGGGCTGCGCCTCTTCTTTGGCAAGGGCGTCGCGAGTGTCAGCAAGTTCCTTGTCGGCCTCCTTTACTAGTGGATAATCTGGCTGATACTTGGTAAGCAGTTCCGTACGTTTGATCTCCAAGCTGACCAGCGTGGTCTTCAGGCTCTGGAGAACCTGAGCATTATCTGTATTGCGCAGCTGCGTAGTCATGCGGGCCGGCGTCGCTGCCGCCTGTTGTTGGAGTTGTTGGATGCGCTTCTGTGTTTCCAGGAGCGAAGCCCGTGTTGCTGACAAAATACCATTGAAATCGGTGAGTTTCTGTAGAGTAAGATCCCGTAACACTACAGGCGCGACCCCGTGCTGCTCGGCGGAAAATGACTTCAACCGCGCCTCGGCTCCTTCCAGGTCTCTCTTGTACTGCTCGGTTTCCTGTTCAAAGAACTGATACCTGCCGGCGGGACGCTCGACGGAAACGTGTTTGTTCAGATAGACCCGGTCGAGTGTGCTCAAGACGTTGGCCGCAAGTTTGGGATCCTTGTTGGAATATGTCACGCCGATGATGTTCGTTTTCTTGACACTCTCGACTTGGAGATCAGACCTCAGCTTGCGGACTGCCTTGGCCGTCCGTTCCTGGGGCGAACCTGCCAGGCGAAGCATGGTGAGCAGGTTTTTCTTCGTATCCAAACCACAGGTAACTACGACCTCTCGCAATACGTCTTCGCTCTTTATCAGCTCTATTTCCGAATTCAATTCTTCTTCGGTAACTGAGTCGTGGAACATTAATGGCATGTTCTCTCCCGGCGTAACTACGGCATCGACGCGCTCCCGTTGTATCAAGAGCTTCGTCTCTGCTTGGTACTTCGCCGGCAGCAGGAAGGCACAGGCAATGGCGCCCAGTAAGACTCCACAAAACGATAACGTAAGCACCCGCTTATGGCGGAAAATAACCGCTGCTATGTCCCTCAGAGTGGAAGCGAGCTCGGGATGTCCGTTATTGTTGGTTACAATCAGTTCGTTCATGATGACCTCTTTATTCATGTAGTCTCTTCGGCCCATGCTTGGCGGCACATTATCTCAATCTCAGACTACGGCGGCGGCAGCGGGAGATAACTGCCCAGGTTCGCGGTAGGAATATAACGGTTGATTTTCGACCACGTGTTCTTAGGCACAAAAAGCATGTCTCCAGGGTGAAGGGAAACGTCCTCGCTGAGATTTCCTTTCTTTTCCATTTTTTTGAGGTTGAGGATCTTGGCCTCAGTCCAGCGGTCGTCGATTCGGCGGAACAGCAAGACTTGCGAGTGCTTTGACGTCTCGGAGAAGCCGCCGGCGATGGCGATCGCCTGGGTCACCGTGGTTACACCCCGCAACTCGTACTTACCGGGTTTGGAAACTTGTCCATCAGCTACGAAATAGGGCTTCTCGAAATCCTTGAGCACCACTGAAATAATTGGATCGTGCAGGGTCTTGGAATAGGCCTGGCGCAAAGTTTCGGTGAGCTCCGCAACGGTTTCGCCCGCGACGTGGACATCGCCGACGTCCCGCAGAGTAATGAAACCGTCAGGCTGAACCGTAACTGTCTGATTCAGTTCAGGGCTCAATTCGAAGTTAAGATCAAATTGATCGCTGGGCGCCAGCCTGTAGCGGGGCGTGCGCTGCTGGAACTGAGGCGTGGTTGCCATTGCCGGCTGCGAGGAGTTCGTATCCCCTGGTGCTGCTGAGACATCCATTGCGGCCGACGATGCGTTCACCTGGGTAGCTTGCTGGGCCAGGGAAGAACCTAATATTGCCGCCGTGGCAAGGAATACTTGCAGAGCAAAACACAAATTTTTAATCATATTTTCCGCTTTCTAAACCAATCGGTTGCGTGGATCAGTCCCGGGTTATCTGGTGCTGACGGATCTTATACAGCAGACCACGATAACTGATGCTCAGCAACCTGGCAGCCAGCCTGCGGTTCCATCCGGTTCCCTTGAGGGTGCGGCTGATAGCAGCGATCTCGGCTTCTGCCCGTATTGCCCGCAACGAATATTGTCGATCGCTCGCCTGTACGGCGGTTTGCTGTACCGGGATCTCCCCGGTTCTGTACTCGACCGAGGACACTGTCGCCATTTCCTGTTGCTGCTGCATTGTCGAGCCTCCTACCCTGGCAGGGGGATTCTGTAGGATTAAGGTTGTCTTAGTGCTCCGGGATTTTTCCATATCTTGGGAACTACACCCTACGTTGGGTCAGCGAGCAGGGCGGCTCACATTCGCTTGCTTGTAAGGGAAGTAACTGATCGCACCGGGGAGGCAGTGACGAGAACTTACACTACGCAAGATTGAAGATTTCTTCAAGGAGAGAAACGACACCAGACAAAAGTCTCCAACGTGGGAGACTTAGAATTTCCTCTGGCGGGCGAGTGGCTTACCCTCAGCTAAAACCGTTAGGACTCTGATTGAGCTTGCGGCCGATCATAATGTATAACGCTCCGTCGGCACCGCCCTGGAGCAGCATTTCCAGTTCAGTGAGGAAACGGGTCAAATTGGTTCCTTTATCATGCTTCACAAACAGCTGCTCGTCGTTGGAGAAGGCGCCGGCCTCAATCTTGGGAATGCTGAAGAGGTACTCAAAACCATTCGACTCGAACCAATCAATAACTTCACTGTACGTATGCTTGCTTTCGTGAGGGTGCTTGTACTGATCGAAGAACCAAGCTCGCTTTCGGTCAGCGTTGTACTGCCGGTTACGCATATGACCATCGAGAAAACTTAAGCGGTCACGGGTGAGTCGAAACAGAAGGCGTTTGAAATCAGTGGTGAGGCGCCCCACTTTATTGTAGAGTCCGATGATAATCGTGCCGCCCGGTTTCACCAGTCGGGCAATGGATTCGAAGCCACCCAGGGGGTCGGCAGTGTGATGCAACACTCCGTTGCAGACCACGAGATCAAAGGCGTGATCTTTGAACGCCGGGCGGAACAGGTTCATCTGCACAAATCCTGCATTCTTAATTCCGCAACGATCGCGAAAACCGTTTGCCAGCCGGAGAGAATGCAGACACATATCCGATCCGAAGACGCGACGGTTATAGTGCATCCCTAGAAAATTGGTCAACTGTCCGGTGCCACACCCGACTTCGAGCACATAAGCGCCCTGCGGAATCTGCTCATCCAGCAGCCTGGCGAATACACCTTTCCGGGCTTTCTCAACCAGAGTTTCTTCGGAATCTATGTCGTCGTAGTTCGGGAATGGGTTCTCTTCGTAGAAAGCTTTGACAATTTGCGTGACGTCGCCCTTTTGTTGCTCCGGGTCGTGCGGATGGAACAGCAACGGGATCCCACTGTCAACCTTGTACGCTGCGCCACAACTGGAACATGAGAGCTGCAGTTCTTCGACCCGCATGCTGCCGCGGCAGGCCGGGCAAGCAAGCAGCTCGGGATAACGCAAGTACAGAGCTTGAGGCGCTAGAGTCGCAACGGTGTGCATTGCTGGTGACCTTAGGCGATCGACTTGTCGATGATAAAGTTCTCCAACACGAGCGTGTCCATCTCGCTCTTGGAAAATGTGTTGAAGGCGTTGCTCGGTGTGTTAACGATGGGTTCGCCTTTGAGGTTGAAGGAAGTATTCAGGACCACGGGAACGCCGGTGGCCTGACCGAAACGTTCGATCAGACGATAGTAACGCGGGCTCTGATCACGGAAAACGGTTTGCAGGCGCCCGGTTCCGTCCACGTGGGTTATGGCTGGCAGGGTCGTTTGTTGATCTTGTCTCACCGGCACCACATACAACATATAGCGCGCAGGACAATGCTTAGCCGCGTTCGGCAGCTCAAAGTATTTCTCTGTACACTCGGCCAGTACCGAGGGCGCAAACGGCCGATACGGCTCCCGGAACTTGATTTTGGCGTTGACGATGTCCTTCATGTCCGGATTGCGGGGGTCAGCCAGGATGGAACGACTCCCCAGAGCACGCGGACCCCACTCGAATCGTCCTTGGGACCAACCTACGACTTTGCCGTTAGTGAGGTGACCGACAACCTCGTCCAGCAGCTGATCCTCACTATCGAAGTGCCGATGCGGAATGTTGTTGTTCCGCAGGAAATCTCCAATCTCGCTCTCGGAGTTCGAACTTCCCCAATAAGCGTGCTCCATACGGAAATTGCGCGCTTTGCCAAGTAACGTGTTGTACGCCCACAGCGCCGCACCCAGCGCGCCGCCACCGTCTCCGGCCGAAGGTTGCACGTACAACTCCTCGAAACCTGATTCTTTGAGGATTCGAGTGTTGGCCACGCTGTTCAGGGCTACGCCCCCTGCCATGCAGAGCCGTTTCAGACCGGTGCTCCGCTGTAGATTCCTCGCCATTCCCAGCAACAATTCTTCCGTGACTTTCTGAATGCTGGCCGCGATATCGGCATAGTGCTGATTCGTTTTCGACAGCTCCTTGTAATTTCCAGGAGGCGTGCCGAAATATTTGGGAAATCCGGTGCCCTCGGTGAAAAACAGCATTTTCGGCGGCCGCGGCTCACCGAACAATTGCACAAACTTCTGGTTGTAGGTTTTGTCGGTGGAGTGATGGAAACTGAAGTAGTCCATATCCAGAGAGAAAGACCCGTCCTGGTTCTGGTGCACAGTTTTCCACACCTGGTCCACGTAGCGCGGCTGGCCATAGGGCGCCATGCCCATGACCTTGTACTCACCCTCGTTTACCTCGAATCCCAGAAAAGCTGTGAATGCGCTGTACAAGAGCCCCAGTGAGTGGGGGAATTCCATCTGTTTGTGCAGCTTGATATCGTTTCCACGCCCCACGCCATGGGTCGCCGTCACCCATTCTCCAACGCCGTCGACCGTCAGGATTGCAGCCTCGTCAAAAGGCGAGCACAAGTACGCGCTGGCTGCGTGTGACAGGTGATGTTCGCTGAACAGCGTTTTCTCCTTCGCGATCCCAATCTCCTCCTGTAAAGTGGTTGCGACCCATAGCTTATCCACCATCCAGGTAATCATCGATTCGCGGAAGACCTTCCAGGACTGCGGGTAGGTCTGCAGCGTCATCATTAGAATCCGGTCCAGCTTGCGGAAAGGTTTCTCGAAAAACACCGCGTAATCCACGTCTTTGCCCGTAATTCCGCCTTGTTCCATACAGAACTTGATGGCATTCTTGGGAAAGCCGTAATCGTGCTTAATACGCGTGAAGCGCTCCTCTTCCGCAGCTGCCACTAGCACCCCGTCTTTCAAGAGGACCGCTGCGGCGTCATGGTAGTAACAGGAAACTCCTAGTATGTACATGGTCTATTGCTTCCTCGCCCATTGCATGTCATAGGCTTCATCGGGATGTTCTAACCACTCCGTCGGTCGGCGCTTAATGCGCAAAGAATCTGCGAACAGCCGGGTCGCGAACCCAAACGGAAATAAAATCACATAGAAAATCGTCAACAGCACTCGCGCTTGGAAGTTGCCGATCTTGTGGGCGAGTTCCTTCCAGGCTTGCCACGCTCGTTTTAGCATGAGAAATTCTTACCTTCCCTGCCGACTTGGGCCCCACAATGACGCCACGATTTGTCGGCAATTAGCTTGTCCATGGTCTTTATTGGTGAGATGTCGAAGTCGTATCTCCTGCCGGCGGCTTGGCTGCAGCGCGTGAATTGGTGTCAGTGCACGCTCTTTCGTAAGCCGGCAGAGTGTGAACCATCTGCAGCAACTGGTTAGCGATAACTTCATGCCCAGCGGCCGTGGGATGCGCCGGATCCATGAACATGGCTTGCTGGTCCCTGGTGCTTACGACAGGGATCATGTTCACGATCGGCACCTGTTCCTTGTCTGCGAACTCCAGCATTGCCTTTTGGAAGGGATGCATCTCGGTTTTTTCAGTCTGATCCTGTGAACCCAGCAACAGAAGCACCATTTGCACATGGCGGGCCCGGCAAAGTTGCAGACTCTGCGCCAAGCCCTGGTTAAACTGATCCAGATCCAGATTGTCCATGCCCTCCAGGGTCGAAAGCGTTCCGGCCATAATCAGATGGCGCAGTTTGTAGTAAGCCATCCTACGAAGAACGTCTTCGATGAGGAAATTGTAGATAGCGCTTCGGCGCAGGATCGATTTCCACTCCACCCTTCGCAGAAACTTCTCGCGCGCCTCGCCCTGCAGCTTCGTCAATTTTTCCAGGTTGCTGTTGTAACTGTAGGCCACGATTGCGATGTCCGGCTGGACGACGTTGTCTTCGAGCACTTCCTTCAACTTCTCTGCTATCAGGGAATTGGGGTAAGCATTGACGCCAGCGGAAATGACTTCGAAATGCTCTCTCGAACAGCGTTCACGGCCCAGCATCTTTTCCAGGATTGCGCTGTAATGCGAACCGTCATCAACCCCCCAGCCTTGCGTCGAGGAGTCGCCGAACGCGATGATGCGGAATTCACCACTCTGCTTCGGACGCAAATCAAAGGGGTAACGAAATCCCTGGTGGTTAATTGTGATCGGCAGATGGTTCACCAGGGTCAGCGCACGTCCCGGCTCGGGAACCCACAATAAGCGTTCATCGGGACGGTAAATAGTGTAGTTTCCGTACCCGAATAGACGCAGCACCAACTCGAAAGCCAAACAGACGGCAAGAAACCATCCAACGGATCGTAGGAAACGATTTGTCTTTTTACCCATCTGTTGCTGACCCCGGCGAAAGTTATCCAGCCCGGTAAACCCTCGGCTCGACATCCTTCCAAGGGTGGGTTATCACCTTGCTATCGGACCGCAGTTAAAACATTGTGTAGATGAAAGGCGCCAGCGAGGAACTCTGTGCCACGACAATGAAAGCACCAAGCAAGAACAACATCACGATGATCGGTAGGATCCACCAGCGCCGGCCTCCGAAAAAGGAAAACAGTTCACCCGCGACCCTGACATTGCGGACGGCAGTCTTGAGAAATTTCATGGAGTTCTCCTGAAGCGTCTTAAGTACGAACGAAGAATTGCATTGGAATTATCGGTTTCTTGGGTGAATCAAATGGGGTCTGGAGCGCTCCTCTTGGTTTGGCCTCCCCCAGCGTGGATACAGCTCCGCCCTGTGAGTCACATTGGACCCTTCGTCAAGTCGGCTCCGGGAGTTTGTGAAAGGGTGCAGATGAGGAAGCTGCACCGTCGGAAAAGCCCCCACTGGCTGTCTAAGGAGCACTCGCCGGGCCAAAATCTGTATTCACTTACAATGAACACCCCAACGTCGCGTCTGCCAGGAACTCCCTGTGGAACCACAACTTACAGGGTATCTCCACACTTTGACGCCTGGCAGTTCGGGCCGCGAAGTGCGACCGCGATATGCAAATTCCTGCACAACATGTCCGGCGAATGTTCATGGTAAAAGGCCTCGGTAGCCCTAAGGCGACCTAGGCAACGATAGAAGTGTTAAAGTTACCGGAGGTGGCGAACTCTCACAAGAAGCCCAACGTCTTAGCGACTAAAGTCTCTATCCACAACACAGGCTGATGTCGCAAAATTGGAAACAAGTTAGAGCTGCCTGGGTAAGCATTTCCAGCGGTGCAGCACTGAGACTTAGATCTTGCGTCAACCTTCCCCAGTGCCCCCCTTGTAGTCTCGATCGGAGTGCTGAAATAGGATGCATAAAAGTCGCTTGAAGTTCTCGGCCATCACGGCCTTTGTTTTCAGTCTCCCTTTGGCTGCTTGGGCTCAGAGTACGATCACCACGATTGCCGGTGGGGGACCGCCAGGACAGACATCTGCCGTCTCGACACCGATTGGTTTTCCCTGGAATCTGGTCCAGGACTCGGCCGGTAACATCTACATTTCTGACAATCTTTCCAACCGCGTCTTCAAAGTTGATGTCAGCAATCAGTTGACCGTCGTGGCCGGCAATGCCACGAACAATCTCTCCGGCGACGGTGGCCCGGCGAGCAAGGCGTCGCTGAGTGCTCCAGAAGGCATTGCTCTGGATGCGAACGGAAATGTCTACATTGCCGACGCTGGCAATTCGAATATCCGAGTGGTAAATACCCAAACCAGCCCAATAACCGTTGCAGGCGTGACGATACAGCCGGGCAACATCGCAACGGTTGCCGGACGGGGCACGGCCTGTATCTCCCCGACCTGCGGCGACGGTGGTCCGGCTACGAAAGCACAGCTCAATTCGCCAGCTGGCGTTTTTGTCGATTCCGCCGGGAACATCTACATTGCAGATAGGGGCGATAATGTCGTGCGGGTGGTGAATGCCGCCGGAAATATTTCCGCATTAGCGGGGACCTATATCGCGTGCACCGCAGCACCTTGCGGTGATGGCGCGGCAGCTACTGCGGCACAGCTCAACAGTCCTTACTCGGTTTTTCTGGACAAGTCCGGAAACATTTACATCGCCGACACTGGCGATAACGCCATTCGAGTAGTGAATACACAGGCCTCGACAATCACGATAGCAGGAGTGAGCGTTCAGCCCGAATTTATTGGCACTGTGGCCGGCAACTACACGGCGTGCTACACGCCGCCATGCGGGGATGCGGGCGCCGCCAACGGCTCCGGCAACGCCCAGCTCGGATTTACATTTCCGGCGGGGTTGTTCTTGGACGCAAGTGGCAACATTTACATCGCCGATGGGGGCACTCAGGTTAGCAACGGTAACGTGGTCCGAGTCGTGAATACGCAAGCAACCCCGGTAACTTTCGCAGGCGTAACCATTCAGCCAAACGACATTGATCGGGTTGCTGGAAGTTACAGCAAGGGCTTTTCCGGCGATGGCAATGCCGCGACTTTTGCGCAAATGGATAATCCCAGCGGTGTGTTCGTCGAGAGCAGTGGAAACATCCTGATTGCAGACCAGACCAACGACGCTATCCGTCAGGTTACAACAAGCGGAACTATTTCCACCACGGTCGGAATCGGCCTCAACAGGGCCTATTACGGCGATGGCGGCCCAGCCACCGATGCCGAGCTGTTTAATCCTGCAGGCGTAACTTCCGATAGCTTGGGCAACATTTTTATTGCGGACACCGGCAACAATGTAATCCGCAAAGTAGATGCCAGCAGCTCTAACATTTCAACCGTAGCGGGCAATGGGACGTCTTGCGTGCAGAGTCCGGATCCCGTCTGTGGCGACGGCGCCTCTGCGATTCAGGCGCAGCTCGGGGACCCAACCGACGTTTTCGTCGACGCCGCTGGGAACATTTTCTTCGCGGACACCGCGGATAACGTAATTCGGGCTGTGAACAGTCAGAGCACGGCAATCAACCTTGCGGGAGTGACCATTCAGCCTGGGGACATTGCTACCGTTGCCGGCACCATCACGGCGCCCGCGTGTTCTGTTCCTGCCAGTTGCGGCGACAACGGACCAGCTACTAGCGCTCAGCTCAACGGCCCATCCGGCATCTCTCTGGATAGGTCCGGCAACATCTACATCGCCGATACCGCCGACAATGTAATTCGAGTCGTGAATAACCAAGCGACCGCCATTACCCTGGCAGGGGTGACCATTCAGCCGATGGGGATTGCAACTGTGGCCGGAAATTATTCGGTCTGCACTGCTCCTCCATGCGGTGACCTCGGACCTGCCACGAGTGCACAGCTCAACAATCCTGCCGGTGTTCTTGTTGACACTTCCGGAGACATCTTCATCGCCGATGGTGGCACCGGCGCGAATCACACCGACAATGTCATCCGCGTTGTAAATACTCAGACCAATGGAATCACAATCGCGGGAGTGACGATTTCCCCGGGCAGCATCGCCACTGTCGCAGGTGATGCGCAAGGTTTCACTGCGGGATTCTCCGGGGACCTCGGTCCTGCAACCAGTGCGCGACTGAATAATCCCTGGGGGGCATTCGTCGACTATCTGGGAAACATCTTCATTTCCGACTTGGGGAATTGGGTCATTCGCGAAGTGCAAGACGGGATCATAGATACCGCGGCGGGAAATCACAGCGCGGGACCAGGCTTCTCGGGAGATAATGGCCCGGCTTTACAGGCGCAATTCAGCTCGCCGGCGGGGTTGCGGGGAGATCCATCGGGCAATTTACTAGTTGCCGATCGTACGGACTGGCGGGTACGCCGCATTAGCGGCATGGTGGCAACCCCGCCAACGGCTAATCTGTCCGCCCTCAGTCTGAGCTTTGGCGGCCAAGCTGTGGGTACCGCCAGCAGCGCGCAGAGTGTAACGATTACGAATACCTCGAACTTGGTACCTTTGCCGTTCACAGGCATATCCTTTGGCGGCGCCAACCCTGGTGACTTCGCTGAAACTGATAATTGTGGATCTTCCATTCCTGGAAATGGCGGCACATGCACCATCAATGTAACTTTTAAACCCGCAGCTGCCGGAAGTCGGGCGGCTTTGATGACGATCACCGATGGCACGGCGGGGAACACTCAAACCATCGCCCTTTCAGGCACAGGGCTGACGTCCACCTCGATTACCCTGCAGTCTTCCGCCAACCCTTCCAATCTCAACCAGGCGGTTACGTTCACCGCGACGGTAACCGGCTCGGGCGGTGTACCAACCGGAACAGTGACGCTTGATGATGGATCAACTGCACTGGCAGGCCCGGTTCCGCTTAGCGATGGAGTCGCCAAACTGGCTGTTTCCACGCTAGCGGCCGGATCGCACAGTATCACCGCTGTTTACAGCGGAGACGCAAATTTTGCCGCTAGCACTTCGGCAGCGGTGACCCAGGAAGTTGCCCCGAATTTCGCCTTCGCAACACCGAGTCCGACAAGCGCGAGTGTGACAGCGGGCGGTTCCGTTAGCTTCACGATTTCGATGAGCGGGCAGAATGGTTTCAATGGTGCGGTTAGCCTGTCCTGCACCAAGGGTCTGCCCTCGGGCGCGACTTGCCAGTTTTCTCCCCAGTCGATCATGCCTGCCGCAAATTCGACTTTGACGATCACCACGACTGGTCCCAGTGGGGCACTCGCGCTGCCTGTTAGCAAACATCAGCCAAGTGTGTTCTATGGAACGTGGCTGCTGCCGATGGCAGTATTCTTCAGCGCTGGAGGACTGGTTTCGCTACGCCGTAGGCTCGGTCAGGTTTGTATCGTGCTCGCCATCGCCATTGTTCTGGTTGGCTGCGGAGGCGGCAGCAGCAACAGTTCCGAAGGTTCGGGTGGAACACCAAGCGGCAGCTATACCGTCATAATTACGGGTACGGCGGGAGCGCTGACGCAAACAACTTCGGTAACTTTGACGGTGCTGTGAGGTAGATGTGGAAACAGTACTAGTCGAAAGTCATCATTGACAGTAATTGGATTCGAAGGGATAATGCATTCCCCCCGTTGTCGGTGATTCAAGCCAGAAACGAGCGGTCACCCCCAAACAGATTTTTGGCATAACATGCAACGGATTTGCCTCGGAGTTTAGTTAAGGGTCCGATTTGTGAAAGTGGTAATTGTCCATAATTCGAACCAGCAGCATGCTGGCGATGATGTAGTGGTCGCCCATGAGACCAAGCTATTGGAGGCGGCAGGGAACCACGTAGTGCTTTTCAAGCGCAGCAA
>Ga0187770_10000763_pt1 | contig 16163 bp, 13 predicted proteins | sample 0116_SJ02_MP02_2_FD_133154 | JGI IMG/M metagenome (GOLD analysis project Ga0187770, IMG submission 133154) | Tropical peat soil microbial communities from peatlands in Department of Meta, Colombia - 0116_SJ02_MP02_20_MG | ecosystem: Environmental > Terrestrial > Soil > Wetlands > Peat | place...
ACTTTAAGAATCTATTTGCAATTTTTGGGGCCATGCGCAGTGAGTGCAACTCTAATTGACGTACCGGGTTGGTCAATTGAAATCGGTGCCCGTCAGATTACAGAATAATAGTTACTTTTGAGGCTTTGCCTTTTCACGTAGGACCACGCTACGAGTGCAATGCCAATCAACAAGATGATTCCGATAAAACTGTAGAAATACCGTTTGTTTGCTCCACTGCCGTAAATGCTGTAGACACGGAGATCTTGCACTCCGCCCAACATTAATGAGATGACTATTAAAACAATGCCGACGTAGAAAACCCTTTTTTCATTTTGCTCCTCACCCAGTTTGCAGCAGAAGGAACCGAAGAAGTATTTGACATAGTCTGTCTTTCTGCGTGTTGCTGATTTTGTGCTGATAGCAAGGGGAATACAAGAATAACAAGGATCTTAGCGAGGGTCGCATCTATCCCCCGCGCGCGCTAGATCATTGATGCCGAAAATTTACCAAACCTTTGAAACAGCACCAAGAGAATATCTCCAGTCGAGTCTCCTTTTTTGCCGTTTAAATGAACATGGCAGAACGCGCGCGCTAAGTTTCGAAAGAGGTAAACCAACGTATGCATTGAAAAATGGGAAGGCTGGCTGACCGCTGGTTACCCAAAGTGAGCTTAAGTGGCACGTCATCAATCCCTTTTTGAGCTTCTTTTGTGCACTTTTTGCTGCCGCACCGTGACTGATTCCACATGGCGTTTGAAAACGGGAAGATTCATTCAATTTAGGTCAGGCTAGGGTAAAGGTTAATATACTTTTTATGATATTTATCATAACATCACACTCTAGAACGCAGGTGATTCGTATCCAACTCGTCGAAAAGAAATTTGAACACCTGAGGATAGGGGTTTTCGTTTGCCACTGCGGTCTAAACATAGCTGGAGTTCTAAACATAAAGGATCTTGTCCAATTTGCAGGCACTCTTCCAGACGTTGTTTATGTGAAGGACAACCGCTACACGTGCGCTGACCCTGGACAAGAAGAGATCAAAAAGGCCGTGAAGGAGCATAGGCTCAATCGTGTTGTGGTTGCAGCATGTTCACCACGAATGCACGAACCTACCTTTCGTAGGACGGTTTCAGATGCCGGCTTGAATCCATTTCTCTTCGAAATGGCAAATATCCGTGAATTCGCATCTTGGTGTCACTCCAGTACTCCTGAAGCTGCAACTGAGAAAGCCAAAGACTTGATAAAAATGGCTGTGGCGAAGGTAAGACTGCTATTGCCTCTCCAGAAGATAGAGGTCCCTGTAACTCACAAGGCCTTAGTCATAGGTGGCGGCATAGCTGGAATGAATGCTTCGCTCGACCTAGCTGAAATGGGCTTCAAAGTGTATTTGCTCGAGAAAGGCGAGAGCATTGGGGGCCGCATGGCTCAACTGGACAAAACTTTTCCGACGCTTGATTGCAGCATATGCATCGAAGGTCCCAAAATGGTTGACGTAAAAAGGCATCCTAACATTGAAATAATAGATTATGCCGATTTGCTGAGCGTAGAAGGTTACGTTGGTAATTTTAAAATTAGAATTCGGAAAAACCCGCGATACGTGATCGCTCACAACTGCACTGGATGTGGCGAGTGCAAAGAAGCCTGTCCTATTGAATATCCAAATGAGTGGGACATGAACTTAGGCGTTAGAAAAGCGATATCTGCTCCTTTCGATCAAGCGGTTCCACTTGTCTACACCATAAACAAGGATTACTGCATCGAATGCTACAAGTGCGTAGACGCTTGCGGGGCAAGACAGGCCATAAATTTTGAGCAGAAACCAGAAGAAATCGAAATCGAAGCAGGTGCGATAATCGTAGCGACAGGCTACGACCTGTATCTCCCATATGATAATCCGCTTTATGGTTATGGCAAATGCCCGAATGTGATAACATCGCTTGAGTTTGAGAGGCTCATACTGGCTGCTGGTCCAACAGGCGGGAAGGTTATCAGGGCCTCAGATGGAAAGAAACCACACACCGTGTCGTTCATTCAATGCGTCGGTTCGCGTGATGTGAAGAAATATCCGTACTGTTCAAACTTCTGTTGCATGTATACTTTGAAGCATGCCATTCAGCTTAAAGAGAAGTACAAGGAAGACGTTGAAGTCTACATTTTCTACATGGATATGCGGAGCAACTCCAAAGGCTATGAAGAATTTTATCAACGTGCAAGAGAGCTTGGCGTAACCTTTGTTCATGGACGCGTAAGCCGAATCGTAGAGGTTCCAGAGACAAAGAACTTGATTTTGCACGCCGAGGACATGATGCTGGGGCAACCCATAGAAATTGAGTCTGAGATGGTTGTTCTCGCATCAGCGGCCACACCTAAGAAAGGCACTGAAGAAATTGCGCGAATATTAGGCTTAACTCGTGGAGCTGACGGCTTTTTCATGGAAAGTCACCCTAAGCTCAAACCGATGGATGCACCTACCGATGGAATATTCCTGGCAGGCGCATGTCAAGGATTAAAGGACATCCCATACAGCGTTTCGCAGGGCAGCGGTGCGGCGTCAAGGGCAGCAACTGTGATCTCTAAGCCCACTTGGAAGATCGAACCCATAGTTTCCGTCGTGGACCCACTGAAGTGCAGAAACGTTACAGCCAAATGTGGTATTTGCGCGGAAAGATGCCCCCACAAATCAATAAAAATCGATGACAAACAGCCAGCTCAAGTAATAACTGCCATGTGCCATGGATGCGGAACATGCGTTGCAGAATGCCCAGCAAACGCAATAACACAAATGCACTTCACAGACGATCAAATACTCGCTCAGATAGGAGCAGCTCTGGAGACAAATCCAGAAGAAAAGATTTTGGCGTTTTTGTGTAACTGGTGCAGTTATGCAGGCGCAGACCTAGCGGGGACGAGCAGGTTTGAGTATCCTCCAACGATAAGACCTGTTCGCGTTATGTGCTCGGGAAGAGTTGATCGAGACTTCGTTCTTGAAGCCTTCAGACAAGGAGCCGGAATGGTCTTGATCGGGGCATGCCACCTACCCTACGATTGCCACTACATAAGCGGAAACGGAAGGATGAAAGCCCGAATGGAGGCTTTGTCGAAGATGCTGGAGAAGCTTGGACTGAGTCCAGAGAGGCTTCGCGTAGAGTACGTCTCTGCCGCAGAAGGCGTAAAGTTCGCTGAACTCGTCAAAGAAGTAAACGCAAAAATGAACGCATTAGGCAAGGACAAGATCAAAGCAGAAAACGAGAAACTGCGTCCAATATTGGAGAACATGTTGAAGAAAAAAGCAGAGCCAATCGTGCGAGAGACACCCAAGATTGCTTCCACGATGCTTGTGGCTTAGTAGCGAGGAATAGGCCATGGGACATCTAAACGAATGGAAAGTTGTTGAAGAAATGATTACCGTTCTGCGGGAAAAAGGAATAGTCATTCCATCTGAAACTATGACAGAATTGCAAGCTGCAAAGACACTGATACACGTTCTAGAAGCCGATCCCAATCGAGCCGACACCTGTCAGGAGATTGAGAAATGTCTTTTCAACGTGGAATCCTACGCTGCTTCTGAGGGGCAAATAATGTTTGGAATTGAGTACGTCAACAAATGGTTGACACAGCTCGACCAAGCGAAAGAGGCTTTCGAAGAAATGAAAGAAGAACCAAAGTTGCTGCCAAGCATTCCACGAGGGGCAAAATGGATTCGAATTAGCCCTTCGACTCATTCAATCGAAGATTCCAAAAAGTTTGCTGATGAATTGCATCTCTCGTGCATCACTCAAAATGAAGGTTTTTTACTTGTTCACGGCGAGAGCGAGCAACTGCGAGAGTTCATAAGGAAGATGGCCGCAAGAAACGAGAAGGGCAGGCTGGACGAACAGACCATACATCCTTTTTAAGTCAGGGGATCTCACGCTTTTGGCCTATTAGGATTGGTCAGGAATCAGACCGTGCCTATTCAAAAATCTTAAGTTGGACTTCTGCAATTGAATGTCAAAGTCAGCCTTGAACAGGCTAGGAAAGAAGCATTTCAGAATGACGAATGTGCCCTTAGTCTCTTTTCTAGTCTATCCAGTCGCTAAGAACTGGATAGCCGGCCAGAGTATCTCAGAAGCAATAAAATATTCCAAGCTTGCAAATGCCAGAGGCTTTAGCGTTATTTTGAACTACTTGGGAGAAGAAGTCGACACTGCGAAAGAAGTACAAGAGGCGCTGACAGAGTATGAGCATCTTCTCGACTTATTACAACCAAACAGAATTGTAGGGTGTATTTCTGCAAAGCTTACGCAACTTGGTCTCAGAATGGATAAGGATTACTGTACGAAAAATCTGGTTGAGATGGTTAGTCATGCCAGCAGACTAGGAAGATTTGTGTGGATAGATATGGAGAGCTCAAAGTTTGCCGACGACACCATTAGGATTTATGAGAAGGCGTTTTCAAGGAGCAAAAACATCGGAATATGCATTCAGTCTTACCTGAGGAGGAGCGAACACGACATTGAGAAGCTGCTCAGAATCGACGGTAAAATAAGATTAGTCAAAGGAGCTTACAATGAACCGACAACCATAGCGTACAAATCGAGAAAAGAGATAGACAAGAACTATGCGAAATTAATGGTGCGTCTGTTCAAAGACAGCAAGAGCCTATTTTCAGTTGCAACTCACGACGACAGACTCGTCTATGAGGCCGTGAGACTGAGCAAGGAACACGCAAAAAACTTCGAGTTTGCTTTTCTGAAGGGGATCAGAGACAATCTCAAGCTTCGGCTTCTGAACAAGGGGTACCGAGTCACCGAGTACGTACCCTACGGTCAGAATTGGTTGCCTTACAGTGTCAGAAGACTGAGAGAGAAACCAAGCAATTTCCTGCTATTAGGCAGATCTTTGTTAGGCAAATAGCATTTGCTGGCGATTTACAAGATGTCTGTGAGTTTAATTCTCTCAAAACATTGACTTCTGCCTCCAAGGCCGATTTCACTGATGAAAATCAACCTGGCGTCTGTTGAATTGACTTCCAAACTGTTGTAAAGGCAGTAAGCGTGGCATTAATAGTGGGGCTCGCGTTCTTACTGGGATGTTTAAGATGAACGTTATGAATTATATTATAGAAATGAAATCTTTATAAACCTGAATCCTTATCTTGATGATCTCACCTGCAGGATATCTGCTATTTAATTTGGCTGGTGTATTTGTGCCACAGACTGCTTCGATTGGAGTGTATATCTGCCACTGTGGGGGCAACATAAGCGACACTGTGGCAGTGACAAAAGTCAAGGAAGCTATTTCGCAACTAGAAGGAGTGAAAGTTGTCGAGAATTATGAGTATATGTGCAGCAAACCTGGACAAGACATGATAAAGAAAGACATCAAGGAACTTAAACTCAATCGAGTTATCGTAGCTTCATGCTCACCTCGCATGCATCTGGAGACTTTTAGGGAAGCAGCCAAATCAGCCGGGCTTAATCCTTACCTGCTGGATATGGCTAATATTCGCGAGCAATGCAGTTGGGTTCATGATACAAAGGCGTCGGCAACGGAAAAGGCGATTGCTCTTATCAGCGGCTTAGTGGCACGAGCTCGTTTTCTAGAGCCTTTGGAAACAAAAAGCCTTCCACTTACAAGCGATGTTCTGGTAATTGGCGGTGGCATCGCTGGCATATTAACATCTATTGAATTAGCCGACAAGGGGTACAAGGTGCACCTTGTTGAAAGAAATCCGACCATCGGTGGCCATATGTCCCAGCTGAGCAAGACCTTTCCAACATTAGACTGCTCCCAGTGCATTCTAACCCCAAAAATGGTCTATGTGTCTCAGCATCCAAACATAGACGTTATCACAATGGCAGAACCTGTCTCCATTGAAGGTTCTCCAGGTAACTATAAAGTCAAAGTACGTGTCGAGCCCAGATACGTTGACGCGGAAAAGTGCATATCTTGTGGTGAATGCGCGAGAGTCTGCCCAATCAAGAAGGTGAGTAAGTTCGAAGAAGGACTGCAACAAGAGAAGGCAATTTACGTGCCTTTCAAGCAAGCAGTGCCTAACACTTACTTAATAGACAAGAACGCGTGTCTCTTTTTCAACAAGGGTGTCTGCAGGGTTTGTGAAAGATTTTGCAAGGGCAGAGCCATCGCATTTGATCAAAAAGAGAAGACAGTTGAGTTAAACGTCGGAGCCATTATTGCGTGCACAGGCTATCAACAGCTCGATCCAAAGCTTTCAAAAGAGGTTTTTGATGGGCACGACGTTTTCAGCCCATACAGTTACGGTCTACACCCTGACATTGTGACGAATCTACAGTTTGAGCGTCTTATGTTACAAGGTCTGCATCAACCTTCAAACGGAAAGATGCCGAAGAAAGTTGCCTTCATACTCTGCGTCGGCAGCCGAATGGACAAAGGAATAAACTATTGCTGCAAAATAGGCTGCATGAATGCCATTAAACATTCTCTGCTGCTTCTGAAGACAAACCCGGAAGCCGAACCTTGGATATTCTACACGGACTTAAGGGCGCATGGCAAAGGTTATGAAGAATTCTACTCACACGCAAGAGAACTTGGTGTCAAGTTTATTCGAGGCCGGGCAGCAGAAGTCTTCCCGAACGGAGAAAACTTGACCGTGAGAGCTGAAGACACTGTTCTAGGGAGACAGATCGAGGAAACATTCGACATGGTCGTTCTTAGCCCAGCACTGCTTCCCAACTATGGTTCCCATGAATTGGCTAAAAAGCTCGGAATAGACGTCGGACCTGACGGTTTCCTTCTGGAAAGACATCATAAATTGAGACCAGTGGACACAAAGATGGAGGGCATATACTTAGCCGGCTGTGCTGTTGGACCCAAAGACATCCGAGAGACCACGATCGAATCTATGGCATGCGCATCCAAGGTAGCTACGTTTTTGGGCAAAGGTGAAATAGCTGTGTCACCCGAAAAAGCCTACGTAAATCTCGAGAAATGTAACTCATGCGGTTTGTGCATACAAGCTTGTCCGACCAAGGCAATAACTGCCAAACGCAAAGGTATCGAAATTGACTCGATCCTTTGCAATGGCTGCGGCATATGCGTCCCAAAGTGTCCCACCGAGGCAATAGATCTCAAAAACTTGACGAACGAGCAATTGACAGCTCAGATTCAAGCCACCTGCCAAGTAGATGGAGATAAGCCGAGAATTCTAGCTTTCCTTGAAAAAACTACCGCATACGGTTCAGCCGATCTAGCTGGGCAAACAAGAGTGAACTACACACCGAACGTCAGAATCATAAACGTGCCGAGTGCAGGGCGAGTAGGCACCCGACACGTAATGCAAGCCTTTGCAGCAGGTGCGGACGGGGTAATTTTCATAGAGGGTGATGACAGTCCCTTCCGAGAAGACCTAATCAGGGATCACGTGATCAATTTGAAGAAGGAATTAAGCAAGTACGGAGTTGAATCGCTTAGGCTTGTTTCAACAACAACAACCCTGCCCCAGTATGACAAAATAGTTAACCTTTTCGAAACTCTAAACCAGAGACTATCCACTCTAGGACGCTTGCCCGAAGAAAAAAGAAAGAAAATCGCAGAACATCTCGGATGCGATTAACATGGAACATACGCATGCAAACGTGGTAAAGAACCAGAACGTAGATTCCTCCTTTCTAGAAGAGGTAAAGAAAACCGTAGCTGGTAAGAAAATACTAGACTGCATTCAGTGTGGAGTCTGCGCGGGCTCTTGCCACGCTAGATTCGCCATGGACTACGGCCCAATGCAGATCATCAAGATGGCGCAGTTAGGTCTGAAAGAAGATGTGCTTTCAAGCTCAACCATATGGATCTGTGCTTCTTGTTACACTTGCACGTCACGCTGTCCAAGAGGAATAGACATTCCTCTTCTGATGTCTTCACTGAAGAATATGGCAATTGAAAATAATGTGCCCGCCAAAATTCCGGCCAAACCCAAGTTTCACAAGGCTTTCACGGAAATCGTTGGAAAATACGGTAGAATGCACGAGGCGCAGTTGCAGGTTAGACTCATGAACAAAACGAGTCCAAAAGCCCTTTTCGACAATGCCAGTCTAGGTCTAAAAATGTGGCGAAAAGGCAAAGTTCAGATGAGGCCTCCAAGAATGCGAGGAAAGACAGAAGTCAAGACCATTTTTAGAAGTGCTCTAAGAAACGAGGAGAAAAAGAAATGAAGTACGCGTATTTTCCAGGATGCTCGGTAGAGGCGTCTGCACACGAATATGGAATGTCCTGCATGGCTGTGAACAAAGTCCTCGGAATAGAACTTATCGAAATACCAGATTGGAACTGTTGCGGATCCATTGATGCTGTTCACGCCTACAACCCAGAACTGTCTCTGTCTCTATCTGCGAGAAACTTTTCGCTCGCAGAAACCATGAACATGGACATAGTAACCCTATGCAGCGCCTGTTTTTTTACTTTGTCAAGAGCGAGCAAAATGCTTCATGAAGATCCTAACCTCAAAGGGGCAGTTGACAAAATAATCAACGCGGCAGGGTTGAAGTTCACAGGCGATGTCAAAATTCGACATTATCTTGACGTGCTGATCAACGATGTCGGACCGTTGAAGATTGCTGAAAAGGTTAAAGTGCCTTTGAAAGGTTTGAAGGTTGCACCTTACTATGGCTGTCTGCTCGTAAGACCTCCGCAGGTAAGAAGTTTCGATGACCCTGAGCACCCTAAATCAATGGATAGAATTATTGAAGCCGTTGGAGCTCAAAGCTTAGATTATCGTGACAAGACGCGATGTTGCGGTGCTTCATTGGTGCTGACAGATGAAAGCGTCATGCTTGAAATGACCAAAGACTTGCTGTTGAGCGCGAAAGCAATAGGGGCTGACTGTATAGTGACTCCCTGTCCAATGTGTCATTTCAATCTTGATGCTAAACAAAAAGCCGTGGAAAACCGTTTTGACCTGAAGATTGATATGCCAATCCTATACTTCACTCAACTGATGGGCATTGCCTTCGGGCTGAACCCGAAAGAGTTGGGCTTAGGCAGAAACGTCGTGTCACTTGAAAAAATTCTTCACAAGCTGGAAACGCCAATTCAGCTTACAGCTAAGGCATAAGACTTTACAGAACCCTATCTTCCATTTTTAAAAGTGGTTGGAAGTGCTAGCGTTTTTGTCGACCCCAGACGCAAACGTGTTCACAGTATTCGTCGCCATGTCCCATGCATGTCGAGCGCGTTATCTTCACGTCTTTTCCTATTGCCTTTGATACTCCCTCATGGAAACTTTCGTGAAGAACATCGCACATCATCTCAGGCATCTTTGCTGATAGTTCACGGAAGAGGCAGTTATGTAGTCTGTAAACAATCTTGTTGTTTGTAGTTTCAACTATTTCTGGTTCGTTTCCCTCTTGTTCGAGAAATTCCCCGATCACGTATCGCTTATAATCATCTATCGACCAGGATTTTATGTTGTGTTTCGATTCCAGCTCTCGTATTGCAGCTTCTCCTGAAGCTATTCCTATCTTTCTTAGAAAAATCTTTGTTTTGTCTATGCCGAACTCTTCAATCATACCGCTTATTAGATATTCCGAGAGAGACTGGTACAGTCGTTTTGGGAAGCTTATTGATGGAAATGTCTTAACTATGCTATAATAAGCCCGCGGTCTGCCAGCACCTCCTGACCGTTCCTCATGGCATTCCACGATCCCGGATTCTGTTAAAGCTTGCAGATGATGACGAATCGTTATGGCTTGGAGGTTGAGTTTCTGAGAAATCTCTTCAACGCTTAGAGGCCCTCTCTGGAGTACCTTGAGTATCTCAATTCTGGAGGAGCTTGCCAGAGTTCGATAGAGTGTCGATTCATTCAATGTTGCACACATCGAAACCTGTTTCCTGACCTATTATTTATGCGTTATTTATGTAATTCGTCATTCTTATCGATCTAATAGTTCCTAACAAAAAGATATATCTGTCCGAATCCCCCCTTTGGTCATAACACTTGGGGAAAAAGACTAACAGATGAAAACTATAAGCTCCTTTTCAGGTTGCACAGAAGAAGACTTCCAAGCATACGTTCTCGATACAAAGCAACTTGTAGAAACTGAGCTTGAAAGTCTTCTTTCACACATTTCCGACCCGAATCTTCTACCTCTGCTTGAGTATGCACTCCTATCTAAAGGAAAGAGGCTACGACCACTTCTTACCATTTTGAGTGGGCAGAGCGTCGGAGGAGTTAGGGAAAGAGCAGTACAACTTGCTTTATCCTTTGAGCTCCTGCACACTGCAACGCTAGTCCATGATGACATTATAGATCAAGACACTTTCCGGCGCGGGAGAGAAACTGTGCACTCAAAATGGTCGACGAATGGGGCATTACTGTTAGGGGACGCGCTGATAGCCTTATCAGTCAACTTGGCTGCAGGCTACGGGTCCAGAATTGTGAAAATTCTGTCCTCCATTGGGCTGGAGCTTTGTGACGGTGAGTACATTGACGTGACTCTTTCATTGGAAGATGCAACAGAGCAAGATTATTATGCAAAAATAGGAAAGAAATCAGCTTCTCTCTTTCGAGGAGCAGCCTTCTGCGGGGCATTGATAGCTGGAGCTGAATCGCCAGAACTTGAAGCCTTAGGGAACTATGGTGAGTCGTTCGGAATGGCGTATCAGCTCAAGGATGATCTAGAGGACATACTCCGTAAAGAGCAAATCTCGCAAGATCTCAAGAACGGAAATGTCACGCTTCCTTTTCTTTATACGCATCGCAATGGAGACGGCTACTCGAGAAAGTTGCTGAGCGAGAATTTCGGAAACAAGCATGTCACGCTGGCCGTCACGCAGAAAATAAGGGATGGAATGGAAGAAATTGGAGCCTTCAGATACTGTCAACGGAGGATAACCGAATATTCAAGGAAATCTCAGGAGAGTCTAAAAGATGTCAGAGATTCTTTGTTCAAAAATTTTCTAATGCGATTTTCCATGTGCATTGACGAGTTTGAGGGCCAGTCGCGTTGAATTCTAATGAGGGCCCAGGATTAGCACGTTCCCTAAAGACTTGGATAAGGCTGGCAAGAATACCCTTTTTGACAGGAACAATAGTGCCTGTCGCCCTTGGCGCCGCTGTAGCATGGCTTTCTGTAAGAGCCTTCAACCCGGTTCTTTTCATTTTAACTCTTCTCGGCGCTATGTGCCTTCACCTAGGGGCAAACATAATCAACGACTATTTTGATTTCAAAAGTGGCTGTGACGCAATAAACGTTGAGGGCATATCACCGATAAGCGGCGGTAGCCGAGTCTTGTTGGAGAACTTGATTAAGCCGAAGACCGCTTATTTGATCGCTCTTACCCTTTTCGGGATAGCCAGCATTGTAGGAATTGCGCTGTCTGTTGTGGTCGGGTGGGGAGTGCTCTTACTGGGCGTGATAGGCATTATTTCCGGGTATTTCTACGTGTCACATTTGGCACCGCGCGGAGTGGGCGAGCTAATCGTGGGGCTGAACTTCGGGCCGCTGATGGTCTTGGGCAGTAGCTACGTTCAAACTCAAAGATTCACTTTTGATGCTCTCATCGCTTCCATACCGGTAGGCTTGCTTATAACGGCGATATTGTGGATAAATGAGGTTCCCGACTATGCTGCAGACAAAGCGGTTGGCAAAAAGACTCTTGTCGTTAGAGTTGGCAGAAAACGTGCGGTTGACCTTTACGCGGTTATCGTCGTGGCTGCTTATACATGGACCGCTGTTATGATTGCTGTGAAGCAAATACCGCTCAGCTCAGTAATCGTTCTTGCCACTTTGCCTTTTGCGATGAAGGCAATCAGTGTTGCTCGGAGACATTACAATGACTCGCACGCGATGATAGCTGCCAACTTGGCTACAATACAGATGCACTTGAGTTTCGGCGCTTTGTTGATAGTGGGCTACATATTGCAGTACGTTTGGTCCTTCTCTCGATAGCTTGAGTAGTGCGATGGCGAAATTATATATATGAGATATGCATGATAGAAAAGGCAAGAAATAAATGGAGAGATGAATTTTGGCCGCACCTATGAACGATTTTCTGGATGCTATGATGTGGAGCATTGCTGCAAGCGGAGTATTGCTCGGGATCGCAGCGCTCAGACTTCATTACAAGGTGTCTTCAGACTCCATTGAAGAAGAACAGAAGAATCTAGCGACGGGATTAGGGGTTGCTTTGGGAGCCACAGGGCTTTACCTCTTCCTCACTGGCATATACATACAATTTGTCCCTTCTCCCCCGAGTCCCTTCGGCAGCCCATATTTCGTTCTGTTCGGGGGCGTTAGTTCACTCGGGGGTCTAGTGATGCTGTCGGTCGCTGCGGCGTTCTTCCTAAGAAGAGGACTACAAGCATGTTCCTACTTCGCCTTCGTCGTGGGCTTATACCTGATCTCCGACGCCTATTCAATATACAAATACAGCCTTACGAGTGATCCCTTCAAAAGCACTTTGCTCTACCTAGCACCCGCAGTCGCGCTGCTGCTTTCGGTTCCAGCATTGCACATTCAGAACAGGTGGTCAAGGGTTGTCTTTGCAATCTTTGCATTCATTTTTGCAGGTGCTTGGTTTTACTTTGCAGCTACTACGACACCAACACATCTCGGTTAGCAGAACCATAGCTCGCCATCTTAGCCTTACGTAAGCATAGGTAGTTGTGGGAAGGAAGTAAGAGTTGGTTATCGCATACGTGTTGGCAAAAGTCGAGGCCGGAAAGGATGAAAGAGTACTCGAAGAAGTCAAGAAGCTACGGGGGATTTGCAACGCAGTTCCCACCTATGGACTCTATGATTTACACGTTGAAGTTTCTTTTCCCACGATTGAAGACCTAGATGAGTTCGTCTTCGCCAAAATGCGCATTATTGAAGGGATAAAAGAGACGATTACCCTGATCACTTTCAAGGGGAGATGAATGTCCAAAGTAAGCTGCAGAGAAATCTATTTCGTCAATGCCAACCACCCATACCAGATCGACTTCTTGCTGAGCGAAATAAGGAAATCCGTAAAGGAAATCGGAGTTCCAAAGGACTATGACATAAGAGTCTACAAAAACGTGCACACATGTTGCGGAGTTGCAGGCGTCGGCATAATCATCGAAATTGTGGGCCCTGAGGAAGAGAGGATAAAAGCAATTGATTTGAGAGCTGTCGCCAGAATTTTGGAATTCTGTGAAAAGGAAGGTTACGAGGTAGGGCATCACACTGTAGGGCAACTTGATGTACTATAGAAGCTTCGATTTGAACCCAACAAGCGAACATCGAAAACATCTAAATGAACCCTACCCAAGTTTTCCCGCAAAAAGCACGTTCGCTGTCTGATAACCAAACCGATTCAAGTCTATGTAAAACGAGATCTGCAAGCTCTGAAAATCGGCTTGCGCTCTCTTGCATCTATTTACGAACTCGTACCAACGTGGAACAAATGGAGATATCGCTCGCAAAACATCTCTTTTTTTCTATGGTTCAGGCTCCAATAGTCCTCATACTTGGACCATGCTATAGACATGCCCACCTTGGTCTATCTTGCGGCGATGTACAATGCTATTATTCCAAGGTAAAGAGGTTTGAACTTGGCTTTTCTAAAGCCTGCCTTTTTTAACATCACCACAATTTCTTGCGGAAACGGAAAGTCTGCGGCGGATTTTCCGAGATACTTGTAGGCGGCTTTTCGGCCAGATATGAGTCCGCCGACGAGAGGCACGATTCTTAAACAGTAGAAACGGAAGAAGGCTCTGACGAGGCTGCTGGCGGGTTGGCTTGTTTCAACGCACACAAACCTTCCATTATTCTTCAAGGTTCTGGTCGCCTCTCTCAGGTACGTTAAGGCTTTCGGATTCTTGTATATGAGATTGCGGAAAGAGAACGAGATGCTTATGCCGTCAATGGACTCATTCCTAAAGGGAAGATGAGCAGTATCCGTAACCATGAGTACAAAATCAACGATGTCCGTCCCGTTGCTGGCATCTTGAACATTCCTATGCTGTCTCTTCCGTCGGTACTCAGCTTTCTTCTTGGCCGCTATGCCCAGCATCTGTTTGTTGAAGTCAAGCCCCAACAGATATGATTCGGAGCCAAGATTCGGCAAAAGCCTAAGAGAAAGAGCGCCTGTTCCACAGCAAAGGTCAACAACAAACCGCCCAGAACTAGATTCTCTCGCGCAAGCTTCGCGCCAACGCTCATCGAATCCAAGAGTCAAAATTCTGTTAGCTAAGTCGTACGTGTCTGCCACGCTGGTGAACATGGGTTTGAGCTGCATCCAATACATCTCAGTTTTGTTTGGTGCAGTGTCTTTAGTTAACTATTCCCTTCTGAGACATATTCAATGATATAAATCGCAGGGATTATTTTGAAAAAATAAACTGCACACGCTCGCAACATTTGTGACTTGAAGACCTCGATTTCTTGAAAAAGAGAAATTGGAAGTACAATGGGCCGATGCCAAAAGTCCATCGCCGTGGGTCGCTGGGATTTGAACCTAACGCAGGCGCACGCTGAAAAACGAAAAGATCAGTTGCTGTTAGGCTCTGGTCAGGATTTGTTGCTTGCTATAAGTGAATTTTCGCTTCTTCGCGCGCAAGTTTACAACTGCAACCCTGCTTGATAGGAATCTATTTGTAACCCCCAAAAGGACAAATCCATCATTTCACACCAATTTCGCTCAGATTCAAGGCGTCCCATGTCCGTACAGAAAGTTATATTGCTTGGTTGAGACTTTTTACAGTAGGCCATGGAATCTGTTTATGGACATGAAATTAAAAGAAGACTTTGCTGATCTCTGGAAAAAATATTTCGATGATGCGGAGCTTCCTATCGTTTTCTATTACACAGATGAAGAAGGACATGCGGAACTGGTCAAGCCAGGAACGGTTCCTAGGTGCGTAATTGCAGCCCTATCTTTGGTGAGGAAAGGAAATGCTTTGTGTTTCGACTCAGAGTCGATTGACTGCTTCGGCGGAAAAAGGTACTTAGGTTTTCGTGAAAAAATCAGGGACGACTTTGAATATTTTCTGTCATGCGGAATTCCTGAGAAGGTTAAAGGTGAACGTTACAAAAAGACGCCTAAACTTGTAGCTGAATGGATCAAGTACACGCCATTGTTCATGGCTCCTGCTCGCTTTATAGTGTTCAAGAGGTGGGACATGCTTGAGCAGTCTGATGAGCCAGATGTTGCGATCTTCTTTACTCCGCCCGATATTCTTTCGGGGCTGTTTACACTTGCCAATTTCGACGAGGTTGAGCCGAACGCTGTTTTTGCTCCGTGGGGCTCAGGGTGTTCTTCGATCGTGCCTTATCCATATCTTGAGAAAGATTCCAGTCGCCCGAGAGCCGTCATAGGATTATTTGACGTTTCTGCACGCCCCTTTGTTCAAGAGAACGTGCTCTCGTTCTCAGTTCCTATAAATAAGTTTGTGAGGATGGTGGAGAATATGGAAGAGAGTTTCTTGATGACGGATTCTTGGAAGAAAGCGCAGAGAAGGATTCAACGGGCTTCTCATTAGAATCATTACATGAGACTATCAATTTCGATCCTAAGAATGAAATCAACAGTTATTTAAAGCAGTTTCTCACGGACAACCTTCAGCGAGAAAGCCTGGTCGAAATCAACATCCACAAGATATTCCTCGTGACGCTTTTGGATAGCGCGCGCCAGGTCCGGTGCGAAAACTATTAAACTGGCAAAATAAGGACCATGGTTACCAGAACCGTCAGAGCCTTAGCCTGTGACCCTTCGGTTTCACGCTTTGCTCGAATTCTTTGGCTAACTGCTCAAGTAGGGTTCTCTGCTGCTGAGTCAGCTTCTCAGGGACCTCTATATCGACTCGTACTAGCATGTCGCCCCTCCCGTATCCTCTGAACCTCGGCATCCCTTTTCCTCTCAGCCTGACTATTTCACCTGGCTGTGTTCCAGGATGAATCGTCAAGCTCGTGTTTCCTTCAAGCGTGGGAATCGAAACATCTGTGCCTAGGGCCGCTTGTGGGAAGCCTATTGTTAGGCTGTAGAGGAGATCGTCTTCGTCTCTCTTGAAGTACGGATGAGGTGCTATGTGAATCACAACGTAGAGGTCCCCGGGAGTGCTTGCTTCCGCAGACATTTCTCCTTCTCCTGAGAGTCTAAGCTGGTATCCTTCGTCAATGCCCGAAGGCACCTTCACGGTAATTTTTCGTTCTTTCTCTATCAAACCGTTACCTCTACACCTTGGGCACGGTTTGTCTATTA
>Ga0187770_10000764_pt1 | contig 16159 bp, 14 predicted proteins | sample 0116_SJ02_MP02_2_FD_133154 | JGI IMG/M metagenome (GOLD analysis project Ga0187770, IMG submission 133154) | Tropical peat soil microbial communities from peatlands in Department of Meta, Colombia - 0116_SJ02_MP02_20_MG | ecosystem: Environmental > Terrestrial > Soil > Wetlands > Peat | place...
GGTGACTCAGTTTTCTGAGTCAAACCGGGGCTGTTATAGCTGTTTTTTTGGTGGGGGGATGGGTGGGTGGTGTAGTTTTGTGGGGAGAACATGTTACTCATTCGTAATTGGAGTGGAGAATCGCCCTGAATCAACAAGATTCCATTCGGAATGTTGGCGTAACACTGCGAGCAGCTAATGCGACCATCATTATCCAGCCTCTTGGAGCGTGATTGCCGTGACGAAACTAATGACCTTCAATATCCCGCTAAGTGCGACCGATATTGGATCAGAGGGATATGAGAGACCAAACACAGCCCACACCGCGAACATGCCAGCCAGAGAAAACAGTGTGGTATAGCTGCAAGCCATAAGTTGCGACGGCGAAAGAAACGTAGCCAAAGAAAGCCCCCAGATAATTACCATGAAGACACTAACGGTCCTTCCAGGCCTCTTGATTCCAACAGCCTCAACTAACCTCGTCCCGAGGTATGTGAGCAGGCACTCAAATAGCTAGAAGCGTAACCGCTAGAACTACTGCACCAGTGCCGCCGTATGGAAACCAAGTACCATATTCAATCAAGACTCGTTCACCCCGGCTTTCCTTTCCAGAATAATCGCTAGCGACCTGTGAGCGCAGCTTCACTTCATTCCTTCGAGAATGGCGAGGCTTGAGCTAGTTCCTATTCTGTTCGCGCCCGCCTCAACCATTTGGAGCGCCTGGTCGGTGGTTCTTATGCCACCCGCGGCCTTCACCCCCAACCTTGAACCAACAATTCGCCTCATCAGCCGAACGTCACCGACTGTGGCTCCGGCTGAACCGAACCCTGTGGAGGTCTTAACAAAATCAGAACCCCCCTCAACTGCCAATAGGCACGCCTTCTCTTTCTCAGATTCAGTCAGGTAACATGTTTCAAGAATAACCTTCACACACACTTTCTTCGAGTAAGACTTCGCCAACCCTACAACGCTCTTAATCTCATTCAAGACATATCCTTCTTGGCGTGAGCGGAGTGCACTGAAGTTCAAAACCATATCAACTTCCTCCACCCCCGCGGCCAGAACACTTCTTGTTTCGGCGACCTTCGCTTCCGTCGTGGAAAGGCCGAACGGGAAAGAAATAACGCTACACGCCTTCACGGGCGACCCTTTGAGGTTAGCCGCCGTTATCGGAATATGTGCAGGGTTTACTACAACCGCGGCCAAACCGAGGTCAACCGCCAACTTGCACCCATTCTTAACATCCTCCTCGGTTGATTCAGGACGCAGCACCGAGTGATCTAACATGCGGGCGAGTTCCGTGCGGGTTATCAATTTCCTTACGCTTCCTCACTATGCTTGACTGTGGCGACCCACACCAATACCTCTGTTGTTAAGATTTCTCGCATGGCAGATGGACCTTTGAAAGCCTCTTCAATTCTAGGCGCCTCGATCACGGCGACCGCGTCATACTGACCCCGAGTCAGATAGATGCCTAGAAACTTGATGCCCCTCTCCTCTTCCTCTTTTCTTAAGGCATCTAGTGTGGTAACCAGCTCCTTTGCGTTGGGCTCTCTCAGTTTGATCAAGACTATGAAGGCCATTTTCTCCTCAGCGTCCAACTAAAGTTGCACGCGCATAAGAGGGAAGAGCACTTGGCGCCATCTCTAGCAGTAATCACGTGAAGTGACGCCACGTTTCTGTCTTTATGCATCGGCGCCGGTAATTTATTCCTGAATTAGGAATAAACTAATGTGAGATGACTACTGCGAGTCGACCTAGCTGCAAAGACTATTTCCTATTGCTCTGATCTGGCTATTGCTGCGAGTTACGAGAAGAGCGTTGGAATTGGTTGAGCTGTCTCTATTTTCTTTTTCTTTTCACGGGAACCTGAACTTCCGTGTTCGCCCAAGCGCGAGGGTAGCTCCAGGGGTTTCCGATGTATACTTCTCGGCCAGTTTCCGTGTCCTTGAAACCCGCATATCTCAACCATCCATAGATTCCAGAGTAGACTAGACGGGGAGAGACTTTGTCAGGGTTGAACGTGACGCTCGCGACCTTATGTGCTGGAAGTTTCTTCACTTTGATCTTCCCCTCACTCTTCGCCCTGCCCTTGATTTGAAGGCAGGCTTCTGACCGAAGCCTGTTCATCGGCCTACTTCCACCAGGCTCATCTATGAAGTACAGTATCCATTTTCCTGTTCCAAGTTTTCTCTTTTTTGCCCATTTTACAAGTTGGCTGAATTCAGAGCGGAGCATGTTCCTATCGTATGACCCGACCCGGAGCATGGCGGCCACTCTGTAGGCGGGAGCCCGTTTAACCCGAATATCAACAGTCAACAGTCATCAGCCAAATATCTACGCACATACGCTATTTATGTGTACGCAAACTGGGTTCGGGTCGTAGGATTGAGACCTAGCGGGTTTCTTGAACTCACTTCGAGAATTTTCTTGGTTGGGCGAGTGCATTTAACTCGTCAAAGCTAATCGCGCCCGTCAGGAGCGTTTCATATGTTCCCTTCTCCTTCAACTCCTGCGCGATTTTTCTTAAGAGACCCATTGTTGCATACATTGGCCCTGGGCCGAGGCTCAGGCGTTTAACACCCAACGCTTGCAGCTCGGTGATTGTGGGGAGGCCTTTGCGTGCCATTACGTTCATCGGCTTGTTCACGGCCTTGACGAATGTTAGGATCGATTCTCTATCCGTCAAGCCTATGGGGTATAGGCAATCTGCCCCTGCGGCCTCATACGCTCGCTCCCTCCTAATGGCCTCATCAAGCCTGGCCTTCTCATCTCCCGCCCCAAAACGGTAAGCGTCGGTGCGCGCGTTTATCAGGAGAGGAATATCCAGGGAATCTGAGACTGATTTTACCGCCCGAATTCTTTCAACCTGTTTCTCGACGGGCAGGAGAGTTTTCTTTTCGAAGTCTGAAATGTCCTCAATGTTTATTCCCACAGCCCCTGATTCGATGACGCGGCGGATTGTATCCGATAACGAATCTATAGTGGCCCCGAAACCCGATTCTATGTCCACGCTCAGTGGGATATTGAGGACGCCTGCGATTTTCCTCACAACCGAGAAAAGTTCCTCTTTCCCAATCTTCTCACCGTCGGGGTAACCAATAGATACCGCCAGGGCTGCGCTGGACGTGGCGATCGCAGGGAAACCAGCATCCTCGAAGACCCTCGCGCTTGGTACGTCCCAAGCGTTTGGGAGAACGAGTATCTTCTTGGCATGGTGGAGTGAACGAAACTCCTCCGCCTTCTCCTTTAGATATTGGCTGGCCTTCAAAGCCCTACCTCGCGCTCAGTTTTCGGTCATTGAGTAAGCTGCCCAGCAGCTGAAGTGAAGGGGCGTGGGTCAAAAATTGTCCAGATTGAACTGATCTTTCCGCCTTTGACCTGATACCACGAACACATAAACACAGTTACAGGAGGCGTACTTGTAGTCACGTCGTAGAGGAGGCACACGTCGTCACCATCTACGAAGACCTTCTTCACGTCGTACTTTGCATGGGATAACTGCAAGATCTTGAGAAGTTTTTCCGGTTTGTCGAATGACTCCCCGGGCCCTTTGATCGGCAAATTGTCATACATGTAGCTTCTGGCGACATTGTAGTCTTGGTTGTCAAGCGCCTTGATGTAGGCTAGTACGACTTCCTTTGCGTTACTCATGGATTCCACACTTCTTCACCTGATAACCTGCAGAACCAGCTTGCCACGGTTGTGCCCCATAAGACCACGTTCATATGCCTGGCGAGATTGAGCGAGCGGAAAGACGGCGTCGACTATGGGACGAATAGTTCCCGCATCTAATAGGTCGGAAATCTTACCGAGCTGAATGCGATTCGGTTGCACGAGAAAGGATACGCCCCGTACGCCGTATTTGTCGGACTTCTCCTGCGGAGCGTCACCCACTACCGTGACGAGAACTCCGCCTCGCCGCAGTATCCCCCAAGACCGTTCCAACGTGTCACCACCAACCGTGTCGACAACTACATCCACGTCTCGAAACTTATCTTCAAAGCGAAACGAGTTGTAATCTAGAACTTCGTCTGCGCCTAGCTCGCGTAAGAATGCGGCTTTACTTTGAGAAGCGGTTCCAATCACGTGCGCCCCGCGCCAATGCGCAAATTGTACTGCGAAGGTACCAACACCACCCGCTGCGCCGTGGATCAATACGCGGTCGCGAGCCGACAAGTCCGCATGGTCGAATAATGCCTGCCATGCCGTGAGTCCGGATAAGGGTACGGCAGCCGCATGAACATGGTCGATTGATTTTGGCTTTGGTGCCATATCAGCTGCTCGTGCTGCAACATATTCGGCCGCTGCGCCATCGCGCCAAAAATTTAACAAACCATATACTTCATCAGCCGCCTTCACGTCGGATACATCGGCGGCGACGCCTTCCACAATACCAGAGACTTCAAAGCTAGGGACGATTGGCCGACGGTCTTTGCCGTCAGAACTCGTCCAAGTCGAGTTCCATGTGAATTCAGTCGGTGTAATGGCAGCAGCGTGAACCCTGACAAGAGCCTCGCCAGGTGCTAAGTGCGGGAGAGGCGCGTCCTCGTAGACAATTGCCTCCGGTCCGCCGCGAGTATGCATTCGGATCGCTTTCATCAAGCGTGCTATCACGCCCTTACGAGGGTGGGGAGAATGAGAAGAGCCTTATGGCACAAATAGACTGCCTAGGCTACAGATGACGCAAAAGTGAGAAATTCGACGCGAACTCCGAGTGAGATAGTAAGGGAGACCGTTGAACGAGACGGAGTTGTGAAGCACGGCCTCGCAAGGGGGCTGATCAACGTTCGCGCCTTGGCGAGGTCTATACAAGTTGCAACTACAGGGGAGATAAGCTTCGACGCAATTCTAAGCGCGATAAGAAGATACCCCATCAAGCAAAGCTCCGCAAAACGAACGAGTATCGGAAAAACAATTCTCAAACTTTCAATGAAGAACAGAATAGTCGTCGTGTCGATTCGAAATCAACCGGAGCTTCAGCTGATGATAGCTCGCTTTGCCGGAGAAGTAAATTATGCTAAGGGAGAATCATTCCGGGTAGTCTCCGGCATGGAGTCGGTGAGTGTCACAATCGATTCCAAGAACCTGAACAAACTGGACGCCAAAATACCAAAGCAGGCTATCTTGAGGAAGTTAGAGAACTTGGCCGAGATAGTAGTCGATATGGCCTCCGACGTTGATGATACCTCGGGCGTACTCTCAGCAATTACGACCGAGCTGGCGATGAATGATGTAAACATTGTACAATTATCAACCGTCGGCCCAGGGCGGATCATAATACTGGCCGTTGAAAAGGACGCGATGAAGGCCTACGAGGCGTTGGAGGAGATGAGCAAAGCGGCATAACCGATTCAATTCATGAATCGGCTTGTTTACAAGCACCCACTTCTCCGATCATCGGAATATTTTAAGAGTATAGAACTGGTTTAGGGCGCCGGCAAACTGTGACCGTGGTATGGCCATCACTAGAATCTTCTTCACTTCGGATGTTCACGGGTCTGAGGTTTGTTTCATGAAATTCCTGAACGCGGCCAAGTTTTACGGAGCAAATGTACTGATCCTCGGCGGCGATATCACGGGAAAAATGATCGTTCCGATAGTAGAGCAACAGGACGGGTCCGCAGTCGCCGACTTCCTTGGAACCCAGCAATTAATCAAAACCAAGGAAGAACGCCAAGCGTTAGAGAAGAACATACGAAACGCAGGATACTACCCCTACTTGACAACTCCTGAGGAATCCGAGAAGCTTCAAGCAGACAAGAAGCTTGTCAACGAGTTATTCTCGAAGGTCATGGCAGACGGCGTTAAGAGATGGGTCGGTATAGCAGAGGAACGGCTGAAAGGAAGGGACGTGAAGTGTTACATCAGCCCAGGCAATGATGATCGATTCGATATTGACCCTATACTCAAGTCTTCCTCGACGGTGATCTGCCCAGAAGACGAGACCATTTCGATTGATGGCCATCATGAAATGATCACTAGCGGTTGGGCGAGCACTACCCCCTGGCACAGCCCAAGGGAAGTACCGGAAGAGGAACTCATCAAGAAGTTTGAACCGATGCTTCAGAAGATTCAGAACATGGAAGCAAGCATTTTCAACTTGCACTGCCCCCCACACAATACTCCGATAGACGTTGCGCCAGAACTTGACGCGACGCTGAAGCCTGTGGTGCGTGGTGGAGGCGTTAGCATGGTTCACGTCGGAAGTACAACCGTTAGGAAGCTAATTGAGCAATACAAGCCGCTGCTGGGGCTCCACGGGCATATTCACGAATCACGCGGATTTGTGAAGATTGGGCGAACTCTCTGCATAAACCCTGGGAGCGAATACGGGGAAGGCGTATTGCGAGGAGCAGTCATTAACCTCGACGAGAAGGGGATTAAGAGCCACATATTGACGCAAGGCTAATGCGGTTCGATTGAATCCCTTCTTCATTCCATTCTAGACCAGATGAACTCGCGGTCCTCTCACTACACTGCACTGACTTCGAAAAAACATACGTGAACCGGTTGAGATTTTTAGTGGTGAAAGTTTTGAGTTATGTAGGATAGAAAGATGGCAAAACCAAGAAGTGTTAAATATTGACCTAGAACCCTACCGCTCAATCATGTCGAAACCTCCGACGGTTTTTCTCAGGGAAGCCACAGGCTTAGTCAAGAACGTTTCATTGATTGACGCCATCAGCATGAACGCAGCTTGGATGGGCCTGGGTGCCAACATTTCGCTACTCACCCTCTACACCGTATACTTCCCGACGATGTCGGGCGTCAATCTAGTTTATGGATCGGTAATCGGTTTCCTGCTCGTTTTGCCTCAAATGTACATTTACACGATCATTCAGAGGCGAATGCCACGTACTGGCGGTGACTACGTTTGGATGTCAAGGCAAGTTGGGGGGCTTCTCGGCAGCGCCTTGGGTCTAACGGGCGCGTGTCTGAACTTCATCGCCTTCGTCGCCATAATAATATTATCAGCGGTCTTCTCAATCGGTTCGGTTGGCTTAGCCCTCGGTAATCAAAGCTACCTGGGACTTGCCCTTCCAGGGAACGTCTCTGGATCCAACCCGATGGAGCAACTGATTCTAGGATCCATTATTTTCACTGTGCTAGTTTTGATTAACATAGTCAGCCCGAAACTTGCAATCAAACTCCTGACTGTATTTGTAATCATAGGCGCTGCTGGAATTATCGTAGCAATCGCTGTTCTCTTGACTGGAGGCAGAGCGGGCGTCGTAAACTACGTGAATTCGCTGGGAATTCAAAACGTGACCTATGATTCTGTCGCCAGCTCGTATACGGGTCCTACCTTTGACCTTGGAAACACGATGATCTTGATGCCGTTCTTCTTCACATTCCTCTTTCCATGGTTTAACATGTCCACAATCGCAGGATCAGAGCTACGGGGAAAGAACACGTTGAAGTGGAGCGTGCCCATTTCCGGTTTCAGCGTCTTCATCATCTGGACGGCCGTTTTCGCGACCCTGTACTCGGTCGCCGGTTTCCAGTTCATCAACGCCGCCTTCGCTAACTCAACCTTGGTCTTCGACTACGGCTTCAACTTCTGGACACTGGCCATGGGAGTCGCAAACAATTTCGCCCTTTCGTTGGCTTTGGGCATAGCCTGGATTGTGTGGAATATCATATTCTTGATGGTAACAATAATGGCCGTAGCAAGGTATATTCTGGCATTGTCGTTCGACAGATTCTTGCCTTCAAAATTTGCGTACGTAAGCCCGCGCTTCAACTCCCCGGTAATAGCCCACTTGCTCGACCTAGTCCTAGCAATCATACTGGTTGCAGCAACAGCGTTCTTCTACGGCCCGTTGTCGGCGCTTTCGACCACCGCAATTGGACCTATGGTCTTCTTCATGTTCGTTGGAATTGCATCCGTTCTCTATGGTATTCGGAGGAAGTCCGAAAAGAACTCGGTCAGATATCCATTGATAATCGCAGGCATCTTGAGTGCGATCATATTCGCGTTCGTGTCTTACCAGTTTGTAACACTTCCAAGCATATACGGAGGAAACTTGCTCAGCTACGCCTTCTTGCTAGGCTCATTCGTCGGAGGTCTTTTGATTTACATGGCATCAAAACGATACCTCAAGAAGCAAGGGCTTGATCTTTCCCTTATTTTCAAGGAGATCCCACCAGAATAGTCGTGAGACAAGCCTAGTCACAGATGAGGATTCGAGTACATCGTTCGATTAGGGTCTAAGGTCGTCTAAAGTGCGCTAAGAAAGATTCCAGTGCGTTTTCTTACTTAGCGGAAAGTTTAGCCTCGCTCTTCTCTAGGTCATGCTTTGCTCCAAGCTTGTTGAAGATTTCAACGGCCTCTCCGAGGCATCTTCGAGACTCCTCGGGAGAGGTCTTCGCGATCGCTTCCGCGTATTCGACTAGGGTTTTTGCTTGATTGTAGGGCCAACCTGCCTTCTCCCATATGGAGAGTGATTCCCGATATGCTTCATGAGCGGCTTTCAGATCTCCCGACGCCTGTAGAAGGTTTGCTTTCGCCTGACCAGCCATAGCCAGCCCAGCGTCGCTCTTCAATGTCTCTGCGAGGCGTTTAGCCCAATCCACAACCATACGGGCTTTCTCAGGTTGACCAAGCTTCATGTAAATGCCTGTCAGATGAAGAAGAGTCTCGATATGCCACAGGGGCTCTGAAGTGAATTCATGGTCCTTGAATGCGTTCACGCACGACTCGAAGTGAGCCTTCGCCTCCTCAACGCGACCCTGCTCGACCCGAAGCTTACCCACAACCAAATTTGTTGCGACTATGTCGGTAATCTGCTCGTCACCCCTCCCTAATGCTAAGCGGCAAAATTCCTCTGCCCTATCCAAATCTCCAACGCTGAGGAAGAATTTGGCTCTCTGAGCCTCAGCGTTCATGCCCCTGAACCTGAATCCGAGTCGATTCTTAATTTCGAAGGCCTCACCAAACTCGTCCGAAGCTTGGGCCCAGTTTCCCCTTAACCAATCAAAAACAGCGAGCCATGCCAAAGCGCTGGCCTGCCAGTACAAGTTGTTTTCCTGTTTGGCAAGCTCGAGCTGTTGAGAAGCAAAGCCACGGGCCGTTGATAGGTTTCTTGGATACGTGTAAGCGGCTAAGTTTAGGTAGGCAAGGAACGCCTGACGATGTGCATTGTGCTGTTTGGCAGCGTTCAAACTCTTCTCTAGGATGGCCAACCCTTCGTCTATTCTACCGGTATCGAGCAAGCCAGCCGACATGATGCTCAGCGCGGCCGAGACGGCTGCGTAGTTTCCGCTCTTCTCCCCCGCCTCTAAGGCATGTTCATTCCACTTGTTAGCTTCATCAACCCGATCAAGAACTGCTAAGTAATTTGCGAGCCTCGCGTATAGGCTGGCTGCCTCTGAGCTCTTGGGCGCACCCTGAACATACTTCATCGCTTCTTCACAGAAGCGAACGGCCGCTTCAGGGCCCTTGAGAATGAACAGTCCACCTGCCAACATAGGTGATATTTGCGCGCAACCCCTGTTGTCTTGCGATTTCTCGAGTAGGTAGAGTGCTTCTTGATAGCGTTGAACGCTATTCGCAAATTGTCCGGCCAAGAAGTAGCAATCAGCCAGCTTCTCTAGCAGCGATGCTCTCTGCTTAGTCTCGCTCACGTCGACATTAGCCAACGCACGACTATAGCTGTCGATCCCCTGACCGTATGCATGAATTGACCGACAATAATCCCCAGCCATGATGGAATATTTGATGATCCTTTCCTTGTTTTCGCACTGCGCAAAGTGGGTCGCAATCATCTCAGAATTGCTCTCCAGGTTCTTCGCGTAGACTTTCTCCAATGCCTCTGCAATTCTTTGGTGATACCTGCGGCGCTTAAGTTGGATTACTTCTTCGAGAAGGAGCTCCCTGATCCGGTCGTCTGCGAACCTGATTCTGCTTTGCTCGTTTGGGATTTCATTGAGCAAACCTTGGTTGATCCCGGTTTCAATTTCCTGGAGGAGCACGTCCTCACTGATCTGAGAGGCTTCTTTCAAAACCTCGAAGTCGAACTCGAATCCTATGACGGCGGCCCATTGGAGCATCGAAATGGCTTCAGGGTCAAGTTTCCCCAAACGGGCCCTCAGCGCTGTCTTAACTGTTTTTGGTATGGTAATGTCCTGGATCGGCTTACGGTCCCATCCTTTTTCAGTTCGGAAGATAGTGCCGTCGGCTACGAGTGAGCGGAGAACTTCCTCAACGAAGAACGGGTTTCCGCCCGTATGCTGATAAATTAAGTCTACAAACTGAGGGGAAATCGTCGCTTCACCGAAGGTCTGCTTAACGAGTGCGCTCGTCTCGTTCTTATCCAACCCTTTGACTGGGATAGTTTCGAGTAGCCTCTCCTTGTTGAATTTCAGCAAGACCTGTTCAAGCTGACTCTTGGTTTCAATTTCGCCTTCTGGCGGGATAGAGCATACGGTTTGGATGTGAAGATTGCTGGTTCTCCTTACGAAGTATTCCCATAGCTCGGCTGATGGTTGGTCGACGTAGTGCATGTCGTCGAAGAGGAGGAGTAAGGGGGCGGCTTTGCTCATGGCTATGAAGAATTGTGTTACCGCCTCGTAAAATTGAGTTTTATCCTGCTGCCCGCCTGCCCGGAGTGGGGGAATGGTCCCGAGTTTCACTGCGATGTCTGGAACTAGCCTCACAAGCTCAGACGCATTGGCTCGAAGCATCCTACGGAGCAGTTCCCCAGGCGCTTGAGCCACATATTGCCTCGCAACTTCAACCCAGGGCCCATACGGGGGCCCATCCTGCGAGGCGCGGCCTGATAATGCTACTACGCCCTTTGAGTTTGCGTAGGCTGCGAGTTCTTGCATAAGGCGACTCTTACCGATGCCCTCCTCGCCTTGAAGCGCAACCACTGACGACTTCCCCTGTAGGGCGTCCTCGAAGGCTGTTCTCAGTTTCTGCATCTCAGTTGTTCTGCTGATTAATGGTGTGAGCCATCGTGGTTCCTTAGCGGGAGCAGGCGTGGCCGTAACCTGTTCGGTTGGGGGTTCTGTTTCGGGAGCTAATCCGTCTAAGAGAAATTCCTTCTCGGCGGTTTCGATTCCATGCATCCATTTGATTATGAGGGCCTTCCTCAATTGGCTCTCGACTTGTCTCTCGATGAGTTCGATGTTGCCGTTGAATAAGTCGACAATAGCTTGGACCTCTTCGCTTGAATGCATGAACGGGTTGAGGTCGACCAGTGTCGTGATGTTCTTGGCCCTGAACTTGTCGAGAAGCTCTGTGAGCCATTTTCTCGTCTGAAGCGCCTTATGTCGCAACAGAACATCCGAAAGGAATTGAACGACAACCCGGTTCGGCCGGAGAGAGTTGATTGTTTCAGTGATCGTGAGGCTTAGTTCGGTTAGGTTTTCTATGCCCTTGCCGGGCAGGATGTTCTGGGCTGGGGGAACGGTTTTGTCGCTGCAAATCAGACACTTCAGGTCGTCGGGTTTGTTACCGAGAATTGGTTCCGCCGAGGACAAACTTCTGGAAATTAACAGGCTCGCCGGCTCAACTTCAAGGAATCTTCGTAGAAGTATGGGGACCTCGTCGCTTGCGGGGGCACTTAGAACGATGGCTGAACCGGATAGGAAACCTCCCTGAAGCGCCTCATCAAGCCTAGAGTAGCCGGTAGAAACCCTACTCCTCAAAGCGGAACTAGGCGTAGCCGGCCTCTTAGTCAAGTTGCGATTAACCTACACCCGCAACATTACTCGTGTTTACGGAAAAAGGACTTACGGTTTCTTGATTCTGTTCCCGTACGATCAAATGCCCTCTCGCAGTGTCGCCAGTATCTCCGTCTTTGGTTCTGGGGTGGGGACTTTGGTCCCAAGTGAGGTGTAGGACCAGAAGGACCAAGCTATCCCGTTAGTCTGGCAGTAAGCGAGCAGGCTTTGTGTGTCGGCCTGCCAGTTCGGGTCAACAGTTGCTTTTACTCCGTTATCCCCTGCATAGAACGCGTTGAACTCACCCATGTAGAGAGGGACACCCCACCCCTTGGCGTTGTTCACGTAGGCCTGGAGAAGCGGTTGCGCGTCGTCCCAACCTGAGGTGTAAATGTGCACCTCGTAGACAGCATTTGGAACGAGCGGAGGCGCCGTGAGAATGGGCGAGCTGTATCGAGGCATCAGATTGTGTGGTGGTTCCTCGAAAACGATCAGCAGGTGAGGATTAGCAGCCGAGACCACCTTGGAAACCTCCGCGTCATAGTTCATCAACAAGCTGTCGGCTGTGGAAGCGTTGGCGCATGATCGCGGGAACCATGGCTCATTAAAGAGATCTAAACCTACGACGGTCGGGTTGTTGCTGTACCTGGACGCGAGCATTTGCTCCGCGGCTTCCATACCCTCGATTGGAGTAGGGACGCTGCCGCCTACCATCGATATGTCATTGAAGAAATTGCAGATCGCTGTCCCAATGTCGGCACCGGTGGTTGGTGATGTTATGCCAGGATAGAGCCAGGTAGGTTCGCCCCAGCCCTCGCAGAAACTTACATGGACGCCACCAGGGGCGTTCTGATATGCTGGTGACATGTCGAGCTGGTGAAAATCTAGAATCACTACGATGTGCCTCTGCCCGAACTGGTTAATGAAAGAGTCAATCTCATTCAGGTAAGCCGTATTCCAATTGTGCACCCAGGTGCCGTCGGCTGCGAGGGTTGGGGCTGTAGGCTCCAAATTCTCCCAAGAGACGGGAAGCCTCACAAAATTGAATCCCCACGAAGCGATATTATCGAATTCACTCGTTGAGAAGCCGCCCGCATCTTCACCGCCCCAACCGAACCCACACGGGTCCGGCTTACTCGTTCCGACGCCGTATTCAAGGCCCATCACGTTGAGGCCTACCAAACGAACGACTTGCCCATTCCCGTCGTAGATGTTCGTATCACTCGGCCTAGTGTGCAGCCAGCCAGAAACGAGGGAAGCGCAAGGAGCCTGAGCACATAATCCGCCCCCGGGACCAGCAACCATGGATGAGTCACTGGCTGAATAGAAACTACTAGAGGAAGTAGCTGAAGCACTGCTGCTCGAATTCGTTCCTGGAAAAAGACCTAGCGTCCCCATTGAGAGGGCTATGACTATTGAAGCTGCCACGACAAGAGCTACCAATGCGATCGCAGTGCCGCGCGCAATCAAAGTTCTTGGATGTTCCAAAACTAGAATCTCTTCAGACGATGACTTCCGACGGAAGCTGGGTCATTCCTTCTCCTTCCAGTATCGATTGCGATTTCACTATATAATTAATCAGAACGATTCGTTCAGCCTCTTGAGATTGCTTATGACATCGCCGCGTTTTTCGATGAAGGATTGCAACAGGCTCAGGCGTCTGATGAAGCCACGCGTACTGTCGCCGTCGCCTCATGAAGCGTGGGGATAGCTCAGGTAGTCAATAAATAGAAGCCACAGCACCTCGTCCTTCAGATTAGATTATGAAATTCGGGATACAGCATCCAAACTTCACTTATGACGGCCAAGGCACAAAGATCGCTGATTCCCTCAGGGATCTGGCAACGGAAGCTGAGAGAGTCGGGTTCGACTCGTTTTGGGTGATGGACCATTTCCATCAAATTCAGTACGTCGGGCAGCCTAACGAACCAATGCTGGAATGTTGGACCACACTTTCCGCGCTTGCGGGAATGACTTCGAAGATTAAGCTGGGACCGCTTGTCACCGGTAATGTTTACAGGCATCCCTCGGTCCTGGCGAAGATCGGGGCGACACTCGACGTTCTTAGCAAGGGGCGATTATTCATGGGAATCGGCGCCGCTTGGAATGAAGAAGAATCGAAGGCGTACGGGATCCCGTTCCCAGCAATGAAGGAACGTTTTCGGCGCTTGGAGGAAGCCGCCCAGATTATTCGGAAGATGTGGACCGAGGAGAAGGTTGACTTCGACGGCCAGTTCTACAAGATTAAGGGCGCCTACTGCAATCCAAAGCCAGTCCAGAAACCCCATCCCCCAATAATGATTGGTGGCAGTGGGGAGAAGGAAACCCTAAGGCTGGTGGCCAAGTACGGCGATGCATGCAATGTCTTCGGTTCCCCTGACACGTTTCGCAAGAAAATGAACATCCTTCTAGACCACTGCAAAACTGTGGGGAGAGATTACGATTCAATTCTTAAAACGAAACTTGGCGTCGTAATGATCGATAAGGACCGGAAGGCGTTGGAACAGAGAATTGCTACGAGATACAAAGGCGTTCCGGAACAAATGGTCCGAGAGATGGCTATCTATGGTGGGCCAGAGGATGTTCGACGACAGTTAGAATTGTTCCGAGACGCTGGGGTGCAGTTGTTCATAATGAGTTTCGAACCCGACCGACAATTAGATGAACTGAAACTTTTCGGGAGCGAAGTCGCTAAACGCTTTTGAAAACAAGATGTTTGAACCGAAAATGAGTCATTTGCCCTGAAGGAAGATCCGGCATATTATATACCGCCTCAACCGCTCTACTGCTTAGATAGGTGCTTCAGGAGAAGTTTGAATGAGCGTGGAAGAGAACCTACGGTTAATGAAAACGTTGGATGACGCGTGGAATGCGGGGCCTGGAAGTAAGGATTGGGAGACGTTCAGGAAGCGTCATACTGAGAATGTGGCCGTCTACTGGCCCGGTCAACCCGAACCGACAAGAGGCCGCCACAACCATGACAGCGAAGCTGTGGAATTCTTCAAAATATTTCCTGACAACCACCTCGTGAACAACCCGTACAAAATCCTCTTCGGACAAGGCGACTACACTTGCTCGGTGGCCGAATTTACAGGCACCATGAAGGGGCCAATGAAGGGCGCGGATGGGAACCTGATTCCGCCAACGAACAAGAAATTCCGTATTGAGTTCTGCACGGTAGCCACATGGAAGAACGGCGAGATCGTCGAGGAGAGGCTAAACTACGACTTGCTAGGGATGCTGAAGCAAATCGGCGTGATGTAAGGAAATAAAACCCAATTCCACGTCGAGTGATTTTACGGCAGCAGAGGCGACGCCCTCTGAAACTTTTCAGGAATGAAGTAGTCAAACACTACTGGCCGTCTTCTCTAATGCGCCAGCAGGGAAGGCTTTTACTCGTACTTTGTAGGTGATGGATGAGGTTCCGTCGTGCATTTAGGGTTGGATTGATGAATGCTGCTGGAGCATCTTGGCAAATCTCCCAAGGTTCATCCTTCAGCCTATGTTGCCCCTAATGCGATCGTGTGCGGTGATGTGACCATCGGTCCGGGCGCTAGGATTGCATTCGGAGCGTCCGTCGTTGCTGAAGGCACGTCGGTTGAGCTTGGAGAGAACTGTATCGTGATGGAAAATGCCGTCATTCGCAGCACCGATAGGCATCCGACTAGGATTGGATCCCACTGCCTGATCGGACCGAATACCCACCTCGTAGGTTGTAATTTGGAGGATTGCGTGTTCGTTGCTACTGGCGCATCCATTTTTCACGGCGCGAAGTTAGGCTACGGCTCAGAGGTTCGCATCAACGGCGTCGTGCATATTCGTACGAAATTGCCTGCTCACGGGACTGTGCCTATTGGGTGGGTTGCCTTAGGCGACCCGGCGAAGATTATGCCGCCAGATCAGCATGACGCAATCTGGGCGATACAGATGCCGCTGAACTTCCCGAAATTCGTGTACGGGGTGGAACGAGCGCCTGAGGGTCAAACGAACATGCGAGAAGTCACCAAGCATCGCTCCGAAGCACTCGCCAGTCACAAGAATGACAAAGTCCTCTAGGCTCGACATAGTTCACGCTCAAACACATCCACAGTTGAGTTACGCTCGTGTTTTCATGCTCGCTAATGTTTGTCTTATTCCTTCATCATAGTCTGTTGAAGGGTATTTCGTTCCGAAGAATTTCATGAATTTCGTTCCGTCTAGGATCAGCGGTTCCTCTGTTAGGTATTGCATCTCTGAGAATTCACGTGCCATCTTGTTGAATACCCCGAACAGTCGCATTGTTGCCCTGCCGGTTCCCTTCATTCTTGGTTGGTGACCTGCTTCCTTGAAGATTAGGTTGATCCAATTCCTTGCGGTGATTGGTTCAGGTCCGGGGACGTTGAAACCCTGGCCGTATGCGTCCTTCCGTTCTGAAGCCATTACCATTGCCCTGGCGGCGTCTGAGATGAGGATGAATTCGTGCATTGCATCAAGATTCCCGAACCATCGAGCAGTCTTCCCAGCGAGA
>Ga0187770_10000765_pt1 | contig 16155 bp, 17 predicted proteins | sample 0116_SJ02_MP02_2_FD_133154 | JGI IMG/M metagenome (GOLD analysis project Ga0187770, IMG submission 133154) | Tropical peat soil microbial communities from peatlands in Department of Meta, Colombia - 0116_SJ02_MP02_20_MG | ecosystem: Environmental > Terrestrial > Soil > Wetlands > Peat | place...
CAAAATCGGGGGAAACCAGCTCGTATAGCTTAGTCCAATAGCACAGCTGCCGTGGCCTCACCTGTAGAGCAACTCCGCCCAACTCAATTCCGCCTTTTGTCTGCGCGCCCCTCGCATCGATCATTATATACACCATTCCACAAGCAGATATGGTTCTTTTGGCAATATCACTACCTCAGAGATAACTAGTTTTCCGAACTAATCCACATTGAAAGTCGCTATCTTTGCATGCTATATTGTGCTAGGCTTGCTAGCATTGTCTTAGGCAACGTATTTGACGTTTGAAGAGACAGCATGTAACTGTGCCTCGCCCGTTCACAGCTGCTTTCGATTTGGAAGGGCCCTTGTCTCCGCAAGATAATGCATACGAAGTAATGCACTCAATCAAAGAAGGATCCGCCCTTTTTGAAGTTTTGAGCAGATATGATGACTATCTCGCTATGCGAAACAGACCCAACTATGAACCTGGCGATACGCTGCAGCTGATAGTTCCTTTCATGATCGTTAACGGAATAACAGAGCAGGATGTACGAAAAGCCTCCACTCGAGCGCAACTAGTCGGCGGCGCCAGAGAGCTCATCAAGTGGCTCAAGGATGAAATGTGGAACGTGCATATCATTTCAACTAGCTACGAGCAGCACGCTTACAATGTAGCTTCAAAGCTTGAAGTTGAGCGTGAAAAAGTGCACTGCACCCGCTTTCCCTTGGATTCGTTGTCCGAAATGTTAGAAGAAGGCGACATTGCGTTGATCCACGAGATTCAAAATAAGATCCTCTCGTTTTATTATAACGCCAACGACGCAGAAACTTCAACATTTGGAAGGTTGGCAACCCAGCTTGATGAGTTCTTCTTTGAAATTGCACCTCGCACGCGGATTAAAGCGATTTTCGATCAGATCATGGTAGTAGGCGGTAAGCGAAAAGTTCAGGCCTTGATATCTGCGATCGGCGTGGGCAAGCCGACAGACACTGCGGTAATTGGCGATAGCATTACGGACTACAAAATGCTCCAGGAGATTCGAAGCGCCGGCGGGATTTCTATTGCATTCAATGGAAACTCTTACGCGTTACCCTATGCCAACATAGGTATGGCGTGCGCTGACATTCGCCCCCTTTACCTCGTTTTGACCGCATTCCGAGAGGGCGGACTTAAATCTGCATTTGACTTAGCTTCGTTATGGGAAGTTGAACGTCGCGAATTCGCCAGAGACCCGCGCCTAGTGCCAAACCATGCCTCGCGACCGGAGCTAGCGCGTTTTTTTGCTAACGCACACGACAAAGAGTTTCCGCGTTTGAGCCTTTTGAACAAGAGAAACAAAGAACAACTGCAGCAAATAGCAGCAATACACGCCAAATTCCGCAGCCTCATAAGAGGACAAGAGACCGCGCAGCTCGGTTAAAGGCGAATGCGGCAAATGCGAAAGGCACTTTTGGGCGGCGCTTGGTTGGAAGACTGTTTAGATTCACAACGGCATTGAACTGCGCTCGCAGATCTGAGCCGTCCTGAAAACCGGAGCACCCCGCTTTCTGGCCGAGTTAATAAGACGGCGCTGCTCTGCGTAGCACATAACACGACTGCACGCAACTCACTTCAGACAACGGCAGGAGGCTATTGCTCCGCTTTTTCGGCCTTTAAGATCTCATCGAGCGGCTTAGCACCGCTTTTTCCCACCACGAGATTAATCTGACCAGTTTCTGCGGAAATGACGCGGCCGCGGACGCTCTTGCGCCTTCTTATCCCTGTTTTTTTTGGATGATATCCGACGCCTCCGGAAAGAAGCAACCTTTTTCGGACCGTCCCCGGAAGATCTCGCCGCATAGCTACGCCATCTTTGTCTGAGCCGCCAGTTATGACAAGCGCATAATCGCTGAGTCCGATCGCGTCACCATCGAGTGAGTCCCCGATACCTAGACCGAACAGTTTGTTTGCTTGCGCACCTGATACTTCCATCTTGTGTGCGCTCTTTTTGCTTGGGTCAGATATGATTAACCTAAATTCCGCCATTCACACTACTCTCCTATCTACTGTACGAGCACGAGTGTTTGCTTGACAACTTGAAGATCGAACGAGTGGAGTTCACTTGGCCCAAAATGGGTTATCTTTGCGCTTCATCGTCAAAAACTCATCCAGCATCAATCGGTCGCTTTGGTCAAGCGCATCGTAGAGTTCTTGCTCCGTTACCTTTGCGTGCTTTTCAGGCACGTCGACGTAGAGTACGTCCCCTTCATTTATTTGTCTTCCGACTGTGGGTCCATCAATCGAGACTGCGACCTCTTTCCCTGCGCCTATCTCGCTTACGTTCTCGCCCCTGTCTTGCATGCCCTTCAGCGTGCCGACCCTGACTCCGTCTTCTCGCACCAGAGAGACACCATTCCTCAGCGCACCACCAAGCACCTGAATGCCGACGATAGCCGGTTTGTTTTGTCTGAAAACATACCCAGGCAGTATTTTGAATTTGCCTGGCCTCACGATAGCCTCATAACGTTTTTTACCATACAGGGTTTTTTGTTTTTCGGCCCAGGTCTGATACTCCTCGATCAATCCATAGATTACATCGTTAACAAACAGACGAACCTTCGACTTCTCTGCTGCTTCCTTGGCATCGGATAAGACATCGACGTTGAAGCCGAGTACAACGGAGAATAACGGATCACTTATAGTCTCAGCTTCAACAACGTCTCGGTGAGAGACGTCGCCCAGATTGGCTATGCTAACAGGGACTTCGTTACGACTTAGCTCTCCTGCAAGCGCTTCTAGAGCGCCGATAGTGTCTGCTTTGATTATGACGCCTATATCTTGAGTACTGACCGCTATGTCACGCATTTCGGATTCGATTCCAGCGACGACTTCATCAATATCGTCCGTCGTGACTCTAAGCGGGGAACCCGCAAGCGCGTTTTCAATGCCTGGGGCTGCTATCTTCACACCTGCTGCTGCGGTCACTGTCCTGACCCTCTTAAGAAACCCCGTCGATTCTGGTTTCAGCAACGCTCTAATTTTCGTGACGATTGGTCGCCCCAATGCACCGACTACGATCCGATCACCGGCATGGAGAACGCCATCGTATATGATGGTATCAAGGGTCGTGCCGAACCCTTTTTCTTCGTTGATTTCTATTACCGTGCCGACTGCAGGACCGTCAGCGTGAAGCCTCAGATCCTTGTCGAGGAATCGCTGCGCAAGACCAAGCGAAACCATGAGCAGGTCGGGGATGCCTTCGCCCGTTCGCGCACTTGTTGGAACAACGCCTATGTTCTTAGTGAAGTCTCTAATTCTGTCGTACCGATCTGAACTAAAGCCCAGATTATAGAGCTCCTCTATAAGCACGTATATTCTGTCGTCAAGAAGGCGTTGAGTCCGCTCGCTCTGTAGCTTAAACGCGTCTGTGAACATCATATTGTCGTGCGAAAGCCATCCGTGTATTTTGTCAATTTTGTTAGCCGCCACGATAAAGGGCGTTTTATGGCCTTTCAAGATATTGAGGCTTTCTGTGGTCTGCGGCTGGAAGCCCTCGTTAATGTCAACAACAAGTATTGCGATGTCTGCTAAAGCGCCCCCGCGTGCGCGCAGCGTCGTGAAAGCGTGATGGCCAGGCGTATCGATGAATAGTAGCCCAGGAAGGTGTATTCCTTCCAAAAGGGAGCCGCAAAGCCTTGCAATAACGTTTAAAGGGACTTCTGTTGCTCCTATGTGCTGCGTGATTAGGCCGGGTTCTTGGTCAGCAGTGGTAGTGCCCCGAATTTTGTCAAGCATCGTCGTCTTACCGTGATCCACGTGACCGAGCACTGCAACAATAGGTGTCCTAAGGTCATTTGACATAAAAAGTCCCAACTTACATCAACATCTGCGTTTAAATGCCTTGCGTTAAGGCTGCGTTTGAGGTGCACCTGGGTGATAATATTTATGGTTTGGGAAAGAATGTAGCTGCAGTATCGCGGTAGTGGTGTAGTGGCAGCACAAAGGCTTCCCAAGCCTTTAACCCGGGTTCGAGTCCCGGCTACCGCATTCTCTGGCTCGATGCCCTTGTAGTCGATAACGCGTGCCGCCGCGTCCTAAAAACGAGACGGCAATTTCCACTGGCGCTTTCATAAAGGTTTTGCAAAGTCTAGGTAGCCTCGACAAAGGAACGTAGAAGTGGCACCTTGCCTAAAATGCGAAAGAGCGTCTATTAGCGCCGGTTGACTCGTTCCGCTGCTAGTTTTACGTCATTTGCAGAGATCGTTTTTCGATCCGCGAGCTTCGTCAGCAAAACGGCCTCTGTGGCAACGCCGTTGCCATAGTCCTCAGCTTTCTCGGCAATTATTTTCACGGCCTTGCGATTGGCCCTTTCAGCTCCAGCTACCTTCATAATTCGCAAAACGACCGCCAGTGGAATTTCTGCCATGGTTATCGCTTTCCTTTTAGATCGCTGCGCATAAAAAAGTTATGATTCACATCCAGTCGATTACGCGGCCGCAAAATCCCCCTTGTACAGACTTGCAAAAATTGATAAATAACTGGATGCGCTAATCTAACATCCATAGTGTCGTGGAAGGCCACTTTTGTTGCTGGGCGTTGCCCCGCTGGAACTGCACAGTTGAACACGCGCTGCAGCTTAGAGCGATAACCGCACAAGCCGTGAGCAGCAGGATTGAGACATCTCGCTTAAATGGAAAGCAAATACTCGACAACGTGGTTGAATACTGACCTAGCTTAGGCCGCGTGCGCATTTTGTACGGGATGTTCGATTAACGCTCTCAAAAGATGTTTAAAACCGACGGCTTAAATGCGCTTACATACGGGATATTCGATGCCGGGGTCGGTGTGGCCACAGGGGTTGTTGGATTTCCGGTCACCAAAATCATTGAAAATTTGCGGCCCATTTGGATACCAGCTGCTAATGAAAAGGTCGGGATCGATTTGGCTTTAGGGGCTGCCGCATCGGGTACGCGATCAGTTCTTGTAACGAAACACGTTGGATTGAACGTGGCGTCAGACTCTTTGATTACCGCGGCCACCCACGGAATAGGTGCCGGGCTAGTCGTAATCGCAGGCGACGATCCTGGTGCAAAGCTTTCGCAAAACGAGCAAGATTCGAGATATTACGGTAAGATAGCCGAAATCCCCGTAATGGATCCACACAGCGCCGGTAACGTGTATGATTGTGCATTAGAGGCTTTTGAACTATCCGCACGACTTTCAGTACCGATAATTGTGCGAATAACCGGCAGGCTTCTGGATACTGAGGGCGTAGTTGAGAGGGTGCCGTCTGCACGGCGCACAAGCAAGAGCATCGAAAAGAGCATCTGGAACCTCACGCATTTGGGTAGGCATCAGCATCTTCTCAGATATACATATCCTAAGATGCTGCAGTTTGCTGAAACAACGGATCTGAACGAACAAGATGGCGCCGGCGCAATCGGCATTATTTCTGCAGGCTATGCGTCAACGCTGGTGGATGATACAATCCAGGGACGAGACGATGTAGCGCACCTCCGACTCGGCATTGTCAACCCACTATGTGAGCGCCGAATTGATTCGTTTCTGGAAGAGCACAACCGAGTCCTAGTCGTCGAAGAGGGCTCACCGCTTATTGAAGAATCCATTCACGCGAAAGTCCTGGGAAAATTGTCTGGACACGTGCCCCGTTTTGGGGAGCTAACGTCAAATGATGTGACTCAAGCGTTAACCTACGTTGAGGCCGATTACATATCGGCAAGGTTTGACGTCGAGACACTCGAAACCAGACGTTACACGGAAGACATCTGCGATGATTGCCCCTTCTTGCCTTTCTACCGCGCTCTTGGCCAAGTTGATGCGATGATTGCGGGAGACATGGGCTGCATAGTACGGACCGCCAATCCACCTTTTAGACTAATCGACGCAGCTTATTCACTCGGCTCAGCAATTGGTGTGGCTTCGGGGTTTGAACAAGGCGGACTTGCAATATTAGGAGACTACGCGTTCTTACACAGCGGCATCGCAGCACTAACAAGCGCGGCAGTGTTCAAGCGGAACGTAAAGGTGTTCGTGCTCGAAAACCGAATATCAGCCATAACGGGGGGGCAGCCGGCGCCCGAGATCTCTGATTTAGTCGGTGCCCTATGCCGAAACTATGGTATCACTTACAAGTTAGTGGAAGCAACGGACATGAATGAAACGTCATTCGTAGCTCTTTTGCGAGCCGTAAGCAACTCGACAGGGACCCTCGTGGTTGTTATACGAGCCGGATGCTCAAAGTACTGTCCTCGTCAAAACTCCGGGGCTACCGGTACATCACGCTTCTGATGATATCCTCAAGCTCCTCCTGAGAGACTGATTTCTTTGTTTCACAAACGCGTTTTACGTCGTCGAGGATCTGACAGAGCTCATCCCGGGTCGGTCGGTAGCCTAACTGAGCGATGACGTACTGCAGGGCTTTTTTCCCGGTGTGCTTGCCAATGACGATCCGCCTCTTGTTGCCTACTAAGTCAGGCGAGAATAGTTCGTACGTCTCGGCCTCCTCCAGCACGGCCGCTACGTGTATGCCAGATTCATGAGAGAATGCGTTCAACCCGACGACTGGTTTGTTCTTCGGCAGGCGCAACCGTGAATGATGTTCGACTGTTTTGGACAGCCCCATCAATTTCGAAAGGTCGTAAGTATCGATTCCAAACTGGAGGCGCAGCGCGACGAGAAGTTCCTCAAGCGGGGTGTTTCCGACTCGTTCCCCTATCCCGTTCACCGTTGTGTGGAGTTGAAACGCCCCGGCTTCTGCAGCCGTGATAGTGTTTGCTACGGCCATACCGAGATCGTTATGGCAATGAATGCAAAGCGGCAGATTAACGACCGTCTTCATCCCAGACACAAGAGTGTAGCACGAAGACGGCCTAAGCGCACCGACAGTGTCTGCGATGTTAACATAATCAGCCCCGTGCTCCTCACCCTGTCTAAAAAAGCGCTTCAGCACTTCTGGATTAGTCCGGGTCGCGTCTTCTGCCGCAAACCTCACAATGAGCCCGTGTTCCTTTGCATATTCGAGCGTTGACAGTGCGCACTCCAGCATTTCATCAAAACTGCGATGATACTTGTGCTTGAGATGCAGATCTGAGGTAGCCATGAACAGACCCACCACATCCACATCGCAATCTAACGCTTCATCGATGTCGTGGAAAATCGCTCGCGAAAGGCAGCATATTTTGGTGTTTAGACCCAAATTAGCAATTTTTTTCACCATGGCCTTTTCTTTCGCTGAAACGGCAGGAAACCCCGCTTCTATCATCTCCACGCCAACTGCGTCCAGCTTTGTCGCAATCTCAATTTTTTCGTCAACGCCAAAAACGACACCGGGAGCCTGCTCGCCGTCACGCAGCGTAACGTCGCAAATCTCTATCTGGCCAATTGCTGCCTTAGGCAATGAGGAAGATCCAAAAGGATTCATAAACGACCCGGACGAAGTTCGCTATACACATTCATAGCCGCAACTTAAATATGTTACTAGTCCTCAGAGATCGACCAGTACATTTGGCCGTCCGCTTCAGCCTTAGTGGCTAAGGTTGATCTCAGCACTTCAACGCTTTGTGCTGGTTGATCAAAACATAGGTTGATAATCAAAGGGCCGCAAATAGTACGCGGTGAACAGTGCTTTGGATGCTCCAAGAACCATTAGCGAGAAGATTCTCTCCAAGGCGTCAGGGAAAGCGGCTAGCGCTAAGGATTTTATTTTGGCGCGTGTTGACGCAGCAATGGCCCACGATGGCACGAGCGTACTCGCCGTAAAAGCATTTGAGGACATGGGCGCTTCCTCTGTTTGGGATCCACACAGGGTCACCATTGTCTTTGATCATATTGCCCCAGCTAGCACGGAGGTAGCCGCGACCCTTCAAAAAACAGTCCGCACGTGGACAAAACGCCAAGGAATTACAAGCTTCTTTGACGTCGGTAATGGGATATGCCATCAACTCATGGTTGAACGCGGGCTCGTCCTTCCAGGCACCTTGATTATCGGAGCGGATTCGCATTCTTGCACATATGGAGCATTGGGAGCTTTCGCAACAGGAGTGGGTGCGACCGACATCGCAGAGGTGTTTGCAACAGGAACGCTGTGGTTAAAGGTGCCTGAAACGCTGAAGATTGTGCTCAACGGAACACTCCGAGACCACGTAACCGCCAAAGACGTGATTCTCAACATTGCGGGGGTTGTGCGTGCCGATGGCGCGTCGTACAAAGCTCTGGAATTCTATGGTGGTACGACGGCCGACCTAACCTTGGAAAGCAGGCTTACTCTGAGCAATATGGCAGTCGAAGTAGGCGCGAAAGCAGGCATCGTGCCTCCAGATCGCAAGACTTTTGCGTACCTCAAGCACCTCACTCCACAAGCGGAGTACCAGCCGTGTTATGCTGATGACAATGCTGTGTACGCTGATGAGCTGAACGTCAAGGTCGATGACTTGGGGCCTCAGGTCGCTTGTCCCCATCACGTCGACAACGTGAAGGATGTCGAAGAGGTAGTGGGCACAGCTATTGACCAAGTGTTCATAGGTTCGTGCACGAATGGGCGTTTTGAAGATCTTCAGGCAGCAGCGAGCATTCTACGCGGTGAGACAGTTGCCGTAAGGACGATCGTCGTTCCAGCATCGAAGCTCGTGCTATTGAATTCTATACGAACGGGGGTCCTGGAAACATTAATTCAAGCCGGGGCTACCATTTGCAGTCCAGGATGCGGGCCGTGTCTCGGCGCGCATAACGGGGTTCTGGGACGGGGAGAGGTGTGTCTTTCAACTTCCAACAGAAATTTCAAGGGGAGGATGGGTACTGAGGGGCTCGTATACCTTGCTTCTCCCGTTACAGCCGCAGCTTCGGCCCTCAAAGGCGAGATCGCTGATCCGCGACAGTCATAGAAGATCGCCTATCACTCTGGTAAACAAGGGATTCAAACGCCGGCGTCTCTCTTAATTTCCTCAATTTGTTCCATCAGGATCTTTTCAACGGTGTCGAGGAGATATTCAAGCGATGGACTTCTAACCGTGAATTTTCTCGGGACACCTTTGTAGGTCACAATGTCGCCGGTGCTGATTGAAATCATCGGCTCTCGCACCACAAGCGTCGCTGTGAACTCGCTAGTCCCGATTTTTTCGACGTCTAGCTTCCACACTTTTTCGTCGATTTCTTGTTCAATCTCTTGCGCATTGTGATGGACCTTATGGGTGAGAAAAGCTTTTTTTTGATTGATTAGGTATTCTTCGTGCGCGGACAATAGCAATGACATAGCAACAAGTTGTTTCGGAACTATTAAACACTTCGTCAGGCTTTTTGCGCTCCCAGTCGAATCTGCGTGCCTTGGCAATCCCCATATTCTTTATATCGGTACATCTTCAAGTAGACTATAATGCTCATCAGGGGAAAAGTGTGGAAGTACGGCGATAATGTCAACACTGATTTAATCATACCTGGCAAGTATCTGAGAACGATGGACGTTAACGTCTTCGCACAACACGCAATGGAGGGCGTTGGTGTGGAATTTTCACCGCATGACGGAGACATAATAGTTGCCGGCAAGAACTTTGGTTGTGGGTCGTCACGAGAGCAGGCAGCGCTTGCGCTCAAATACGCTAAGATCGGATGTATCGTTGCGAAATCTTTCGCTCGGATCTTTTTCAGAAATGCGATCAACGTTGGCTTGCCAATTATCGAAGCAGACGTCGTTGATTCTGTTGCAGCGGGTGATGAGCTTGAGGTCGACTTATCTTTGGGGCTTGTGAGAACCCGCAGCAGGGTCGTACGAGGTGAGGGGCTTCCCAAATTCCTGCAGGAGATCCTCGAAGATGGCGGGTTAGTCGAACATAGAAAGAGGCATCCGCGCACCGCGAGTCCGCGCGCGAATGATCCTTAACGGGTCTGGCGGATTCAGCGAGCGGGTTGCTACTCAATACACATGAGAATCGCTGTTGCTGAGGGAGATGGGGTCGGCAAAGAGGTCATACCCCCTTGTGTTGAAATCCTCACTCTGTTACTGAATGATCCAGAATTCATCCATGTTGACATTGGATACGCCAAATGGACTAAAGAAGGCACACCAATAACCGATGCAGATGTCGATTTAATTGCGCAAGCCGATTGCATGCTGTTGGGGGCTGTTACCAGCGTTCAAGGAAGCAGCGTGCTCGTCAGACTACGAAAAACACTCGATCTCTTCGTGAATCTGCGACCTTTTCGATCTTACTCTCTAACCCCTTATGAATTGAAGCTCACTATAATACGAGAGAACCTCGAGGGGTTGTACTCCGGCATCGAAGAGCTTTCTGACGACATCGCCGTCACGCAGCGAGTGGTTACTCGCGCTAATGTGGAAAGGCTTGCGTCGTTCGCGAGCACTTTGCGCAACGTAAAAACAGTTACGATAGTGCATAAGGCAAACGTACTCAAGTCGGATGTTTTCTTTCGAGACGTCTGCGTACGCGTTTTACAGGAGCACGACGTGCCCTATAATGAGATGTACGTCGACGCAGCTGCATATAATCTTATAAGACACCCTGAAATGTTCGATCACATCCTGACGTCGAATTTATTTGGCGATATTCTGTCCGATGAAGCAGCAGCGCTTATCGGAGGCCTCGGGCTTTGTCCAAGTGCGAACATCGGACCGAAATTCGCCATTTTTGAGCCGGTGCACGGGTCAGCGCCCCACATCGCTGGGCGCGGCATAGCAAACCCAATAGGGGCCATTCTGAGTGCCACAATGCTGCTTGAATGGGCAGGCGAATGCGAAAAAGCCTCCTTGGTAGACGTTTCAGTCAAGCAGACGATAAGCAAAGGCATCACGACGCGGGACCTAGGTGGCACGAGTTCGACCAACGAGGTGGCACGCGAAATAATCCGCAATATAAGGTGAGACATGATTTTTCCCGATCATTGTAAGGAAGTCGCTGTAAGAGAATGCGATAATAAAACGTCTGCGCCAGCAGTCGGCGAGCACATCTACTTCTCATCGCGCTATGTATTGCTGTTTTGGCACGGAAAAGTCGAAGTTTACGAACTCGAATTAGAGGGGAATGGCTTGATCCGAACGATATCGAAGGCCAACAGGATTGCAGGCTTTGCCGAAACTCTAGTGTATAGACGCAAGATCGACATCTTCAACAGAAGCAAGCTAATTGCCGTAGCAAACCGACTGTGTAAGCCCCCCACAAAAGCAGTCGTCTATCAAGGATTCGATCTTCACTGGACGTTCGTTTGTGACCCCGACCTCACCAGCGTAACTGAGATTGATGTATTTGACATATCCCCTCCAGATCCGCCATACCTCATCACACTCATCAAGAAACTCGACAGCGCTGGCATTTTTGGAGACCTATCCGTACGTTTTACGCCAGTCATACAAGATCTACGAAGTGCACGTACCGCCACGATTTATCCGTGTTCGGCGTCAGGAATTGGGCTAAACTGCCTCAACAACCGCGATATTCACGCCAGTGAGCACGCTGTTCTACTCGGGTGCGATATTTCGAAACAAGTGCTTGAAGCGCGAGTTCACGGCCTAGAATTCGAACACGTCAACATCTGTCCGACGAAAACAATAAAACCGAGAAAACCTTTCATTGCCAAATGTTGCAAGTCAGCGAGGGTCGGGCCCACCGAACTTTTTGGACAGAAGGGTTACGTCGTTCATTGGGGTGCGAATCCGTATGAGGTCGCGTCTGCTATCCGAAATCTCGCAAAGGCCATACGCTGGTGACTGGTGAAGCAAAATATGCCCCAGTTATGACGGAAGTGCGGAGGGAGGGATTCGAACCCACGAATGCCTTCGCAACAGGATATCTCAAACAATGGTTCTTAAGTCCTGCGCCTTTGACCTGGCTTGGCTACCTCCGCCCTATGTTGACATACAGCACGGACATATAAAAGCCTATTTTTTAACTGCATAGCACTTTTGCTGATGAATCGGCAGGCATCAAAGGAGATTCTTAGTACGCCCGCCCAAGAGGCTCTCTATCCAGAGATAACACGCCGTCGACCATTATTTCTAGATGTTGTTCGTCGCGGCGCTGCAGCTCTTGAACTGCTGCACGCCAAGCTTGATAATTCCACCTTTTGTATGGATTTCGTCCCACAATTCCAACAAGCCGTCAAATTAGATAAACGTAGAGTGAAGCCTACCAAACTTCGTGCGTAACATTACGTGGATGCTCCGGTCGGGATTTGAACCCGAGTCGTTGGCTTGCTTCACTGCTAAAGTTCGAAAGGCCAACATGATTGGCCGGACTACACTACCGGAGCTTATGTATACAAAGGTGTTGCTGAATAACGCATAGCACGGCGTATTTTCACGACGCTTGCTGACTACGATTCGTGTTATAAAATATATTTGTTTCTGACCTGTGCAATACGCAGCCCTGAGCTTATAAGCCCTTAACGCCTAAAAGGATTTTTGACAGCGCCCGGAGAATTCATTTTTTGGAGCGCGTCTAATCCTCGAATTCTCGAATGCGATTTCCATCAAAAGAATTAAGAAACCCCTGCACAAAGGACGCTTGAGCTACTTGCCGTATCACAGCTCATTTGCGTGAGCGGAAGACTGAAACGAGGAACTATGCGACTATTAATCACGGGTGGCGCGGGCTTCATAGGCAGCAATTTCGTACGCTATATGTTGTCTAAACACAATGAAGCAGAAATCGTAGTCCTGGACAAGCTGACGTACGCAGGCAATAAGAGCAGCCTCAAAGACGTGCTAGCTGACATTGAATTCGTCAAGGGCGATATTTGCGACGAGACAATTGTCAAGCGGTTGCTAAAAGATTGTGACTGTGTTATCAACTTTGCGGCCGAGACGCACGTCGATAGATCGATTACGAGTTCAGCTGCCTTCGTTCAAACGGATGTCGTCGGAACTCACGTCTTGTTAGCAGCGGCCAAGGATTACCCAATTGAGCGATTCGTTCAGATATCGACGGATGAGGTGTATGGAAGCATTGATCGCGGATCATTTAAGGAGACGGATCCGTTGCATCCGTCAAGTCCCTATGCAGCAAGCAAAGCTGGAGCAGACTTGCTGGCGTCCTCCTATTTCTCGACGTACGATTTTCCCTGCGTTATTACGCGCAGCTCAAACAACTACGGGCCGTATCAGCACCCTGAGAAACTGATTCCTCGCTTTGTTACAAGCGCTATCAGGAACAGCGAGCTGACCGTTTACGGCCGGGGAGACAACGTCCGAGACTGGATACACGTTGCAGATAACTGTGCAGCGATAGACTGCGTTCGCCAACGGGGCAAAACTGGCGACACGTATAATATTGGCGCTGGAAACGAGAAGAGCAACCTAGATATAACCAAAGCCATACTGCGGCTAGAGCGAAAGCCTTCAACGCTCATTGCCTTCACGGCGAACCGGCTCGGACACGACCAGAGGTATTCCCTAGACTGTTCGAAGATAAAGTCTCTTGGATGGCAACCCGAGATCTCATTTGACGACGGATTGACACAAGTCGTTCGGTGGTATCAAGAGAACGAGTGGTGGTGGTCCCCACTAGTTTGAAAACAACCTGCCGTCGAAACATAAGCAGAAGCGCACGCAAGAAGGAGCTTCTCAAAGGGCCTTGATATATCGAACCATCGATTCAAAGATGGCGTCCCCATCAGTAGAACCGAGAAGTTTCTCTGACGCTCGTTCGGGATGCGGCATCATCGCAAGCACGTTTTTTTCTAGATTACTTATCCCAGCGATGTTATCGAGCGAACCGTTGGGGTTTGCAGCCAAAGTGGGGCGTCCATTCTCATCAACGTACTTAAAAACGACCTGATCATTTTCGTAAAGCTCCTTGAGCAGCAGGGGGTCAACGACGTATCGCCCTTCTTTGTGAGCTATAGGAAGATCAACTATCGCGTTCGTAAGGTCGGTGAACGGAGATTTGCCGACAGTTCTAAGCTTTACCCACTTACAAATGAACTTTGGATACTGATTCAAGGTGAATGTGCCGGGCACCAAGTGCGACTCGCTAAGGATTTGGGCGCCGTTGCATATGCCTAGTATAGGCTTCCCATCAGCTGCCATCTGTGCAACCGACTGCATAATCTTAGTTCGTGCCGCAATTGCACCTGCGCGCAAGTAGTCACCGTATGAAAACCCTCCTGGGATGATTGCGCCGTCATAGTTCTTAAGGGTCTCTTTGTACCAGACAAGTTCTGCGCCTACGCCCAAATTGTTCAGAGCTTTTTGAACGTCCAGATCACAGTTACTTCCACCGAACCGAAGAATGGCGATATTCATCTGTCTCTTCTCGACTGTTCCGTTATCCGTACGTCATAATCGTGTATGATGGGATTCGCGAGCAGCCTTTGACACATTCCGTTAACGAGGTCAGTTGCGCTCGCACGGGAATCTGCTGTGAATTCGAGTTCGTAGGTGGCTGCTTGTTTGACTGATTGACACTCATACCCAAGATGCTTGAGAGCATTTTTTATCGTCGTAGCTTCCGGATCAAGCATGCCATTCTTGAGCTTAATGGTGATCTCAGCGCGATAAAGCATAGCAGTAACTGTTGGATTATAATAGTTAAACATTGGTGCTGATCTGAACGGTTGCCGACCAGCTAGGGAAGCCCGGTCGAAGCATCCCATCTGCCGGCTTAAGATTGCCTGAAAAACCAAACCAAAGGTTGAAGCGCGAGGCTAGGCAGACAGCAGGTGAATCGGGCTGTCTTACCTAAGACGCGCGTCCGCGGGCTTTCGATGGGTTACCTCTGGCTTTTACCGATACGTGACAGAACGAGCGCTGCAATCAATATGCCAACGATTGAAGGGATCGCTTCTAAACCGGGCACCCCCGCGGCTCTGGCAGACACGCTTGGGGTTACAGCCGTTGCATTGGTCGTACGTGTGGGCGTGGTTAGAGGATTGCCTGTCGCCGAGGAGGGCGATGGCGGCGCTTGAGCGAGCACCTGTCGTTGCAGAGCAATCACCTGACTAGCCGACAGTTCTGCGTTTTGTCTGACATAACCCTGCCTTGAGGATCCGTGAATACTATTAGTGGAGGTTTGCTATAGCTATATAGCGTTCCTTGTTCAGTTCCGACAACGTTTATGTTCACAAAGTTCGGCGAAAGTTGAATAACGCCTCCATCGGTCCAAGTGTTTTCATCCATGTTTCTGCATCGAGGACACCGATCTTCGTGAATGTATATTATCACGGGCTCATTTTCCTCGGCTACAGCTTTCATCCCTGTCGGGTAATCATAACCCACGTTATCTCATTTTGGGCTTTGACGCTTACCGCGGACGCGGGATTTGCTATAGCAAAAAACACAGCCAGCACCGTTATTACGGCCATGAAACGGCTCATGAAACGCACACTGACTTACAGAGCAACTTTGTTATTTAACTTCTGTTAGTCAGAGTGCGTTACTGTCCCCAGCCAGCGCGCTCGCGCTGCAACCAGTTAGTTTTGACGTTGCTAAACGTTTCAAACGACGTTAGACCCCAATCGAAATTAAAGTGCCTGAGCGCGGACGGAGATTCCGCGATAACTTATTCAACACCTACGCGCACACTGAATGTGAATCCACGTGAAAATAATTCAAGCCTCCTCTTACTTCTATCCGCACATCGGTGGAGTCGAAACTCACTGTCTTGAGCTTTCACAAAGCTTACGGGACCTTGGGCACGAGGTGATTGTTTTGTGCGCCGAAGTCCCCAAGTCTCGGCCAAATGAGGTCTTGAGCGGACTCACGGTGCACAGATTTCCCGCTGTGGATATGCCATATATCCCCTATATGTACGCTTTGCGCCGACGGATTGCGCAGTTCAACGCTGACGTCGTGCATTCGCACTATCCGCCACCGTTCATCTCCTATGGAGTGGTCAAAGGCCTACCGCACGTTCCACACGTTCTTACTTACCACTGCGATCTCGAAATTCCCGACAACGTGGTGAATCTCAGGATTCCGAACGTCTTCAAATACCTTGTGGATGAGGTCAACAAAGCCCTATTCGCAAAGCCGATCCTCGACAACGTCGCGCAGATAATCGCTACAACTGAATCTTACGCGCGAACTTCCTCTGTGCTTCGAGATTATAGCTATGAAATCGTGCCGAATGGTATTAGACTTGAGAATTTTGATAGGCATTTTCTCGGCTTAAACGGTGAAAAAAGGCGCCGCCAGATACTCTTTGTTGGTCGACTGAGCTCCGTGAAAGGCG
>Ga0187770_10000770_pt1 | contig 16117 bp, 20 predicted proteins | sample 0116_SJ02_MP02_2_FD_133154 | JGI IMG/M metagenome (GOLD analysis project Ga0187770, IMG submission 133154) | Tropical peat soil microbial communities from peatlands in Department of Meta, Colombia - 0116_SJ02_MP02_20_MG | ecosystem: Environmental > Terrestrial > Soil > Wetlands > Peat | place...
AAACCGCTGAACCATGTCACCCACCCCGCCGATCAAGACTCCCAGGAAAATGGAGCAAAGAACGACCAGAAAAATAGGGAGCGGGACTCTTGGAACCTCAAACCATGGATGACTCTCCCACGGAAAAGCGAAGCGAAGTACGACCTCACTTCGATTCTGGATAGAAAAAATGATTGCCACGAAAAAGCCCAACATCCAAAAGAGCGTTTTGACCCATCTCATTTTTTCATCCTCCCTTCTGGGCTCTCTTTTTCCGCGTTAGATCAGAAAAGGCAGAGTGAAGTCTCTGATACGTTTTCTCCAAATATTCGGGGACTACCTTCGTTTCCCCTAACACCGGCATAAAGTTGGTATCTCCTGCCCAGCGCGGGACAACATGGAGATGCACATGGTCTTCTCCGGCACCTCCTACTCTCCCAATATTTATCCCAATATTGAATCCATGGGGGCGGAAGCATGCCTTCAGCACCTTTATGGAAGCTCTCAATGAGTCGAAGAGTTCTTTTGACTCTTTATCGTCTAATTTCTCCAGGCCGAGGTAATGGCGCTTGGGGGCAATCATGAGATGACCGTTATTGTAAGGGTATCTATTCATGACCACAAACACGTGTTCGCCTTTATAGAGGATGAGGTTTTCTTTGTCCTTTTTCTCTTTCACTTTTCTGCAAAAGAAACATCCTTTCTTTTTCTCCCCCAAAATATAATCCATTCTCCACGGAGCCCAAAGATATTTCATCTCTCTTCATCCCTTCGCATCCGGGTTAAGAAGCCAACTCCAAATTGAGGTAGAGATAATCCTTCCAGGGATCTGGGGTTTCTTTGATCCCAAGGCTCATCGGCAAGAGGGGTATCCAGATGGGTGCCCGCGGCTTTCGGATCAACGACATCCCTGCTTCCTCAGGCGTCCTCCCACCCTTCTTGAGGTTGCATGCCGTGCAGCAGGTCACCACATTTGTCCATTCCGTTTGTCCGCCTTTGGAACGGGGAATGACATGGTCATAAGTCAACTCCTTTTGCTCAAAAGGAGTGCCGCAGTACTGGCATTTTCCCCGATCCCGCACATAAAGATTCTGACGAGAAAATTTAACGATGGGAGTCTTTCTCTTGATAAAGCGGTTTAATCGAATCACCGCAGGCAGACGCAAGGAGAAGCTTACGCCACGAATCATGCGATCATATTCTTCGATGATCTCTACCTTTTCAAGCGTCACCATGATGATCGCTTTTTTCCAGGTCACGACCTTGAGTGGCTCAAAAGTGGAGTTAAGAAGTAAGGTCCATTCCATAGCTTAATCGAAAACCAAAATATCCCTTTGAATTTTGAGAAGATATAACGATTTTTGATCCAATTGTCAAGTATTTTGAGGAAAGGAAGAGTTATAAAGGGGGCCTACGTCTTTCACGAGTCTGCAGTTTTGGATAATACTGAAAGCTAATGATTATAAATGAAAATGAAAGGTCCCAGGTTTTCGTGTGGACTGGTATGAACTCTATAGCACGGCCCCCCCTCTTGAGCTTACCGTTTGATTGCACATCCGATACCTCGGCAAAAGTCAGATGTCAATAAGAAAGATTTTACCTTGACCCGTTCGAGTGACGGACGAAGCTGTAACCCTATGGTAAGAGCGGAACTTAAAAGGGAAATCTTGTCCCCCAAAGGACAATTTTCATCCAGTTAGCACACTTTGTCACTTTTGAACATTATTTTTTGGAAAGCTCTTGTTGCCACAATAATAGCTTACCTTTTAATATCAATAAGTTATGCTCACTATGATTGCTGTTCTCCAATTGGCAAAAGAATTGCAGCGTAAAATTTGTATGATTCACTACCTTTTATTAAAAAACCTCTGCCTGTTCCTTGATCCATTTATTGCAATTCTTATGGCAATGATATGCAGGCTCAAATACGATGTCTGGATTCTACAATTTCCGAGATTTCGTTTAGCTTTAGGAACAAGCACGCAATGAATCGGACAAAAGAAACGGTGGTGGCTAGACTATACCTCATGAAGATTCATTTCCTCATTATCAAACTATTTATCGTCAAGGGATTTACTTATGCGATCATTAAAATACTTCATTAGAGCGATTTTCATCGGCGACCTGTTCTCCCTCACCATCCCCTCTCCCCCGGGGGCGAGGGTTAGGGTAAGCTTGAGGTGAGGATTTGACAATTCCGTTTTGGTTTGATACTTTTTTATTATAAACCGGTAAAAAAGGAGGAACTTTTTATGAAAGAATTCAAAAAGATTTTTCTGTTATTGCTGACCGTTTCATTGCTCATAGGCAGTCTTTATTCGACGGGGTGGGCTGGAGATAACCTAAAGAGAGATGATCCTGCGTCACAAGGATGGAGTCTCGTGGATTTGCTTGTCGCCAGACCCCTTTCAGTCCTCGCGGGGGTCGGGGGGAGCGCTATCTTTGTTGTCACACTTCCTTTTACTCTTCCTTCCGGAACTGCAAACGATGCGGCAAATATGTTTATCGTTCAACCCTTTCAATTCTCATTCAGGCGCGAAGTCCCGGACAAGGATATTTAGAAGACAGTAACTTCCAAGGGAGGGTGTTCAGAGATGATTCTTCTTTATTTTGAATCATCTCTATTCGTTTTCGCTTTTTACCAAATTTCCTTTACCTTAGATTCTTCCTTCAATTTGCGATGACAAAAAGGACAGACCCTTCCCTCCTGGATAAGCACTTCTTTCATCATCTCAATCAATTCGCTGTCGTCTAAGATCTGTTTGACGATATGGGGATGGGGCTTCCGATCATACTTGCGGTAAGGAAAACTGCTCTTCCCACTCATCTCTTCACTCCTTCACAGATCATTATATAATTAGTTTATTCGTTTGGCAAGGAATGAAATAGTCCATGTTTTTGGGGCTTCATGGATGGGGAGAGAGCTTGCTTGATGGAAATTGAGCGCTGAGAAGTTGTTTCAGTTTCTTCCGATCCTCCTCCAATATTTCAGTGAATTTTAATCCGTACCTGTACCCTTCCCAATTTTCTTCTTGGTGATAATCCTTCCATATGATTTCAGCTGAGGCCTCGAAGTTAGTCAACTGGAACCCCCTCGGGAACAAAACGGCAATATTTAACTTCGAGCCGATCAGTATATCTTTGACCGAATTGATGAGCAGGCCCATTTCACTCGCGTTAACAACAAGTCCTCCATGGGCGTAAGGGACGTTCATCACCCGATAGTCCACGGGCAAGTCTAAGGACGCCCTTGGGTACTTCCTTCTCTCTTCGTGCGGAGTTTCCATGTCCATGCGTCGTCCCCCTACCCCTGTTAGGTCATTCTCTCATCCCATCTTCGGATGGGTCAAAGTGAACACAAAGCTTTGAACAGAAGGTTTCGAAGAGGCACCCCTCACACCATGGTTGGATAGGGAAACAATGGCCTCCCTCCTCCTCTCCCCTCCCCATCCACGCCATCGGCTCCTCGACCATCCAAGGATTCTGAGGAAAAGCGGCCTTTGCAAAAGATTGAATTTTTATATCTCCCGTCGAACTCCTGCCCTGATAATATTCGGAATGGGGATCCACGATGCCTAACCGAGACGCGACCCTGTAAAGACCTTTTCCAATGGTGATGGGAGTATCGGAAAAATCGACTTCCACCGCGTCCCGAATCAATTCGTTGATCCACTGGATCGCCCTTCGGCTGCTCTGGTGATCCATATGAGGAATCACTTGAATGGACGCTTCCAAATCAGAGGCATTCCATTTATTTCTTTCAAGAATTGCATTTCCGATCCGCCGAATCTTTGGGAGTGCCCGACAAAATAAATCTCTCCATACTTCTCCCGATGCAAAGGGTGTCCCCTCAAGAGCCGGTATCTCACCCAGGGAAACATTTGGCTGGGCAATGAGTCCGAATACCCTCTTGGTGTTCTCCAATGCCTTGACAGACGGGTGCCCCTGCTCGAACCGGCAATGAACCAACAGGGTCAAGAGAGCATGAAACGAATCCTTAAATTCACCACCCTTTTGGCACTCCCCGAACCATGTCGAAAAAATATCATGCGGTTTTTCATAATAAGTCTTCACTGCATTTCTAAAAGATTCTATCCAGGCGAATGAAGGAGCTGCCTCTTCCTCCGCAGTCTCTTCCTCCTCCGCCTCTTCTTCTTCGGGGATCTCCGTGACACCCTCTGGCAACTGAGGGGCGTCTTGAGGTTTGGATGCGCTGAGAAGCGGCGTTTCATCGACTTCCGTCTCGTCAGAAGCTAGCTCTATGTCCCCTAAAACCGCGTCTTCCTCTGTCTCGTTTTCCATCTCCGCCGGTGCAGACGAATCAGATCCCATCGAGGTTTCCTGCCCAAAGGCTCCTTCCGGTTCCTCCTCCCCTAGGTGACCATCTTTTTCAAGCTCACTCAAAGAAGTTTCCAAGACTTTTTCCAAAGGCTCAAGGGTCGGGGAAAAAGAGGAGGGGGCGGTCTCCCTCGGATTCTCCTTCTCTTTTGTGACGATTATCTTTTCCGCAGGTCTGGTGAGACTAATGGCCTGGGCCCTCTTTCCAAATTCTGTTGACATCCGGGGAGAAGAAAGATGACGTTCCTCTCCTGTCGGCACCTCGATCCACTCCCTCTTTCTCCTTTTGTCAACGGCTGGGATGGGCTGCCCCGAAGCATTCTTAAAGGCGATGGAAATCCTCTTAACGAAAAGGTCTCCCTCGAAGATTAACTTAAAGGGTGAGGCTTCTCCTGATGGGAGCGGATTAATGGCAAGGGGAGTTTCTTCAAAGGCGATGAATTCGTCAAGGTCTTCAAAAAGTTGAACGAGGACCCAGATGTCGGTTAAAGTCTGATCCGATATATTTTTCGCCCTTCCCGTAACGCTCCATGCTCCCCTTTGTGTCCTTCGGAGAGAGTAAGACTCTAAGGCCAGTTGATGGGGGGTCAATTCCTGAAATTCGAGAGAGAGGGGAGGAAGGTTTCTTCTCTCTTCAACCGAGACCCTTGCCCCGAAGGACCTGAACGTCTTGGCGAGGGCATCCGCTTTCCTGAAAGAAATATTTTTCTTGAGAATGATGGGGGACCCGTCGACGATCTTTCTTAAGAGGGGAAAGGGGATACTATAGTTTTTAGATAGATTACGACAAAAGGAGCCCTTTTCTTCTTCAGTGTTATCCCCGATACCCATGAGGAGGACTCTGTATCTCCCTTCTTCTTGATTCAATCTGACCATGATGTTCCTTTTCCGCCGAGCAGATTTCCCTAAAGCATGTCAAGGGAGATTTTCAGTCATCTTCTATAAGATGAGAACCTTAGGATCCTCTCTCAGCGATGCCCAATCGGGGCAGGTTCATGTCCGTCTCCTTATTCTTAAATAATTTTTTGAAGTAGGTCAACTTATTTTTGTCCAACCCTATGGCCTTCAAGAGGAGATTCCTTCAATTCCCCACTTCTTTCAGCAGAGTCGTCAATTGAGTAAAGTCTCTTTGATCAATCTGTTGAAATTGCAATCCATACCGGTGCTCGCCCCAACTTTCCCTGGCAGCTAAATCACACCAAACGACTTTTGCCACCGCCCGAATGGTATCCAGCTCCAAGCCCCTCACGTATAATATCTCGATTTTCAATAAGGCGCCTAACTCGATCCTCTCGGGCAAATAGACGAGCAATCCACCCTCGCTCGCATTCGCCACCATGCCTCCTAGGGCCTTTTCTCCGTCAGCCCGGGAATAATTGAGGGGCAGTTCGACACTAAACCTCGGATATTTCCTCTTTTCAATGGCAAGGACGCCCATTTTGGTTTGTGAACTGGATCGCTTCGTTTGATTGAATTTATCCATTTTTAGTTAGGCTCCTCGTCGGTAATATCAAATATAATGTGCATTTTTAATACCATTTATCTTCTTTTTTCTAATATGAAGCACCAGTTTACTCCTGATTTTGGTCAATATTTTACCAGATATAGCTAATTTTTTGTATGAAATTACATGTGAGGGCGATACCAAATCCAATTATTTTCTAGCCTTTTTCACAAATTGTCAGATTTATCACCTCGATAAAGGATATTGGAAACGGTCTGCCCAGAGTTTCCTTTTAATAGAAGGAAGTTATCCATTCCTGATTTGATCCGAATTCACTAAAAACTTTTTTTGATGCCTATGAAATATTTTCCTTATTTTACCCATTCTGGCTTCGCCTTGTAAAGTTCACTTTCTTCCGGGATCTTTCTTTCTATCATGTCCTTAGCTTCTTCAATCTGAATTCTGCATTGATCCATTTCGTTCTTGACTCGCTCACTTTCTTTCCGGATATCTCCCCTTTCAGCCGAGCTTTTCGACTCGTTGAACCTCATTATCAACTCATTGTATTTAACTTGCAACGCTTGCAATCTATCCTGTTGTTCTGCTAATTTTCTCCTCCACTCCTCCACTCGACCCTTCCAATAGTCTTCTCCCCCCAACTGATCCTGAGATGCCTCCTCCTTTCCCTTGGGCGTTACTTGTCCTTCTCCTTTTGTCCCTTCTCTCTCGCCACCCGACGAGCCAATTTCTTCAGCATTGGGTCGATATTTTTCCGGAACCTGCGTCATGTCATCCGTGAAATGGACTACTCCTTTTTCATCCACCCACTTGTAAATCTCTGCAAAAGAGAGTTGTGAAATAAGAAAGGTGGATAAAATAGTGACCAAGATCCGTTTCATAACCATTCCGTCAGCAATTCTCATGCCAATTACCCCTTAATTGTTGATTTTTCTTGTTTTAGGTATTATAATTTGTTTAGCCAGTATGTCAAACCATATCACCTCCTTGTTTCACCCCCATTTGATGTACTGGTCGGGATCAGTTATTGCCCTCCTCTAACTGATCCCTTTTGAATTTATTATATAGAATCATAAGGTTAGACACTTTTCCCACATTTTTTGTGAATAATCTGTTGAAAACTTCGATTCTTGAGCCCTATAAATGGTACGCTCCGCCCCGTATGAGCAAAATGCCCAATCTTTAGTCAACAACATTTCAGATAATCTTCGTAGACGACCAACATTTCTTAGCCCAATCCATTTCTCTTCATCCCTCGGACCACCTCGGATGGGAATCCGAGTTGCGATACAAACTCTCTGTGAAACTGATCAAATCCAATCTTTTTGAGAAAAGGTTCGGCCATCACTCCTCTGCATCCTGCCAAGAGAGGGGGCTTCAGTCTGTAGATCCCCTCGTAGATTTGATTCAACCATCTTTCCCCCTTTGTCATGTTGACTAAAACAATCCTGCCGCCCCCCTTCAGAACTCGTTTGAACTCCAGGAGAATGGGAATGAAGTCCTCAACGGGAAGGATGTCCAAGAGATATTGGTTCATGATGACATCAAATGCTTCGTCCTCGAAAGGAAGATGCCGGCAGTCACAAAGGCAGAGGTTATAATTGTTTTGCCCCATTTTGCAAATCCTATTTCTTGCCTTCGCCACCATCTTCATGGAGACATCAATTCCATCCACCCACCCATTCGGATTCCTCTTCAGGATCTCCACAAAGTTGAGTCCGGTTCCCAGAGCAACTTCCAAAACTTTTTCTCCATTTTGGATGGCAGCAATCTCCAGCGCCCTTTGGCGGGCTTTGGACTCCATCAAGATTCCAAACAGGTCATAGATGGGTGCGATCCAATTGTATTTTCGAGTAATTTCTTGCTGGGTGTATCTTGCCTTTAGGATTTCTTGTTCCATGGAGAGACTCCCGTACCCATGCCAGAGATTTTCCTTTCCATTCTCGCCACTAAGCAAAACAACCTGGAAATAAATTACAGGATTTGAAGGAGAAGAGTCAAGAAGTTTTTTAGAGAGTCCTGAAAAATGACTTTACGCTCTCTTGATTGCACTGACTAAAAAAATGATTACACAGAGATCTCCGGACTTCTTCAGAAATCTTCTTACTTTATACTCTTCGAATTAAAATAGTCCTTTATCCTTCCAAGAACAATGTGAGGAATATCTTCTTTCCGCTTGACGGTATAGATGCTGATGTTTTTCCTCTTTTCCACTGCCCTTTCAAATCGGGCTGCGTAAGGATTGTCTCCAATGTGGACCGTCGTCACCCGATTTTGAATCTGGCTAAAAAATCCGATCAATGCCTCCAGGTTTGCAATTTTCATATCGGTAATGATGAAGAGATCCAAGTTCTTCCTCCGCTGGATTAATGGCATCAAATCCTCCAAGTCCAGCGCTGTCCCACCCCCGAAATATTTGCAAAGGACGCGGTAGATCTCCTCTCGCCGGTCTGTATAATTCAAAATCTCCTTTCCCCCCATGGGGGCATCGCTGAAATTATAGACGGCCACTTTTGAGCCATTTTGAAGATAGGCATTGGCGGCACAGGCTGCTCCCAGGACAGCATAGGAGAGGCTTTTTCGAGGATTGATCATGCTTCCTGAAGAATCGATGGCGATCAGGCTATCGGGCGTGCCTTCGATTTTTCCCTTTCCCTTTTCCTCTCTTTTCGTCCAAATCTGAGTGATGCCTGGCATAATCTTCCCAAAACTGGTCCAGATATCCACATCTTGAAAAGGGGATCCAGTCTCCCAAGGAGAATGAGAATAGGGATGGAGGGATCCTTTCTCTTCCAACGAGACTTTCTTCACGGGGATCGAATAATTTTCTGCCAACTTCATATAGAATAGGACGTCCGCATCCAAGGGATTCCCGTGACCCCTTCCCATCCCCCCTTCCCTTCCATAACCTGCCCCTGTGAGCTCGTCAGAAAAGTCCTCCAAGACATCTTTGAATTCGGAAAGATCCATGGTCTGTCTGGCATAATCTCTCAACCCCTGATCGATCTCCTCGTTGGAATAACGGTTCAAATCGTGTTCCCCTTGTGGATTGCGCTCCCCCCTTCCTTCCTTCCCTCCCTGTTGTTTCTGCTCTTCAACAAGAAGAGGTTTGAGAGAACGGGCAAACTTTCGGATGCTTTCTCCCCAGCGTGAGCGATCGAGATAGGGAATTCGCGCAAGCCTTCGGACAATATCTGCGTGCCCTTTCACGCTCTTTTTAGAGGCTGAAATACCCAGATCGATTCCCCAAATCTTTTGATAAAGCGAAGCGATCACTTCCTCAATCGTCCCTTTCTCCAGGTTTCGATGCAGTTCGGGGATCTCCGTACACCTCTTTTTCACACAATGGGTGTCGGCAATGACATCGATAAAGCGATTAGACACCTGTTTGGCCAATTCTTTGTCAACCACCACTTTCTTCGCCTCCGAATAGAGCCTGAGATGCGTATGAAAATCCCATGGACAGAAGGTGTAATGGGTCACCCCGTGGTCCAGAAGAGCCTCAACGACTCTCTTTTCCTCCATCTTGTTTTTCATTTGCGAGACAAAACCAGCATGGATGGTCATCTGTTTCTGTTTCATCTCCAGCCCAACGGCTTCATCCTCCTTGGCCTCCCCTTCTTCCCGGTGAGGGGTGCGTTTGACCTTGGGCACAGGGATTTCAGGGTAGAGATGTTTTTTCTTCAGCCGCGGCCAAATCTCTCTAATGATCAATTCTAAATTCTTCTCTTCCATCCTTGATCGCTCGGGTTCATCCCAATCTTCACGATTAATAATAGAGGTTGGGATATCGCGCTTTTCCAGGATAAACGAGTTTATCCCTCTCGTAGACCTTCCCCTCGACAATATTTCCCAGCCCCCTTACTCTTCCCCCTACGTAAATCTCTCCTCCCATCATCCACTCACCCGTATGAAGGCCAATGTTCTTTTTGATTAGAATCCTTCCCCCTCTCATCCCGGCACCGGTCCAGTTCTTGGCATTCCCCTCGACGACTAATTCTCCGCCCTCAAGCCCAATACCTGTGAAATCGCCAGTATCACCTTCGATCCTCATTCGCTTGCTTCTGGGGAGCCGAAATCCAATGAGATTGATCTCTGTCTTCAACTCCGAAAGCTTGAGGAGGATATCTTCATCCTTCGTATAGTTGCATAACGCGGAAATATAAATGCCCGCCGGGCCGGGAATGAGATACGGAATCCTCTGGGTGTTCTCAAGGGCAAAGCAGAAGTCCTCAATATCCTCTGCGGTATAATCGATCTCCTTTACATACTTCTCTGCCACCTCATAGGCCTTGATGATCGTATTGTACTGAACCATCCAGACGAGTTCCTTTGCCTCTTCTTCCAAAAGTTTCTCGTATCCCCAACGTATTCGATCCATGATGGCCTCGGAGGATTGGACAATCTGATCCATGGGAAGGTTGAGGGCAGGGGTGGCCAAGGCCTTAAATTCTTCAAAGGGATTCTTGGCTATCCAGTTCTGTTTATCCCGGGAATGGGTAAAATTCTTTTTGGGAGGAAGCGAGGATTTCATTTTCAGCTCTAACCCCTCAAGGACAGGGTAGAAGAATTGTTCTCGCCTTATCTCTTTCGTGCGTCGATGTCTTTTTTCACTTCCACATAAATGGGGTGATCCCCTTCCAGTGGCTCTAAATCCCCCCCTTGAAAGATCTTCGATCCGGCCGCCAACGCATCTTTCAGGTGGTCGCTCTGTTCTCGATATCTCTGAGAAACTGCTTTGACAGCCTCCTTGGCAAGGAAAATGGGGAAGGGGTCATCCCTTTTCGATCTCTCCTTCTGAGATAGAATCTCATCTTTCCATTGGATCCGATGGGCCAAGGTATAGGGGATGACTGCCTTGATATGTTCGATATCGATCTCAGAATCTTCCAGCAACCACGCCAGCCCCTGGGCATATTGCTTGATGGAGGAAGGGAGTCGATTGGAAGCACAATTCTTGATTTGGTGGCAAAGATATCCCGTATAATGGCAGCCCTCTTCACAGTTCTCAACGACCCGTTTCTGCCCATACCGTTCACAGAAGGACAACTCGGCGAGAAGCATTCGGGTGAAAGCACTGGCGTCGAGGTCCATCCCTAACCCTTCCATTTCCGTACGGATCTGATCACGATCTTGTCTCTGGAAGGACTTGACCTCTAATGTCTCTTCAATATAGTCTCCGTAGGCGTTACAAACTTCCTCAATCTTAGAAACCTTCTTCTCATAGGCGATCTTGGATTTCAAGATATGATAGAGTTCGTTTTCATACTTGGGATGCCTCAGGACATGATCTTTTCGCTTATCCTTCCCGATGAGAAAAGAGAGATTGGCCCCTGGGTATCTCGATTCCACCATGACATCGAATCGATCCACTAAGGGAGCGATGATGGTGTTGGTCCCTCCGTCTTGATAATTGGCGGTGGCAAAAAGACAGTATTCATCGTTAATGATCATCTCATTGAGGTATTCCCAGTTTCCCCGATCCACCCCGTCCAGGATCATGCTCTGTTTCGTCTCTGGGAGACGGTTGATCTCGTCTACAATCTTCACGGGGATTTGGGAAAAATTCGTCCATACCACATCCTCCTCACCCCGGTTCAATTTGCCCAAATCCGGTCTGCCAATAATCTTTTCCTCGGTTTGTTCCGGATGCCCTGAGACCTCACTTCCCCAGATCACGCCCAATGGAAACTGGTAAAGGAGGGAACAGACATATTCTGCGGAGGTTGTCTTCCCCAGGCCCGGTTCTCCAATGATCAATTCTTTTCCCTTCTTCAGCCCGGTAAGAAGGCTCAACAGGATCGCAGAATTAAAGCGCTCCCCTTTGATCTCCATATCCGGACGGTTGAAGTAAAGATGTTCACTGATAAATTGGTAAATACCCATCGCCTCTTTCTGATAGCCGTTCGTTCCCATTCCCAAGGTTTCTCTCTCTTTTCTAAGGCTTTTTCGATTCCCAAAGCCGCAAGCTACTCATGACTGACGAAAAATGCCAAATTAATTTTAACACGCCTCACCCCCTAAAACAAGATTTTGACTGCACCCGTAAGTATTTCGAATTGTGTGATACCTATGAAATAACGCCCCTTTCATCCGGCCGGCGCCATAGTCCTAGTACCGACGCCAGCGTCATTGTGGCGGCTCTGGACGGCGGTGCCCCCTTAATTTAAGGGAGGAGTAGAGCGGTGTTACCAGAATAGAGGACGAAGAGGGGTTATAAGAGGGCGGGGTACCCATACGAGAACTGAAAGAACATTTTTAAAGGTTCGTGTCAAAGCTTTCCGCGTATCCGCCCGAAGCAAGGGCACGCCGGGCAGCCAGGCCCAGTTGCCGATCAAAACGATGGGTCGGAGCATAGACTCGGCAGATCGCCACTTTAGCAGGGATATATTGAAATAATGTTCGGAGGGGTTCCCTTGACATTCTTTTGGATGCCGGGTCGAAGATGAGGAGGGTCCCCTCCTCCGATGCATGCCATGGATTGAGGGGCCTGGGGTCGTGGTGAGCCATATCCACATGGAATTCTATCTCTTTTAGACGATTCGGTAAAAAGGCCTTGATCCTCTGCTTCACCTCTTCGGGTTTTAGAAAAATCGGCCGTCCCATTTCCATCTCTCCCAACGTGAGTTTCTCCTCAAAGACACTGCTCCATCTCAACTTCCTCAAGAGCACCTCAGCCCACTTCTCCCCCAGTCGCCTTTCCCGGGGTGATAGAGAGCCTTTCCACTCCGATACCTTCTCCATCACGAACCAGTCGGTGAGGGAGAGGTATCGGTCTAGCTCCTCCGCAGGATGGAAGGGGCAGAGAATTTCCATCGTCTCTTTAAAAATTTCTTGTAGCTGAAGATCAATGGACCGGGTGGTGCGGTGATAATAGACATTGGAATAAAGATAGAGACGGGCGTTCAGAAACATCGCCAGTGCGTCCATACCTCTCTTGTCCAAAATTAATCCCTCTTTGCGAAAAGAGGTGTAGTAAAAGAGCCGCCTCCAATCCACGGGACCGATGGAGACACCCGTCATGTAGGCATCTCGCAACACATAGTCGATATTATCGAAGGTAAAGATTCCCCGAAAGAGTTGCTGGAGAAAATTCAACCACCTTGGATGCTTCCGTCCCTCTCTCTTCTGAGGCCTCTTAATCAGGAAGGCGATCTGTTCCGGATCAAGTACTTCAGCTTTCTCAAACCGCCCGTGGGGACTCCGCCGAATTCCCTTTAAGAGGGGAGAAATTCTCTCCCGGATGATATGTTGGCCGATCTCCTCATGGTTGGAGAGGAATCGTGAAAGATATTGCTGATCAAAGAAATGACAGAAGGGCCCGTGTCCGGTGTCATGGAGAAGCCCGGCCAGGCGAAGCAGTTCGTCCACATAGGGAAAGGAGGGGAGGTCTGCTTTGAAAATCTTGGAGAGAGAGGGATAGAGTTGCTCAGAGAAAGTCCCCGCGACGTGCATGGTCCCAAGGGAGTGTTGAAAACGAGTATGTTCGGCGGTGGGAAATACCCACCGGGCGCTCTGCAGTTGGAAGATGCGTCGAAGGCGTTGAACCCAAGGGGTATCGATCACATCCCTTTCTGTCCTCTCCCCTTCTATCCGGTCGGTCATCACCATGTAGTGATAGATGGGGTCTGCGATCAATCCGGTGCCCTGAATTCCCTCCGCCCTTTCATGACCTCGAGGCCTTCTATCATGCGCCATCGTTGGAAGGTTCGCTTCCCTTCTCCCCGTCTTCAGGAGGTTTGAATTTCACCTTACCAGAAGCCACCTCACGGAGAGCGGTGACAATAGGTCGGTTGTCTGTCTCGACCAGTGCCTTGGCACCCTTCATGATCATCTTCGCCCTTCTGGCTGCGAGGATCACGAGCTCAAACCGGCTTTCCACATTCTTCAGACAATCTTCCACTGTTATTCTAGCCATCCTTTCCCTCCCATCCTCTTTTATTCTCTTCAAGGATCAAATGTTTATTCCTCCGACATCTCTCTGCAATGATAATCGATTTTAACTTCTCAACCGCCTTCTCAACGCTGTCATTGACAATGACATATTGGTACCCCACCGCCTCTTCCATATCCTTTCCGGCACTCGATAATCGAAACTTGACCATCTCAAGAGAGTCCACCCCCCTATTGATCAATCGCTCTCTCAGGGCTTTTAGAGAAGGAGGCAGGACGTAGATCAATACGGGCTGGCCGATCTCATTCTTCACCTTCTTCGCCCCCTGCGTGTCGATATCGAGAATCAGATCTATCCCTTCGGATTCCAATTTCTTCAAATCAGGCCTGGGCGTCCCGTAACGGTTCCCCAATACTTCCGCCCACTCTAAGAATTCGTTTTTTTGGACCATCTTCTGAAAGACGGAGTGGGAAACGAAATGATAGTCCTCCCCCTCCTTCTCGTTAGGTCGTGGTAAACGAGTGGTGAAGGAAACAGAGAATTGAAGACCCGGCAACTGTCGGATCACCTCTCTGACCAACGTGCTCTTCCCAGCGCCCGAAGGTGCGGAAATGATAAAGATCAATCCTCCTCCTTTTTCTCTCATCTTGTGCCTGAACCCCAATCCCTTTTCGTATACAAGACTCATTCGATGTTCTGTACCTGTTCTCGAATCTTTTCCAGCTCAGACTTAATTTCTACTACGGTCTGGGAGATCTCTGCGTCATTGGCCTTGGCACTGACGGTGTTCACCTCCCGATTGATCTCCTGAAGCAAAAAATCCATTTTCCGCCCCACCGGTTCATTCGCTTCCATCAAAGTGCCAAATTGAGCCAAGTGACTTTCTCCCCGGACAATCTCTTCCGTAATGTCCGTCCGTTCTGCCAGGAAAGCGACCTCCTGCTGAAAACGCAAGGGGTCGGTTTCCATCCCCTCCAAGAGGGATCGGAGCCTCTCATGCAACCGGGTGAAAGCCGTCTTTAGCCGGGACGGAAATTGTTGCTTAATTACTTGTAGCTCTCGAGCGATACGCCCCAATCGCTGCTGCAGATCTTTGGCAAGGGATTCTCCTTCTAACCGCTTCATGTCGTCCATCTTTTTGAAGGATTGGTTCAGGATAGGAAGGACCTCCTGCCAATAAGGCTCTATATCCCCCGATTCCTCTTTCGCCGTGATCAAGTCCTTAGCCCCGGCCAGCAAAGCCAAGGTGATGTCATCTTTCAGTTGAAGCTTTTCCTTTAAATCATGAAGGACCCGATAATACTGTTCGGCAAGATCAAGGTCCACGCTGAGTTGAACTTTTTCCTCTCCGACGCCGTCCAGCCTGACCGAAACCTCGATCCTTCCTCTCGATACCTGCGATCGGACGATCTCTTTGATACGGTTTTCGAAAAGACTCAGACGCTTAGGGAGTTTGATGTTGATGTCACAGTACCGGTGATTGACCGACCGGGACTCCACGATCACCTTGCCCAAGGTCGTCGCCCCTTCTGCCCTTCCAAAACCTGTCATCGATTTTAACATGGACGATTATTTCTCCCTTTCAAATCTTCCAAGTATTTTTTTCTGAATTGGTTGAAGAGTATGATCACTGCCTCTCTTCGATAATCAGGATAGGTCCACTCCAACGGCTGAAAGGATTTATTCCGATAGATTAATGTCAAATCAGCATAGATGCCGTCCCGGAGATAAGGCCGATGGGTATACCCCTTGGTCGTGGCAAGGATCACGTGCTCCAAACAGATGTACCCCGGATCGATGTTGATCCGGCGGCTTCCATCGGATCGTGCATATTTTTCTTCGAGCCGATTGGTAGCCAGCTTCACATCGGGGAGACTCGGGATCAGAATGAGACGTTCAAAGGTCATGAAGTAGCGGAAAAGGGGCTTCCCCATCTCATGGGTGTAATAATCGGTAAGATCAAAGGGGAATCTTTCGCTGATCGTATCCGTCTCCCCAAAGATTGAACGAAAATCTTCCACTCCATAGCGAAAGATCTCCTCCTCCGAAGCAATAAGGCTCATAAAAAGTTTAGCCGGTTCGGGTTCCTTCGGTTCGCCCATTCTCCTCGTTTTCTTTTTTCAGGTAGATGAAAAACTCCTTATTCCCTTTTGGGCCAAGCAACGGCGATTCCATAACGCCTAATACCCTTAGTCCCAGCCCTCGGCTGAAGTCTGAAATCCGATCGATCACTTTATTATGCAACGCCTTTTCCCTCACCACCCCTCCTTTGCCCACTTCCCCCCTTCCGACCTCGAATTGCGGTTTAATGAGGCCGAGAATGACGCCCCCCCTCTTAAGAAATCCAAGGAGGTGGGGTAAAAATTTTTCGATCGAGATGAAGGAGGTATCGATGAGGATCAAATCGATTTCTTCCTCCACTTCCTCCCGTCGTAAATAACGGA
>Ga0187770_10000771_pt1 | contig 16108 bp, 14 predicted proteins | sample 0116_SJ02_MP02_2_FD_133154 | JGI IMG/M metagenome (GOLD analysis project Ga0187770, IMG submission 133154) | Tropical peat soil microbial communities from peatlands in Department of Meta, Colombia - 0116_SJ02_MP02_20_MG | ecosystem: Environmental > Terrestrial > Soil > Wetlands > Peat | place...
CAAAGCGCGCTGCGACTGCAGTCTGGGTGCCGTTGTATTGCAAGGCAACGACGCAGGCTTCGGTGTCCAAGGTTCCGTCGGAGTTTCGCATCCGCAGCCTGTCAGCAAATTCAAGCGGCAAGGTCGAAGCAAACAGGACCTCGCGCGGTGTGCCGAATTCAATGATCGTGCTCTCGCTGAATGTGCTGCTGGCGCTGCCAAGACGGGTGAGGCGGACGGGAATGCGGACCGGGGTTGCGTTGGGAAAGAACTTCGCCAGCTTGCTGGTGGAACTTTCGCGGTTGGAGGAGGCCGCCGCTGTGCCAGTTTTGGACACGTTGCCCTCGGATGCAAACCAATGCGGCCTGGGTTCCCAGGCTTGCCGGTTAGCAAAGGGCCAGGCACCCGGACCGCACCGAGGATAACGATATGCACGGGGAAGGCCAAACGTCGTCTTAGATCGGAAAGCTAAGCTGTTGATTTTCCAACTGGGTTGGCGGGCGGTGCAGGCTGTGTAGGGCAACGAGAATGATGTCCATGTCTCACATTGAAACAGTCTCAGTTTCAAGCTCGGGTGCCGGGCCGAACCGAAAGCCGACTCCCGTGACGTATAAACAGTACCCTTCTTGGACTTTCCTCGCAGGCAATCATGGCTGAAGTCAAGAAAATGTTGACAACGGCGCCGCCCGGTAGTAATAAGGTCCACCGACAGGCGCACCTGCCATCCCCCTCCCCTCGCCTACTAGGTCGTTTCCGTGTACGTATTTCCAAGCGTGGAATTTTGATTCAAATTCGTCAACACATTGCCACAAGGAGGATTGATGAAGCAGGCTGCGCTGATCGCTTTGTTACTGCTGGTACCGGTCGCCGGGTTGGCCCAAACATATTCCAATGCGAACTTGAACGGTACCTACTCGGTTCAGGTAGGCCATCCGCAACTTTATGGATGGTCTAAAACCTTTACCTGTCCCAGCAACTCGTCAGTAACGTCCACGGTGAATAATTCGCAAACCGGTATGGAGGTTAATTCCGGCACGTTAGCTTTTGACGGGGATGGAAACGTGACCATTAATCTCACAACTATTGGGGAGGAGAATCAGACTGCAAGCGCTAATACCACTAGCGTAACCTGGAATAGCTCCTGCGAGGTTGTGAGCCAAAACAACGGCCATATCGTTTACGAAGCGCCCACCACTAAGACGCAAGCGGGAACATATTCGATTCAGTCCAACGGCACCGGCACGATGAGTGTGCCCGGCTCATCGCAATCGCAAACTCTCCTGTTAGCGGGAACAAGCGGCGGTATTAGTAACACCGTGTTCATCAGCAATCCACAGGTAAACGGTAAATTGATCGGGACGGGTATCGCGGTTCACCAATAACGCCTATCAGCGGGAAGGTTTCTCGCCCAATGAGCAAACGGGAGGTGGCGTGTCATGACACACAAAGCGATATGGATAACAGTTCTAGTTTTGGGTTGCGTTAGCTCGGCCTTCGCGCAGGGCGTACAGGAATTCACAGCCAGCGGAACGTTTACTGTACCCGCAGGAATTACCACCCTGCGGGTTGATGCCTATGGCGCCGGCGGGGGCGGAGGCGGCGCCAGCTCGGCAGCGGGTGGAGGTGGCGGCGGTGGCGGAGCCTATGCTGGTGGCGTCATCACGGTCTCTTCGGGCACAGTCTTGACCGTCGTAGTTGGCAAAGGCGGTGCGGGCGGAGCAGAGGGGAGCGCGGGATCGCCGGGCGGCACGACCAAGATTCTCAACTCTGGTGTCGCCCTATTATCGGCGGATGGAGGTAAAGGAGGGCAGCCAGCGTCGGGGAGTACAGGTGGCGCGGGCGGAGCCGGTGGCGCGAAAGGCACACTGGGAAGCATCCGTCATGCCGGTCAGAATGGCGGCGCAGGGGATACGTTCGGGGGCGGAATTGCCGTGTTTGGGTACATCCCGGTAGGCTTCCCCGTGTCCCTGTTCGAGGGACGAGGTTTCGGGGCGGGCGGTGGTGGTGGTGGGAATATGAACGGGGCACCGGACGGCGCAAACGGAGAGCCGGGCTATGTTTTGATCAGTTTCTGAGTATGGCGGCGAGGGAAGCGTGAGCGCCGGTAATGGAGAGGACGGATATCTTCTATTCAGTTGGGTTGAAAGCTAGAGCCTAGGATTCTTGCCAAGGCCTACGGCAGCTATTGCAAGGCCTGGCTGGTGGGGGCCAGGCTCGATCCGGTTCCGATGTTGTAGCGCTTGAGCTTGCGGTAGAGCGTGGCCCGGCTGATGCCCAGCATTTTGCCCGCCAGCGCTTTATCTCCCTTTACCTGCTCGAAGACGCGTTGGATCGTGGCTCGTTCGATGTCTTCGAGATCGGTGGAGGAAACACCGACGGGGGAAGCGCCACCGGCTGGTTCTGGTGGGGCCGATGCAATGGTCGCCGGTAGGTCACTTACATCGATGGTGCTACGATCCCCAAGCGCGATCGCTCGCTCAATGCAGTTCTCCAGTTCACGCACGTTTCCCGGCCAGTCGTATTGCAGGAGGCACTTCATCGCCGTGTTCGTAACTTGAATCGAGCTTCCGGGCGCGTAGCGATCGAGAAACCAATGCACCAACATGGGGATGTCGGAGCGTCGTTCCCGCAAAGCGGGCAGATGCACGGTAACTACGTTCAAGCGGAAGTACAGATCCTTTCTAAACGTTCCCTTCTGGTATTCGCTTTCCAGATCGCGGTTGCTCGCGGCGATAACCCGAACGTCCACCTTGATGCGCTGATTGCTGCCGACCGGCCGAATTTCCTTTTCCTGTAAAACGCGAAGTAATTTGGCTTGCAGCTCGGGCGGGAGTTCCCCGATTTCGTCCAGGAAGATCGTGCCTCCGTTGGCCGATTGGAAAAGGCCGGTTTTGGATTTCAGTGCACCGGTGAAAGCCCCTTTTTCATAGCCAAACAGTTCGCTCTCGATGAGAGTTGGGACCAGCGACCCGCAATCTACGGCCACAAAAGGCTGCTTGGCAAAGGAACCGCGAAAGTGAATGGCCCGCGCCACCAGTTCTTTTCCGGTTCCGCTTTCACCCGTGATCAGCACCGGAGTGCGGGTGTCCTTTAAGCGAGAAACCATGCGCAACACATCCTGAATTTTGGCCGAGGAACCGACGATGCCATGAAGATCGCTCTCCGTGTCCACGCGATCGCGCAGAAATTGGTTCTCGTCGACAAGGCGTATTTTTTCGGCCATGCGGCGCAGAAACAGACGCAGTTCTTCCAGCGGGGAAAACGGTTTGCTGATGTAGTCGTAGGCGCCCAGTTTCATGGCTTGCACCGCGGTTTCGATTGAGCCATGGCCGGTCATCACCGCAACTTCCGTGCGTGGGAAAAGTTTTTTCACTTTCTCGAGGAACTCGAGGCCGGACATGTTCGGCATCACCATGTCGGTGAGGATCATGTGAGCGGGTTGGTCTTCAAGCAGGCCCAAAGCGGCTTCACCGCTGTTGGCCTCCATGCAGACAAAGCCCAGGGCCTCACCCACGGTCATGCACAACTTGCGGATGCTGGCTTCATCATCCACGATCAGAAGGCGGATTCGGAGGTCTTCGTTCACGGCGCCTTTCCTATCGTCCTTTCAACCACGGAGATGAACTGCTGAACCCGGAAGGGCTTTTCCACGCAGGGGGCACCCGTCCGGCGCAGCGTCGCCACCGTGTCTTCGTTGGCAATATCCCCGGTGATAAACACAATTCGTGGCGCCAATTCGGGGCGGTGCTTCGACAGCCATGCGTGCACGTCCGCTCCGTCCACACCGCCCGGCGTGCGCATATCGGAAACCACGCCCAGGAAATCTCCCGACTCGAGCAGCCGCAATCCTTCGGCTCCCGAGTCCGTACACACGACAGTGTAGCCGTGGCGTTCCAGTGCGGTGCGGACGTATGCCATCACGGCGGACTCATCCTCAATGAGAAGCACGGGCAAGACTGCGGGTTGGACAGCCGGCTTTAGAGCGGGCAGGTTCATGGTTGTGTGGCTCCAGCAGCGGTCCCGGCCTGGGCCAATTCTGAAACGGCAGGCAGGCGCACGATAAAAGTCGCGCCTTGGCCGTCAGCGTTGTTGCGACAAATAATCTCTCCGCCATGTTCGCGCACAATTCCGTAGCAGATGCTCAGGCCCAGGCCAGTTCCCTTGCCAATCTCCTTGGTGGTGAAGAACGGGTCGAAGATGCGCTCGGGAGATTCGATTCCCTTGCCGTTATCGCGAAACAGCACCTCGACAAGGTGATCGAGATTGGCAGTCCGGAGCTCGATGCGCGCCGGCCGGCCGGTATCGCGCACAGCATCGTAGGCATTGTTAAGAATATTCAGAAACACTTGCTGAAGCTGGTGCGAATCGCCGATGACCGGGTGTAGATCCTTGTCCAGATGCTCCATCACCTCGACTCCGCGGCTATGCAGGTCGTAGGCCCGCAATTGAACCGTCCGGCGGAGAATCAGGTTGAGCTGCACAGGTTGGCGCTGCGGGGGCATCTGGCGGGCGAAGCTTAGCAAGTTTTGCACGATCTGTTTGGTGCGCTGGGCTTCCTGGAGGATGACCCTTAGGTCCTTGCGCGCGCTGTCCGGAATTTCGGGGTTTTCCAGGAGCAAATCGGCGAAACCCAAGATCGCGGTGAGCGGATTGTTGACTTCATGGGCGACACCGGAAACAAGTTGGCCCACGGCAGCCATTTTTTCCGCGTGCATGAGCTTAGCCTGCAGCGTTGTGGCATCGGTGATATCGCTCATAACTACCACGACGCTGGCGATGGTGCCTTGCTCATCACGCATCGGGCTCAAGTTGACAGCAAAATGGCCCACCCGCCCTTCTCCGCGCATGACTTCCAGCTCCAGGTTGTTGATTTGCTGACCCGCCAGGGTAGCGGCAAAGGCCTCAGCGAGTACATCCCGTTTGGCTGGAGTAATCAGTTCTTCCAACGGTCTGCCCAGGAGCTGCTGCTGCTGATATCCCATTCCATGCCAGCGGCGGTTCGCATAGCGGACTCGTCCACCGGTGTCGGCCACCAGGATCAAGCTTTGCGTGTTGTCAAGAATTTTTGCGGAAAAATCACGCTCCCGATGCAGTTCGGATTGCGACGTCTTGAGCCCGCTGATGTCCTGCATCGCGCCACGATACTGAATAACCTTCTGCTGCGCATCGCGCACCGCAAAAGCATTCAGCAGCACGTGGATGAGCACGCCATCGGCGCGCCGCAGCGTTTGCTCGTAATTTCGCACGGCGCCATGCTCCAGCATGAACCGGGCGAATTCGTCGAAGCGCTCGACAGAAGAAAATATCTGCGAGCGGATGTCAGCCTGCAGAACATCCTGACGACTGTTGTAGCCCAGCATGCCGAGCAGAGCGTCGTTGACTTCCACGAAGCGCCCGTCGGAAGTGGCAAAGAATATGCCCTCTTGAATGTTGTTGAACAATTCGCGGTAGCGGCGCTCGGCCTCCTGGCGGTCGGTGATGTCTTTGAGCACATGAATCGTCTGCCGCCCGTCTCCTTTTACTCCGTGCACACGAGAGGTGGAAACAAGATAGGTTCGATCCAGAACAGGAAGGACAAACTCGTCAGGTAGCTGATCCGAACTTGTACGGCAAAACGGGCAGGAGTGTTGGGGTATCTGGCCACCCAAAGCAAATAATGCTGGCATCTGAACGCCGATTATTTCCTGCTGCTGCACACCGACGAAATCAGCGAGCGAACGGTTCACATGCAGCACCTTGTCGGATTCGTCGTGGACAACGATGAAGTCGGTGATAGCGTCGAAAATTTCCATCCAGGAACGCGACTCGATGCTGTCCTGATGGGGCCCGTAGCGCTGAAGAATCTGTTGCAGCTCCAGGGCGCGAGATTGGGCAGTGGCGCACAGTTCGAGATTCGCAATCGCCACCGCGCCAAAGCCGGACACAGCGGAAAGCAGTGACTTCTCCTCGGCAGAGAAAGGTCCTTCGGCCCGCGGATAAACAAGAATAGCGCCCTGTGTCTGGGAAGTGCGGAATGGCGCAGCCAGCAGCATTCCCGCGGGAATCAGATCCTCCAGGGCATGAGCTGCGGGATTAATGCCGACCGAAATTGGTTCGCCAGCGGCTAGCGCACGCCGGGCCACATCGCCGGCAAACTGCAGCCCATAGCGGCTGCAGCGGGCACGAACTGAAGTTGCGAACTGGGGAGATTCTGCCGCTAAAGCCAGTAGGCTTGCTGTATCGGACAAGATGCACACCAGTTTGGTTCGGAGGAGTGTGCGAAGGAGATCAGCGAGCCCTTGCGCAACCGTTGAAATCTCGGGAACGAACAACGATTCCTGAAAGCCAGCGCGTGAAAGAGAACTGGCATTTCGGAACAGCGTTATCTGTCCGGCGTGCAAGCTCAATCAGGCACCCCTAAGGATCAATTCCAAGTAATTGAATATACAGGAAAACTAGCTTGCAATCTCAATTTGAGTCAAGAGAATAAGTCAGCGGAGTTCCTAGTTAGAAATCTCGCGTCTCAATGTGAGAGGCCGCAGTTGACCCGGTAGTGCTGCAAGGGTGGGAGTCTCCTCGCAGGGTTCCAATCTAAGTTCCCAAGCTATTGAAAATGCTGCTTGTTACTTCGGTGCAGAACACCATCCGCGGTTGGCAGAAGCGTTGCACCCCTTGTAGCGACTACAAGTGTCCCAGAGGAGACGCCTGTGCAGTTTCGGTCATTTCGGCTATGGAGTGTGGGTGTGCTAATGGGCGTTGGGTTGTTGGTCACCGGCCACGCCCGACCTGCAGATGGTCAAAGTGAGCTGACGCGGAAAGTGAGAACCAGGGTGGCACCGGCGTATCCGGAACTGGCGCGCCGCATGAATCTGCACGGGTCGGTAAAGGTGCTGGTCACGGTTCTGCCGAACGGGGACCTCAAAGATACCAAAGTAATGGGTGGTAATCCGATTTTAGTAAACGCTGCGATGGATGCCCTGAAAAAATGGAGGTTCGAACCCGCCGCGGAAGAAAGTTCCGGCACGGTGGAATTCAAGTTCGGGCCTTCGGAGTAAGGCGGCTCCGATCCAGTAGCGGGCGACAAGCTTTGTAGCAGACAACGCAATACAGTGGAGGAACAGCGATGACGATTGGCAAGAAACTCTATGTAAACTTCGGAGCCGTCCTTGCGATGGTCGTGGTGCTGTTCCTGGTCAACCTGGTCGCGGTGCAGCGAGAACACAGCGCCAAAGCCGCAGCTTCGCAAGCGCTGAAGATGGCGGAGACTACGGACAAGGTCCGCTTTCAAATCATGCAAAACCGCCTGTACTTGAGCAACTACCTGCTCAGCGGGGACACCCGCGAGGTGGAACGGTTAAACGACGGGGAGCGGGTTCTGCAGGAATCGCTGCGGACTGCCCAAAGGCTGTCGAATTCCGAACAGCAGAACACCGCACTGGAGAAAGTGCAGGCTAACGAGCAGAACTGGGGCCGGGAATTCGCCACTCCACTGATCGAGAAACGAAAAGACGTTGATGGCGGAAACGCCACCGTCGCTGAACTGCAGATCTTCTACTTGCAGAAGGATGCTTCGTCATGGGTGAAGAACGCCACCGACTACCTGGATGCGGCTGATCAGGAAAACACCAAGATCCTTGAGCAGCGGCGCAAGTCCGATGAGACGGCGGCGACGGCGACCGTGGTAATCGCACTGATCAGCACGCTTGTGGCTCTGGCGCTGGGAATCGCGATTGCCTTCACCACGGCTCGATCCATCACTGAGCCTCTCGGCAATCTGATGAAGGTATCCCAGCAGATCGGAAATGCGGGCGATCTGGAACACGAAATCGATCTCAAGCGCAAGGACGAGATTGGCGAGCTGGCCCGGACCTTCGCCACCATGGTCACTTATTTGAAGGAGATGGCTGGGGTGTCGGAAGCCATCGCCGGCGGCAACCTGATGGTCGAGGTCCAGCCCAGGTCAAAGAATGACACCTTAGGCAATGCCTTCACACGCATGACCAGCGGCCTGCGCAGCCTGGTTCGTAACGTGAGAGATGCCTCATCGCAGGTGGCGAGCGCTTCCAACCAGGTGGCGGGAGCTTCTGACGAATCGGCCAAGATCAGCCTGCAGACCTCCTCGGCCATCGATGAAGTCACCAGCACCATGCACGAAATGAGCGTCAACGTGCAAAACATGGTGAAGAGCACGCAAGTGCAGGCTTCGAGCGTGAGTGAAACCTCGGCCTCGATCGATGAGATGGTGGCCTCCATTCAGCGGGTCGCGGACACAGCCAAAGTGCTGCTGGATATTTCGAACCGCTCCCGCGAAGAGGTTCACAGCGGCATCGCAACCATGGACAAGGCCACGGATGGGTTGAATCGCATCAACACCACCATTCACGCTTCGGGCGAGATCATCAACGTGCTCGGACAACGAGCCGATGACATCGGCAAAATCATCGAGGTTATTGATGACCTGGCGGAACAAACCAATTTGCTGGCGCTTAACGCCGCCATCGAGGCCGCTCGCGCCGGTGAACATGGGCTGGGCTTCGCGGTGGTGGCGGACGAGGTGAGAAAGCTCGCGGAAAAATCGGCCCAGTCCACCAAGGAAATTTCCGAACTCATTCAGAGCATCCAGAAGGAAGCCCGGAAAGCGGTCGAGAACATGGATCGCAGCACCGCAATTGTCAACGAGGGACTGGGGCTGGGCACCGAGCTCAATACTGCGCTGCGGAAGATTTCCAACGTGGTCACCGAGGTCTACAAATTTGCCCAGGAGATCGGCGCGGCCACGAATGAGCAATCTCACGGTTCTTCCCAGATTGCCCGGGCGACGACCCGGCTGAACGAAATCACGCACGAGATCAACTCGGCGGTGGAAGAGCAGGCTTCAGGCGCTCATGCTGTAGTCAAGGCGATGGAGAGGATGCGGGAACTGGTGCAGCAGACCACCTCGGGTTCGACCGAGCTGGCTGCGTCCGCCGAGCAGATGTCGAAGATGTCACGCGATCTGCTGGAGTCGATGGATCGCTTCGCATTGGACCAAGGCGAACGCAGCAACGGGCACAAAGAGGACGAACCCGCAATGAAAACCAGCCTCCGGCAGTCGGCTGCCGCCGGCAAACAAAATTGAGCCGGGTAAAACAGATGAGCAGCGAACTGCACATCGTGGGATTCAAGATCGGGCGCGAGAGCTATGGTGTGCCCATTACCTCTCTGCACGAGATTGTCCGAGTGCCCGAAATTACCGCCGTGCCCGACGCGCCTGACTACATGGAAGGAGTCATCAACCTGCGCGGCAAGATTGTTTCCGTGCTCGACTTGCGCAAGCGTCTGGGTGAAGCTCAGGTGGTTCCCAACAAACGCAATCGGATTCTGGTGCTCGAGCATAAGGGCCGGCTCTCCGGATTGATCGTGGATTCGGCTTCGGAAGTGCTGAAGATTCCTGGAGCCGATGTCGAACCGCCGCCGACAGAGTTCTTAGAGGGCGGGCTCAACTGCGTTACCGGGTTGGGCAAATACCGGGGGCGGCTGATTGTGTTGCTTGACATGGCCAAGCTGCTCGAGGCTTCAACGGCGGAACATAAAAGCGAAATCAGCGAGGACCGGTCGGTGCCAGCCGCGGCAACAGGAGGGCGGCGGGGTGCTGCTCGGTCGTAAACACAAGGGACGAGAACAGTGAATCATGGCTAGCCCTGGCTTGCAGTTGCAATTCTCGGAGTCGGAAATGAAGCTCTTGCAGGCACTGGTGTACCAGGAGTGCGGCATGCATTTCGATTCGCGCCGCACGCATTTCCTGCAAGACCGCCTGCAGCGCCGTTTGCGGGAGTGCCGGGTGGATTCGTTCTACAGCTACTACCGCTTGCTGATCAGCAATGAAGGCAAAGCCGAGTTAGCCAAGCTGCTGGAGAACCTGACGGTCAACGAAACCAGCTTTTTTCGTAACAAGGCACAGCTGGATCTGTTTCACAAACACATCCTGGACCAGCTTCTGCGCGACAAACAGGAGAAACGGGATTTTTCCCTCCGGTTGTGGAGCGCGGGTTGCTCTACCGGCCAGGAACCTTACACCATGGCGATGCTGGTAGCCGACGCGCTGTCTTATCACTGCTTGCGCAATCCGTCGGGCCATGAATCGCCTTTTCCAAAACCGCTGATAGCGCCCCCGTGGAGAGTGGAAATTCTGGCCAGCGATATCAGCTATTCCGTGCTGCGCACCGGCCAGGAAGGAACTTACACCGAGGCCCAAATGGCTTCCGTGGACTACAGCTATCGTCTGCGGCATTTCGACAAGATCGGCGACCGCTATGCGGTCAGAAAAGCGCTCAAGGAACTCGTCCATTTTGACTTTCACAATTTGAAAACCGAATATCTGCCGCAGCGAAACGACGTCATTTTCTGCCGCAATGTGATGATGTATTTCGATGAGGCAGAACAAAGGCGGCTGATCGAGAAATTCTCCCGATGCTTGAATCCGGGAGGCTATCTGTTGGTTGGCCATGCAGAAAGCCTGCTGGCGTTGACCAACAAATTCGTCATGGTCTATCGCGACACTGGAACCGCATACCAGCTCATCGAGGTGAATGCGTGAGTCAGTATTCGGATGAACGCGGCGCCGAGTTGCGGGAGCTGTTCTTTGAGACCGCACAGGAGCTGCTGCAATCGCTGAATGAGGAGGCGCTGAAGCTGGAGCAGCAGCCGGGTGACGGCGAAATTGTGCGCACCATCCGGCGAATTGTTCACACCCTCAAAGGCGATGCGGCCGCCGCTGGCTTTACCGAGTTAAGTGAGTTGGCTCATGAGTTAGAAGACGCACTGGCCCTGGAAACTGCCAGCGCTCATACCTCTCTTGCGGAGATTGCGTTTAGTACGGCGGATATGTTCGCCGCCATTCTGAGCTGTTATCGCAACCAGGCTGAGTTGCCCTCAACCGTGGCGCTTCGCAAGAAGATTGGTGAACTAACCCGGGATCCGAAAGCCAAGAAGCCGCGTAGCAGGAAGTCCAAAACCTCCGGCGTGTCGCAGACTGCGTGGACTGAGTACGAAAGGCTCGCGATGAAGGGAGCCGCAGATCAAGGCAAGCAGGTTTATCACATTCAGGCGCAGATTGATCCGCACTGCGCCATGCCGATCGCAGCCCGGCAACTCGTTCTCAAAGCTCTGAGCGAACTTGGGGAGATTCTCGGATCCCGGCCAGAAGCCGGCTCAACCGAGACCGCGCCACTATTTCAGTTGCTCGTGGCGAGCACGAAGTCGGGCGAGGAACTGGGTGCGAAATGCAGAATTCCCACGGTGGTCGCACAGGTGAAGGTCGAGGCTTTGGCACCGCAGCCGCCAATCGCAGCACCGCAGGTGACCGGAGAGCAGCCTGAATCGAAGCCTGCAAAAGCAGACGACACGCAGCGGCAAGCTCGGCTCCAGCCAGGAACCGAATCGGTCCCGGCCGCCTCAGTTCAGGGGCACGAGGCCACCAACCAAGCAGCATCGACTTCTGCAGAAAACATTTTGCGAGTGGATGCCGAACGTATCGACACGGTTTTAAACCTGGTGGGCGAGTTGATCGTCGGCAAATCCATGTTGCAACAGGCGATCAATGAGTACGCCAGGCATTACCCCAAGGATTCGATGCGCAGCCGGTTCGCAGACGCCATGGCGTTTCAGTCACGTGTGTTGAATGACTTGCAGCGCTCGGTAATGAAAGTCCGAATGGTGCCAGTCGAGCAGCTTTTTCGACGGTTTCCGAGAATCGTTCGCGACGTTGCCAAACAATGCGGCAAGGAAGTGCAGCTGGTTGTCCGCGGGCAGGACACCGATCTGGACAAGGGTCTTCTCGATGCGATTGCCGAGCCGCTCACCCATCTGGTCCGAAACGCGGTTAGCCACGGCATTGAAACCGCAGAAGAGCGAGTGCGGGACGGAAAACCTGCGCAAGGCACCGTTCGCCTGGATGCATATCATCAAGGCAACCAGGTGATTGTGGAAGTGAGTGACGACGGCCGCGGCATCGACGCCCAGAAAGTGAAGGCGCGTGCCGTAGAACTCCGCAGTCTGAGTGCGGATGACGCCGCGCGATTGAGCGAGAGCGACATTCTGCAACTGATTTTTCAACCTGGTTTCAGTACGGCAGAAAAGATCACCGAGGTTTCCGGACGCGGTGTCGGACTGGATGTGGTGCAAACCGTTTTACAGCGCCTGAAAGGAACGGTGCAAGTTGAGACGCGCTTCGGTCAAGGCACCAAGTTCCGTCTGCAGCTGCCGTTGACGCTAGCCATCATCAAAGCCCTGCTGTTTCGCGTAGAGCAACGGTTGTACGCGATCCCATTGAATGCAGTTGCCGAGATCGCGCGTGCCGATGAATCCGACCTGCACCAGGTTGACGGCTGCGAGATTCTCCAACTGCGAAACCAGGTGCTGCCCGTTATCCGGTTGGGCAGTCTTCCGAAGGGATTGGCAAGCGAACGGCGCGGAAAGATCTTTGTGCTCGTCATTAGCCTGGGCGAGCGCAAGTTTGGGCTGCTGGTGAATGCTCTGGAAGGCGAAGAAGAACTGGTGATCAAAGCGCTGGATGATCACACTGTCGAGACCGACCTGGTCAGCGGCGCCTCCATCCTCGGTGACGGGCGTGTGGTGTTGATTCTGAATCTGGCGGCGCTGGTAGAACGTTTCTCCAAAATGCGGCACGACCCTGAGATTGGATCCGTGTTTGGGCTGCTGCTTTCCCGTTCTGAACGGGTACGGAGCGCGCAAACCGCGCGGGAGGCCCAGGCATGACGGTTCCTGTGCGCGTATTGGTCGTGGACGATTCCGCGCTCATGCGCAAACTGATTCCGCAGATTCTTGCGACGGATAGCTCCATTCAGGTGGTGGGCACGGCCATGGATGGAAACTTCGGTTTGCGAAAGATTGAGGAACTGCGGCCACAGGTGGTCACCCTGGATCTTGAGATGCCGGGCATGGGCGGGCTCGACATGCTCAGGGAGATCGTGCGCAGTCACCGGATACCGGTCATCGTAGTGAGTTCGCACAGCACCCAGGGGGCGTCAGTCACGCTCAAAGCGCTATCGATGGGAGCATTCGATTTCGTCGCCAAGCCGGCAGATGTCTCGGCGCGGATGCCGGAGATTGCGAACGAATTGATCACCAAGATCAAGGCTGCAGCCCAGAGCCGAGGAATCAAGATTGCAGCGCCCGCACAGCCGGCTCCGACGCCTCTGGAGAAAGCGGCGTTTCGTGCCGGCAAACACCCCACGCGGGTGGTTGCTATCGGAATTTCCACGGGCGGTCCGCAGGCCCTGCAATATCTTCTCCCGCAGTTGCCCCAGGACTTCCCGGGGACGATTCTGATCGTGCAGCACATGCCGGATGGCTTTACCGACATGTTTGCGCGGCGTCTGGACGAAATCTGCGCCATTCGCGTCAAGGAAGCGCAATCCGGTGACCTGCTGTTGCCAGGGCGAGCCCTGGTTTGTCCCGGCAGCCGTCACTTGAAGGTCAAGCGCCTGCCTTTGGGGGATGTTGCGGTGCTTAGTGATGAGCCGCGTGTGAACGGACATCGTCCGTCGGTGGACGTTCTGTTCAAAAGCGTGGCGGAAGAATTTGGGAACAGGGCCGTCGCCCTGCTCATGACCGGCATGGGAGAGGATGGCGCCCAAGGCATGAGCCAGGTGAAAAGTGCGGGAGGCATGACGATCGCGCAAAGCGAAGATTCTTGCGTAGTTTTCGGCATGCCCAAGGCCGCGATTGAGCGCGGTTACGCCGTGCGCGTGGTGGGCCTGGATGCAATTGCCAATACTTTACTCGCGCAGTGCATGCAAGATCGAAAACCAGCAGCCGAAGCCGATGATGGCCGAGCTGCGGGAGCTGGGACAGACTAATTTCTCCGGCAGGCAAGAATGGGTTGCCGGAAGTATGGAGCAGGAGGTTGTTATGGAGCAGTTTGCACCAATGAAACGCAGCAAGGACGGGCAGCCGGTCCGCTACCTGGTGGTGGACGATTCCGTCTTCGCCCGCAAGAACCTGGCACGCATGATTGAAACCTTTGGTGGCCAGCTTGCTGGTGAGGCGGGAGACGGTGTGACCGCGCTCACTGAATACGACCGCACCAAACCTGACATCGTGCTCATGGATATCACCATGCCGCAGATGGAAGGCATTGAGGCGGCGGAGAAAATCGTGCAAAAACATCCCGACGCCCGTGTCGTCATGGTGTCTTCGGTGGGGTACCAGGAGAACATCGTGGCCGCATTACAGCGCGGGGCACGCCATTTCGTGCAGAAGCCGGTAAAGCCGGAGGTGCTGTACGAAGTGATCAAGTATGTGATGGGCGAGGATGGAACCGTGGCCACTGCCGCGGGCGCGGGGGTTTGAAATGAAGATGGAGTTAATCCAGCCGTTCATCAACGCGGCCGATGCCGTGCTGGCGCAGGGGCTGCAGTGCCCCATGTCGATCGGCAACCTGAGCATGGAAGAAGAAGCGTACCGCCGAAAAGGGGTGGCTGCTTTGGTTTGGGTCACTGGCGACATCGAAGGAAGAATCATCTTCGATTTGGATACGCAAACGGCAGTGCGGGTGGCCAGCAAGTTCGCCGGAACGGATCTGCCGGAATCCGACGAACTGGTGCGGGAAACCGTGTTCGAACTCGCTAACCAGGTGATCGGGAATGCGGTCACCTCGCTCAACGACCAGGGCTTCCATTTCCGTGTCCATCCTCCGGCGCTCCACACCTCCGAGCACGGTCCCAAAAGCACCGAGGATACCGAAGCATTGGTGATCTGCTTCGAAACCGGCAGCGGCAATGTGTTCATGAATATTGCCATGCGGCATAACCAGGCCCGACAGTTAGCCGCAGCCGCCAAGTAGACTCGGGAATTGTTGACTATTCCCGGCGAATGGCCAGTAGTGTCCTCTAGCTTCCTGAGCCAATCTTCCTCCTAAATGCGTCCACGCTCAGCGCCCCCGCTCCAGCCAGCATCAAGTTGATGTTCGCAGTTAAGAGCAGCATCACAAACTCGACGCCGTTCGGTAGAAAGAACCCGTGCTTCCCGTGGTATGTGATGATCGCGACAAGCATGTCGATGACAAGCAGCGCGGCCGCGTAGCGCGTAAGCAACCCCACGATGAGCGCGATTCCGCCCAGGAGTTCGACCGTCGTCAACAAAACCGCAGCCAGTGTGGGCTGCGGTATTCCCAGTGAGCTTAAGAACCCGGCAACATTGTGAAAACCCCAGGAAAGCTTCTGCCAACCGTGCATTACAAAAATCACGCCTACGACTACTGGTAGCAAGGCAGTTCCGCAGGAGCGTAAGTCAGATCCGTTGTTCATTTACCTCTCCCCGCCAACGCGTATTGTGGATCGCAGCCAGCGGCTGCTTCCACTAGCTGAAGCAGAAATACAGAGACAGGGCTCGCCCAGGTCGCCCCACCCGGCACGCGAGTAAACAGCTCAATATATTCCTTCCAACAAAAACTTTACAAACTGTACAAATCTTTACGATCTGCGGGCCATTATTTAACTAACCGGTTAGTAAAACTATTTGCGAGCGGACGGGTTCACTCCTATAGAGGATGGAGGAGAAAATGAAAAACATTCTTCGAGTTCTGGGGTTGTTCCTGGCAATTAGCGCGTTTGCCGTGGGGGTGAGCGCGGAAACTACCGGAGCGGCGCGATACGATACCGCGATTCAATCCAAGGTTACGCAGACTCTGGCAAGCAAGCGCCAGTTCCGTGACGTGCATTCAACCGTGGAAGACGGCATTGTTACGTTGGCCGGCAATGTGGATTTGTACCAGCAGAAGCTGGATGCCGCAAAGAAAGTCCGCAAGCTGACAAACGTGCAGGGCGTGCGCAACCTGATAGCCGTCGCTGGCAAGGACGTGTCTGACGCCGATCTTGCCGCCCAGTTGGATCGCAAGCTCTACTACGATCGGATCGGCTACGACAATCTGTTTAATTACGTAACCGCGTCGGTTCAGGGCGGAGTCGCCGTTTTGAGCGGCGAGGTACGGACTGACGTCGATCGGGGTTCGGCCCTGGCCCTGGTCGACAACACGCCGGGAGTAAAAGATGTCGTTAGTGACATCAAGGTGGAACCTGCATCATTTTTCGATGACCAGATCAGGATTCAAGCTGCACGCGCGATCTACCGCGACTCCGTGTTGAGCCGA
>Ga0187770_10000772_pt1 | contig 16100 bp, 15 predicted proteins | sample 0116_SJ02_MP02_2_FD_133154 | JGI IMG/M metagenome (GOLD analysis project Ga0187770, IMG submission 133154) | Tropical peat soil microbial communities from peatlands in Department of Meta, Colombia - 0116_SJ02_MP02_20_MG | ecosystem: Environmental > Terrestrial > Soil > Wetlands > Peat | place...
GCATGCCCTCCAATCGCCGCCTAATGAGCCACTTCCTAAGCTTGTCCCAATCCCTCTCCATACAGTCACACTCTCTTCCGACACAGAGAGTGTCACCCATTTTTTAGATAGAACACTGAAATAAAAGGAGACAAAACATTTTATAGTTCTCTTGCTAGGTTAGCGTAGCGCGCGTTCTCAAATTGGCAAGTTACAAAGTAGAACCTTCCAATGCAAGCGCGTCGGTCGAAACCTTTTTTCATGAGGGTTAGAATTAGGATTAATGGGGTAAGACTGGTTTGGCTCAAGATGTCTACAGAAGACTTGCTCAGAGACTTGACGCGATCCCTAATGGTTTTCCTCAAACCAAGAGTGGCGTTGAACTGAAACTGTTGGCAAAGATGTACTCTGTTGAAGAGGCAGCGCTTGCCTCTGAGATGCGGCTGACACCTGAGGCTCCTGAGGTGATTGCGCAGAGGGCGAGTAGAGATGTAGCCGGGACAAAGGCATTGTTGAAAGCCATGGTTGAGAGGGGGTTGATTCGTTTCAAGGTACACGGAGAGGAACGCAAGTTTGGTCTCATGCCCTTCTTGGTGGGTGTCTATGAATCGCAGCTGGAGAGATTTGACGCTGAAGAAGCCTTGTTGTTTGAAGAGTATTACGAGACTTCTTTCGCCAAGGAAGTCCTAAGCATGACGCCCTCCCTTCACGTGGTCATTCCAGTAGAGAAAAGCATTCCTTTTGAGGTGCAAGTGTTTCCTTACGAACAGGCCTCCCAACTGCTCGAGAAATCAAAGTCCTTCGGAGTTAGAAAATGCATCTGCAGGGTTCAGAGATCGTTGGTGGGCAAACCGTGCAAACATCCTGTCGAAACCTGTTTGGTTTTCGCTCCCTTTGAAGGAGCTTTTCAAGGCGCCTCAGATATAAGAGTGCTCACTAAAGAAGAAGCATTCAGAATCCTGCGTGAAACTGAAGAAGAAGGCTTAATCCATTCCTCCGCTAACGTACGTGAAGGTCAAACCTACATTTGCAACTGCTGCACCTGCTGTTGCGGAATCATGCGAGGCATCGCCCAGTTCGGCATAGAAAACTCTATGGCCAAGTCTGACTTCTTCGCGGTAGTAAACCCTGAGCTCTGCATTGGATGCGAAACCTGTTCGAAACGATGTCAGTTCGGCGCTCCCACTATCACAGATGGCGTATCCCACGTGAATCAAAAGCGTTGCGCCGGATGCGGCTTATGCGTGATCAGCTGCCCTTCTGAAGCACTTAGCTTGATCAGAAAACCAGAAAGTGAAAAACACATCCCTCCCAGAAACCAAGCAGAATGGATGACTGAGAGGGCCAAAAACCGAGGCATTTCTTTAAAAGACATACTCTAGCGCGCGCTTGAATATGGCGGAATAGGTAGATGATGGCCCGCGAAGGCGATCTGATAGAGACCGAAGCCAACTTGATTTTCGACGTTAAAGGCCCAGTTCACCCTCCAGATCGGGTAGTGGCCTTCATTCGATACTTTCCCGACGAGCAAGGTAAGAGAACAAGGGGGGGAAGGTCTTTTGGCAAGGTCTATTCTCTTCCGAAAAGATACGCATTGTTGAAGGAGAGATTTCCGGAGTACCTTGTCTATGACTCTGTTTTTGACGAAACCTTATGCGAAGTCCCAGTTGATAGTATTAAAAAACATTACAGACCCGTTGAAAAGCTTCAGGAACTTCGCATGTCGAAAGGTCTGGATCCACTTCAGGACAAGGCCCTTCAGTTTACGCAACTGTTGAAAGAAAGTGCAGATATCCATTGGAATGCAGTGGGAATTTCGGGTTCCATCATGGTTGGGCTTCACACTCCAGAGTCAGATATTGATCCTATCGTTTATGGTTCTGAAAACTGCAAGAGAGTGTATTCTGCACTGGAGAGTATGTTCGAGAACGGTCATGAGTCCGTTAAGCCTTACACGCGGCAGGATATGAGAGTGCTGTTCGACTTTCGTTCGAAGGACACTGCAATTGGGTTCGAAGACTTCGTACGAAGTGAATCGAGAAAGGTGATGGAGGGCAAGTTCATTGGAACCGACTATTTTGTCCGCTTCGTGAAAGACTGGAATGAAAACGACGAGAACTACGGTGACGTTCAATACAAGAACATCGGCAATGCGAAAGTTGAAGCCACGGTAGTCGACGATTCAGAATCAACGTTTACCCCATGCATCTACAAAATCGAAAATGTCAAACCACTCGAAGGCTCAACAATTGAACGCATCGAGGAAATCACGTCTTTTCGAGGTAGATTCTGTGAACAAGCCAGAAAAGGCGAAACCGTCGTCGCACAGGGAAAAATCGAACGCGTCAATAACCGAAGGCAAAATAACGAGCATTTTAGGTTACTAGTTGGGGGCCGACATTCAGACTATATCGTTCTAAAGGACCGAGTATTGTCGAGCCAGTGAATCCTATCTTCAACTGCAATCTCGAAGCGCGCACTGTGTTTGGGAATATCATTTAGGCTTGAGTTCTCGTAAAGAAATGTTGCAAAAACGCATGTCACATGCAATAGAACGGGTATTTGTTGCGAACGCACTAGCTTTGATTGTCTTCTTATATGACCTAGCTCACGCTTAAGAAATCGCCATAGCCCTCGATGGTATCGAAGACACGCTAAAGAAAGGAAGGCAAGCTGTTACTTCGCACAGTACGCGCGCGGCTTGTGCGGGACAGGTTACTTTGGGATAATTCATTTCTGGAACATTTGAAGTATATTTTCGTTCTCTGCGCCATAAATATGCGCTTCTGGTTTCTTTGCGTATATGTAGAGTGTTTTTGATTCTGTTTCGTCTTGAAAGATGATTCTCAGCGGACGGATCCATGCTCTTGTGTCCTTCCATTGTCTTAGCGTTTCGTCCCACCCAAGGTAAACATCTTTCACTTTTTCGAGAGAGAAAAGAAGACTTGTCGGTTCGTTGGAATCCGTATCTTCTCCTTTGAGCATGACTTTGTCTCTTTCAATCGTGAGCTGCCCTTCGTATTTGTGCAAAGGCATGCCTAATGGCTGAGATACGTGAGCTTTGACACTTTTGCTCAGACTCTTTCTCAGGGCTAAAATGTCGTCGTGAAAGGCCCAAAGGGCATCATAAAGGAAAGCTTTCTTTTCCATCACCATGCTGTGATTACTCACCCAGAGCTCAACCGCGTCGCCCCTATCAAGATTGAGATGTTTGGCAATTTCCTTGGGGATGGTAATTCTCAGAGAATTGCCAACTTGCATAACGCTTCCTTCAAATTTCACGGGCACAGGCATCACCTGTAACTACAGGTGTCAAGAGTAACATATAAAGATACTACAAGAGTACTCATTGAGTTACTCACACGCGCAGGCAACCGCGGAGGTATTTCATATAGTTGCTTTTTTCAGAACCTGTTCATAATATCTTGAACAATAAGTCAACGCTATCTGGAAGAAGTCATCCTTTTCATCATTGACCTCTTCTAGGTTTCCTTCGACATAGATGGTTTCATCTCTGAAGGCTTGCATTCTGAACTCTTCCATGTAAGATATAATACGCCTGGCCCGTTGAGCCTGCCTTCCGCCCTCGAGGATTTTCAACGGTTCGATGTGATAAACCGACGGAATGAACGGAGCGTCACCGTCATCTCTTATCCGAGCTGTCATCCTGACCCAGCCGCGCTGCAGGATCCTCTTCGCAGAGTTGTACTCGTTGCGGATCTCTTTCCAATCTTTCACTGGTTCAAACTCCGTCTTTATTGTCCTTCCGCTTTCCTCGCTGTGGAATACTGAATAGATCAGTTTTCTTCGCTGATGCCACAGGAATTCTTGTGGGGTGAAGTTTCGGAATCTCCACACTTTACCTCTCATAGACTCCTCCGTTTCAAATTCGTTCCGCAGGATAGAGGACTTGGCCTCGTACAATTGCTGCAGTGTTTTGCGCAACTTCGCAACGTTTTCCTTACCATAGACGACGAGGTCGATGTCCGAGAATCTAGGATGGTAGAAGCCGTGAAGCATTGACCCGAAAACGCCAAAGCTCTCAATCTGCAAACCGGACCGATCTACTGCAATGTCCAGGACGTTCCGCATTGCCGCAAGAAGGCTGTCCTTGGGTTCGGTTTGAATCAGCTTTCTAAGCTCTTTTTCAGGCTTTCGAACTTTGCTGATCTCACGATGATTGACGCCGATGACTTTCTTCTGGAGCATTTCGTGCGGAATCATGTATTGGGGATAATCCTTTTCCATGAACTTCCAGCCTTCATCTTCATAGAACTTGTAGAAAACACGTTGCCTTCGATTTCTGAATGCTTTAGGATTATCAGATTTGAACACGGTTGCGGGTGCGTATTCTGCATCACAAACATAGGCGTCTGACGGGTGTGAATATCCAAACACCCTGAACACCAGGCCTTCTTTAGTGACGATTGCGTCGCGGTCTCTCAGTTTTGGAATGGCCAAATGTGCTCTTCCTCGCTGATGGCTGTTCCGACCACGACTTGATAGGAAACCTGCCGCGTTTCAACGTTTTCTGCGCGCTCCAGCATTCCTGAAACGTTAATCCTCTCGCCTATTCTGGCAACGTTGCGGTAACAGCCAATCATTGAAACAACAGTCTTCGGAACCTGGCCTTCGATAAGTGTCCCCGCGTGCACTGGCTCATAGCCCCTGATTTTGTAAGTGGCCGGCCGAAACATTGCTTCGCTATCGTCCTCAACGCTGCACGTGAAGCTGACAGGAGCCACGGTGTCGTATTGTAACTTACCGTATTCTCCCTTGATTTCTTCGGGTTTCCGGATTGCGTTGTACATGAAAATCTTGTTCATGTATTTTCCCTTGTACCGGCGACACGCATCTAACCGGTTGCTGAACTTGTAGCTCAGCTTCCCGGCTTCAACGAGCCTGTTTATCGTTGCTTCTAACATGCGAAAGTTTTGCGCCCCGTAGACGACCAAGTCTATGTCTGATTTTGAAGTGTGCATGTTCAAGGCCACAGAGCCGTGGACACCGAAATCCTCCAGCCCGATGTTTGATTCGGCGGAGAGCAGATTAACAAGGTTTAAGGTCGTAGTTTGGAGGTCATCCTTGGTTTCAAGGCTGGTCAGATTGTGCAGACAGTCTCTCGGAATGAATACTTTCTTGATAGAATCCAGTGGTGCGCTGATGATATCCTTTTTTCTGAAGGGGCAATAGTACAGGTAGTCTGGGAAGTTCTTTCGAAAGCTCTCCAGAAAGGTCTGATAGTTCTGTGCGGTGTAGAGGTTTTCAGCTCGAAACAGGGTCTGTTCTTCAAGGTTCCATGTGTTCTCCAAATATTCGACTTTGAACAGTTTCTGGAACGTGGCTGGGATGTATTTGAGAAAGGCGAAAACCCTGTTGGAAGGATGTTCGTACCCGAAAACGTTGAAGATGAACCCATCTCTGGTTGTGAAGGTATCTCCGTCTGCAGGAATCCAACTTTTCAGGTCCGTTTAAAGCACCTCGTCATGATGAGATTGGAGTGCCAAAAAAACCTATCGCAGAGGGCCGTAACGCTTAAAGCAGGAGGAAGCTAAAGCAACTCGTGTGATCAGGGTTGAGCAGCAACTTACATCCCTATGTAGTTTTTCTTCCGTCGGAACATAAGATCAAGGTTTTGAGCGCCATCTTCGGTTCGAAAGCGGCCGTTGACATACTGAAATTCTCGCTCAAGCAGGGCATTTCAAAGAAGATTTACCAGGGCGACTTGGTGAAGACGTTAGCATTTTCAAACAAGACCGTTATCGAAAACCTGAAGTCGCTGACCAAGCTGGGGATATTGACGGAGAAAATGGAGAAAACCGAGAGGAATGGCCGTGTGACATGGGTCAAAGCATATCAGCTCGAGAGCGCTGGCAAGTGGTTTGCACTCCTGCTCGCTGAAGAAAAAGAACTGTCGGACAAGGAGAAGTCGGAAATATTTCAAAGCCTCTTCAGGGCTTACCTGCGATGGGCGAAGGATCTCTCACAGAAGCTGAACATGGACAAGAAAACGCTGGAAAGAGTCTTCACGGAGGAAATGCAGCGAACGCGGGTGCATGAGGTTTGAAGACTACAGTCATCGGTGTGGTGGGCGGAAAAAAATCTGGAAAAACCACTACGATAGAGATTTTGACGCGAGAACTCACCAAGAGAGGTTACAAGATAGCCGTCGCCAAACACATTCCAGAGCCTAATTTTACACTGGATACGAAGGGAAAGGACACTTGGCGTTTCGTTCAGTCGGGCGCGAAAACGATCGTTGCCGCATCAGCAGGTGAGATTGCCACTGTAGAGAAGACCAGCGCAGAACTTTCTCTGAAGAAAATTTTGCAGAGGTGCAGGGATATGGACATAGTTTTTCTGGAAGGCTTCAGACAACTTGTGGCAGAAGACAAGAGTATACATAAGATTGTGGTTGCAGAATCTGCCCAAGACATCGAAGAAGCAGTTGAGATGTTCGTGCCTATACTAGCCTTCACAGGACCATACTCGCCCGAAAGGGCCCGCCTGAAAATCCCCTACATAGACGTTATCGAGCATGGAAAAATAATGGCGGATCTCGTGGAGAAAGTAGTCAGGGAAGAGTTGTAACAGAAGTCATGTTGCCGCCAGTTTGTGGGGCTTGGAGATATTATCTGAGGGGGAGATGGGAGAAAGGGAGATATTCCTAAAATGCAAGGTAATTCTCCAAACCTTTCCACGCTGCGTTTCAACATGCTCCTGTTACGTGATTTGTAACAACCTCCTCCTAGAGCGCTTTGAAGGCTTCAAACCATCTGTTGTACAATGCTAGCATGTCGAGAGACACACTGGGTTTCCTGTCTTCCAGTATCTGTCTGAAGTCGTCCATCGTTAGAGGTCTCGGTTTGGCCTCTTTGTCCTCTGCCTTTCCAGACTCGAAGAATTCGCCTATGAGTTTCAGTTGTGCCGATTGGTTGACGTCTCTGATGTCGCTTCCCGAGAACCCTTCTGAAAGCCTTGCCAGCTCGTGTAGATCCACGTCAGGCGCCAGCTGCAAGTTGGTCGTGTAGAGCTTGAACATCATTAAGCGTGTGTGATGGTCCGGAAGAGGCACCAGAATCCGTTTCTGGAATCTTCTGATGAATGCCCAGTCCAAGTCCCAAGGCTTGTTCGTCGCACCGATAACGTAGACGTGAAGATTCTTGCCCTTGTCCGCGATTCCGTCCATCTCTTTCAGAAACTGATTTCTGACCCTGATTTCGCCGCCTACTTCGTTTGCGTGTTTTCCCATCATAGAATCGAGTTCATCGATGAACACGATGGACGGCTTGCCTTCCACAGCTGATTTCCTGACTGATCCGAAGAGTCTGGCCACGTTCTGCTCAGCCTCGCCCAGCCACTTGGACATTACCGATGCTGCATCCATGGAAACGAAGTTGGCGTCTATCTCCGTGGCAACGGCGGCGGCCAGCAGCGTCTTGCCGCAGCCCGGCGGTCCGAACAGCAAGATACCTCTGGGCCAGCCCAATGGGAATAGGTCGGGTCTCTGAACTGGGTAGACTATGGCTTCTTTCACTGCTTTCTTGGCTGGGTCGAGCCCCACGACTCCGTCCCACTTCACGTTCGGCTTTTCTATGACTATGAGTTCTTCATATGTTGATTTTCCGCCTTCAGTCTTTGTTTCGCCTTCTCCACCGTTGCACTTGGTTTCGGGTCGTGGTTCAATCGATGTCACGGCGCCCTGTATCGCCTTGATTCGTTCCTGGTAAGCGATTGCTCTCTGAATGTAAACTTTGTTCAGGCTGTATTCTGGGTAGAGTTGTACCAGTTGCAGAAGGCTTTCTATGGCTTTTTGGTACGTGGTTATGGCCATGCCTTTTGCTCCCTGCTTGTCCAAGCGAACGGCTTCTAAGGCAAAATTGGTTGCAGACTTCTCAAGTTCTTGAGACGCGCTCATAATTTTCATTCTCCAGCTTTCAATTCAATTTTTATTTTTCCTTTCGACCCCAGACTTTCTAGGGCCTTCTCGATGTCCTCGTTCGAGGTTTCCAATTCAACGGAGCAGCGTTCCATATCGATTTGGCCGTTGCTCTTCTTGACGTATTCGAGAATTGCATCCTCCAACTGAGGGTTTTCAACCTTCAAGGAGATTTCCTTGATTTCGGACTTTTTATAAGAAATGAGGGTTTGAGAAGAATCTCTTCCAGATTCTTCGGAGATTTTGCTAATCTTCTTTTCTGAAGAGCTGGTCGCTAACGCAAGCATTTCTTCCAATGTGGCCCGCTCATTTTCAGCGGTTTTCTGAGTGACGGGCGGTTCGGGCAGGTTTTCGGAGACTCTTTGTTCCAGAAAGCTTGAGACTTGGCTTAGCACTTCTTCGCCCCCTGGTGTCTTTCGATCTACGGGAATAACTGATTCGTCTGCTGTTATCTTTGCAGAATAGAGCGTTTCGCTTATTGTGTCGTTGACTTTGCTCAGTTCGGATGAGACGTCAGGCAAGAATTGAAAGAGTTCTTGTGAGACGTTCTGGAGAAGTTTCAGAGCAGGTTTGAGATCAATTACTATGTCACTCAGTTCTCTAATGGTCTCAAGTCTGAGGATTACTCGTTCGATCGCCAGCTCCACGCTGTGAAGGAAGTTGATGATCTTCCTAATTTCCGCGATTTCGTTGGCGTAAATTGCCGCACGATCTTTATTCTTTGCTGTAACAGCACCAACGCATGTTTGAAAAAGGATTTTGTCTTTTTCTACAAGTCTATGGCCTGCCTGTTGAAGTTTGCATTGTTGAACTCTCAACACTTGTATTGATTTGACTGCTGTTTCGCGAAAAGGTGGAGGGCTCGAACGGAAAAATCCTTTAATGACCCTACCCTCCGCCCGCTACTCTCTCTTTCCAGCCCTATATTCCGGTTTTTCCGATTTCCTTCACGTAAACGACCACTGGCGGTTCTGGAAGCTCCGACGCAAGCGGTCTAGGTGGTTCGGGGATCTTGCCCTTCGTCTGTTCAGCAGGTCTAGAAGAGTCACCCAGCAGGATGCCGGAAAGCTTGCTGGTCGTCAGTTCCAAGTCGGTTTTCTTCATGTGGAGTCGTTTGATGTTTTCTTGAATCAGTGAAAAAGCGGTTTCATAGTACTGGTTGTCGACTTTTCCTATTTCGTGTTCGATTTCGAGGTTGACCAAAGCATAGTTCAGGGCCTTTGTCTCTTCGTTGCACTCTGCGACTTCGTCTTCTATTTCTTCTCTCAGAGTTTGCGCTTCGCTCTTGAGCTGAGTTAGAACGCCATCGAAGCTGCTGTGCAGCTCTGCGTAGAGTTCCTTTGATATCTTCTTCTTCTCAGAGAGGTCTTTGAGAGCTTGGTCCTTTCGCCAGATGAGGGGTATCTGATCGTTGAGTATGCTTGCTTGAGCCTTTATGTTGGAGATGAGGATGACTTCAGAACCGTCGAACTTCACGTTATCAACACATCGCTTCAGAAATCTTCCATCGCCCAGCGCGATAAAGACACTGTCAAATTTTCCACTCGGGGTCACTGCAAAAGAGGCTATCTTTCCTATAACACGTCCGTACTCGTCGTTGATGGGTTTTCCTACAGAAAGAAAAAGGTTGGGGTTTTGTGACATCTTTTCCATCCCCTATGTTTACGAACTTTCCGTAGAGGATTTTTCGCCTACTGGAGCTGTTGGCAGTCCGGGGATTCCTGGTGGCAGATCTGGGAACTTATCTTTGACTCTCTGTTCTGCGACTGTTGCTGCCTCTGTTAGAATTTTGCCTGCATCTTCGTTCACGTTGTCAAAGTTCAACGTCATTCCAGAGCCTGTTCCTGCTTCCATCATTATTCCGCTCAGCATGTTGCCGATTTCGCCAAGTTCGCTCTCTGCTTCAGGGAAAACGCTTACGAGTCCAGCTCTGACAGACCTCAAGACTCCAACTGCAGGTCCTAACGTTGACACTACGTCTCCGAGTTCTGATACAGTGCGTAATCTTAACACGATCTGTTCGAGTGCAAGCCTTGCATTAATGATGAGCTTCTCCATCTTGCGAATCTCAGCCAACTCGTTGGCAAAAACATTTGCTCGCGCGGTGTCATGCTTCGTGTATGCATCTACAACTCTTGCGAATATCGTCTTGTCCCTTTGGCCGAATCTGTCCGTGGCTTGATCAAGTTTCTGAACTTGTAGTTCAATGCGTCGAACAGCAAAGTCTAGGCGGGGCTTCAATGGACCTGGTGGCTTAACTGCCTCTTTGACACGGTTTGTGAGAGGTTGCTCTTCTCTTCTTGTTTCCCATTTTTTGCTAAACCTTTCTGACAAGTTAATTACCTCCAGACACCAAAGGTCGCGGGGAAGAATCTTATACATTGTTAACATGGCGAAAACATGCACGTATATATGTGGAGCTATATGTCCCAGCCGAAACAGTTTTGAGCTTTAATTTTCCAACTAAAAGGATACGTCCGCGGTTTTCCGAGAATAGACATAAACGTGTAAGTTAGACTAAAAAGAGGCTTGAATTAATTCCTATCCAAAAGGTGAACCAAATGGGTGAAAGGTTAAAGATTTTCGTCTTCGTGGCAATCCTAGGATTCTTTGGTGGAATGATTGCAGACTTGGCAGGAACATACGTAATTCCTTGGCTTGGATCTGTCTTGCCAGCGGTTCTGAGCGCACAATACCTATTGGCGGGGTTTGCCGGAGCCTGTCTAACACTGGTACTAGTAAGCGTTTGGGCCTACATCAGCAAACCGCCAGAACACTAACCTTCTCTCCTTCTCCCTTTTCTTTGTTCTTTTCTTTGTTCATAGACCAAAGTTTTGGCACTCTTTCCTTCTCTTAATATTCGGAACTTCAGCTAACAGCGATTTTCATGTATTTTTGGACTCAGCAGCGGAAAAAGCGATCATTCGCTAACAGCGTCTCCGTACCTCGATGACCTCATCGTCCAAGCAGTGTTATCGACGAGACAATTTCAAGGTTTTGGTCCAACTCGTCCTTTCATTCGTTCGCACGCACAGGAAGAATTGGCCAAAGCAAAAAACGAGGCGTTTCATGAACAGGAACATGTTTGACGCCGAAAGGCGATCTGCGCAGTGTTCAAGATTCTGCTGCCAGAAGAAATGAAAGGACCGAGGTCACCGAAAGGTTTAGTTTTGACTGCCTGAGAAGAGTCTTTGAGAAAGCAGAAAATTCGGGTGGAAAACAGAATTGTGCGGCATATTTGGATTTGCACTGAAGAAACCCTTGCCTATGGCCAAAGTCTTCAGAGTGCTTGAGAAACTGGAAGTTCATCAGTATCCAGAAGAACCGCTGCCTCTTGGAGGCTACGGGGCGGGCGTGGCTTTGCTCCTGGGGGACGGCAATGTTCTGGTTGAGAAAGTTGGAAAGGTCGGGGGCTCCCCTGCTAGGAAATTGGCTGAGAGGGTGAAGGTTGACAAGGCTTCCGTACTGATTAGCCATGTGCGGATGCCCAGCCCAGAGTTTATGAAGACGGCGAAGTACAGGGAGACGGCACAACCATACGTGGTCGAAAGGGAACCCGACTTGACCGTCGTCTCAGTTCACAACGGGAAGGTTGAGAACTACAAAGAGATTAGAAAGACATTGGACAGTGCCCACGTTTTTGAGTCGGAAAAGTTTGAACTTATCGACTCAGAGGTGATTCCGCACTTTTTCGAGGAGACGCTGAGCGAAAAAGAAGACGTTGCGGAAGCTTTGTACGCCTTTTTCTGTGCCTTGCATGGCTCAGGCGCGATAGCATTGTTGCAGCTTGGCGAAGAAGAATCCTTCCTTCATCTGCTTCACAGGGGAAAAACAAGAGGGTTAACAGTGTGGGCAAACGACATGAACGACGTCATCTTCTGCACGAGAAAAGCGGTCCTAAGAGGAGAACTTGACGACATAATCTCTAAAGGCAGATTCAAGGAGAAAGCTTCAATCGCATACAGGGAAGAAGCAGGGCTTACACTTTCATACCCGCTCTCACCAACGTGAAAAAACTCTGCAAAAAGGTCCTTGTTCAAGAAATGCGCGAAAAATCTTCGAACTCCGAGACTTTCGATTTATTCCCAAAATCAGTGCGCTCGGCTCTAGATGAGCTGGGCTTCTCGGAAGCGACTCTGCCTCAGAAAATGGCGGCCCTGCCCATCCTGGCCGGGGAGAACGTACTTCTGCTTGCGCCAACCGGAAGCGGAAAAACCGAGGCGGTTCTTCTTCCCATTTTCTCCAACCTTGTTCAGCAAATGCCGAGAAAGGGGATAGCAGTGCTCTACATTACGCCGTTGAGGGCTTTGAACCGTGACCTTTTGAAGCGGCTGTCATTCTGGTCTAGCAAGCTCAGTATTTCAATCGAGGTCAGGCATGGAGACACGGAGTTGAAGCTCAGGAGGAGGCAGGCAATCTTCCCTCCCGACATGCTTGTCACGACGCCCGAGACTCTTCAAGCAATTCTTCCAGGTTCCCGGATGAGACAACACCTGCGCGGCGTACAATTCGTAGTCGTGGATGAGGTTCACGAACTCGCCTCCAGCAAACGCGGGGTTCAGCTCGCGGTTGCTCTAGAGAGGCTGCGCGAGGTCACGGGCGTGGAATTTCAGAGGATCGGCCTTTCTGCCACGGTAGGTAATCCTAATGAGGTTGCGCAGTTTCTAGCTGGAGCTGAGAGAAGTGTCAGAATAGTGGAAGCCTTTTTGCCCAAGGGCTATCGCTATCGTGTCGAGAATCCTGTTCCCGTGGAAGCGGATTATGACATGGCAAGGACGCTCAACACGTCGCCGGAAGCGGCCGCAAGGATTAGACGGCTGAAGGAACTCGTTGATAGTCATGATTCAACCTTGATTTTTGTCAACAGCAGAACCGTCGCTGAGATGTTGGGCTACAGATTCAATCAACTTGGACGAAAAGATATTGCCGTGCACCACGGTTCTCTGTCAAAGGAGGAACGCGCACAGATTGAGGATCAGTTCAAAACCGGCGGGCTAAAGGCGATAGTCTGCACGAGTACTCTGGAGCTTGGAATCGACATAGGCCACGTTGACCTCGTGATTCAGTATCTCTCGCCAAGGCAGGTTAGCAGTTTAATCCAGAGAGTGGGACGAAGCGGCCACCGATTAGACAGGCTCTCCGAGGGCATCGTCATCACAGCCTTTCCAGATGACACCCTTGAATCTGTGGCGGCTACGAGAAACGCCCAGGCGGGCAGACTTGAACCCGTTCTCATACAAGAAAACGCGTAGGACGTCCTAGCGCATCAAATCGTTGGAATCCTGATGGACAAGGCAACCGTGAACTTGAAGGAGCTTCTAACTCTGTTGCGGCAGGCCTATCCCTACCGAAAGCTTACGCAGAACCATCTCTGGGACGTAATATGCTTTTTAGAACGTCTGGGGGAAGTAAGGATTGACCAGGAAGGCAAGGGTTTGAGGAAGGGCCGAAACAGCCGAAAGTACTACTACGAGAACCTATCAATGATTCCCGACGAAAGACGCTACCCGATTGTCAACGTAATCTCGGACAGGAAGATCGGCAGCCTGGGCGACGAGTTTATGGCTCTAAAAGCCCGCGTAGGCTTGAATTTCATCGTTAAAGGTCAAGTCTGGCGAATAGTTCAGATTGAAGAGGAAACAGGAACAGTCTACGTTGTGCCTTCGGAAGATCCTCTGGCCGCAGTTCCGGGCTGGGACGGTGAGATGCTGCCCGTTCCATTCGACCTTGCCCGAGAAACTGGACAGCTCCGAGAAAGAATCGCGAAAACGTTGAAGGAAACCGGCGGAAAAGCTGAGGCAGCGGCAGAGGAGCTGGCGGGAAAGTTTTCAACCGACAAGTCTACGCTCTTGAGCGCTGTTCAGGAGGTTGAAGAGCACCTCAAGCAGGGGGCACCATTGCCGACCGACAAGCACATCGTTGTTGAAGGCTTTGAGAAGTTTCTGATTGTTCACGCGTGTTTTGGCGAGGTGGTGAATCGCACGTTAGGCTGCATATTCGACTCGGTTCTTTCTGATAGGGAAATAATCGTGGGCTGGTGGAACGATGGTTATCACATACTGATTGAGGCGCCTAGGAAGCTGACACGGCAAGAAGTCGAAAACACTGGTGCAAGTTTGTTCAACGTTTCAAGTCAAGAGACAGATCAGGCCTTTCAGGCATACTTGGAGGCGAAGTTTCCGTTTTCCTACAAAATGAAGTTCGTCGCGGAGCGTTTCGGAGCCCTTCCAAGAGGGAAGACCATGAGCTACGAACGGCTCAGTCAACTTCCTAAACGATTCTTGAACACCCCCATCCTCGATGAAACACTACGTGAAGCCATGATTGAAAAAGTGGACATCAAGAAAGCCAAGGAGATCATGCGCGCCGTGGGTAACAGGAAAATCAAAGTCAGCACGATGTTCAGCCAAGAAAAGCCCACACCTTTGGCCTATCACATGCTCGCAAAGTTCTCTGACATGTCAGAGCTGATGGCTCCTGAAAGACTGTTGCTGAGCAACATAGACAGAATGAAAAAGGCAATAGAAGCCAGGACAGCCTCGCTGTTGTGCATGTCTTGCGGCCAATGGGCTGAGGAAGAGAGAATAAGAGACCTCCAAGAGCAGCCCGTTTGCCGAAACTGCGGTTCCAAACTCTTGGCACCCTTGTACCCGAATCAAGACGCCGAACATGTGTTCGAAGTGTTGAAGAGAAGACGCGAAGGCAAGGAAGTGTCCGAGGAAGAACTCAAAGAACTGACTCAGGCAAGACGCACAGCCGACTTGGTGCTGAGCTACGGGAAAAAAGCCATCATAGCACTGGAAGTGAAAGGTGTAGGGCCTGAAACAGCCTCGAGGATTCTCGGAAAAATGCATCCCAACGATGACGATTTCTTCATGGACCTCTTGAAAGCAAAAATCCTCTACCTCCGAACAAGGGAATTCTGGAAGAACAGAGAAGAACGAAGAGTAGGCTAGATCGACTTGGGCAGCTGCCCTCGAATTTTCTTGAATCGTGTATGCGAAGTTCCCGCAAAACACAGCATTCGCTACGTGAACGGCTTGTCTTGCAGGTTAAATCAAAACAAGCGCATGGTTCATATTTGGATCATATCGTTGACCGGGGGTGGGGTACGTCGGCACACACAGACCGGAAATCAACAAACCTTGAAAGCCTCATCGAGGATGAGTGGGATATTCTCAGTAGTTGGAAGGACACGATGAAGAAACCTGAGTCATCAGTAGCGGAAGAGCTCGGCGCAGTCAACGCCTATGCTTACCATGAAGTGTTCTGAGAAAGCTACTCGCTCAGAAGGGTACAGATGCCTAACAGAAGGGGGTAGGGGGACAAGGCTATTTTTGTTCTTTCCTCTTCAACATATTCTCCAAAAGTGGCCGCATCTTCGCGTTTTCTGACTGTATCTTCTCCTTGCCCAGAGCTTGCATCTGCCCGGCTATTTCCTTCACGACTTCTGCGAACTTTATGCCCTCTGCTGCAGAGACGTATTCTACTCGTAGTCTCTCTGGACTCATGCCGAGTTTCTGCAGCATCGGCGCCAATGCATCCATTCGGGCCTTCATCTTGTAGTTCCCGCTGATGTAGTGACAGTCGTACGGGAGGTGGCAGGCGCCAACCATGACCATGCCCGCGCCCAGCCTGAAAGCTTCAAGGATGAAGTCTCGATCGACTCTTCCTGAACACATGACTCTAATGGGCCTTATCACGGAAGGATATTCAAATCTGCTCGTGCCCGCGAGGTCTGCGCCGGCGTAGCTGCACCAGTTGCAAAGGAACGCCAATATCTTGCCCTCAGGGTTCGTTTCCAGCGCAGCTCTTATTTGGGACACTATTTGCGCGTCCGTGAAGTGCTTTTGAGTTATCGCGTCAGCCGGGCATTCGGCGACACATGTACCACAGCCGTGACACATCGCGCTCATCGTCTGTGCAACTTGGCCTTCGGGTGCTGTGATGGCGCTGTAGGGGCAGGCCTTAGCGCAGAGGCCGCATTTCACTTTGGTGTTGCGGCATTTTGCAGGGTCAACCACCGCCACGATGGGCTGGATTTTGTAGGTCGGTTTCGAAAGGATTGTTGCTGCCCTTGCAGCCGTGCCCATGCCTTGTGAAACGCTGTAAGGAACGTCTTTTGGTCCTTGGCATCCCCCTGCGACGAAGACACCGTCTGACGGTGTGTCTATGGGCTTCA